>Ga0182014_10000465_pt1 | contig 53354 bp, 54 predicted proteins | sample 612S2DmetaG_FD_120489 | JGI IMG/M metagenome (GOLD analysis project Ga0182014, IMG submission 120489) | Permafrost microbial communities from Stordalen Mire, Sweden - 612S2D metaG | ecosystem: Environmental > Terrestrial > Soil > Wetlands > Permafrost | place: Sweden: Stordalen | collected... | reverse complement strand
GCTATGGCGCAGACGCACAAAAGGCCGCCGGTGAGGCGGGCTATATATTTGATTTAGTTATGTATTTTAGTGGTTGCGGGGGCACGATTTGAACGTGCGGCCTTCAGGTTATGAGCCTGACGATTGACGCATCAACCCACTGTTTTTGAAGCTTAATTCCTAGTTTTATATTTTTACGTGTAAAAATCCGTGTAAGTCTTGCGACAGCGTATCAAATATTAGCTTTTCCCAGCTAGGTAACGCATTCATTCGCCGATCGCCAGCCTTTCTGCGGAATTTTCCGGGGAGCCGCCAATTTGTACTGACAAATGCGTTACGCCATGCTAGTCTCCCTCTTATCGGAGATTCCCATGCCAAACATAAAGCCTACCCCCCGCCGCGACACACTCAATCTTCGGATCAAACCTGAAGAGCGGTGGCTGATCGACCGCGCTGCCGAGCTGACTGGCAAAACGAAAACCGACTTCGTGCTGGAAGCTGCTCACCGTGCGGCGGAGGACGCCCTGCTGGACCGCTCGTTGTTCATGGTTGGACCGGACGCATTCCAAGCTTTTTTAGCACGCCTGGACGAACCGCCGCATCCCAATGAAAAATTGCGCCGTGCACTTCAGACCCCTGCCCCCTGGGAATAAACGTGCCTATTTCTGCCCCTGAGCCGCTTGCCGATAAGCACGAACTGGCTGAATTTACCTCCGGGGTGGCCTCGCTTGATGATTGGCTGAAGCGCCGCGCGCGCGGCAACCAAGCCAGCGGCGCCACCCGCACCTTCGTCATCACCGAAAACCTTCGGGTCATCGCCTATTACGCAATCGCCTCGGGCGCCGTGAGCCACGGTGACGCAATCGGTAAATTTCGGCGCAACATGCCTGACCCGATCCCGGTCGCTCTGCTCGGCCGGCTCGCTATTGATCGCGCCTGGCAGGGCCGCGGGCTTGGCCGCGCCATGTTTCGCGATTGCGCCAGCCGAGTTGCCAGTGCGGCTGACACCATCGGCATTCGAGGCATCCTCGTCCATGCCATTTCTGAGCAAGCCAAGGTCTTCTATCTCGCTCTCGGCTTCGAGCCCTCACCGCTCGATCCTATGACTTTGATGGTGACCCTCAGCGATATACGGGCTGCGCTTGGCGGTTGAGCGAAGAACTTGGAGCGTCGCAAAGCTCCGCCGAAGCGGAGCAACAGAATTGCACGCCCGTGGACGATCAATGCGGCTTTCGACGCGGCGAATTCCCGTTCTCGCTCTACTTGAATTTTACGGTGTAGGCTTGGCGCTCGCCACCACCGCTGCCTTCTGCTTTCCCTGCCCCATGTTCAAAGCCAGGAAAACGACCTTCAGCTCGCCCTGCCCGTCCCTACAGCGCACGCCGAAGCCATTTGGTCGGGAATCTGTCAGGGCAATATCCTTCAGCCCTGCATAGCGTATGTTTTCGGAGAGTTTCTGCGATATCACCATCATTAAGCTTGACAGTAGGAGCAAATAGGAGAAAATGGGACCTATTGATAGAGCGTTCCACGGAGATTCCCATGATTTCGCACTCGGCTCCTACTTCCTCGTATCTACAGTCCATTTCCGGCCACCTGCACATCGACGGGGACTCCTGTCCGTGGTGTGAGCAGGAAATCCCACCTGAAAAGCTTGAGGAAATCAGCGGGCGGATCGTAGCAAAGGAGCGTGAACAGGCGCGCACCATCACTGCGAAGCTTGAACAGCAGTATGAGATTGACAAGGCTCAGGCAGACGCAAAGGCGAAGGCTGACCTGGAGATTGAGCGTCAGCAAAGTGCTGCCCGCGAAGTGGCCGCACGCGACGAAGCGAAGAAGGCAGCCGAGGCGGTTGCCGCCCGGCAGCTCGCTGCCGCCGAAGCCGGCCGGCGAGCACTGGAGGCTACATTGCAGCATCAGAAGGCGGATGCCGAAGCGGCGCGGTTGACCGCCGAGCAGGCTGCTGCTGCCGCGACCGCGCAGCTTGAACAACTTCGTCAAGACAAGGACACGGCACTGGCTGCGGCAAAGGCCGAGGCCAAGCGGCGCGAAGTGGAAATCCGCGATGAAGCGGAGAAGGCGGCGGAAGCCTCAGCCGCTAAAAAACTTGCTGCCGCCGAAGCTGGCCGGAAGGCGTTGGAGACTGCGTTGCGACAGCAGAAGGCCGATGCAGACGCGGCCCAGTTGACCGCCGAGCAGGCCGAAGCGACCGCGACCGCGCAGATTGAACAGCTTCGTCAGGACAAGGAGACGGCGCTTGCTGCGGCGAAGGCCGAGGCCGAGCGGCGTGAAATCGAAGTCCGCACGGAGGCGGCTCAAGCAGCAAAGGCAGCAGTGGCTGCGCAACTGGCCGAGACCGTCCAGGCAGTGACCACCGCGCAGGCCAAAACCGCAGAAGTGGAAGGGAACCTAGCTAAGCTTTCCGAGCAACATGAACTCGCCCTGGCCGAGTCCCTTAAATCGCAACGCGAAATTATGGAAAAGGCAAAGGACGAGGCGATCAATGCGGAGAGGGCAAAGACATTTGAGGAAACGCAGAAGCTTTCGACCAAGGTCAATGAATTACAGCGCGCCCTGGATCAAAAGACAGTCGACGAACTTGGCGAAGGGGCGGAAGTCGATCTGTATGAGGCGCTGCGCGCAGAGTTTCCCGAGGACAAGATCGACCGGGTGGCTAAGGGTGTGGCCGGTGGCGACGTGATTCATGTTGTGAAGCAAAACGGACGCGAATGCGGGACAATTATCTATGACTCCAAGAACCATAAGGCTTTCCGCAATGAGCATGTGACCAAGCTGCTAGCCGATCAGCTCGCCGCGAAGGCGCAGCACGCTATCCTTTCGACCCACAAATTCCCACAGGGCACAGGGCAACTACACATGCAGGATGGCGTGCTACTCGCCAACCCGGCCCGTGTCGTGGCGGTGGTTACCCTGATCCGCCAGCACCTGGTTCAAGCCCATACCCTGCGAATGAGCGGTGCCGAGCGCGAAACCAAGACGGCGGCGCTTTACGAATTCATCACGTCCGAGCACTACGCCCAACTTTTGGCGCGCATCGATAGCTGTGCCGAGGACTTGCTTGAGCTTCAGGTGAAGGAGAAAAAGCAGCACGAAGCCACCTGGAAGAAGCAGGGTGAGACGTTACGTCTGATCCAAAAAGTTCAGGCGGATGTGTCGAACCAGATCAGCGTCATCATCGGCACCGCTGCCGCCGCCCATGACGAACTGGATTTCGAAGAAGCCGCACTATGACCACGCTTGCGCCGATCGAAACCCGTTCAAACATTGTCGGGTTGCAGGAGCGTCGCCTGGATCGGACGATCCTGCGTACCTACCGTACCAAGGTCGATCTTGATGATGTGGTACCGAACGGCAATCAACCACGCATGGGGCCGAAAGAGGACGACGAGCTTCAGCGCCAGATCGAAGCCAATGAGGGGCTATTCGAACCCCTTCTTGTCGAACCCCACCCTGACCTCCCTGGAAAATTCCGCATCATCGATGGTGACCGGCGATGGACAAACTCCTGCTGCCTCGTTGAGCGCGGTCGCACGCAATACCGCCAGATTCCAGTTGAGGTCACCGACCGGACCCTTTCGGAGGAAGAACGCTTACGGGTTTGGATTTACATTCATCGCCAGCGCAAAGAGTGGGACGCCAAAGAGAAGGAAATGGTGGCGTATCGCCTTGTCGATTTGATGGGGCGAGCCAGTGCCGCTAACATCCTTGGCATCACAGTTCGCGAACTCGACAAGCTTGTTGAAATTTTCGAGGTGTCAGAGAAATTCACCTCGTTGCGAGATCCAAGTGCCGCCATCACTTGGGCGCGCGAACTGATGGGCGTAAGCAAAAAGCTACTGGTACCGAGCGTCATCGATGCAGTAGTGACCAAAGTCAATCAGAAGCGGATCACGAACTCGAAGGACTTGCGGAAGCTTCGCGCCATTCTGCCAGACCCCATGGCTCGCGCGCATTTTCTCAGCGATGTCGGCGACCTCGAATCCGCCCAGCTTCGAATTCGCCCCCCTGAAACGAAGGGTGGCGACGGACTGCTAACCGATCTTGAAATCGCTGTGGAGGCTATGAAAAATGTGCCTTGGACGATGTTGCAGGAAATGAAGGGCGATTTGGATTTGCTGAAAAAGATCGACGATGCGGAGGGCATGCTTAAGGCACTGCGGAAGGCGCTTAAGTCCGAATAAGACTGTGAGGGACAAAGAAGATGGCTTCCGACTACTGCGAAGTATGTGGGCTACAAGACCAGCAATCCGATGGTGCCGGGCACGGACGAGTTCGCGTCACTTGTGAACGATGTGGGACATTCGAATGGGCGCCGGGTGCACCGAAGCCAATGCCGGTGACTAACGGTCGACTGGTCAAGTTATCGGCCTTTGTCCGTGAGCAAAACTCAGTAGACATCATCCCATTCTTAGGGGCGGAGCTGATACAGCAAGTCGAGCGGCGGCCGTGCCCACGACTTCGCGATCGCGCACTGCGTGCTTTGGCCGCGATAGTTCAGGACGTCGGATACGATATTCAAAATGAAATCTTGATCTCAGAAAAGCTTTGGATTTACGCAGTTTCCTACAGTACAAATGAAGAAGAGTTTTCTTTACTTCTGGAAATTCTTGAGGGCGATGGGCTCATAAAAACGGAGAGTTTGATTCCGACTAAAATTTGTCTTACTCCAGCAGGTCTTATCCAAGCCGAAGAATTATCGCAGCGAGGAGCTGCCTATCTTCAAGGGTTTGTGGCAATGTCGTTTGATTTATCAATGAATGATGCCTACACACTAGGGTTCGATCCCGGTATTAGGGCCGCTGGTTACCGACCATTCAGGATCGACGGGAAGGAACACATCAATGGTATCAGTGATGAAATTCTTGCAGAGATTAGGAAATCACGGTTTGTAGTTGCGGATTATACCCATATGAACAATGGGGTATATTTTGAAGCTGGCGTCGCAGTCGGTCTCGGAATTCCGCTCATTGCCACTTGTCATGCAGACCACTTTGACAAGCGTCACTTTGACATCAAACACATAAATACGCTCAAATGGGAAACGCCTGAGGATCTCGCTCGCGACTTGGCTAAGAGGATTGCAGGAGTGATTGGTGGTGGGCCTCTCCCCCGATCGGATACATAACGTCCTTTATAACACTATTACGGAGGTGAGCATGAGTTTTGAGATTAAGGGCCTCGAAAAAATCCAACGAGACTTGGCAGAGGTACAAAGCGCTCTGGCGTCTCTCGACGGCGAGATTGCTAAATTGAGATTTAATTCCGCCAATCCAGCCAGCGTGGAGCAAGCTATCCGTGAGATGGAGCAGGCCGTAGATATTAGGACCGCAGCATACAGCGGAAACCCCATGGTCGCAAAACTCGCCCAGGTCACGAAGGACGCCTTTCGGAATCGACTTTTGGAAGCTAAGCACGAGAAAACATGACGGGGGAACTCCTCCTCTCCTTATTTTTGTCAAATATCGCCACCGTGGTATCGGGACGATGACCATTGCCATGGATTACCAGGGTCTGCATCGATGAACCCCTCTCCACTCTATAAATATGTACCCATCGACGGATTAAAGCGAATTTTGCAGGGCTCGATGCGGTTTACGCAGCCGAGTGCGTTTAATGACCCATTCGAACTACTGCCCGAGATAGTGACCCCAATCGATGAACGGGCAAGAACGCTCAACATTTCGTTTGATATAACTGCGCAGCGACGTCAACCACCTGTCGGTGAGATGGAGGATGTTCCAGATCAATGTTGTGCAAGCGACTCAACATCAAGGGCTATAGTAAAGCAACTAAACAGTCTCATTGGCATACTGTGCCTATCGAGGGTCAAAGATTCCCTTTTGATGTGGTCACACTATGCTTCCCAATACGCTGGTGCTTTGGTAGAGTTTGACGGTTTACATGAATTTTTTGACGGCCAAATTGATGTCGAATATCGGTCGCAGCGACCGAGGAGGAATATCAGTACCTATTTGTCTCCGCACGAACCCGTTCCCGTCTCGGAACTCTGCGTAAAATCGGATCAGTGGAAATATGAGAGCGAGGTCCGGATAATACGGCGTCTCTCGGATTGTGAAATGACGGGCACCGATCCCAGGGGGTTTCCCGTATACATCAGAAAAATTCCACGAGACAGCATCAGGTCGGTTACGTTCGGCGAGCGCACCACGGTATCCGACCAAAGAGAGATTTACCAGTGTGTCAGGGATACAAATATATCTCTGTCTCTGGCGGCAATTGACCACTGGGGGTACGAGTTCAGAACCGAGATGATAAAAATCAACGGTCCTGTTTCTGGAGGAATGCTAGGGATTACACCGAGGACAGCTCATATATTCAGTCACCTGGAGGGCCCGTTCGGGGATTTGGCTCGTCAACTAATTAAGAGCCATCCAATGAGTGAAATAGTCAATAATATCGTTTAAGCAAGTTTATAGGTTCCGTTCCGCAATAAGTTATGGGCTGCGGCCTCAACCGTGGCGAAGTCGTTCGGGAGTTGGGCATGAATCATAACAGGGCACACCTGTTCCCCCACGGAGTGGGTCAACCAAGCCTAGGGCATCGATGCTCGCCTTTTGTCGGCTTTTTTTGCTAATGCCCGAAGAATCGTGACCAGACAGCCGGGACGCACCCGTTCACTTTTGGGGGGCGACCCTGTGCGAAGTATAGAGCCTGGTCCCTCCCCTGCGGAACGGGCCAGACCAACAGTTACCAGAGACCAATGTGGCAGCAAACGATTAACTTGCTTAGGACTTTGTGTTAAAGTCAAACGAACACCGCATATGGATTCAGACCTTGGAAACCTTATTGGCCTCTGCCGTCATTGCCGCCATCGTATCGGCTGCCTTTTCAGTATTAACGTCAGAGAGAAGCATTGCGGCAGAAAACGTCATTCGGGAGAGAAAAGCTTGGCGTGACAGAATTCGTGAATTGTCGATCCAGATATTCCAAGCAATCCAGAGCGCCGATGTAGAAGAAAACCAAAACTCACGCCTTGTCTTACGCGCAAAATTTGGCCTCCTCGTTAATCCTCATGAACGGATGGATCAGGAAATTTTGAATTTAGTTGTTTCAGATACTACGCACCAGGCAGAAGAATTCATTCAACGTGTAGAGCTTTTGCTCAAGCATGATTGGGAACGTGCGAAATACGAGGCCAGCCTTTTACGTTGGCTACGCCGAAGGGAACCACAACGGGTTCCCTTCGAAGAGTTCAGGCCAGGAGATGAACATGGATACCGTCATAACCGTACCCTGCGAAGGAACCACCCCGGTGAGCGATAATAAATAGTTGGCCATGACAGGAAATTCTGAACTTCCAGAACCCGAGGATTCTGGATGGCAAGCTCCTGCCCTTAGCATGGCGGATGCCGAAAAGCTTATGGCTAGCCCGTTTGGGGCCGAACTTCAAAAACTTATCGTCCACCACATGGCATTTTTTGCTTTCGGCACAAAAGGCCCGAATGGCGAAGCTGAGAACTCCAGAAATGGCACATGTTTCTTCATGAGGACCTCCAGGCGACTTCTTGCTGTCACTGCCGGACACGTCATCCAGGGATTCCGAAAAGCTAAAGAAAATAATCCCAGTACGATTTGCCAAATTGGAAATTTGCGCTTCGATCCGTTGGCGAGGTTGATCGATGTGGGTGTGAAAGCGGATATAGCGACAATCGACATCAGCGAGAAAGAACTTGAACATATCGGCAAGTATCCAATAACGCTTTGGCCTCCGCATCCGCCTGAACAGGACAACCACGGTGTCTTGCTCGCAGGATATCCGGCCGCAGCGATCACCGCGGATGATCCGTGGACGCGCTGTTTCGGTATCTATGCCGCTTCCGGCGTCGTGCAACGCGTCACTGATTGGCAGCTTTCATGCAGTGTGGACTGGGAGAATAGCAAGCCAACGAACCTGGCAGGATTGCCCCCTAGGCATTACGATACAGGCGGAATGAGCGGCGGCCCTGTGTTGACGATCCGGCAAGTGAACGGAATAATGACCTTCCCTGTTGCAGGCGTAATCTCTGAGGGCCGCGCGGAGACCGATACTGTTGTAGCTGAACGTGCTGACAATATTCGGGCGGACGGAACTATTCGGTTTTAATAAAAATCAAGAAGCTGAACTACACAAGTTATAGACTTCCGATGAACTTAGAAAGCGCATTGTGTTCTTGGAGATAAAAATATGATCGACAATAGTTTTATCATTCTAGCCAAGCCAAATACCGGTGATTATTACGAAGGAAATCGCGCCTTTCTACGGGCGATTTATCCAAGGCCAACAGTTTCTCCGGTTCGGCTAACAGAATATCCTCAGTCTGAGATTGTTTTTCGAGAGGACTCCTATGATCCGACGACGCGCGTTAGGCGCGGTCGCTTCTATCAGAAGACAGGCCAGCTAAACATTCAAACTGACCGCGTTTCATATCTACCTTTTCCGCGCCCTATCGAGCTTGTTGGATCAGTCTTTGATTTCCAAAATGTCTTTGAGCAAATGGACAATCTAAATTCCACCCTTCGCTCAAAAGAAGATTACGACGTTTTGATCGGCTTCAACCAAGCGGAGACACGCTGGAGAATTATCGACGCAGAGGCGTTGAGTGACGGTACTACTCTATTCACTCTGAAATCATTTTCCTCATTCGGCCTATTACCGATTTTGAAAAGCGATGTCCCCGAAATCAGAGGTGCTTATGAAAAGGTTGTGGAGGCTGTGAAATATGCTCCGGTCTCCATAGTAGATGTCTGCCGGGAATCTGCGTATGTCATTTTGGCAGAAAAATTCGGTTCGGCTAAGGACCTTGGGGACTTGATTAAAAATATTGAAAATACCGCAACGGAGAAAGACAATGTCATGGTTCCGTCGGCAGCCAAAATTATCAACCGCCTTCATCCTAGAGGAAAAGCTGCCGAACAAACAAGGCAATCTAGAGCTGGAAAACCACTTCGGTCGGTAGTTGATGATGATGCCATCTTAGCCATCCGTCTCTTTGGATTTCTTCTGACGGAAATGACGCTGGCCGTACCTTAAAATGATCTGTTTCATAAATACTTGCGTTTCGAACATTGAAAGTTTGTCTGAGGGTGAAGCTTTGGGTAATTTCAGAAAAATAAAACGTAAAGTGCGGGTAGATAATGGGCCAATATAATTTAACTCAGCCGGTTACGTCCAAAGACTACGAGTATTCGCCGGATCAATGTGACGTAAACGACAAGGCTTCGCTCGCAACGTTTCGCCAGAGACGCCGCTTTTGGTTGACGTGTCTGGAAACCGACGAACATCATGCTATATGGCAGGTCTTGTCCACTATGGTTTGGCGCGATGTTTCATTCCGCTGTATCGCGGAACTCGCAAATTCTAATCCAGATAGCGGGCTACATAATTCACTGCTGACCGAGTCGCTACTCAGTGGCTATTTTGCTACTCAGGTCCTTGCTATCCGTCGATTGATGGACAACGCGAACAAAGACATAATTTCTTTTCCGCGTTTATTCAAGGATATGCGTCGAAATCTTCACCTTTTTACGCGCGAGAACGTTGTTGGGTTCGATGGTCTACCTTACGACTATCAGGCTGCACAACGGAGAGTAATGTTGCATCAGCTTTCGCAAGGTGGTGGGCCGTTTTGGGGAGCACAGTCTGGACCCGATGCTCACGTACCTGCGCAACGTATGCATGAGCAATTCGATCGGTTGGTTGGCGTGCGCCCCGAAGAGCGCCGTCGTGATGACTGTCTGCCAAAAAAAATAATCGACAACCTCGAATACTGGCTCAACGAAAGCGACGCTGTTGAGATCGTCAAGTGGAGCCATACTCTCCTTGCACATGCCGCTGGCCCCAATTCACCGAATAGAAGCGTAATTGCTGCCGCGGCGCCCACTGCGGACAAGATCACAAACTGCATTAAGTTCTTCGTTAAAGTTGCCGAAGCCATAACCGGACCAATCCTGCTCCATTCGGGGCGCGGTATGCTTGTTCCTGTTCCACAGTTTAATCAGTTCGAGAAACTAGAAAATTCTCTGATGACGCAAGACACGCGCGAGATTATTGGCGCTCATTGGGACCGTCTAACTGGAGAACGTAATGATTATCTCAAGGGGATAGAAGAAGAATTAACCACCAAAAATTCCACATCGATATGAATGCGTGCGAAAGACATTTGACCCGTTCAAAGTGGGCTGAACATCATTTCGGATTAGCCGCACAGTGTATCTTGCGGTTACAAACAAAGTTCAGAGACGTGGCCAGTTCGTTCAACAAGTGAATTCCACCTCGTTTTAAAATCAATACAATAGCAAAAATTCTTCATTCACCTAAATTTTTAAGAAGATTGTACGTCAAGCTATTAACTTACTTCCATGTTTGACATCCTCTAAAATAGCGCGGAGTGATCCTACGCTACTTAGCGTTGCGATGGTCGCGGTAGCTGGAGGTACTCCATGACAACCATGCCGTGCGATCAACGCCATTTTATCCTTTTAGCTGCTGCCGCGGCCTGTGCCGTCTGTGCGGTGCCTGCGCCAGTGTGGGCAACATCCATGTCCCCCGCAGACTTTACAGCTCTGGCAGCCCGCTGTGCGCCCTCAGTGCCGATGGAAACGCTGGCAGCAATTGCCCGTACAGAAAGCGGTGTCGACCCCTGGGCTCTTCACGACAATACCACTGGCGCGAGCGTCAGACCGGATAGTCTCAATGAATCTCTTGCCAACGCAGAGCAACTGATCAACCGTGGTGATTCCGTTGATCTTGGGCTGATGCAGATAAATTCTGCCAATCTTTCCGCACTCGGCATCAATGTAGCCGACGCATTGGACGCGTGCGATTCGTTGGCTGGCGGCGCAGCCGTACTGCGGGCCGCTTATGGCGGCGGAAATACCCGCGCTGACCAGCAAGTGGCTCTTTTGCTAGCCCTGTCCCGCTATAATACGGGCACACCGTTCAAGGGCATTATGAACGGATACGCCAGGATCGTCATGGAAAATGCCCCGGCCGGTGCCCTGTCCCCATCCACATTTGACATCGCAAGTGCGGCGCAACCCGTTGATCCCAACGCCCCACCGGCCTGGAATATATGGGCAAGTGCCGCCTATGCACAAACACATGGCGCGGCGTGGATGGTATCGCCATCGCCCGACACGGGCGCGAGTGCGGACGCCACACAAACGGTCCATGCACAGCCAATTTCTATGCTGGTCTTCGCAACACCCCTTCCTGAAAGCCACACCATATTGCCAACCCAGCCAAGGAGGTCACCATGAAATCTATCTCTCGCGTGAAATCTCTATCCATTTCGCTGCGGCTCAATGTTGTGGTCCAGCGTGTGGCCCTGGCATTGGCAATGGCCGGCACGCCTGTTCTGGCATTCGCTCAGACCGTCTCCGGCGGCGCCAGCCCGTCAACCATGCTGAACAATGTTTGCACCTTCATTCTTGGACCTTTCGGCCAAACGATCGCCGTCCTTGGCATTATCGGCATTGGTTTTCTTTTTATGTTCGGGCGCGCGTCACTTGGCGTGATCGCGGGCGTCATCGGTGGCATCGTCATCATGTTCGGCGCCAGCTATCTGGGGCAAACCCTGACAGGCGGTTGATATGGAACCGCTCCAGACAGACACGCTGTATCTGGCTGCTACACGGCCTGCGCTCTTCATGGGCGTACCGCTCGCCCTCGGCGCGGCGTTTTTGATGCTGACCGGTTTCATCATCGTTCTCTTGAAAAACCCGCTTTACCTCGTCCTGATTCTGCCCCTGTTCTTCGCCGCGCGGGAACTGGTCGCACGGGATTACAATGCCGTCGGCGTCCTGGTGCTTTACTTACGAACAGCGGGCCGGTCCGTGGACGGTGACAAATGGGGCGGCGCATCCGTGGCTCCCTTCCCTGTTCGCCTGCGGAGCCGCGGACGGGGTATGGCCAATGCTGGGTGATAACGGGCGCTCTGAGCGCGGGGCCAGCAAATACCTGCCCTATTTCGGGCATGTCGGCCCGAGAACCGTGTTGCTTGAAGACGGTTCGCTCCTCGCCATGGCGCATGTCGCGGGTCACCCGTTTGAGTTGGAGGACCATGCGGATCGCAATGCGCGGCTCCGGCTGCTGAACACACTCTACCGCAACCTCGCCGACGATAACGTGACAGTTTCCACGTATCTGATCCGCCACCTGGATATCGGCCATCACCAGCCTGGCCAGTTTCGGTCCGGCTTCGCGGCGGCCCTCGATGCGACCTACCGCCGTGCGATCCTGACGGACCGGCTTTTTGTGAACGATTACTTCATCACACTGGTGGTTTCACCACGGAGCGTGCTCGGGAGCGGGTTTGGAAAGTTTCGGTCCAAATTGGGCCGAAACTTTCCCTCGGTGGACGACGGCCTGACCCAGGAACTTGAAGACCAGTGGCATATTCTGGCGAACGGTCTGGAAAGTTTTACCCTCCGGCGCCTGGGCGTCTATGAGCATGATGGCATCATGTTCTCGGAAATCGCCGAGACCCTGCGCCTGATCATCACAGGCCACCATCTGCGGGTGCCAATTGTTTCCGGGCATCTCGGGGATTCTATCTACACGGACCGGGTTATCTGCGGCCGTCGTGGCATTGAAATCCGCGCGCCGGACAAAAGCACGTACGGCACCATTTTCTCATTCCGCGAGTATCCGGCGAAAACCCGCCCTGGGATGCTGAATACACTGCTCTCGGCGCCCTTCCCTCTGGTGCTGTCACAGTCCTTCGGGTTCGTCACCCGCGCCCAGGCGCAAGGAAAACTCTCGCTCAAATCGGCGCAAATGGTAGGCGCCCAGGATAAAGCAACATCACAGATTTCTGGCCTCGATGAAGCTGCCGACGCCCTGGCCTCAAATGAATTCGTCATGGGTGCACATCATCTGTCCCTCGCGGTCTATGGCAATACGCTGGCTGAAGTCGCGGATCGGGCTGGCCGCGCCCGTGGCCGGCTGGCTGATTCTGGTGCGGTGGTCGTCGAGGAGCGCCTCGGCCTGGAGGCGGCCTTCTGGTCGCAATTACCGGGCAATACCGAATGGCGTACACGCCCCGGCGCAATCAACAGTAAGAATTTTGCCGGCCTGTCGAGCTTCGATAATTTTCCGGCGGGCCAAACGACAGGGCATTGGGGCGCAAGCATCGCCCGGTTCCGAACTGATGGCGGAACCGCCTATGATTACGTCCCACACGTCCAGGACGTGGCGATGACGATCATTTTCGGGCCGATCGGTTCCGGAAAAACAGCCCTCCTGATGTTCTTGCTCGCCATGTTCGAGCAATCCATGACTCAGGAAAATTCGGTTTCCGGCACGCGCGGTGCCGTAGTTTTTTTCGACAAGGACCGTGGCGGTGAGTTACTGGTGCGCGCTAGTGGCGGCACCTATCTCGAACTCCGCCGGGGGGAGGCGTCCGGCATGGCGCCGTTGCGCGGCCTGCAAAACACGAAAGCCGATGCAGATTTCCTCCGTGGCTGGATTATCGCGCTTATACAAAGTGACGGCAAAGGCGCGCTCACTCCTGATGAAGAAAAGCGCTTGGAGCGCGCCATCGGCCGACAACTCAGTATGCCGGTGGAATTGCGCTCCATCGCAGCACTTCGCGAATTCCTAGGGCATTCTGACCCAATTGGTTGTGGCCCGCGCCTAGAAAAATGGTGCCGCGGAAATGCACTCGGCTGGGCGTTTGATGGCGATCAGGATGAGGTTCGAATCGACGATAGCATTACCGGTTTCGACATGACACAACTGCTCGAACATGATGAGGTCTGTGCCCCGGCAGGGGCATATCTTCTCTACCGCGTCACGCAAATTCTCGATGGTCGCCGCGTTGTATTATCCATCGACGAATTCAGATTCTACTTAAAGAATCCACTGTTCGCATCAGTGGTTGACAATCTCTTGCTGACGGTGCGTAAAAGTAATGGGGCCGTCTTCGTCGCCTTACAGCAGCCAGAACATATTCTGGAAAACGACATTGGTCCATCAATCGTGGCACAGTGTCAGACCAAACTTTTCTTTGCATCCCCGACGGCCGATCACGACGTCTATATCAAGGGGCTCAAATGCACGGAAGGTGAATATCGCGCGGTCCGGGAGGATATGCTGATCGGCAAGCGGCGATTCTTGCTCAAGCGAGAGCATGGCAGCGTGATTTGTGAATTCGACCTCGGCGACATGTCTGAATACATCGCGGTTCTTAGTGGCCGGGCGAATACGGTAAGGTTTGCTGAGAAACTACGTCGCCAATATGGCGACGAGCCAGATCACTGGCTGCCCAAATTTCTGACGCACTACCATGAGGCCACTGACTGATTGGAGAATGAAGATGAGAAAATTTCTCTTCGCATTTACCGCATTAAGTACCAGTCTGATACTTGTTTCCAATGCACATGCGCAAATGGCCGTAATCGATAGCGCCAACCTTACACAAAATGTGCAGACCGCAGCACAAGCCATCATCGCCGTCGAGCAGCTCAAGGCGCAGCTCACTCAGCTTCAGCAGACCTATCAGATGTTCACGAACCCAACGGATATCATGAACATGGCAACGGGCATGGAAAACCAAACTCTTGAAAATCCAATGCCAGCCGCGAATGCTTTGACTGGACTCCTCGGTGGCCAGACCTCACCCTCCGGCCCTGCACAGACATTTTATAATCAAAATCATGTCTACTCGCCAACCGATGGATCGGCTGCAAGCAATCAACTCAACACGAACGCCGCTGCAATATCCAATATTCAGGGTATGGCCGCGACAAACCTTTCGGCCATTCAGCAACGCCTACAGCAACTGCCCGATTTGGAGGCCGACCTCGGGACAGCCACCTCGATCACTCAGATCGCCGCCATAAACGGGCGAATTTCAACAGAATCTCAGTTTGTGCAGGGGCAACAAGCTCAGGCCACGAATTTACAGGTTTTGGCAACCGAGCAGTCTCTATCCCAGCAGCAGCAAGTTCATGAGCAATTCGTGCAGGGTGAAACCCAAACCGGCACCGATATGCAGGCGGCCGAAGCTGCTAATGAAGCACAACAATGACAAGCACTCTGTCCACCAAGCTCGGCATCGGCATCCTTGTTGCCGTTTTGGGCGGGGGTGCTGGTATCATAGTTTTGTATCATAATCCTTCGGCGACGTCCTCCTCGTCATCATCTACTGACGTGTTGATCCCAATAGTACCGGCAGAGGTTCACACGGCAAACTGGTACGTGGCGCATCCCGACATTCTTAAACAGGATGAAATGCGCTGCGCGGGAGATGCTGCGACGATATCACAGGCTGCGTGCCAGAACGCATATTCCGCAGATGAACAACGTACACAGACCGACATGCAGAAAGCGGCTGCGGAAAATGGTGCCGATGGTGTCGTCAACACTGCGCCCGGTAATAGGGCAAACTAATGGACAGTGCATCGAACTACGCACCATTCTATGTTTTTGATCAGACAATTCAGCAACCGTTTACCAACGGTATGAATGCAACCGTCAACTCGGCAATGTCGGCAATCCAAGGTCCGCTTACTGCCCTTGTGGTATTGTGGATAATTGTCACCGGCATACTTGTGATACGCGGAGACGTCGCCGCCAGAACGGGCATCACGAGACTGATAAAAGTTAGCCTCATCGTTGGTATTTTAATGTCTACAACACTCTACAATCAGTATGTCGTGTCCTTTTTTACGGTTGGCCTGCCCGACTGGTTAGCAAGCAGCTTTCTTGGAGTGACTGGTACACAACCTTCAGCACACCAATTTGATGCAATCTGGAATCAGGCCGATATATTATTTGCCAATGCTGAAAAAAATCTAAATTTCTACAATGTTTTATATTCGGTTGAACTTGGCGTGCTTCGGGATTTTGTTATATTTCCCATCGGATTGACCTTCCTAATCTTTGAGCTCGCCAAGATCATGATGGATGTGGTCGTTTGCATCGGACCTTTTGTTTTAGCTGGCTATTTGTTTGAAGCAACAAAAGCTGTCGCCGATCGGTGGATCGGAAAATTGATTGGCCTTACGATCCTCACCCTTCTAATCGATATCGTGTTGTCGATAATTATAAATGGTGACAAGGCCTATTATGGTGTAAGCATGACAAGCTTGACCGTGGCCACAACAGCAGAAACGATTACTATCTGCATTCAGTTTCTTGGCTTTTTAACGCTCGGAAGTCTGATTACTTGTTTTTTACCCGCAGTTGCCAGCTATCTTGGCGGCGGTGTCTCTTTCAGCCCTTTAGGTATGGTCGCGTCAGCGATGCAAGCCGGGCGTATCGTTCAAGCTTCACGCGGCAGATCACCTTCCACAAAAGATGCGTGACGCTGTTATATAATTTGACCGAAGGTAATTGAGATGCACGCAACGCTGTTGGTTATATTGGCAAATATTACGCACATTCCACTGCTCGCTTTGCTCTCTTGGGCAGCCTATCGGAAATTTGTATCACCAAAGCCACTTCCTGCTTTGCTTGCCAAACCAGCGCGAGTTTTTAAGCTTTTTCTGTTTGTTGTTCTTCTCGGATTTGCCGGGTGCGCGAATACCGATCCGCTCGCAACGGCATCCGGTCCCGTCTTCGCGCTGAATGCGGGGCATTGGCAGCCTTCGCCGCAGGACCTCACCATCCCTCCCCTTATCCCGAACCAATAGGAGAGAGCGGTGACGGATTATCAAAGCGCATTCCCACTGACCTCGCCAATGCTGGAGCAGCATTACAGGGAAGTGATGTCATTCCACGAAGCCCGTTCGCGGTCATCACGGTTTTTGTCGCGCGGTTTGCTGATCGGTGCTGGCCTATTGCTCCTGGCAAATATCGGCCTCGCCTGGTCGCTCGCCTCAATGCTGCCTTTGACAAAACTGGTGCCGGTTTATTTGCTTGTCCGGCCTGACGGCACCATTGATACCTCCGTTGCCCTCTCCACCCTGCCCCCGTCCACGGATCAGGCCGTCATCCGCGCCGCGCTATGGCAGTATGTCCAGATGCGGGAGGGCTACTCCTATGACACCGCACGCTATCGCTACGATATCGTGTCGGGCATGTCGGACATTGCCACGCGTGCAGGCTATCAATCCTTCTTCAATTATCCAAACCCACAGAGTCCGCAAGTCACCATCGGCAAGAACGGCACGATCACCGTGGAGCCGATCTCGGTATCGTTGATCGGACCAAATGTGGCTCAGGTGCGCTTTCAACAATTGACATCGCTCGGCACCGACGAAGCCTTGACCACAACATGGACTTCGACCCTGCAATTTCAGCAAGTCGACAGTTTGCCAGCAACACAGCGGCTGACCGATCCAGGTGGAATCGTCATCACAAGCTATCAGGCCGAGGAGGATACGGCGCCATGACACGGTTGAAGACAGCTCTCTTGTCCGGCGTATTACTGTGGAGCCCGCTGACCGGTTTCGTGAATTTCGCTCATGCCGATCAAACGCCAATCAGCGGTAGCGACGATTCCCGGATGCGCTATATCGCCTATGATGCGGGCCAGGTTGTGCATCTCTCCACGACAATAGGTTCAACCCTCGTCGTTGGATTTTCACCAGATGAGACGGTGACAGCCGTTGCGGAGACCGACACGATCCATCTGGCGGCAATCCCCAAGGGCAATTACCTGTTCTTCAAGCCAAGCACTGCTTTGCCCCTACAGCCGGTGATCGTGCTGACGCAGCGCGCCGACGGCTCGCTCCGTCGGTATGTCTTTGAGATCGAGACGGTAGCGGACCCGACAACCGCAAACGGTGCCGATGGTGTCTTTTATTCCGTCCAATTCACTTATCCCGACGATGTCGCCGCCGCCGCCAAAGCCCATTGGGCCGAACGGGAGCACCTTGCCAAACTATCTGCGGTAAAAGCTGCCGCAGCAGCGGCAAGCGCAATTTTGGCCACTGAAAATACCAACCCGTATGTCGGCGACCGAAACTATCGATACATTGCCCAGGGCAACGCCTCACTGACGCCGGTTGCGGTCTGGGATAACGGCTACTCCACATTGATTCAGTTCCCCGGCAACGAACGCATCCCGGCAATTTTCGTTATCAACCCTGACGGCAAAGAGGCAACCGCATCATATTCCGTGAACGGCGGCAATGTTGAAGTTGAGCAAACCGCGCGAGAATTCCGGCTACGCGACGGCCATACTGTCCTGGACGTCTATAATCTCGGCTACAGCACTGTCGGCCAGAATCCCGGCACGGGCACAACCAGCCCGGACGTGAGTCGAATCGTAAATAACGGCGCCGAGGATACGCCATGAGCGACAATCTATCGCCCATTGAGGACGGTAAATCCGCGGTTGCCGGTCCGGCACGCCGTCAAATGAGCATCGGTACCAAAGCCGGGTTGTTCGGACTCGTCACGTTTCTGGCCCTCGCCTTCATTTGGTTCAACGCGGCGTACAGCCATAAAACTCCCGCCACGCCGGCGACGAGTTCAGAAAACGGACTGGGGGGCCAGGATTACAATTCCCCGCCCGCTGTCGCCTTAAAGACACCTCCCGTGGCGCTTCCGGCACCGGCTCCTCAACAATCAGCATTTCTGGATACCCCGCAACAGACACCCTCGTCCGCACCCATCCTCGCCTTCTCAGGGGCCGAGGCGGCACCACCCGCACCAACGCCAACTGCATCGTCTGATCCGGATAGCACCGTGGCAACCGCACTGGCGGGCATCGACAACTCTCCTCTGGCCGATAAATTAAAGACCACGGTTCTGACCGGTGAGAAAGCTACCGTTTTGCAGAACCCGGATATGGTCATCACCGAAGGCACGCTGATCCCCTGCGTGCTGCAAACAGCGATTGACAGCCAGCTCCCTGGGCTGGTGGATTGCGTCGTGCCGATCGACATCCGTGGTTCAACTGGTGACGTCGTCCTCCTCGATCGCGGCACTAAAATCGTCGGGCAACTGCAAAGCGGCCCCATACAGGGCCAGAACCGCGTGTTCGTCGACTGGACGCGGGCTGAGACGCCCGAGCATGTGATCGTCGCGCTAGACTCCCCCGGCGCAGATGAACTGGGGCGCTCGGGACTTCCGGGCGCGGTCGACAACCATTTTCTGGAAAGATTTGGCGGCGCGTTGATGCTGACGTTCGTACAAGGCGCACTCGAAGCTGGGACGGCGGTCGCCGGGAATTCCGGCGGTTCAGGCTCCAACCAAGCCGCCCTGGGTTTTGTCTATGCGGCGCAAAGCAATGGCCAGTCGGTGGCCAACACGGCACTCCAGAATTCAATCAATATCCCGCCCACACTGACAAAAAACCAGGGCGACACGGTCTCGCTGTTCGTCGCGCATGATCTGGATTTTTCCGGCGTGTATCAGCTCCAGGTCAATGGTGCGGGTAACGGCAATGGCTGGTGAGGCCGCCCAGCAGCTCACCTATCTGATGCAGCCGCTTGAACCCTGGTTGGAGAACCCCGCCACGGAAGAAATCTGCATCAACCGCCCCGGCGAAGTTTTTATCCGGCAACACGGCGAATTTCGCGCGGCGACGCTGCCCTTTAATTATTTCGACCTGGAGGACATCGCCACCCTGGCGGGCGCGCTGCGCAAACAGGATGTCGGACCGCGCAATCCGCTTTGCGCCACCGAATTACCGGGCGGCGAGCGGCTGCAAATCTGTTTGCCGCCCTCCGTGCCCGCCGGCACGCTGAGCATGACGATCCGCAAGCCGGGTAACACGGTCTCACCACTGGCCTCGGTAACGGCGCGCTATCAATCATCACGCTGGAATCAGTGGGAACGCAGAAAAGAAACCGAATTGCGCGATTACGGCGAACTCCTGGCGCTCTATGATGCTGGACATTTGCAGTTCTTCCTGGAAGGCTGCGTCAAAGCAAAACTGACTATCCTGCTCTGCGGCGCCACCGGCAGCGGCAAAACCACGATGTCCAAAACCCTCATCGCTTCGATCCCACAGACCGAACGCCTCATCACCATCGAGGACACGCTGGAACTGGTCATACCCCAGCCCAACCACGTGCGGTTGCTCTACTCCAAGGACAAAATCGGCTTGGCGAAAGTTACAGCTGAATCGCTCCTGCATGCCAGCCTGCGGATGCGTCCCGATCGCGTCCTGCTGCAAGAACTGCGCGATGACGCCGCCTGGACCTATATCAACGAAGTCGTCAGCGGACATCCTGGCAGCATCACCACCATTCATGGCCGCAACCCGGAGCAAGCCTTCAAAAAATTGTTCGCTCTGGTCAAAGGCTCGCCGCAAGGCGGCCAATGGGATGATTCCACGCTGATCGGTTTTCTCGCGTCAGCCGTCGATGTGATCATCCCATTCCGCAATGAGGGTGCCACCTATGAAATCGGCGAGGTCTGGTTTGCCCCTGACGCCGCACGCCGGGGCGCCACCGCCGCCGATCTGATTATGGCGGCCTGAGCCCATGGATGATGCAACCGGCCAGTTTATCATCAAATCCGGCTTCGGCCTTATCCTCGCCGCCATCGCCTGGACCGTGGTGGCGTCCTTCGTCTTCCTGTTCGGGACCGGGCTGCTCCATGATTTTCCGCACCCGTTCTGGCAATGGTGGCAATACGCCCTCAATTTCGACGGCAACCCGCGCGTGGCACTATGGCTCAAAATCAGCGCCGCCATAGGCACCCTCCCACCGTTGGCGCTGATAGCCGCCATGGTCGTGCGCGGCCGCAGGGTCGTCGGCCCAAGGCTCAGACGGCCGCTGTTCGGCGGCATGGCAGCATCACCCCTCGCCGTGACCGATAATCACGGCCATGCCGAGTGGATGAGCATGGAGCGGGCGCGCGAGCGCTTCGCCGGGATCAACCCGGATTTTGGCGGCATTGTCGTCGGCGAGGCGTACCGCGTCGATCAGGACAAACCCGCTTGCCTGCGGTTCGATCCCGAGAACGCCAAAACCTGGGGCCAGGGCGGCAAAGCGCCACTTCTTATCGACGCCTGCCGTGAGGGGCCGACTCATTCCCTGGTCGTGATCGGCAGCGGCGGCTTCAAAACAACCACGGCGATCTCAACGCTGCTTTATTGGACCGGCTCCGCCGTCATCCTCGACCCCGCCGGAGAAATTGCCCCCATGCTCCGCAATGCGCGCATCCGCATGGGGCACAAGGTTTTTGAGATCGAGCCCTCGTCACAAATCGGCTTCAACGTCCTGGACTGGATTGACATAAATTCTCCCCTGGCTCCGACCAACATCGATTCCGTCGTGAGCTGGGTCTGCGGCGATACAAAACCAGGCACCAACAAGAACGATGATTTTTTTGACAGCATGGGCCGCAACGTGGTTCGCTGCTTCCTCGCGCATATCCTGGCCGATGATACCAAACGCCAGGATCTAAAAACCCTGCGCGCCGTCCGCACGGCGATCTCGATGCCCGCAAAAAACATCCGCGACGCCCTACACGGTATCTACCAGAATAGCCCAAGCTCCTATGCCAAACAGCTCGCCGGACCGCTTTACGGGCTCGTCGATGAAACATTTAGCGGCGTGGTCGGCAACGCGGCCGAGCAGACGACCTGGCTTGCCAATGAGGCCTTCGCCACGCTGGTATCCGGTGACGTCCCCGGCAAAAGCTTCACGACGGCAGAACTGCTCAACGGCAAAACAACCATTTTCCTGAAAATGCCTCTGAAAGTACTGGAGACGACGCCGGGGATTTCCCGCACCATCATCGGCGCGCTGCTGAATGCGGCATACGAGGCTGATGGCAAATTATCCGGGCGTATCCTCTACCTCCTCGATGAGGCCGCCCGGCTCGGCTACATGAAAATTCTGGAGACCGCCCGCGATGCTGGCCGCAAATACGGGATCACGATGCAATTGCTCTATCAATCCAGCGGGCAGATCGTCGATCAATGGGGCGAGCAAGGCAAACGCTCATGGTATGATGGCGTCTCCTATCGCTGCTACGCCGCTGTGCAGGACCTCGATACCGCAACCGAACTTGAAAGCAGTTTTGGCACCTATGGGGTCATGGCCAGTTCGGAAGGCAACAATTCTGGCCGATCCGGCAAAGCCCTCGGAGCCTCAAACCTCTCGCGTGGCTCGAACATCTCTTACCACGAAATTTCCCGCCCTCTCATCCGCAAAGCCGAACTGATGCACGATACGCGCGATGATGAAATGTTCGTCCTCACGCGCGGCAGTCCGCCGCTCCGCTGCGGACGGGCGATCTATTTCCGCCGGCCTGAGATGACGGACCAGGTCGCGCCAAACCGTTTTTATAAAACGACGACGCCGCCACTGCCATAAGAGGAACAGAACCATGTCGGAAATCGAAGCCGAGTTAAATCGCGCTGCCGCAGCATATTGGATGTCTGTTGCCGCCAAGGGGAGTGGCAGCAAAACCGCTTCCCTCACTAAGGCAGCCAACTACCTGCGCGATGCACGGTCGGAATCCCGCATCCCGGATAGTGCTAAACAGCCAACACTCAACGAGCTCGAAGCTCCACCGATGGATGTCCTCAGGACACCCAGAATGAGGCGGTGAGCGAACCAGCTATATTAGCGGTTTGCGCTCGACTTGGCCATTTAGGCAGCCGTCGCCTAATCCTGAAAGCCGCCGTTTGTTCAGGTATCTATAGAACGTCAGCGACTGGTGGAGACCGGTGCTTCGTTACGGTACGCAAGCAGTGGCGTTCCGCATGCGGCCTATTTTAGACGCGCATAGGATCAGCCTTTGAATTGCCGTGCTCTGACCTTGAACGGGTTCTTGATCCGATGCCCCATCGCCACGCCTTCCAGCTCGCGCGGATCCTTGAGCTCAAATACCACCCTGTCGTTTTCAAAATTGGCCAGCAACTCTGGCGTCCACTCGGGCGGCGCCATCGCAAGAACGTCTTCGGAACGGGTCCGAATCTCGCCGTCCCGACGGAAAATGTCGAGAGCAAGTCCGACGACCGTATCGAGCTTCGGCTGCTCACGAAAAACCGCCAAGCAATAGGTGGCGAGCATCCTGCTACGGTATACTCGATATTCCTCGTAGGTGCCCGCGGCCGGGTTTTGCGGCAAGATGAGGAACACGTATCCAATCTTTCTGCTGGGCGTCCTCCGTGGGATGAAAGCCCGCCGTACGAAGCGGGCCATCTCCTCGTCGAGGGAATACTCCATTGCCCCCCAGAGTGCCCGCGCTAGCGGCACGCGGTCCATCCGTCTTTCGGACGCCATCACTCTCAGGGCTTGTTCGGACAGCTGAAGAGTCGGTTGCTGGTCGAGAATGGAGATCGACGTGCCCTTCAGCACATCTTCCGTCACTTTTTCGATAACATCATCCCAGAGCATGGACTGTTTCTTTAGCTCATCGATCTCGGCGTGCAGCCCGGATGAAACGTAGGTCTCGAACTCACCTTCCGGTATTATGACCAACTTCCGTCGCGCTTTCTTGCGCAACTTCTCGGAGATGAAACTCGGCCGTCCGTCCTTGAACCCGTTCATCATATAGGCCGCGAGCAGATGTTCCTCTCCCGCGACTAATCCAACTTGGCCCGAGCGAAGGAATTTGGACCGCGCGACCAAATAGGCTGTGAAGTCGGCAACCGTGTCGAGCTCCTTCATAACAATCTCTAGTCCGGTACGATCGAAGACATGGATAAAGCTGCCTTTAGGATTTACGTCGCCAACGAAGAACGGTCGGAAATCCGCCCGCTCAGTGTTCACATGTGCGGGTCCTTTCAGTGCAGGCAGGATCGTGAGCGTCCCGCGCGGATCGCGAAAATATTTGCGGCTCGCGGCCTCTGCGCCGCTCACCACGGCTACGAGGTGGACGACGCGGTTGCCTTTGACGGGCAGCGGAACCGGAAGTTGCCGGGTGCAAAGCTTGTCGGTAAAGATACGGTCCGGATGTTGATCGATCCATCGCTCAGCGCCATTTAGCTGGGTGATGCCCCCCTCGACTGCACGCCGGAACCAGCGCGCCCACGCCAGCGCGAGCGGTCTATCGCTCTGCCAACCGATCTCCTTATCGCTGAATAGCACGACATGATTCTCGAAGACGGCCAGCAGGTCGGCGATCTCCTGCCCTCCGCCAGTCGCCCCCTTAGTGCGGTCGTTGAACGTGTTGGGGTATGACCACAGCCGTAGGAACGTACGATCCGCCAGCGCCGCCAGCCGACGCTCGGACGGCGTGAGACCCTCGCCCCTGATAACGGCGTCACTCAATCGATTACTCCTGCTGCGCGAAGCTGAAAAACCATCTTAGCTTCGCCACCATGAAATCGCCAAAAGCTCGCGCGCGCCCCGACGTATTGGTCCCACCTCGCTTGCGAGAGCGGCGGCGATCTCATCCTCGCGTGCCAAAAGCCGCCGAACTGCGAACGGCCAAGACCGACTGCCCGCAGACCGGTTGCTTTGCGCCCAAGTCGGTCGATTTCGAGACTCATCGTGTGCCCCGAAAGCGGTCAATCGAATGGGGGCACTCGCAGGTGGTTAGCTTAAAAAATACGCCAACTGTTGCTACCTATCCGACAAGAAAAACTGCGTCCAAAACTTGACTTAAAATGGCTTGATAGACTAAACAATACAATGAATTCCCGAGCTTCGGGGGTCGGGGTGGGTGCAAGTCCCGCTACTTTTCTAGTGCTGTTCGTCCTTCTTATACTTCTCAGTTGTCTATCCTGGATAGTCGACCAAATTAAGGAGAGCGAAATGAAAAAACAGCATAAAAAATCTGATGGATTGAAGCCAAAGGTTCGTAAAGTAAAGAGTCTGTCTACTAAGCTTACTACCGTCGCCGTCTATTTCTTCAATACACTGTGGACGATCGACACTGGATTAGTGGCGGCGATAGTGTCTCCGCTCTCGACCCATTGAGGGGGCCAAGCGCTTTGGCCCCCTCTTTTGTTAACCGCATATTAAATTGGTAAGCCAACGATGCACTTGGTGAAGGCTAGCTTTTGATTCCGAAGTACACGAAAGCTGCGCTGTTCGCCGTCACTCCCTCTAAATTTGACCGCCTCCCTCCCGCCCCACTTGATCTGTTAAAAAAATTAGTTTTCGGAAGGTACAGGTATGAACAGACTAAAACACCAAGCAGAGATTGATGCATACTATCTTTCGGATTCGGCTCAACCAAGGGCCGCTGGTGTTATGTGGCCCGCTCTTGTGGAGCGACGTGTTGACAGTCTCTTCGAAGCAGCGTTGAGGCCAGACAAAAAAAATTACGATGAGCTATTCCAGCCAAGTGCTGCCCTCGGAAACTATGGCGCGAAAGTTAAGCTCGCGTATATGCTGGGATGGATTCATGAAGATATCTATAGAGACTTACTTATTCTCGCCAAGATCAGAAATAGATTTGCTCACGCCATAGAAGCTAAAGATTTTTCCGATCAAAAAATCACGACCTTTCTTGGAAATATGAAAGTTTACAAGTTTATTCCTGGCATATTGGAAGATGCAAAAAAGAAGGCAGCCATTGATCCGTCGGTTATAAATTTGGCTACGGTATCTGTGACAACTCAAATGGTTGAAAATCAACAATCGGGATTCCGATTTTGCATTGACTTGATGATTGATCACTTAGAGAAATGTAAGGCGAACATGGAAAAGAACTTATCGAGTCTTCCTGACAATTGGTTGGTGTCAGAATTACTTCCTGCTGAGAATCGCGCCAAGTACGAAAAGAAGCCCTAAATCACGCGAGCAATGAGAGTTGCTTTGCTTGTTTGAGTAGGTCAGTAGATGCTGCGTAGCGTCACCTTTTTCGAGTTCTAATCCGATAGCGGACAGTCTCCTTCCGGCCAGGTCTAGTCATAGGTCCCGTATCCTAAAACTAGACTTTTGCGGCAGGTACAAGACGCATCCGTGCCATCAAAAATTCCTGCAATTCAACGCCGCCGGCCGGGGCGTCTCGACATTTTCTCTGCCTCCGACTGTTCGGACCTCGGCGACGCCAATTGTGCCACTTTCCGCCAGTATCCTCCTGCATCCGGGTACTTACCTGCGCGGCGCCGGGCAGCGGCCGCAATCCGATCCGCCAGCGCCACGCTGGCGCGCGCAATCTTCGAGAAAGCCTCACTGTGATGCCGCAAGTGCCCGGCCAACCCAGGCAACCGGTCTTCCAGCATCCGCGTAATGCGACGCCGGGCGAGGCGATCTGGAAGCGATGACGGCACCACCCCCTCGGCGGCACGGGTTTCCAAAGGCTGCAACGCTTTTTGGACCGCATGAACCGTGCCGCGGCGCAACCCAGCGGCACGGTCGATCAGGTTGAGAGCGGATTCCTTCTCCGGCTGCCGCGCAAAATTCCGGGTCAAATTGTCCAGCACATCGCTGCGGGTGACCTCACGCCGGTCGCCAAGCGGACGCTTACCGATGACCTCGGCGCGCTCGGCCCCGTCCGACGTGACGATAAAGCTCCTCTCGCGATGCCGGCTGCCCGATGTGTACGCGCCGAAGGCGGAGACCAGATGTGAACCTGCCGGCATGGCGTGGATATGCTCTGTCACCGTCGATCCCTGCGCAGTATTGGTCGTAAGGGCGTCCCCATAATCGAGCTGCAACCGGTCACTAGTGCCGGTCCGCAATCTACTCCAGACTACCAGTCCTTCCTTACCTGCCGCATTGCGCAGGATGACACCGTCCTCGGCGATGGCTGTCACCGCCAGCACGGTTCCGTTATGGCCTATGTTACCGTCAGTTCCCCGCACCTCAAACCTGGCATTGGTGCGGCGGAACAGCCGAACACGGTCGCCCTCCGCCAGCGCCAAATCATAGGTCCGCCCCGATGCGTCGGTTGCTTTTATCGTGATTTTGTCGGCGCCGATTTCACCCAGCGCCCGGCGGCGGTCACGAATGGCGACGCTGATTTCGTGGGCATCGTGATTGGTCGGCGCGCTGATGCTGATCTTAAAATTCGGACGGGCGGCATTCGCCTCCAGGCGTTGCTGCCATAACTCTGCGGTGCGCGTGACGGCCTCGCTATAGCCGCCCGGCACAATTTCCAAGGTCCCATTCTCATGTTTGCGCATGATGGCTTCCGCCGTCTGGCCATTGCGGAGCATCAGCACCGTCTCCCGCTCCTCGGCATCCTTCTGGCGAACCGAGCTGCCGAGTTCGGGCACGACAGTCTGGCCAAGCGCACGACGCAGCAGGTCTATCACCGGCCCAGCCTCAACAGCCTGCATCTGTTTTGGGTCGCCAATCATGACTAGCTGGAAGCCGTGGTTCTTCTGGAGGCCAAGGATGTCATTGAGCTGACGTGTGCCCAGAAGCCCGATCTCATCCACGACCAGCACCGATTTTTGATCAAGCATTGCGCGCCCGGATTGAACGGCACGGAGGAAAGATTCGACAGCACGGGTTTTACGGGTCTCAATTCCGGCTTCAGCCAGATCATCGGATTGCCGCCAGGCCAGCGCGATACCATGGACTGTTCGCCCGTCATCCTGCCAGGCCCGGACCAGGGGCTTCAGCAAGGTACTCTTGCCGGACCCCGCGACGCCAATGGCAAGCGCCAACCGGCCCTCGGCACCAAGCTGATCGATGATCGCGCGTTGTGCCAGGCCGTGCGCCGTTTGGAAATTGATCTCTGGAAAAGCCGCGATCGCGTCCTCAATCTGCTTTGGCGTGAGTGCCGCAGTTTTATCGCTGGCCGCCGCACGGGCATTGGCAATCAAAGTCTCTTCCTCCCGCTCGTGAAGGGTGGTGGTAAGTGCGATACGTTCACGGCCCTGATTGCCGGAGACGGCCCCCCATACGAGGGTGGTATGCTCACCACGCTGCTTAATGCCCCGCTCGCGGAATGCGCGCGTGATGGCGCTCACATCATCGGGCGATTCCACACCTGATGCGATCAACCCTTTCGCCGCCGCGATCCTTGCATCCGTGCCATCGATCACAGCCCGGCGGAGAAACTGTTTGGCGAGCAGAGGCAAGGCCGCAAAATAGGCTGCCTCAAGCCGATCTTCGCGGCTGAGTACCTGGGCAATTCCATCCGGCCGCAACACGCTGCGATGCTGATAGCCCATTACCTCAGCCACCCGCCGCCATGCCGCCAGATCGGAAACATCATCCGATTTGGCGCCGCGCGGGTTTTGCACACCGGCTTTCAGCAGGCCGATCTTGCGCTCCGGGTCCAGGCTATCCCAATCGATTCCCTGCGATCTGGCATATTCACGCGCCGCCTCGGTGCCACCCAGCGTCCTCTTGCTGAACTGTGCCACCACACTCTCGGGCACCGCGGTAAGACGGGCCATCTCCGTGCGAACATCGAGGTCAGCCTCAACACCGTGTTTACGCAGATTACCCGCAAGATAGGCCTGGTACAGCGCACCCCACTCATGAATCCGCCCCTCAAGCTGCGCGAGGTCAAGGCCACCAAGACGCCCGCCAGCGGTCTCCACCGCGTTGAACACCGCGACATGGGTATGCACCTGCATATCACCCGGCACGCGCCCCGCTGTGCCGGTGAGCCTGTGCAACTCCGTCACCTTCTGCCCTTCCGCATCCTGGCGCACGACTTCAACCGTCGGCCGCGCGGTATAATGATCGAATGATACCCAGCCTATGGTGCCCGCATCATATCCGCCTCTCCCGGCATCCCCCTTGCGGGCACGGCCAATCTCAAACTCAATGGCGCGCATCACGCTCTCAATCGCATCACTATGCGCCTGATGGATAATCGCGCGCTCCGCTTTGGTGGGCGCGAACGCCCAGGCAATCGACACCGATTTCGGCGCTGAAAATGTAAAATCGATATAACCGATGCGGGCTTTCGACGTGTCCATCGCCGTCTGAAATTGCGCATTCGTCAATTCCCTTCCGTCGGCCGTCCGGCCTGCGAGGATATTTTCGCGTTCTTCCGCTGATGCCGCACCTGACTTAACACCCAAAACCATAGTCAAGCGCCGCACCGCCTTTTCCACTTCACCAGCGGGCAGAGGCACACCATCAACCGTCTGTCCCGCCAAAGCCCTTTCCAACTGCGGGCGCGTCGGTTTGCGGCGATGATCCAGCTGAAAAATATTTCCCAGGGACAGAGTGGTCGCGCGTTTTGTCCGGCCAGCGATTTCATCCCCATCCGCGCGCTGCCCATTGAGCAGGAACGAAACCTCCCTTTGGGTGAGCCCTCGGCGGGTATCAATCCCCAGCCGCTGTGCCAGAGCGGGATTCATGTCACGCCGCGGCACTGCTGTCGCGCTGCTATAATCCCGGTCACGGCTTGCTTCGGCGATGACGGCATCAAGGCGCTTAAGGTTAACCGTGACTCCGAACCTTCCCATGCAGGCAAGCGCCTCGTCACGGCCAATGAGACCAGCCGCTTCAAATGCGCCGGTAGCACGCAATGCAAGTTCGTCTCCGGCAACCGCGCCACCATCGGAATTCAACGCGCTTTCAGCCAAACGCAAAATTTCAATCTGCACCAGTTCGTCCAGCACCACACCCTCTGGCAAATTTCCGGCCACCGCATGATGCCCGTACCGGCTCGCCGCCGCGTCTGCCGGCGTCGGTGGTGTCACGCCCTGCTCATAGTATTCTGCCATTGCCGCCATTTCGGGCGGCAAGGTCTGCTGCAAGAGATGCTCACTCATGAAGCGCGCTGCGGACGGCGCCCCAGCGGCACCGGTTCGGTATGTCAGCATTTCATGCCACCATGCCGACGAACATCATGATGGCGGATCGCTTTTTGGCCCGTCGATCACCGCGCCAATTTTCGCAGGGAGTTCAGCAAGCATCGATCCCACGATCTCCACATTTGCACCCATGTCCACGACGGCAGTCGTCAAGTCTTCGATGCTTTGCATAATCGGTGATGGGCCAGGTTCATCGCGGGCAAGGCCTGCCAGTTCTTGAAGTAAATTTGTTTGCATTTGCAACGTGTCGATCATCAAGCCAAGTGCGGTGTTCATCGCCAACTGGCCTGCTTCCAAAGAAGCCATGCGAATATTCAGATTCTCAGGTGTCGCGATTTCGGACATTTCTGCTCCGCCTTTCCGCGCCAATGCGATGCCGCGCTTACAACCATGAGCGCGGAAACGGCTCAACGCAACTGCATACCCTACCATGCCTTGGTCTGTTGTAATCACCAAAACTTAAAACAAATTCTGGCCGCTAAAATGAGATGACGGATGAGGGGACGATTCAGCCGACATGTGAGATGACGATTGAGCAGACGTTTGAGCTGACACACGCCCTAACGTTGCAGCAGTTTTAGTTGACGTGGCCCATGAAAGGTCCAAGCCATTCAGGACATGTCCCAAAAACGCATGCCATCCGATCATGAAATTGCTAGTCTAGCGAATCGATTTCGTGAACTGTGGAAGCCGGGCGAAGAAATTCGCCCGTGGCTCCGCGAGCAGAGTGGGGTGCTGCTTGAACTGGTCCACGGCAAATGGTCCTGGGCGAGTATGGCGCGCGTTTTGACGACGGCGGGCATCACCTACCGCACCGGCAGACCATGGTCGGCGAACTTACTGCGAAAAGATTTTTCGCGCGCACAATCACCGCTCAAAGGATACGCACGGCGGCCCAATGCAGTGGCTCCCGATGCTACCGTGCCGCTCCCGCCGGTGGCATTTCTGCCGCCAGCTATAGAGCCGATCCACTACCGCGACGACGTCGCCGTGCCACCACCTCTCATCGCCAGCGCCTCCAACCAAAGATTCAAACCCGCGGTGCCAAAGCCCTACGCGCCGCCACGCGAACTCACGGCCGAGGAAAGGATCGAAGTCGACGAAAACCGGAAGCGCATTTTAGGCTACTGAAAAAGGAACCGCAGACATGGCCGATTTGAAACCCGAAGCCGATGCCTCCAACTCAAACCAGCCAAAACAATTCGCCCCCTACAAGCCGGGCACCACGCGATACACGGGGAAGGACGTCAGTTTCGCGGACCTCGCCCCCCAGGTCGAACCCGAGCCGGACATCGAAACCGGCATCAACCTTACCGGCAAGACGAAAATCATCTTCGCCGCCGGCCGGGGCAAAACCGGCAAAACCACCCTGCTCCGCTGGGTAGCCGAAAAGTCCGCGCGACGTGGCAGCATGCCGATCCTGGCCGACATCGACCCCAGCAATGCCAGCTTCTCGCGCTATTTCGAGAACGTAGCGCGCCCGGATAATGACAATCCCGCCGGCGTGGCCCGCTGGCTGCAAGACCTGATCGAACATTGCGTCGCCGCGAAGCAATCCGCGGTCATCGACCTCGGCGGCGGCGACACCACGCTGCGCACCCTCGCCACCGAAATGCCCGGCCTGTCGGCACAGATCGAAGCCGCCGGCATCGTGCCGGTGATGCTGTACATGCTCGGCACCCAGCCCGAGGACATGACCCCGGCCCTAACCCTGACCGAGCGCGGCTTCGCCACAACTGCCCAGGCGCTTGTCTTCAATGAGGTGGCAATCGACGCCGGCGCCACCCGCAGCCTGGCCTTCGGCAGGATTCTCAACTCCCCCAGCCTGCTGAAACTCGCCAGATCCAGCATCACCATCTGGATGCCCCGGCTGTTCGCGGCGGAAGCCATCGAGAGCCGCCTGTGCGGATTTCATGATGCGCGCGACATCCGGGTCGAACCGCCGCTCGGCGTATTTGACAGCGCCCGCGTCCGCGCCTGGCTGGAAACCATGGACCGGCGCTTTGCGGGCATCGAGTCATGGATACCGTAACCCCCAGCCCAAGGCGGGAGGCCGCGCGCGCAAAACTGGCGGCTGCGCAGGCGGCCATGGTCCAGGCAGCGTCGGCGGCTGTGATAAAAGGCGATCCCCTGGCCGGTCAGATGCAGGCCCTGGCCCTGTGCATCGGCGGGCTAACCGAAATCTACGAGGCGAGCGAGGACACCCAGCTCGAAATCGCCCACATTTTCCGCTCCCAGACGGATACCGTGGCCAATGACGCCGTCGCCAGAGTCCAGGCCTCCGGCATGTCCATCATCGACCAACTCGCCCCCCGCTTGGCCGCCGCGGCCGAACAGACCATGCGCCGTCATATCTGGACCATGCGGTTGCGCACGATCCTGTGGGGCGGTGGCGGACTCATCGCACTTCTGATCGTCGGTGGCTGCCTCACCTATGGGACCGGCTACACTGCTGGGCGAGCGCAGGGGGAAAGTAATGGCAAAGTAATTGCCGCGGCCATGACGGCAGGGCCAGGTGCCGCGACGGCCTGGTCAAGCATTATGGCGCTGAACGACCCAGTGCGCGCCCTCGCAGCCTGTAAACAGTCAATCTCAACCGACGACGAAGGCCGCCGGTCGTGCTCTCTACCAATCTGGCTGGACCCATTTCCGCCGCCGCATGGCAACTAAGCGCCCATCATCGTCGCTCTCGGGACTCTCCAGGTGCCCCGACGAAAGCGGTCATTCACCCACCTGCCGCACTTCCGAAACTTAAGAATTTGCGCTCGCCGGAAGCGCTCCTTGTAGGATAGGAATGTCAGGAGCTGGGCCAACCGAATAAGCAGCCCTCTCCCCCTTACGCTCTAAGACCTTGTAAAACGCCCTAGCCGGGCCTGTATCGCGCGGCTATGCTGGCATGGTGATGAACAGGTTAATTCAGTGGATACGACATAGGCGGCAGGACGCTCCTTCGGGTCAAGCGGCGTTGACGCGCGATCTGCCTGCAACTAGCAGCCTGAGTACTGACGTGCCGGGCACTCCGAGTACAGACGTGCCGGGCAAGCCGATCCACCGTATAAGGCTGGCGCATACGACGCATCAGGGCAAGGACTACCGAAATCGCCGTTTCGACGACCTCAATGGCAACAAAGCGAAGTTCATTTCATGCGACTTCTCTTACTCAATATTCCATCGCGCCTATTTCCATGAAGCGCGTTTTGAAAACTGCAAATTCACTGGCTGCCAGTTCTATGATAGCAGTTTGCGGAACGCTTCTCTCTACTGTTGTGATCTCCATTACGCGACATTCTATCGTACGTTTGTCGAACCGAATGAGTTGCTCGCCTCACTACCACTAGAGCCAAACTTGCGGCGCGATTCTCTGCAAAATCTGCGAGCGAACGCCGTTGATATCGGCGATTTTGAAAGTCAGCGGACTTACGTTCTCGCGGAGATCGAGGCCAAGGCTGACCACCTCTCCCGTGCTCTTCGCGGCTCTGATGGCTACTATCAAACTAAGTACCCCACCCTAGTGGACAGGGGAAAAGCAGGCCTCACGCTGCTCACGCTGCGGTTCGACGGTTTCGTCTGGGGTCATGGGGAGCGGCCAGGCCGCATCCTGTTAAGCTTGACCATCTTCCTTGTGCTGATATCGCTCGTGAACTTCTGGGCGGTGCTACCCCGCGTGAGCTGGGGAGGGACGCGCGAAGGATTGGAAGTTCTGCGCTACAGCGTAGATAAGTTTCTCGACGCTCCGACCCAAGCTGAGTTCCGTGGTTTCCTAATAGTCGATTACATATTAATTATCATGCGATATTTATACATTGGGCTGTTTATCTCAGTCTTGTACAAGTCAATCTCGCACCGATGATGGATAATCTTCTGGGCGTCTATATATTTGGTTCGGTGGCTCGCGGTGAGCGCGACGCCCTTAGCGATCTCGACTTGCTCGCAATCGTAGCAGATGGTCGGGGCAAGGTTCCAGAGGATGTAGTGCTCCGCTATGTGCCACCCCAGCTACGTGAGATGGAGGCCTCGATATCCTGGTATGGGGGTAATCGCCTTGCCGAGATGTTCCGCAATGGCGAGCTTTTCGCATGGCACCTACATCAGGAGACAAAGCCGATCTTCGAGCGCGAACAAGTGATCGCCGCACTCGGCAAGCCAGCCCCCTACAGCGGCGCGTGCGAGGATGTGGCGTCATTCGAAAAGATACTACGTGCGATTCCTCATCAACTGATCACTTCACCAAAAAATGCCGTTTACGAGCTTGGACTTGTATATGTGTGTCTGAGGAATATCTGTATGGCGGCCTCCGCTGTGCTTTGTGGGCGCCCTGATTTCTCTCGTTATTCGCCATTTGCGCTCGGCGGCATGCTGCCAATACCGCTCAGCCGAAACGAGTATGAAACAGCCATGGCGTGCCGTATGGCTGGTCAGCGGGGCATTATGCCGCCGCTTGATGTCACCCCTGCCAAAGTCACAGACATCTATGATAGGTTGGCTCCTTGGATTACGGCGCTGAGACATCGATTGGAGATTAAGCATGGAGGCATCGGAGAGACGAACGAGGTTTGAGGAGCGTGTCCGGATTGAGCGCGACTTCCTCGTGCCCATCAACCAGCGTTTTGGATCGCGGGCGCCGCTCGCCGGCATGACTGAAGCCGCAATCTTCTCGTGGGAAAAACGTGCCGCAGAGCTTGTCGGCGAGATCGACGTGCCACGCGTCGCAGAGTTGTTACGAGAAGCTGCGAGGCGGGCCGAGCTTCTCGCCGATAATTCACGGGACGTATTCACGGCAGACAGGCGGGTTGGGCCAGACGGCCTTGCTACGCTCCGCCGGATGCTCGAAGAAGCTCTTACTTGAGCGGGCTGATTGTGGGGATGCACATGCCTGGAGTGGGCACCCCTACAGACAACTAGCAGGTGGAAGACTGCTGTTGGCAATCTCCGTGAGTGAATGTCGGACTTTTCCCGTCGAACTCTCTAAAGCTGCCAGCCCCCTTCCGGCCCACTCCGTCCGGAATCTGCCGCAACAAATGTCTGCGTCGATGTCGTAACCAGGCCGAGCCTGATCTCACCACTTTGTACGGCGGTTGAAACTTTGAACATCCTGCCGCGAATAAAAAATGACCGGCAGACAAAATACGGCGGGCTTACGCCCGCCGCCTTGGTCCAGCTAGCTGCGGCGGGACCAGATCAGTGTGTGGGTGCCGTCCTCCTGTTCGAGCAGCGAGGCATAGACCGGACCGGTAAAGGTAGGATCGTCCAACCGGACGGAAAGATATTTTTTGCCGCTGGCTTCGGCGATTTTCTCCCAGGCACCGCCCACTTCCGCCTTATTCGCCGCGAAGATGCGGTACGCTGGGGCGTCAGGGTTGGTCTGGTTTTCGTTGGGCAGGAAGGTTAGTGCCGCGTTGAGTGTAAGTGTCTGGATTTTGCCTGTGATTTTGCCGTCGCGATTGGTAAAAGTGCCGATTGCCGTTGCCATGGTACAAACTCCTGATGATCGGGCCGCCTATTGGCCTCGATGGCAACGATGAAGGCCGGTGGCCGGGGCTTGCGCACCGCTCGCGGCCGTAACGCAGTGCAGGACCGAAGCCGGCGGTTATTTTGGCTCGCGCGAGGAATGGCCGCGTAGCGCCAGGGGAAAAGAAACGCAGGCGAGGTTGCGTTCGCCCCGGCCTCCGGCCATCGTGCTCATGAGAGGTTTTTGGCGACCTGGTATCGGGATTTTGTTCCTCCTGGCGACGACGGTATTTTTGCCGCCTTCGCGTCGGCAAACCTCGCTGGAATTTTCCAACATGCGGTCCACGGTGCTGCCACAGTCCACCCAACGGAAAGGCCGCCCCCGTCGCCTCAGCCACAAACGCAATTCGCCGATGGAAGCCCGCCGGGATTGGGGAAAGCCACCAAAGCCAGAAACCGAAAATATCGCCATCAATCGGTCGATCTCACCTGCTGGGCCGGACTTGCTTCGCTCGTTGACAGACAGGCTTGGCCCACCGATGTCGCCCGCACTGCAAGACGAGACAATCAGCGACGGCGATTGACGCTTTGAGCCTGGGCACGATGGGCGATAAAAATTTTCAGCACCGGCAGAAAAAACGCTTTGCTGAAATGGCCCAGGGGCGGCTCAGGTTCCAGATAATAGGATTGGCCGATGACATCCTGATTATATTCATCCAGGATGATCCAGAGTCTTGCATTGCCATCCAGCCCTGCACGGCGGCGCTCCGTCTCTGGAATCTCGACCGCGAGGCGCGCTGGTCCCGGCATCTGGCTTGTGATGGCAAATAAAATGAGTGCATCCTCGCCCTTTGGGCGTGTAATGCGAACACCAACCGCTGCGGGCCGCCCCTTTCTTCCTTCGGTTTCGCCTGCCTCGGCCTGCCGGCACCAGAGATAGGGATAGCGAATGACCGATGCTGAGCCGATATCTTCGAAACTCACGCCTCTTCACCGCCCCGCTCATAGGCAGCAACCGCGTCCTTAAATTCATCGAACAGCCCATCCGGCATGGTCTCAATGGTGCCAACCGTGCGGGTGTCCGCCCGCGCCATGAGTTTGCGAAAATCCTCAATGTTGAGCATGACGAGGCGCGGCTTATTGCGCTGCATGATCGTGACTGGCCCACGTAGCGCATCGGCGATGATGTCGCCGGACCGGCGGGATAGATCACTGGTGGAATATGTCACCATAATATAGCTCCTGACAGCATTGCTGTCTTCTACAGCATTGTTGATTTTTTTCAAGGCTAATCGGTGGCCGCGCGAAGCGCGGCGAAATTTGCGTTTTCGGCTTTCCTTTCCGTACGCTGGCCCTTCTCGTCCGACTCTCGAATTTCTAAGCAAAAAAGAGGGCCACCCCGAAGGGTGGCCCATAGCAAGGGGGAATTACGGCGGCGCTATTCCGCCGCCAATGCTTCCGGCGCGGTATTAACGGCTGGCAAGCCCCTCGTTCTCAAAACCACCGGCAGCCATCCGGTCTTGGCCGCAATGTTCTCGGCCTCCGCCGCCATGACCGGCTTTTTCAGGTCCTGGATACGGAATGCGATCCCCTCCCCCGCCGCCTCTGCAACGGCAACGCATATTGCCTTCTTACTCACCCGCCCGAAAAAACTCCCCGCTGTCGGCGTCCAATACTTCGACATATCGAGGCGGAGCGTCTCGGCTAGCTGGTCGGCGTGGCTCATCCGCTGCCGGTTGGCATACTCACCGGTCTTGGAGTGGGTGGCATCCACCGCAAGCGCCGCGCAAACCGCGATCAAATCCAGCAACTCGGTTGCATCAAGCGCCATGATGGCACCCCAAAGCCCACCCTTGCCACCAGACAGACGCGTCCGCCAGCGCCCAATACGATTTCCCAAAGCATCGTCGCGGGGACAAAAAGCCTGCGATATGGCGGAGATATGGATTTCCCGCGCGGTCACGGTAAGCACGCCGGTCTCGTTTAGAATTAAGTGCCCCGCAAGGCTGTGCGCGACGGCGCGCAAAGCAATTTCGGGGTTGTCCATCAATTCCAGGCGCAGCCCCACGGTCCTGGCTGCGTGCAGGTCGGTCAGCAAAGCATCGGACAACCCGGCTCCTTTCATTGAGGGGGTCTCTTCTTTCTCATCGTCTCCCGCTGCATCTCCGCTGGCTTCATTTTCCGCACCCTCGTCCTTGTCATTGCTCCGGCCTTCATCCGCCTCGGGCTGGGGCGGCAAAGCTGCCCGGCGCAGATTATCCAGAGCCTCCAGATCGTCGCGCCGCACATAACCCAATTCAGTGGTCGGATGACCGTCCCGGTCCAGCGTCAGCCATCCCCCCGCAAGCGCCATCTCCGCCGGAGCAAAAACATACTCCCGTGCCTGAATGTCCTGCAATTCCGCCTGGATGCGCAGATAGCTCTCGGCCATCGGCCCGTCTTCCGGCTCCTGGTTGTTGGTCTGCTCCGCGATCTCATCCAGTTGGCTGGCAAGTACCGCCTGCCGTGCCGCATCTTCGGCGCTGAGCGGGCAATGGCGCGGGTTAATCAGGGCATAGCCGCGCTTCGTCTCAAACGACACGGCAAGCACCGGCTCCGCCCATTTCCACCCCTCGTCCAGATATGCCGGGATGTCGGCGGCAAGATTTTCCAGCACCAGCCGGTCCAGCAACGCGCTGTCATCAGCATAGCCGCCGCCTTCTTCATCGAACAAGTCACGGCTGATCGTCCCGCCCGCCGCAATATAGGCTTCCTCACCTATATATAAGAAGCGCTCGTCATCGGTTGCTACCTTCTGATGCGTGAGCATCCGCACGATATACTGGCGCGTGAACGACCCGCCCCGGCTGACAATTTCGGTATAAACCCGCCCCTGCTCGGCATGGTCATCACTCACCGTAAAGCCCATCACGGCTTCCAGCGTAATTTTCTGCTCCCGGAACGCCTCCAAAATCACTTGCGAGACACGCGCCAGTTTCATCCGGCGCGTCACAATACCGGGCGTGATGCCAAAGCGTGCCGCGACATCCTCTACGCTCTTGCCCTCATCGATCAGCGCCGCAAATGCCGCAAACTGGTCTATCGGGTGCATGGCAACCCGAATGATATTTTCCGCGAGACTCAATTCAACGGCCTCCTCCTCCGGGCGTACAATGCACGGCACCGGGAAATTGCCGGGGATTTTCTTGTCCTTGGCCAGCGCCTTCAAGCTGCCGCGCCGACGCTCACCTGCTGCCACCGCGAATTTTTCCTTGCCCGCGTCGTAAACGATCAGGTTTTCCAGCACGCCAAACGCAAGCAGCGAGGCTTTCAACTCCGTAGCGCCCTCAGGGCAGCTGGTCTTGCGCGCGTTCAAATCACTGGCAATCAGTTTGTTCAACGGGATCATAACGACTTCATTTGTTGCAATTTCGTAGGTCATGGTCAGATGTCTCCTAGGGGTTGCCGCACGTGTCGTCAGACGGCGCGTCATGCCGCCTCGGCTTCGGCCTGCTGGCCTGAAGCGTTGGGTTGAAACCATTCGAGGTAATCGAGGGCATCGCTGGCCTTTGCCGCTGCCGTCAGAATGGCTTTGCTGTCCCGCTTCAGGACTTTTAGCCACACCGCGATGTAAGGCGCATGATCTTCACGAATGGCGGGTTGGTGGCCAATCTCCGCCATGATGAAAGCAGCGCCAAGCTCGGCCACAAGCTCCTCCATCGCGTAACCCTCGTCGCCAAAGCGGGCCGCGCCAAAATCGCGGTTCAGGCGTTTCTCAGCTTTTGTCCAATGAACCGTCTCATGGGCGCGAGTGGAAAAATAAGCCTCGGGTGAAAAGAACACATCACGCGGCGGCAATTCGATCCGGTCCTGGCTTGGGATAAATACCGCCCGTTCGCCCCGGTGGATGACCTCGGCTGGGATACCGTCAAACCAGGCTTGCGACGTCGCGTAGGCTGCCCAGTCTTTCGGCTTTCCCATTGCATCGGGATTAGGTTCTGGCGCGGGGGCGGGCACAGCAAATTTTGCCGGTAGCTTGTCGATCTGCTCGGCGTTGAAAACAGAATACGCTTTAAGAAACGAAAAATTCTTCTCGACGGCTTCGCCGGTGTCGCTGACCTCGGATCGCATCACCTTGTTGGCGAAAACAATCCGCGTACTTTTCTCGCCCTTCTTCACGCAAGCGCCGTATTCCAAAGCCTGCTTGAACGTCATCCAATACGGCGAGCGATACCCTGCGGCCTCGGCGGCCCCCCATAAAATCAGGACGTTAATCCCCCGATACCGCGCGCCAGCGTGCCGCCTCGGCATCACCGGGCCGCCTGAACCGGCCCAAGGCTTCGACCAGGGCATAACGCCCTTCTCAAGTTCCGCGATAATCGCGGCTGTAACCTGCTCGCATAAATCCTGGCTTTTCATGGTGGCTCTCCGGTGCGGGAGGACTTTCCTGAATGATCTCTAAGAAAGCGGCCGCTTTCTTAGGAACGCCTCCCGGCGAGGGCGGGGGCGGCAGGGGCAAGGGCGGCGCTGGCGAGGGGTATCACCCGGCCTGGCAGGGAGCGCAGCGACCGAAGGTTGGGGATACGCCGGCGCCGGGAGCGAAGCGACGGACCCTTGCCCCTGCCGGGGGCAGCAGCCCCCTCATCGGACACCCCGGAGGGGGTGGCTTGGACCTTGATCCCAGGGGAATCGGGTGAAGGAAATAATTCCTAAAACAACCAGTGGAGCGCCCGCTTACCGCCGCTGGACGGCTCTCTTCGCGCGACATAAATTGGACGACACAAATTATCGTGGCGAAAACTGACAGAAGCGACCCGGCGAATCGGCAAAACGAACGGATTTCGTCGATTCACATATTCAGGCAGTTGTCATGCACTTCTTCACCCGATTGCCCTGACCTTGATCCCCTTTGCTCTTGCAAATTCGGAGCTACAATTGGCATAGTTGTTTTGTGAATCAGACCGACCCGTTGACTATTCAGCCAAATAAGAGGGTTTAACTTGGGTTATTACGATTGGCGCCCCGAAAGCGAATGACTACTTCCGCACTCCTTTCGACGCGACCGTTCCTGGTTATTTATGTTGTTTGGCATCCGACGTTTGGAGATGGGGAACGGCTCGCGCGCTTTCTTTTCGATCACTATCGCCGGAACCTTTACGAGAATGTCGCTGGTGGCGCTGGGCTTCCGGTGGTCTATCGCTCAACGCCCGCGCCAGGCTCAACAACACCATTGCATATTGAAATGGGTGATGCCGAAACCTCGGCGATCATCATGTTGATCGACGAAAATTGGGTAAATGATCCAGCATGGATCACGTGGGCAAAGGGAATAATCGAGGAGACCGAAGCGACCGGCCTGAGTGCTCATGTGTTTCCCGTAGCGATTGATTCTGGCGCGACCCGAGTTGGGATCGCCCCGCAAGCGGCTCGCTGGGACACCTGGGATGGGGTTTCCGTAGACGAGCGACAACGGCGGCTAGTCACCGACTTGACATATCAGCTTTGTCGAATGCTCCGATCCTATCTGGAGCATCTTAAGCGACCTGCCGAACCCGAAGAAGCGTTACTACAATACCTCAAAAAGGTTGAAGTTTTCCTTAGCCACTCCAAACATGACGACGACGGTGAGCGTATTGCGAAGCTAATTCGCGATCACCTTTACGCCGGTGGTGGCCTCGAAACTTTCTTCGATGTTCACGACATTCCCACCGGGTTACGGTTTGACAAGGTGCTTCTACAAAAGGTCAAGGTAAGTGCCATCATCGCAATCCACACGGATAGTTATTCATCAAGAGAGTGGTGCCGGAAAGAAATCATCGAAGCCAAACGTTGGAATGTGCCGCTGGTAGTGGCCAACTGTATCAGTGACCTCGATGAGCGTGGATTTCCGTATCTCGGGAATGTGCCTTTGATCCGGATGGATCCAGTGGCCGCAGATCGTATTTCCGTTGTGGTAAGCCGGCTGCTTGACGAAGTGCTGAAGGACTTTCTTTGGCGTTGCTCGGTTCAGCTCTTCAGCAGTATTGCTCGCGAAAACGTCGTCTTTCTGCCTCGCCCCCCCGAACTCATTGCGCTCGCCAGCTTGGAGGGCAAAGGCGACTCTGAAGCCACCTTTGTGTATCCAGAGCCGCCGATCGGAACTGAAGAGCAGCGGCTGTTCGAGATTATCTCGCCGAAAGTTCGGCTACGCAGCATGACGGAATGGCTGGCGGAAGAGACGCTATGAGCTATCAGGAGCCGTTGAGTCAGCACGCCATTGCAATCTCAATCTCTGAAAGTCCCGATATGGCCGTTTTGGGGCTTGGTAAGGAACACCTTGACGATGCCATGACCGAGGTGGCTCGGCATCTGCTAGCGATGGGCGCCCGTCTTCTATATGGCGGCGATCTTCGTAAGGATGGCTTTTCGAACCTGCTGTTCGAACTCGTGTCCCGCCACCGCCGCGACGCAGACCTGGGCGACGAGCGCACTGGCGTAAAAAACTACCTGGCTTGGCCTGTTCATGTCAGTCTTCCAATCGACGCACTCCAAGAGCTCACGCAGTCTCTCAAGGACACTGCGGAGTTGGTTTGCCTCACAGCCGATGGCGCCGTCATGATGTCGCAGGAGCGAGCAGCACTTGTTCCCCGTCAAGCCTCCGCTGTCGAATGGGCGGAAGGTCTAACTGCTATGCGTAAGACGATGAGGGATTCAAGTAACGCACGAATCGTGTTGGGTGGCCGCACAGAAAATTACAAAGGTCGAATGCCGGGTGTGGCTGAAGAAGCGCTGATCGCGCTTGAGAGCAACCAGCCGCTGTATCTACTTGGCGGGTTTGGCGGGTGTGCATGCGACGTGGCCGCAGACCTTGGCCTTATTGGCACCCAATATGGCCAACTACCCACCTGGGCAGGCCGGGATAAATTCTCCGCCTTTAAAATCGATGATCTCAGAAATGGGCTGACAGAGGACGAAAACCGCGATCTGGCGACGACAGCGCATATTGACCAAGCGATCACGCTGATTCTACGTGGCTTGTTACGTCAACGCGCTGCCTCATAGAAGTCTACGGGCCTCGGCATAACGTGAAGTTTCCGGTGAAAGTTGCAGCTCATTCTGGAGCGGTAGATTATCATATAGGGCGTTCATTTGCTTTCGGAATTGGGTTTGCCCACCATAGCTTGGATGGCGGACCCCAATAATTGGAACAAGAGGGGCAAGCCGGGCGGCAGCCTCCGCAGCATTGTTCCCTATTGCAATAATTCGCCTTGGCCTCAAAAGCCTAATCAGCTCCTCAAGCAAGACCTCCCCTGCCCTGCGTTCCTTAGCGTTGTGCTGACGGTTTGAGAAGGGATTACCCTCTTCATGCGGATGAAGTGGAAACACGTTCCAAAGAAAGACACCTAATTCGATACGGCTTAGCATGCTCCAGATAACAGCCGCTGTTTGCTCAACAACTGCTTTACCGATTGTCGGGCGATCAGCCGATAATCCCCAACGCTCGGCATGGCGACTGACATGAATATCGTCGGTCAGTGCAAGGCCGGTCCGTCTTCCTCCCCGATGACCCAAATCGCGACCAATCCAAATCGCATCCGCGCCTGTCGACTCGGCCCGCGTAACCATCGCGGATAGGACTGCGGCACGGCGCTCCGGCGCATCGGCATGATCATAAATTTTACAACGATCAGCGTACGGATTGAAACTATTCTCGAACGTCAGTTCGGTAAGAGCGCAGACAAAGGGATGTAATTGCATAAGATCCCTCACAGTGGCTCAAAGTCTATCGTACGTGCGTCACGATCGCCAATTACCCAGCCTCCCCCCGCATCTCTGACCTTTCGGAAGACATCATAACCGTCAAGAATCGCCCTCTCCCACAATTTAAGTGGGCATCGTTCGACCTCATACCCAGACACGAATTCACTAATCCTTTTGAGTGTGCCGAAAGATATCTGGCCCTGTCCCTCAAAGAAATTCAATTCCTTCGCCTGTGCAAATATCCATGCCGTCAATCCTTCTTCGATTACGACCGCGCGCCCACCATCTTCTGTCTCATCATATTCCTGCTTACTCTTTCGCTTCTGCTTAATCAAAGCTCTAAAAACAGGGGACCAATGCAGGATGGCCGCATGAGCAAAATGAAACACATCATGAAAACGATAGCCATCCCGGTCTGCACTATTATCTGTAAGCGGATCTCCGATAAAGACTCCATTCCACCGCAAATAGCTCTTGCCACTGCTGCGCTGACTCACTCGGATTCTAAAATTTCTTGGAATACGCTCTTCTTCTCCGAATTCATCGTCAAACAGAGGCAGGTCGGCTGTATTTGGCGAAATAAAGGCTCCTCGGGTCTTGGCAATGTTCATGTGAACGACATTGGCGAAGCTCAAACCGGAGGCATGGAGCGCCGACAGATAGCATCGTGCAAATATCTCCACGTTGGTTTTAGTGCTCGCATTGCCCACCGTCGCATCGAGCAACGCTGCGGCGGCACGGCCAAGCGCAAAAAGAGTGTCATCAAGGGGCAAGGAGGTCGCCGGGGTTGCGACATGTGCGACCGCGCCCGATACTATATCACTCGCAGCACAAGCACCAATAAAGTCATCACCGGCGGTTACGTCACGAAAAAGCGTCGCAAGCGAAATGCCCAGGCGTTTGCAGAGCGCAGCCAGATACCATAGCGTATCACCAAATTCCTCTTCCGTAGCTCGCCGGAACCCCGGATAAGCCTCCCGTTCACGCACGTGTTTTTTGGCCGTTGACATTATTCCGCCAACCTCGCCGTAAAGGCCCATGAGTACCCTGGTGAGGTCACCCGCCGACAGAACATCCGTATCAGAAATTGCGCTTACGTATTCTGTAAGAAGAATTGACCCCTTTGTAACATTGTCCCGTTTAGCCACGTAGTGTTTTCCATTCGAAAGGAGCCGCTTGATAGCCGGTTGCATCCAGAGATCTGACCCAGTGAACGAAATGCGCGATCAGTGCAGGATTGTCAAAACAAGACCGCCCTCGGCCAGTCTTACATACATCCTGCCCCTGGAATTGGCGCAAATCCTCAGGAAATGTGGGACCAAAGCCACCGAAATAGACAAAATCTGAGCTGATTAGTACTCGATTTACCCCAGTATCGCGAGCAATATGTTGCGGTTGCGGGGAGCCATCCACTTTGCTGTGGAACGAATCACGCTGCCCCCAACCGCCGTTGCGGACATCGTAAAAATAGATATTGTCCCCACAGCTTTGTTTGCGGCTGCCCCACCTGTAGGGCTTCTTGTCCTGAAAGCGGGGATCGGCATCATATTCCTGAAAACTCAACGCTTCGGTAACGCGCATGGCGTACACCATGTGCCCGCCGCGACTTATCGTCCGGTCATTGCTCCCGCTGCCGACTATCCAATCTCCAATGTTCGCAAATCGCCTTATATCCGGCTTACATGTTGCGAGCGTGCAATAACCATAGAAGGGATTTGGTGCAAAACCGCTATCATATCGAACGACATAAGAATGAAGTCGCATCGGTTTCACTCAACAAGGATGACGTTTTAACGGCAAAATCGAACTTTGGCTGCCATCTGGGTTCTCCCAGCCATCCTTTTCTCCCAAGATCGCATCGATAATTGCGCCGCCATTCCAGCCTACTACGGCATCGGCAAGTTCTTTCAGCGCATCCGGCAAGTCGCAGTCTCCAGCGCCATGCTCCCAGACACCAACAATCCTCTTGCCTTGCTTTGCGGCATACTCGATTTCCCAGTTCACCCACGGGCTATTTTTGGTTTTCGGCGTTATATATACCAAGAATGTTCCAGCCCAATTGATCTGGGGGGCTAGAATTTGGCTTTTTATATATTCTGGACTTTTGGCGTTATTGGGGTTGGTGGAATTAATAGATGAATCTCTAATCGTCATGCCACTCTTACCAAGCAGTGCTTTCAGCTTTGTCAGTCCAGCGTCGTCTTCATGAACATGGCTAACGAAGACATTTTTTATATGTTCAACCATCCTGCTCTTTCCTATTTTTATGACTCGCCAACCCCACCCTAGCCATTGTGAGTCTACACAGTTTGTGCCCCCGAATAGTCAATGCCGATGTGGCGGGTGAAGGTGGTCATCATTCACCCGAATGCATAGTATGAAACGTCAAAGGCATCAGAGAAAGCCTCAATTGTCGCAAATGCATATGACAGCGACTCCGAGGTCGGCCGCGCGACCACCTCTCCCACAATCGCCGTACGTGCTCGATCAAGCAGGGAAATCGCGAGTTCATCCCCCTTCACCGCTTCTTCAATTTGAAGAGCAGCACTCTTGATATGTTGATTGAAAGCGCGACCTTCTTGGCTCATTCCTGCTTCAAATATCTGCGCGATCCTCTGGCTTTCAATGTCGACGGGATCAGAATGGCCCTTTCCTGCACAGCCGGCTGACAGATAGCTAAAACGGCTGTGGCCGTTCAGCCGTCCGACGCTTGCGATATTACTTTGGGTTATAATGGTTTCGGATTGAGCATGAGTATATAATTCTTCGCTACGCCAGAAGGCCGGCGCGGCATAAACCGTTGCGGCGCGGCCATGTGATTGTTTCTCAAGCTTTGCCAACAAAACATGCTGGTGTGGCGTCGTCTCATATCGAAAATATGAGTTCTGCCAGCATGACCACTCCGATGCACTGGCGCGAGAGAGATATTCAGGTCTCTTATATTGAACAAAAAGATTGAACTTGAACGGGGGAAGGTGACGCCCGAGTTCATCTGCGATATGGTCGAGTTCTGAAAGCGGAAAGCCTCTGGCCCACCGTTTTCGTCTCATATGCGGCAATCTTCGCGTGAGGAACCGCCCTGGGACAAGGAAAGCATCGTCGAATCCTAGAAATGCTTCATCGCACTGATCGGGCGAGAACGTCACGTTTGTTTGACGCGCCAGCTCGAAGCCAAAATATTTTTCATAAGTCTTCTCTTTGAACTCTGCGAGCATGGCCTATTCCGCTGCCTCCAGCTCACGACTTTGTATCGGTGACAATGCCTCGGCGAGGAGAGCGGCGAGGAGGTGACGGCGGGTGGTGGCAGTGTGGTCGAGGCTGGCTTCCAACTGGTCGCAGATTGCCATCAGGGCGTCGACCTTGGCGACGATGCGGTGCTGTTCGGCGAGGGGTGGGAGGGGAATCGGATACGCACGAACCGTAGACATGTTCACCCGAGGTGCGGCTCCGCCGGTTGTTCGCGCCTTCGCGATATCCGTGATGAAAGCGGAGTTCAGGACGATTTCTAAATAACTCACGCTGGTTTCGGAACCCGCGCGGATGAGCATAAGACGTTGGCCGAGGCACAACCGAACATCTTTTGGGATTTTGCACGCGATACCTAGTATACCGCCTTCGCGGCTGTAAAGAATATCGCCGGCCCTTGGTTCCAAGCGTTCTATGCGATCTCGATATGTTTCTGGGCTGACAAAACGTGGTTCGGATAAGTCTAGGCTCCTCGGACGGAGCTGATTTGTGCGAATACAAATCTCACCCTTGTTCGTCCATTTTGGCGTCGTGTGTGGACAATCGACGATATTTTCAGAAAGCTGTGCAAGAGGGGCGATGTGCCAGCCATTGGGGAGTACAATTGAGTCGCGGGATTGCTCAAATACCTCATCATCCATTCCGCTCGCTGCCGAAAACTTTCGAATTGGAGGCAATCGATTGGCCTTGTCCCTCGGGTTTTGCGGCACGAGTTTGCCGCGGACGGCGAGGTTGAGGATGGTTTGGCGAAGTAGTTTGATTTGGTCGGGGCGGGTGGTGAGGGCCGGGAGGGTGTTGAGGGCGAAGCTAGCGTCGGCCTGGAAGGTGGCGGGGTCGGGGGTGTTGAGGCGGGCCAGGCTTGATGCCGCCAGCCGGTCGCGCGTTGCCTCCCGCTCCGCCCGCGCTGCCTCCAGCCGGTCGCACAGGGCCATCAACTCATCAACCTTGGCGACGATGCGGTACTGTTCGGCAAGGGGAGGAACGCACAGGATTTGTTCATATGCGTCTGATCGACTGAGGCCCGGCTTTACTCCCTTCCCGAGTTTGTCCAAGCCTAAAGCCGTAAGAGCGTTCAGAAGAAAACGGATGTTAAAAAAGGTTGGCGCTTCAACGAAATAGGCGACGTCGGTTGTCCACGACGGACCATCGCAAAGGTTCATCGCTCCTGCTGATCCTTTTCGGCCGACAATGATCGAAGGGAGAGTGGTCAGGGGCTTCTCTGTAAATCCGACGATACCATTTGATCCATATACTGGCACCGGACCTTCGCCTGCGCGCTCACTTGAATTTAAACCCTTTCCGTATTGAAAATTGAGGAGAGTGCCTATTTTGGCTTGGCTCCATCTATTAGGCACGCCCGATTGAATGAGCTTTTCTCTTGCAATCAGATTTAGCAATTCCGAGTTTAGCTCATCCGTTAAATCCTGCGGCAACAGTTTGCCGCGCACGGCGAGGGCGAGAATAAAACGGCGCAGCTGCGCAATTGCATCGGGCGCGTCGGCAATACGCGCATAATGCGCGAGCAGGCGTTCGGCATTCATCGCGCCAGTGCCTCGGCAAAAATGGCTTTTAACTGATCGCGCAATCTCGCGGTTTTGGCCTCGGCGGCCGTTAAATCCTGAAGCAAGGTTTCCGGATCGCCATGGTCGTCGGCCACGGTGTGCGGGTTCTTGATGTCGAGGTTGTAACCGCGCGCCTTCACTTCCTCGGCGCTGACTTTCCATGCCTGCGGCGTTTCCTCGCGGCCTTTACGCTTGGCGCCGCCCCACCATTCGATGCAGGGAGCAAAATGCTCGACACGGATGGGACGTGTCATGGAATAGGCTTTCTGACCCTCGGGCACCCGGTGCTCGTAGAACCAGATATCCTTTGTTGGCGCGCCCTTCTCAAAAAACAACAAATTTGTGCCGATGGAAGCGTAGGGCTTGAACACGGAGTTGGGCAGGCGGACGACGGTGTGGAGGTTGCACTCCTCCAACAAATGTTCCTTCAGCCGGGTTTTCACGCCCTCGCCGAACAAAGTGCCGTCCGGCAGCACCACGGCGGCGCGGCCATCTTTTTTCAGCAGGCGGATAATTAGGGCGAGAAACAAATCCGCCGTTTCGCGGGTCTGGAAATGTTTCGGAAAATTGGTCTCGATGCCGTCTTCCTCCCGCCCGCCAAAAGGCGGGTTGGTGAGGACGATGTCAACGCGGTCAGCCTGCGTGTAGCTGATGTAGGGGCGAGCCAATGTGTTGTCGTGGCGGACGAAGCTGGCGTCCTCGATACCGTGCAGCAGCATGTTGGTGACGCAGAGCATGTGCGGCAGCGGCTTTTTCTCGACCGCGCGCAACGCGCCCTGCATTTTCGCCTCGTCCTCGGGGCGCTTCACGTAGCGTTCGCGCATGTGACGCAGCGAACAGGTGAGAAAGCCGCCGGTGCCGCAGGCGGGGTCGAACAGGATTTCGCCGGGGTGCGGGTCGATGCGGTCCACCATGAAGGCCGTAACGGCGCGCGGAGTGTAGTATTCACCCGCGTTGCCGGCGGATTGGAGGTCGTTGAGCACCTGCTCGTAAATGTCGCCAAAATGCTGGCGCTCGGCGAGGTTGTTGAAATCCACGTCCGAGATTTTATTGACCACCTGACGCAGGAGCTGGCCGGACTTCATGTAGTTATAGGCGTCCTCGAACACGTCCCGCACGACGCGCCGGCGGTCGCCCGGCTGGCCGGTGAGGGGCAGGGTTTTGAGCGCGGGGAACAGCTCGGCGTTGACGAAATTCAGCAGCGCCTCGCCGGTGATGCCCTCCGGGTCCGCCGCCCAGTTGCGCCATTGCAGCTTTTTTGGGAGGGGCGAGCGGTAGCCCTTTTGGGTGATTTCGAGTTCCTGGTCCTGATCGTCAATGATCTTGAGGAAGAACATCCAGCAGAGCTGGCTGATGCGCTGCGCGTCGCCATCGACGCCAGAGTCCTGGCGCATGATGTCTTGGATGGATTTGACGGTGGTGCGAACGGACATAGGCTAAGCGGTCTCCTGGTAAAGCGCGTCTTGCAGCTCATGGACGGCCTGTTCGAAGCCCTCCTTGCCGCCAAACGCCTTAATGAGCTGGACGACGCTGCCCATAGCACTGAAGGGAGCGATTCTCAGCACGTTGGTGTCGTCGAGGTTGAGAATGCCCTCATCCTGGTATTTGGTGAGGAGGGCGTCGAGCACGGCGCGGACCTGGGGGCCGAATTTGGTGAAGACATCGCGTTTTTTGACGCTGTCGGCGCGCTCGCGGCGGGTGAGGGGTTTGCGGTCGAAGGCGATGTGGCAGATGAGGTCGAATGGGTCGAGGTTTTTGCCGAGTTCGTCGGCGATGGGGTCGAGCGCCAAGCCCTCTGCTTCCAGCTCCTCAATGATGGCCTGTTTGCGCTCGGTTGACTTCCAGCGTTTGAGGAAGTCGTCCAGGCTGGAAAAACGCTTTTTGAGCGCGGCTTTGGTGAAGTCGCGCAGGCTTTCCGTCACCAGTTTGCCGTTCTCGTCCAGGTATTCGACCCGTTCCGCGATGATTTTAGCACCAACGCCATCGACGTAGATTTTTTTGATCTTGTCGCCTTTGGCCGGAAAGGTGACGCCCGATGGATCGTCGACGATGGTCTCGTCCTCGCCGGGGATGGGCGGAATCGGGTCTTCGGCATCATCTGGGGGTGGCAGATCATCAGGTGGGGAGATCGGGTCATCCGCGCCGGGCTCGTAAATCTGCACCGGATCACCGTCGAAATCTGGGTCCGCAAAATGGCTGGAGGCACCCCGGAAGTCGATCAGGGTAAAGTAGAATTTTTTGGTGTCCTCATGGACGCGGGTGCCGCGGCCAACGATCTGCTTGAACTCGGTCATGGAGCCGACGGCGCGATCCAGTACAATCAGCCGGCAGGTCTGGGCATCCACCCCAGTGGAGAGCAGGCGGGAGGTGGTGACGAGGACGGGGTGTTTGGATTCAGGGTCGATAAAGTTGCCGAGCTGGTCCTGGCCCTCTTTGTCGCTGCCGGTGATGCGCATGACGTAGCGGTGGTTCTCGTCGCAGAGGTCCTTGTTCTCGTTGACCAGGGCCTGGCGCATGCGGGCGGCGTGTTCCTCATCGACGCAAAAGACGATGGTTTTCTGGAAGCGGTCGCCGCTCTCCTTCAGGAACTCGGTGATTTTCTGGGCGGTGAGGAGGGTGCGGTCGTCCAGGACCAGGGTACGGTCAAAATCCTTGGCGTTGTAGATGCGGTCCTCGATCTCGTTGCCGTCACGGTCGAGCTGGCCGGCTTCGGGGCGGTAGCCTTCGACGTCGCGGTCGATATGAACCTTGATGACTTTGTAGGGGGCGAGGAAGCCGTCGCTGATGCCCTGGCGCAGGGAATAGGTGAACACCGGCGGGCCGAAATACTCGGTGTTGGAGACATACTCGGTCTCTTTGGGCGTGGCGGTGAGGCCGATCTGGGTCGCCCCGTCAAAATGGGTCAAAATTTCCCGCCATGCGGAATCAGCGGCGGCGCTGCCCCGGTGGCATTCGTCGATGACAATGAGGTCGAAAAAGCCGGGGGAAAATTCCCGGTACAGCTTTTGGCCGTCCTCCGGGCCGGTGATGGCCTGGTAAAGGCCAAGGTAGATTTCGAACGCGGTGTCGATCCGCCGCTTTTTATCCAAGGCCAGGGGCAGGTCGATGGCGGGCGCATCATTGCGTTCAATGGTCTTGGCGTTGGTGGAGAGTTTCGCCATGGCTGGACCAAATGGCCGAAAATCGTTCACCATGGTCTGGTCGATCAGCACATTGCGGTCGGCCAGGTAGAGGATGCGTTTTTTGGCGCCAGCCTTCCATAGCCGCCAGATGATCTGGAAGGCAGTGTAGGTTTTGCCGGTGCCGGTCGCCATGACGAGGAGAATGCGATTCTGCCCCGTGGCGATGGCCTCGATGGCGGCGTTGACGGCGTTGACCTGATAATAACGCGGGGCCTTGCCGCTGCCATCATCAAAATAGTCTTGAAGCACGATCTGCTCGGCTTCCGGGTCCAATCCCTTCCAGGCACGATAGCGCGCCCAAAGGTCCGTTGGTGACGGGAATGCATTGAGACCGAGGTTGGCTTCCTTGGTGGCGCTGGCGCCAGTACGGTCATGGAACACGAAGCCGTCGCCGTTTGAGGAGAAGACGAAAGGAATATCGAGGGTGGCTGCGTATTCCAGGCCCTGCTGCATACCATCGCCAACGCTGTGGTTGTTGTCCTTCGCTTCGATCAGCGCCAATGGGATGTTGGGCTTCAGATAAAGAATATAGTCCGCCCGCTTCGCCTTGCCGCGGCTGACCAGCTTGCCGCGCACAATGATGCGCCCCTTGGTAAACGAAACTTCTTCGCGAATTTGTAACTGCTCATCCCAGCCCGCATCACGCAGGGCGGGGGTGATAAACTTCGTGCAAATATCGCGTTCGCTGAGGGATTTTTTGTCCACTTCAATCAGCCGTTCCGCAATACCACGCGCGGCGGACGCGGGCTTTCGTCATCATTTTGAATATTTGGGCGAAGCCGACCATGAGATTCCCTGCTGTACTCAGGGCAGTTTTCGCTAAAAGCAGAGAATTCGCAACCATTGCGCGAAGATAGCGGCACACGAGGTAAGTGTCTGGAAACGTAAGGCGTTAAGAAGAGGCCGTTCGGCCTAAGCGTAGCGCACCGGCAAGCGGTGCTTTTCGGTCGCGATCCGGCAGGCGGATCGCTAGGGGCGTCGGCCCTATGGCCTCCTTTTCGATTAGACCTCGGTTGGATCGTCCCGTACGGCGCGCGCTACACCCTTTGCCCATTCTTTGCGGGCGAACTTTTCGGTGGCCGTCAGCTTGATGGACGCGGCGTTGCCAGCTTTCTGTTTCAACACCCCGTCCACCGCCGCCTTCCCGCCCTTGGCCCCCTTCGGCCGCATCACGTTGATGGCGGAGGCATCGAGCGTATTCTTGATATGCGCGGCGTAAAACTTCTCGATCATCTCCACGCTGGTGCGGCAGTTTTTGGCGATCTGGTAGATATCGGCACCCTCCATCAGGCGCAGGCAGATGTAGGTGTGCCGCAGGCTATAGGCCGTGCGCGGGTTATTATCCCGGTCCAGCTTCAAATTGGCCTTGGTGAGGATGCGATTGAACAGTTTTAAGTAATCGCCGGGGAAGACCTTGTCGGTCGGCTCCGGCAACTCATCGGGCAGTATTGGATTGGGATTATTCCTGCTGCGGTTACGCTTTTGCAGACCCCGCGTCGGTTTTGGCCGGTTGAGCAACCGCTGATATGGCCGCACGGCGCCAGCAGTGCTCTTGCAGAAACCAACGCCGCGCTTGCCGCGCACCTCAATCTCCAGGATTTCCTGGCCAGAGCCAGGGTCGGTCATCACCGTCACGTCGCGGTGCTGCAAGTTCTTCGCCTCATCCGGCCTCATGCCGGTATTGCCCATGAACAACACATAGTCATGCACCTGCTCAGCGTTCCACTGATACTGCGCCTGTGGCGGGTCTTTCGCGTACTCGCGCGTGGCCGTGTAGAGCTGCTTATATTCCGCTGGGCTGAACCAGGGCCGATGCACGATCTTGCCCTGGGTCTTGTAGGGCGGCGACAGGTCGGGCAGATGCGCCAACCAGGCGTGCCGGATCGCGGTCTTCAGGACCAGACGCAGGGTGACGACCTCATCATGGATGGTGCTGCGCGCCGGCGGCTTATCACGCTTGCAGGTTTTAATGCGATGGATGCGGTAATCCTGCACCTTGCCGGGTGTAATCTGAGACAGCCCGATACCGCCAAAGAACGGCAACAAATGAACCCGCAGCCGGATCTGATGCCCCTGCACCCAACGCTCACTCCGCTGGCCGTCGGTGATCAGCCCGTATTCCATCGTGAACCGCTCGGCGGCAAATTTGAAGGTTTTCTCGTTGAGCAGAATGCCGGCTTTTTCTTTGCCGCGCAGGCCAAGATACCATTCCTCCGCCACCTGCTTGGCCTGCTCCAGCCCCTCTTCCTTGGTGGAGATGCGGTGATTGCGGCCTTTGAGGAACGTGGCACACTGCCAAATCGGGCTGGTGTCGCGCAGGTAAACATGGACTTTGCCGGCCATGATCTCGTGACTGATCATTAAATTGGCTCCTCAAAACCGGCCCGGCGATCATACGCTGGAGGGCGGTTTCAGGAGCCTGCGCGCTATTTACACGGATAGCGAGTGAACTTCGCCAAACGTGTAAGTAACGTGTAAGGCGTTTTATTGGGATTTCGTGGCGATCAACGACCTATAAGTCATTGAAAACTTGGTTGCGGGGGCACGATTTGAACGTGCGGCCTTCAGGTTATGAGCCTGACGAGCTACCGGGCTGCTCCACCCCGCGTTAAAGACTGCAAAACCGCCCTTCATCGCTTTTTCGTGCGTTTTGG
>Ga0182014_10000464_pt1 | contig 53481 bp, 49 predicted proteins | sample 612S2DmetaG_FD_120489 | JGI IMG/M metagenome (GOLD analysis project Ga0182014, IMG submission 120489) | Permafrost microbial communities from Stordalen Mire, Sweden - 612S2D metaG | ecosystem: Environmental > Terrestrial > Soil > Wetlands > Permafrost | place: Sweden: Stordalen | collected... | reverse complement strand
TCCGGGCCGGACGGCTCCGGACGGGACAGCTCCGGGCCGGACGGCTCCGGACGGGACAGCTCCGGGCCGGACGGCTCCGGACGGGACAGCTCCGGGCCGGACGGCTCCGGACGGGACAGCTCCAGGCGGGACAGCTCCGGACGGGACAGTTCCGGGCGAGACAGCTCCGGGTGCGAGCACGCCCACCGCAGCGGGGCCGCCCGGGGCAGCGGTCACCGAAGGCGTGGACGTCGCGTCGGCCCAGCATCCAGGGGGTGCCCCCATCGACTGGACGGAGGTGGCGGCGGCCGGTTACACCTTCGCGGCGATCAAATCCACCGAGGGCGACTACTACACCAACCCTTACGGCGCCGCCGACCTGGCGGGCGCGAAGGCCGCCGGGTTGTACGTGACCGCGTACCACTTCGCGATCCCGAACGTCAGCGGCGGCGCCGCCCAGGCGGACTTCGCCGTGAGCCACGGTGCCTACGCGGCCGGCGGCCGGGCGTCGCGACTCGAGCTGGACATCGAGTATGACCCGTACACCGGCACCGATCACACCAACGCGTGCTACGGGCTGTCCCCGGCGCAGATGGTGTCCTGGATCAGTGCGTTCGGGACGGAAGCGCAGCGGCTCACTGGGCAGCGTCCGGTCATCTACACCACGGCCGCCTGGTGGGCTACCTGCACGGGCGACAGCACCGCCTTCGGCGCCGACCCGCTCTGGGTGGCCGCGCCCAGCCCGGCGGCACCGGCCGACACGGCGGCACCGGCCGACACGGCGGGCCCGGCAGCACCGGCCGGGTGGACTAGCTGGGCGCTCTGGCAGTTCACCAGCGGCGCGACCGTTCCCGGAATCCGTTCGGCCGGGAACACCGACGTGAGCGACGCGGACGCCAGCCGGCTCACGCTGCTCGAACCCGGTACGCGGCCCGGTGCCACGGGTGCCGCGGTGCCGGCGCCTTCCGCCGCGGCGCCGGCGCCTCCCGCTGGGACGTCAGGCGGGGCGGTAGCGCCCACGGGCAGTTAGCCGGGGACTAGCCGCAAGGCCGCGCAGGTGCTGGGTCAGCGAGTGCTGTCGCCCTCGGCGGCGGACGGCACGGGACCGCCGGTCCGGTCGACCAGCCGGGACATCACGATGACACTTCTGGTGCGCGTGGTGAACGGCTCGGCGCGGATGCGCTCGACGACCTGCTCGAAGTGGCCCACGTCGGCGGCCTGGATATGCAGCAGGGCGTCCGCTTCGCCGGTGACCGTACACGCCCCCACGACCTCGGGATACCGGCGGACCGCGGCCCTGATATCGGCCGGTGAGGTCAGCGCGCGGCAGAACAGCTCGACGTAGGCCTCCGTCGTCCAGCCGAGCGCCGCCGGGTCGACCCGCGCCGTGTACCCCCTGATCGCGCCGGATTCCTGCAGGCGGTCCACCCGGCGCTTGACCGCGGGCGCAGACAGCCCAACGAGGGCGCCGATGGTCGCGTAACTGGCCCGCGCGTCCTCGATCAAGGCACCCACGATCCGTTCGTCAATCTTGTCTAGGCTCATGGACGGCTACTCCGGGGAGGCGAACCCGAGGCCGCGGCGGATGCCACCGGCACGCGGAAATCGTTACGTGTCACAACGTCCGATCATGGCACTCCGCGACCGGCATGGGTCTCACCTGGACTGCGCTCACCGGGTCCGGGCCTACCGGGGGGCTGGCCGGCCCGGATCGGTCCGGACATACGCACGGGCCCGCAACCGCCGCTAATGCGGCCGTTGCGGGCCCGTGGCCCCGCTCAGGGCTCCGGCCTTCCGGCTGGGAATTCCCGCCGGTGGCCGGTCGTAAAAGAGGCCCGACGTCCCGCTTTCGCCGGGCCTCATAAGTGTGACGCCGCCCCTCCGCAGGTGGTTTACGCGTCCGCCAGCTAACTTTCCGGACGGGTCGAAAAAGTTGTTATCCGCTGCATTTCCCCAGGTCAGGTCAGTTAATGGCCCGGGCCCCGGGCCCCGGGCCCCGGGAGGCGAGGAGGCGAGGAGGCGAGGAGGCGGGGACGCGGCGTCCAGGGGTGCGGGTAAGACGCCCCGGGATGCGGGCGGAACCTCCAGAGTGCGGGTGAGACGTCCCGATGAGCTCCAATCGGCGCGGGCGAGCCCGGAGACGCCCCTCCATTCGGCGCCGGCGAGCGCGGAGACGACCCTGCAATCGGCCCCGGCGGCCGCGGAGACAACCCTCCATTCGGCGCCGGCGAAACAGGCGGCTAGCCTCAGCTCTAAAATTGTGTGCGCTTTCCGGAGAAGCCGTTAATTTTTTATGAGCACGCGCAGTTCTCCGTTATTTCCGCAGTCTTCCGGCCGCAATCATGGAAATGGTCCGGCGTGGCCGGGAACAGGCGGCAGAGGCGTGTCAGGGAGCCTGCTAGAAGGTTACGGCGTCAAGGAATGCGCGGTCCCACTCGATCACCATGGACTCAGAAATGGGCCGCGAGCCAGGCGTGCACCTCGCCGATCCGGCGATCAGAAGAATGTCCGGACGGCCTCGGTGACGGTGTAGTCGTCGTCGACCAGGTACAGGGTGCGCCACTTGTCGAACGTCGTGCACGGGTGCGACGGGCCCAGGGCCACCAGGTCGCCGACCTCCACGCCGTGGCCCGGGGGGACGGCCATGTGCGCGTGCTGGTCGCTGACGGCAGCCATCCGCCAGCCCGCGCCCGGCAGCGAACGGCGCTCCGCCGAACCGCGGCGGACGTGCGCCAGCGCCACCGGGTTCCCGGCGTCCTGGCCAAAGTCGCGCCGCCCGGCCGACAGGATGACCAGTTCCGGCTCCGGGACGGAGAGCACCTGAGCCCACACCTCGATCGCGGGCTCCAGGGCGGGCTCGGCTGATCCGGTGCGCGCGTGCACATCGGCCAGGGCCTCCCGGTACAGGCCCCAGTCCTCGGACAGGTAGCAGCCGCTGCGCAGCACGACCCGGGCCGGGCGCCGCAGCCGCGCCGCGGTCAGTTCCTCCACGACCAGGTCGAAGAAGCTGCTGCCGCCCGCGGTCAGCAGGACCTCGCCGGTGTCGAACAGGTCCCGCTCGTCCAGCGCCGCGGCGATGCCGGTCAGGAACCGGAGGAACTCGCGGACCACCGGCTCGCGGTGGCCGTCGCCCCGGGGCCGCGCCAGCCCTTCGAAGCCCTCGACACCCACCAGCGCCAGGTGCGCGCCCGCGGCGCGGACCGCCTCGGCCACACCCACGGCCGCCGGCAGGTCCCGGACGCCGCACCGGCCGCCCGCCAGGCCGCCCTCGACCAGCACGTTGACGCGGCGCCCCGGCCGGGCCGCCGCGACCCGGTCGGCTAGCAGCCGGACACCCGCCACCGAGTCGACCAGGCAGTAGAACTCGAAGCCGGGATCGCGGCGCAGTTCGTCGCACACATAACGGATATCCGCGGCGCCGGTGAGCTGGTTGGCGTAGAAGATGCGCCGCACGCCATGCGCACGCGCCACCCGCACCTGAGGACCGGTCGCGAAGGTCAGCCCCCAGGCCCCGGCGGCCAGCTGGCGGCCGAACAGGGCCGGGCTCATCGTCGTCTTGGCGTGCGGGCAGAGCAGCACGCCCGCGTCTTCGCTGAAGCGCTGGAACCGGGCCAGGTTGCGCTCCAGGGCCGTCGCGCGCAGGACGCACACCGGCAGCGGGAGATCCTCGCGCAGCACATTCGATCCGGCCACGTCCGCGGGACCGTCCGCGGTCCTGGCCAGCGTCGTCTCCCAGTACCCGAGCTTGCGTGAGTTGGGTGCCTCATCCGCCACAAATGCGAACGCTACTCCCGGCGGAGTACACCGAGGGGCGTGGACCGCCGCGCCGGCTGCCTCCCGGTGCCGGACGACAGTGCGCGCCGGGATCGGGAGTATCGGTAGTGACCTTGTCCGGCCGCCCTAGGAGACGTCAGATGCGGCACCCACCCAGCCCTCCCCGCCCCGGAATGCTCGGCCGTACCGGGCGCGCCTGCTACCGGCATCGCTGGCTCACCCTCGCCGCGTGGATCGTCGGCACGGCCTGCCTGATCACGCTGTGGATGCAGTTCGGTGCGGCCGCCAACAACAACCTGGCCGGTAACGACACCGGCCAGACGGTCCTCAATCAGCACTTCCCGCGCCAGTCCGGGGACACGCTGACCCTGGCGATCCGGTCCACGGAGCCCATCACGTCGGCCGGCGTCAAGACCCGGGTCACCGGGGCACTCGGGCCTTTCCGCCGCACCGCGCACGTGACGGCGGTGTCCGACCCGTACACCACGCCGGGCCAGATCTCCCGGAACGGCCACATCGCATTCGCCTCGGTGCAGTTCAGCGTCACGCAGACCGGCATCCCCAGCAGCGAGGCCAGCGCCCTGATGAACGACGCGCGCGCGGCCTCGGGGCACGGCGTGACGTTCAGCCTGGGCGGCGACGTGGTGGACCAGGCGGAGACGCCCTACGGCGGCTCCTCGGACGGGATCGGCATCGGGGCCGCCGCGATCGTCCTGCTCATCGCGTTCGGGTCGCTGCTGGCCATGGGCCTGCCGATCGTGACCGCGGTCTTCGGCATCGGATGTGGCCTGGCGCTGATCGCACTGCTCGGCCACATCTTCCCCGCCCCGTCGTTCTCCCCGATCGTCGCGTCCATGATCGGCCTAGGCGTCGGCGTCGACTATGCGCTATTCATAGTGACGCGTTTCCGTGAAGCCCTGCGGGAGATGCCCCCAGGCCAGCACAGTTACGGCGAGACGCTCGTTACCGGCCCAGCGACCCGGGCCTCCGGCCCGGTGAGCGGCCGGTGTGTCGGCGATGTACCACCGCGCGGGCGCGGAGCGCATGCGGGGGGTTCCGGGGGGTCGTCACCCCGGGCTAGCACAGCGGAAGACGCCACCGTACAGGCGATGCGCACCGCGGGGCGTTCGGTTCTGGTGGCCGGCACCACCGTCGTGATCGGCATGATGGGCCTGCTGGTGCTGCGCGAATCGCTGATGAACGGGGTCGCGGTGGCCGCCGCGGCGACCGTCGCGATGACCGTCCTCGGCTCGCTGACCCTGCTGCCGGCGCTGCTCGGCTTCACCGGGACACGCCTGGCCAGGCCGTCCCGGATCCGGCTCCCGGGGCGGAAGAGTCGCGGGGCCGCCAGTGGGGCCACCGATGTCCGTTCGGCAGAATCATCGTCACCGTGGGCGGAACGCTGGGCCGCGGTCATCAGCCGGCATCCGGTCGTATCCGCCGTGCTGGCCACCGTCACCATCCTCATCCTCGCCGTTCCGGTGCTCAGCATGAAGCTGAGCTTCCCCGACGAGTCCGCACAGGCGTCCGGGACCATGGGCCGGGCCAGCTACCTGACGATGGCGGATGGCTTCGGCCCCGGGTTCGACGCGCCGCTGATCGTCGCGGCCACGCTGCCCGGCAGCGGGGACACCGCAGTTAACAGCACCGCCACCGCCCGGCTGGCCCGCTCGATCGGCGGCACACCCGGGATCGCGCGGGTCACCCCGCCGATCACCAGCCCGGACGGGAAGGCGGTCATGCTCGTCGCCTACCCCGCCACGGGGGAGCAGGACCCGGCCACCGACACCCTTGTCAACCGGATCAACAACACCGTCCTGCCGCGCGCCACCGCTGGCACCGGCCTGCATGCCTACCTCACCGGCCCCAACGTGGGCAACGTCGCCTTCGCCAACATGGTCGGCCAGCGGCTGCCGTGGCTGATCGCGGTCGTCATCGTGCTGTCGATGCTGCTGCTCACGGTGGTGTTCCGGTCGGTGGTCATCGCGGTGAAGGCGGCCGTGATGAACCTGCTGTCCATTACCGCCGCCTACGGCGTGCTGGTGGCCGTCAGCCAGTGGGGCTGGGGCCACCAGCTGTTCGGATTCCCCGAGAAGGTGCCGGTCACGACCTGGGTGCCGATGTTCCTGTTCGTGATCCTGTTCGGCCTGTCGATGGACTATGAGGTGTTCCTGCTGTCGCGGATCCGCGAGGAATACGACCGGACCGGGGACAACACCGCCGCCGTGGCGCGGGGGCTGGCCCGGACCGCGCGGGTCATCACCGCCGCCGCCACGATCATGGTGGTCGTGTTCCTCTCCTTCGTGCTCGGGGCGGACGTCTCGGTCAAGCAGATCGGCCTCGGCCTGGCCGTCGCCGTGCTGGTCGACGCCACGATCGTGCGGCTCGTGCTGGTGCCCGCGGTGATGGAACTGCTCGGCCGGGCCAACTGGTGGCTGCCGCGGCCACTGGCCCGCATCCTGCCGGCGCCGGCGCCAGAACCGGCGGACGACGCTCCGGTGGTGCCGGTGAGCGAGCCTCTCGTGACCGGCCACTGACGCTCCGGCTTGTCCGCTCCCCCTGTCCGCTCCCCTGGCCGGGCCTTCCGGCGGGGGAGCGGACGCGTTGAGCGGCGGGCAACGGCGGCCGGGACGGCGCGGGCCCCCGACTCCTCGGCGTAGCCCCATCCTTTTTATGGGGAGGGCGGGCTCAGGCTGGGCGGCGCTCGGTGGCCCGGGGCGCGGGGCCGGGGGGGCGCGGGCCCGGGCGCGGCATGGGCCTGGGGTAACGGGGCCGGATAGGCCTGATATGGATCTCATGACGAACAAATTCGTCTCATCTATAGTCGTTAACATGCTCGACGTCACCAGGCTGCGCGTCCTGGTGGCGGTGGCCAGGCACGGATCCGTGACCGCCGCCGCCCGGGAACTGAACTACGCGCAGCCGTCGGTGAGCCACCACCTGGCGCGCCTCGAAGCCGAGACCGGCGTCCGGCTGATCCAGCGAGCCGGGCGGGGCATCCGGCTCACCGAAGCCGGGCGCCTGCTCGCCGACCGGGCGGCCGAGATCCTGGGCCGCCTGGACGCCGCGGAAAACGAACTGGCCGCGCACGCGGGACTGAGCGCGGGACGCGTCCGGCTCGCGGCGTTCCCCTCGGCGCTCGGTACCATTGTCCCGGCCGCGGCCGCGATGCTCCGGACGGAGTACCCGGGGATGGACGTCCGGCTGACCGAAGCGGAACCGCCCGAGGCCCTGCGCATGCTGCGGGCCGGCTACATCGACGTCGCTCTCGTCTTCCGGCACGTGCAAGGGGCCGTCCCCGGGGGCCCAGAAGCGCCCGAAGGCAGCGGGATGCGGGGACGGCTCGTACTGGACGAGCCCGTTCACCTCGTGACCCGCGCGCGCTCCTCGGCGGAGGGTGACCACGCCGTGGGCCCGGCCGACGGCCCGGCCGGGGGTCCGGCCGCTGGCCAGGAGGTCGCCGACCTGGCCCGGTACGCCGGTCGCCGGTGGATCGCGGGCTGCGACCGGTGCCGCGTGCACCTCATCACGCAGTGCTCACTGGCCGGCTTCAGCCCGAAGATCGCCTTCACCACGGACGACTACGTGGCGGTGCAGGCGCTCGTCGCGTCCGGGCTCGGGGTGGCCACGCTGCCCGACCTGGCGCTGCGGGCGGCCCGGCACCCGGCGATCCGCACCGCCGAACTGCCCGGTGCGCGGCGGCACGTGTTCGCCCTGCAGTATGGCGAGCCACCCGACTCCCCCGCCACGATCCGGCTCATCGACGCGCTCTGCTCCGCGGCGGCCACGCTGACGATGACGATCGCCCGGCCGGACCGGGTGGCCCCGGCCGCAGGCGCACCGGAGGTGGTCGGGCCCTGACGGCGGATGCGCGGGCCCGGGCACCTCGGCTACAGTCACGCCCGTGACACCGGGCGCTGTTCCGCCGCCGCGAGGGCAGGCCGCGCTGCCCGGCCTGACGCCCGACCCGGACCCGGCGGACGGGCAGCGGCCCCTGCCCGGGATGGCCGGCCTGGCCGGTGCCCAGCACGCCGCGCCCGGCCTGATCACCGTCGCCGGGCCCACCGCCCCGGACACGGACACCGAACTCGGGCTCGTCGCGGCCGAACTGCTCGCCACCGACCCGGACGGCTCGCGGATCGGGGCCGCCGTGCGCAGCGCCCTCGACATGCTGCTGGACGGCCAGCACACCGGGCGTTACCGCTGGGACCAGCTCTGCAAGACCGAGAAGACGCACGCCGGGACGCTGGTGGAGATCGGGATCCAGCGGCGGCTGGCACTCGCCGATGGCGGCGCGCTGGACTACTCGATCGCGGGCACCGACGTGGACTGCAAGTTCTCCCACCGGATGGGCCGCTGGATGATCCCGCCGGAGGCCGTCGGCCATCTCGTCCTGCTCGTCCAGGCCAGTGACGCCGAGGGCACCTGGTCGGCTGGCCTGCTGCGGGCGGACGCCGGCGCACTGCACGACGCGAGCAACCGCGACCTCAAACGGAACCTCAGTGAGCGCGGCCGCAGCGCCGTCCACTGGCTGTTCTCCCGCTCTCCGCTGCAGGAAAATGCGCTGGTCCGGATGGCCGAACGGGACGTGGCCGCGGTATTCGCCCCGCGCTCGGGCCAGCAGCGGGTCAATGAGCTCTTCCGCCGGGCCCAGGGCAAGCGGGTGAGCCGCACCGTGGTCGCCACCGTCGCCCAGCAGGACGACTACATGAAACGGGTGCGCGCCGGCGGCGGCGCCCGGGACCAGTTGCGCGACGAGGGCATCGTGATCTTCGGGGACTACGCCGGCGACCAGACCCTGGCGGCCGCGCTCGGGCTGCCGCGGCCCGGCCCCGGGGAGTTCGTCAGCGCCCGGCTCACCCGCCGGGGGGACCGGAACGCTGGCGTCTGGCCCGCCCCCGGCGGCCGCCGCACCGTCCGCCTGGACGGCGCCGACTGGGCCCTCGCGGAGCCGTCCGATCCGCCGATGCCTGGCCCCCGCCTGCCCCGTGCCCGGCACGGGAATCAGGGAGTGAGCTGGTCTCCGGGGTGAGCTGGTCTCCGGGGTGATAGGGCATCCACTCGACCATGACGATGGCCGAGTGGACGGACACCCGGCCGCGCTGGTAGCCGACAATCGCGCGGTTCAGCTGGCGCGGCGTCCCCGGCGCGGCGTCCCCGGCGCGGCGTCCCCGGCGCGGGCATCGGGTCGTCGCTGCACATGCCAGCGGATGTGTGACGATTTTTCCGCAGCATGTGCGGAAAGGTCGTCACACATGCCGGAACTCTCCCCCGGGTAGGGCATCGGTGGGGTGCCTGCGTCTCATGGGACTCCGAATCCGGGGCGACGGAGGATTGGACGTCGCCGCGGCGGGGCCCGGATGCCCCGAGGCGGACGCGATCTGGTCAGATGGGCCTATGGCGCACACCACGCGGCACGCGGGGCGATGGACCCTCGAGGATCAGTTCACCTCGCCGTGGCATTACCTTCCCGTCGACGTCACACCGGGCGCGCGGGCCATCCGGGTGCAGCTCAGTTACGACCGGAAGGCCGGGGTCCTGGACCTCGGCTGCCTCGGGCCGGGCGGCTTCCGCGGCTGGTCCGGAGGGTCGCGGGACGGCTACGTCATCGCCGCCGGCGAGGCCACGCCCGGGTACCTTCCGGGTGAGCCGGAACCCGGGTTGTGGCAGGTGATCATCGGCCTCTACCGCCTTCCACCCGGCGGCGTCGGCTTCGAGCTGACGGCGGAGGTCATCGAGACCACGGGCGCGCGGCCCGGGCCGCTGGAGCCGGCCCCTCCCCCGGCGCCCCCGGCGCTCGGCGCGGCAGAACGTCCGCCGCGCCGGAGTCTCCCGGCCGGGGACGGCCGCCGCTGGCTGGCCGGGGACCTGCACACGCACACGGTGCATTCCGATGGCGCGCTCACCGTGGACGAGCTGGCTCGTTTCGCGGCGGAAAGCGGGCTGGACTTCATCGCCGTCACCGATCACAACACGATCAGCCACCACCGGGAGCTTCCCCGGGCGGCCCGGCGTTACGGCGTCACCCTGATCCCCGGCCAGGAGGTGACCACGAGCGAGGGACACGCCAACGCGCTGGGGGACATCGGCTGGGTGGACTTCCGCCGGCCGGCACCCGAGTGGCTGAAGGTCACCCGGGATCGCGGCGGCCTGCTGTCCGTCAACCACCCGATCGCGGGCCCGGTGAGCTGGATGCATGCGATGCCGGAGCGCCCCCCGCTGGTCGAGGTGTGGCACTGGAGCTGGCTCGACCTGAGCTGGACGACGCCGCTGTCCTGGTGGCAGGCGTGGGATCCGTCCGCCATCCCGGTCGGCGGCAGCGACTGGCACCGGACCGGGTCGGACGCGCCACCGGGAACCCCCACCACCTGGGTGGAATCCGCCACCGATGAACCGGCCGGCATCGTGGCGAGCATCGCGGCCGGCCGCGTCGCGATCTCCGCGCACCGGAACGGCCCCGTGCTGCTGCGCACCGGCGGCGAGATCGTCGCGGTGGATGCCGACGGGACGACACTCGCCGGGCCGGAGGGGCCCTGCGCGCGGGTGCGAGGCGACCTCGCGCGGTTCGGCGGCACGGCCGGCCATCACCGGCTGCTGAGCGAGACCGGGGCGACCGTGGCCCTGACCCCCTGACCCCCTGACCCGGCCGTCAGCCGGCGGCCTCCACCGTCACGCCGTCGACCAGGCGCTCGTACACCGCGAGGTTGACGTCCCCCGAGGGGGTCGCGGCCGCAGCCACGGCGACCGCGTGCCGGAGCAGATCGGGCCACGACCAGCCGAGCAGGAGACCGGGCACGAGGCCCGCGACGAACGCGCCCAGCGATTCGGGTGCCGCACTGCCGGGGGCACCCGAGGCGCTCCACCGCCCGGCCTTCGTGACGACGGCAACGTGCCGGCCCGAGGGGATCGCCACCGCCGCCGCCCCCAGCCGCAGCAGCGCGTCAGCACTGGCGAGCGCGGCGTCCGGGCTATCCAGCACCCCGTCCTCCCCGGCGTCGGGCACCACCAGGTCCGGGCGGCGCGACGCGGCGTAGCGGAGGGCGCTGCCGCCGGCGCTGAGGATCACGGGGACACCACCCTCGGCCGCCCAGGTGGCCAGCGACCCGTAGATCTCCGGCGGCAGTCCCGCGGGCAGCGTCCCGCACAGCACGACCGCCGTCGCGTCGGCGAGCAGCCGCCGGTAGTCGGCCGCGAACCGGCCAAGCTCCTCGGTCGTCACATACGGCCCGGGCTCGCGGAGCCGCATCGTGCGCGCGGAGGCGGTGTCCGTTACCTCCAGGACCCGGCGCGACTCGCGGCCGATCTCGGTGAACGCGACCGGGATACCGGACCGGCCGAGGTCCTCTCTGAGCAGCTCCCCGGTCGCACCGCCGGCCAGTCCGGCCGCCAGCACCTCATGGCCGAACGTGTGCAGCACCCGGGCCACCGCCACGCCCCGGCCGCCGGCCCGGTGCCGGACCCGGGAGACATCACGCGTCGACTGCCACGACAGGCCGGCCGCCTCATAGCTGACGTCCAGCGCGGCGTTGAGCGTGACGGTAACGATCACAAAAAGGTCCTCACAGTCCGGCGCAGGCCAGGGGGCAATCTTCCGGTCGTAAGCGCGTTTAGCGTGCCGTTCGGCATCATATGCGGCACTGCCGACCGCGCCCGGCGACGCGTCAGCGTCCCGGTAGCCCTGCGCAGAAATTTGTGTGACCAGGCACGCGCGGGCTTTACGCCGTGCGGCAGAAGCAGTCGGCCAAGTGGTCGTTAACGATGCCGCACGCCTGCATGGTCGCATACGCCGTCACGGGACCAGTGAACGTGAAGCCGTTCCGGCGGAGCTCAGCGGACAGCGCCTTCGACGCGGGCGTCTGGGCCGGGATATCCGCCGTCGTCCGCGGGGCGGGGGCCGCTTCCCCGGCGTACTTCCAGACCAGTTCGCTCAGGCCGCCCGGCACCTCGAGGGCGGCGCGGGCGTTCACGATGGCGGCGTTGATCTTCGCGCGGTTCCTGATGATGCCGGCGTCCGCCAGCAGCCGCGATACGTCCTCGTCGCCGAAGCCGGCCACGGCGGCCAGGTCGAACCGGGCGAAGGCGGCGCGGAAGTTCTCGCGCTTGCGGAGAATCGTCAGCCAGGACAACCCGGACTGGAACGCCTCCAGGCAGAGCCGCTCGAAGATCGCCTGATCGCCGTGCAGCGGGCGGCCCCATTCGTCGTCGTGATAGGCGACGTACTCGGGAGCACTGAGGCCCCATGGACAGCGCGGTCGCCCATCCGGGCCGGGCGCCGCGCCGTCACTCACGGTCTCGCTCCGCCTGCGCCAGACGCCACGCCTCGTCGTGGTGGGCGTGGGCGCTGACTTCCGCCCAGTGGGCGACGGGCGCCGGGCCGGTCGTGTCCTCGCCGCGAGGGACCTGGCTGCCGGTGCCCTCCGCCAGACCGCCCGCAACAGGAGCACCCTCCGCCAGGCCGCCCTCGATCAGAGCGCCCGCCGCAGGAGCGCCCTCGGTAGGGGCGCCCGCCGCAGGAGCGCCCTCGGCCAGGCCGCCCGCAAAAGGAGCACCCTCAGCCAGGCCGCCCTCGGCCAGAGCGCCCGCCGCAGGAGCGCCCTCGGCCAGAGCGCCCGCCGCAGGAGCGCCCTCGGCCAGAGCGGCCGCCGCAGGAGCGCCCTCGGCCAGAGCGCCCGCCGCAGGGGCACCCTCGGCCAGGCCGCCCTCGGTCAGAGCGCCCGCCGCAGGGGCACCCTCAGTAAGAGCGCCCGCAGCAGGAGCGCCCGCAGCAGGAGCGCCCTCCGCCTGGCTGGGCTGAGTTTGCTCCTGGAGGCGGCTGGCCTTCGCCTGCTGGTGAGCGGCGCCCCAGACCAGCGTCTGGTGGGACTCGTCCCAGTCGGCCTCGTCACCGGAGTCGTCCCAGGCCGAATACCGGACGGCACCGTAAGCGGGCCCTTCGTGGGAGAACTCCTGCGGGGAGGGTTCCTCGTGGGCGGTCTCGGGCGCGGGCTCCACGTAGGAGGGATCCTCATGCGCGGGCTCCACGTAGGAGGGATCCTCATGCGCGAGCTCCACGTAGGAGGGATCCCCATGCGAGGGTGCCTGGTAGGGCGACTCCTCGTAGGAAGGCGCCTGCCGGGGGAGCTCCCCGGCCAGGGCCGCACCTTGGGCCCCCGTCTCCGGCTCAGCTGTGCCCGGTCCGGCCCAGCGAGGCTCGGCCGCCCCGGGCTCGCCGGGCTCGGGGCCGGTCCACGGAGGGGGAACCCATTCGGACTCGGCCCACGGGGGCTCAGCCCGCTGGGACTCCGGCTGTTCCCCTCCGTCGTCCGGATGTTCCCCTCCGGCAATTGCCGCGGGGTCCCCCCGGACGGCCGTCCCCGGCGCGACGGGCCCGCGGGCCCAGCCCCGGGCGAGTTCCTCACTCAGGTCGGAGACCTCCTGCTGCAGGGCCGAGATCTTCACGTCCCGTTCGGTCACCGCCTTCGCGATGGTCTCCAGCGCCTCATCAGTGACGCGCATGTTGTAGCCCCACGCGGCAGAAGGCGGCCGCAGCAGCGCGACGTCGGCCGCGGTGACGGGGCCGAGCTCAAGGGGCGGGTAGTCGGGGTACTCGGGGGCCAGCTCGCCACCGCGACCGGACGCTACGACGACAACGCCGGCCAGGATGACGATCGCAACCACCAGCATGAGTACGGGCACGATATGAATCGTGCCATGCCGGGCACGGGGAGTGGCAACTAAGGGACGTTTCACCGCGCGGCGGGCGGGTGCCCCCGCTGACCGCCGGGAGTGGCCAGCCGCAGGTCAGACGTCGTGCTTGCGGGCGATGCCCTGGTGATTATGCGCCTCGGTGATGATCCGGACGACCTCGCCCGCGTCGTCGGCCACATGCAGCAGGTCCAGGTCGGAGGCCGACACGTTCCCGGCGGCGGACATCGCGGACTTCAGCCAGGACAGCAGCCCTGACCAGTAGGAGCTGCCAACGAGCACGATCGGGAACCTGGTGATCTTGCCGGTCTGGACCAGCGTGAGCGCCTCGAACAGCTCGTCCATCGTGCCGAAGCCGCCGGGCAGCAGGACGAACGCCTGCGAGTACTTCACCATCACCGTTTTGCGGACGAAGAAGTAGCGGAACTCCAGGCCGATGTTCACGTACTGGTTGAGCCCCTGCTCCATCGGCAGCTCGATGCCCAGGCCGACCGAGTCGCCGCCTGCCTGGGACGCGCCCTTGTTGGCGGCCTCCATGATCCCCGGCCCGCCGCCGGTGATGATCGCGTACCCGGCCCTGGCCAGACCTGTGGCGATGCGCTCCGCGAGCTCGTACTCGGGGCTGGTGCGCGGCGCCCGGGCCGAGCCGAAGATGCACACCGCGAGCCCCAGCTCGGCGAGCAGGCCGAACCCCTCGACAAACTCGGCCTGGATACGCATGACCCGCCAGGGGTCGGTGTGCACCCAGTCGGCCGGCCCCCGCCGGTCAAGCAGCCGCTGATCGGTCGTGGTGGCCGGTATCTGCTTACCCCGCAGAGTGGCGGGCCCCTGGCGCCGCTCCCGCCGGCTGGAATCGGAATTAACGCTCATCGTCCCCCCACGGTAGTAGCGCCGGCCTAGTGTTTCGCGCCGCTCGCGGCGTTACAGTGCCCTAACCTCCCAGCCGTTCAGATGCGGACCTCAGGCGTTAACACCGTGGTCACGCAGGATTTCGTTCAGCGTGGCCTTGTCGTGGCGGTCACCTTCCTGCAGCCGCCTCAGCACCAGGACACACGGCATGCCGAAGTCCCCGCCGGGGAAACTCCGGGTCCGGGTCCCGCTCACGCAGACCGACCATTCGGGAACCTCGCCGCGGGACAGCTCGTCGCCGGTCTGCGCGTCGACCACGTGCGTGCTCGCGGTCAGGATGGTGCCCGCTCCCAGGACGGCGCCGCGGCCGACCCGCGCTCCGTCGACCACCATGCTCCGCGAGCCGATGAAGGCGTCGTCACCAACCATCACCGGCACCGCGTTCGGCGGCTCCAGCACGCCGCCGATGCCCACGCCGCCGGACAGGTGCACGTTCTTGCCAATCTGGGCGCACGACCCGACGGTGGCCCAGGTATCGACCATGGTGCCTTCGTCGACGTAGGCGCCGACGTTGACGAACGACGGCATCAGCACCACGCCCGGCGCGATGTAGGCGCCCCAGCGGGCGATCGCGCCCGGCACCACCCGCACCCCGTCCAGGCGCGTCTTGAGCGGAACCCGGTCCTGATAGCGGAAGTCCCCCACTTGCGAGCGGGCCATCGGCAGCAGGCGGAACGCGAGCAGGATGGCGCGCTTGGCCCGTTCATCGACCACTACCTGGCCGGTCGCGGGGTCGGACCACGCCACCCGGGCCGCACCGGAATCAAGCTGGTCGATCGCGGCCATCACCTCGGCGCGGGCCGATGAATCATCCGGGGTGAGCCGGGAACGGTACTCCCACAGCTCATCGATGCGGACCGGCAACGGCGATGCGAGCTCGGCCGCACGCGCGGCGGCCCCGGCAGATGACTCGTCCATGCCGACGGAGCTTAGCCGCCCGGCGGGGGCGTGGCCCGGCCGGGCGGGCCACGCCCGGGCGGCCGGCCTGCACGGTGGCGCCGCATTGCGGTGCGTCTCACCGCGGGCGTCCCACACCGCCCACAAGAGGTCGTATCCGCCGGTACGGTCTGATGGTGTGCCGAGAAGAAGACGTGGGCGGCGGAAGGGCATCGCCATCTTCACCGTGTGCGCCGTCGCCCTGCTGGGCGTCGCCGGCTATTTCGCGTACTCCGCGTACCAGCGCGTCACACCGTTCCTGACCCCGGCCGGCTGCCTGGCCGGCTTCGGCACCGGCGCCGTCTCGCTCGACCCGCAGCAGGCCAGCATCGCCGCCACCATCGCCGGTGTCGCCGCCAGCGAGCAGCTCCCCCCGCGCGCCGTGACGATCGCCTACGCGACGGCGATGCAGGAGTCGAAAATGCACAACCTGAGCTACGGCGACCTGGACTCGGTCGGCGTCTTCCAGCAGCGCCCGTCGGAAGGCTGGGGCACCACCAGCCAGCTCGAAGATCCGGTGTACGCCACCTACAAGTTCTTCGGCGCGCTGACCCACGTGCGCGGGTACCTGGAGATACCGGTGGACCAGGCCGCCCAGGCCGTTCAGCACAGCGCCGACGGTTCCGCCTACTCGCAGTACGACCTGATGGCGACCTCACTCACCAGCGCGTTCACCGGTCAGTCGCCGCACGCCGTATGGTGCTGGCCCGGGCCGGGGCCGCAGCCTCAGCCGAACCTGGGCGCAGTGGGCACGGCCCTGGCCGCGTCGTATGGGGCCCCGGCGGCCGGCAGGCCGGTAACGAGTCTCACTATGTCCCATTCGGCCAAATCAACGACCCTGGACGTGCGGGTGCAGCCGGCGGAAGCGTGGGCGGTAGCCTCTTGGCTGGTGACGCACGCTAATGCCTACGGCATCAGCGATGTGCACTACGGCGGTTACCAGTGGACGGCGCCGGCCGGCACGAAGGGCTGGCAGCCGGACACCGGCACTGCGAGCGCGGCTAGTGTCACTAGCGGAAGTATCCTGCTCCACTAAGGCAAACCTTGCTCGGAACCGCCATACTGATTCGCGGACGGTAAAGCCCGGGCCTCCGGCCTGCCGAGCCCGGACGACAGAGGAGTTCCCACGTGACCTACGTCATCGCGCTGCCCTGCGTCGATCTGCTTGACAGGGCATGCATCGAAGAGTGCCCGGTGGACTGCATCTACGAGGGCGAGCGCATGCTCTACATCCACCCGGACGAATGCGTGGACTGCGGGGCGTGCGAGCCGGTGTGCCCGGTTGAGGCCATCTACTACGAGGACGACGTCCCGGACCAGTGGAAGGAGTACTACAAGGTCAACGTCGACTTCTTCCAGGACCTGGGCTCCCCCGGCGGCGCGTCCAAGACCGGCAAGATCGGCAAGGACCACCCGCTGGTGGCGGCGCTGCCGCCGCAGGGGGAAGAGAGCTGACCCTCGCCTCACGGCTGCCGGCCTTCACCTGGGATCGGGTCGCGCGATACCGCAAGGAGGCGGAGCGCCATCCGGGCGGGATTGTCGACCTCTCGATCGGGTCACCCATCGACCCGGTACCGGACACGGTGCGCGCCGCGCTCGCGGCGGCCGCCAACGCCCCCGGCTACCCGCTCACCCGCGGCACGCCAGCCGTACGCGAGGCGGCGGCGCGCTGGCTGGCGCGCCGGCACGGTGTGACGGTGGCCCCGGAGGCTGTCCTCCCGGTGATCGGCACCAAGGAGTTCATCGCCTGGCTCCCGGTCATGCTCGGCTGCGGGAGCGGGGACACGGTGGTGTACCCGGAGCTGGCTTACCCCACCTACGACGCCGGGGTCCGGCTCGCGGGTGCCACCGGGCTGGCCACCGACGCCACCTTCGCGCTCGGCCCGCAGCGGGTGCGCCTGGCCTGGCTGAACTCGCCCTCCAACCCGACCGGGCGCGTCCTGCCGCCGGAGCACCTGGCCAAGATGGTGAGCTGGGCCCGGGAACGCGGCACGGTCCTGGCCTCCGATGAGTGCTACATCGAGCAAGGCTGGGACGCCTCGCCGGTCTCCGTCCTGCACCCAGAGGTGAGCGGCGGCAGGCACGACGGTCTGCTCGCCGTGCATTCGCTGTCCAAGCGCTCCAATATGGCCGGTTACCGCGCGGGCTTCGTCACCGGCGACGCGGCACTGATCGCCGAGCTGCACGAGATCCGCCGGCACGCCGGGATGATCATGCCCGCACCGATCCAGGCCGCCATGGCCGCGGCGCTGGACGACGACGCGCACGCCGACGAGCAGCGGGAGCGGTACCGCTCGCGGCGCATCGTGCTCCGGGCCGCGCTGGAGGCGGCGGGCTGGATCATCGGGAATTCCGAAGCGGGACTGTACCTGTGGGCGTCGCGGGCCGGGTCGGATGGATGGGATTCGGCCCGGATGCTCTCCGAGGCCGGGATCCTGGTCTCACCGGGTGAACTGTACGGCGCCGCGGGAGCGGCGTTCATCCGCGTGGCGCTGACCGCTACCGACGAGCGCGTCGCGGCCGCAGCCGCCCGCCTCACCACCCTCCCCTAGCTGTTCCGTCCCACCGGCCCCGGCCGCGGTGGGTTGCCCGGCACAGACTCACCCCCATTTCCGCGGCTAACGCGCGGGACTCGGGGGGCGCGGGTCACGGAGGCGGGGGGTTGGAGGGCGGGGCGAGGTCGGGTGGCGGGAGTTCAGGTGGCGCGGAAGATGGGCCAGGCGATTTCGGTGCGCCACTGGGCTTCGTCGGGGGTGTCCTGCGCGCCGGCGAGGTAGTACTCGCGAAGCGGGCCGTCGACGCCGATCTCGTGCGTGGTGACGTACGAGCCAAGCTGCCCGTAGGTGACGTCGATATCACGGAGTGGGCCCCGGTGGGTCGCGACGGCGAGCTCGGCGGCCGGGACCACGAGCGGGACGACGCGGCCAACCGCGCGCGTGTCCCGGCCCTTGGGAGGGCCCGCGGAAGGGCCCGTTCCGATCGGGAGGAAGACGGTGGCTTCGCCCCGGTCGCGGGTGAACAGCTCGCTCGCGAACAGGCCGCCGCCCGGGCCGGTGGGCCGCAGGCCCTGCACCCGCGCCGTGGCGTGCAGTTCTCCCAGCGCCCCCTGCCACCAGGCCAGGATGTCCTCACGGTCAACCGTCTGCCGGATGCCGACGGCCGCGGCGGGCTGGACCGTCCGGTGCGTCACGGCGGACGCGCCGACCGGGCCCTCCAGCAGGCTGCGCAGCGAGTCGACGGCAGCGTACGTCTGGGCCAGCTGCGCCTCCAGCCGGCTCAGGTGCGCCGAGATCAGCGCGTTACGGGCCGGGGCATCGGGCGCGGCGAGCACCGCCTTGACGTCCGCTACGGGCATCTCCAGGTCACGCAGCCGGCGGATGACCTGCACCGTGGGGATCTGCGTCACGCTGTAGTACCGGTAGCCCGTGTCGGGGTTCACCTGGGCGGGCTCCAGCAGGCCCACCTGGTGGTAGTGCCGCAACGTCTTGACGCTCAGGTGCGTTATCCGGGCGAACTCGCCCACCGAGAGGGGACCAGCCATGGCCTCAGTGTCGACCCTCCCCCCACCGGAGAGTCAAACGGGCCGGACGGGGCCCGTAGGGTTGAAGAGTGCTGAGGCTCTACGACGCGTCATCCGGACAGCCGGAAGGCATCCGGCCGGCTCACCCGGGTGAGCTGCGGGTGCTCGCGGTCACCGCGGAGGTCCGGGGCGAGCCGGACCCCGGGCAGCTGCGCGCGTGGCTGCTGCCTGACCTGATCCGCAGGTGCGCGGAACGGCGGAGCCTGGTCCCGACCATCTGCGAGATCACCGGCCCGATGGTGGACGGGCCCGGCGTGGACCCCGGCGACGCCGGGGACCCCGGCACGCCCTCCGCGGTCCCCGGCCACGCGGCGGCGCGGGCCGCACTAAACATCCATCCACCGGCCCGGATCGCGCCGGCGTACGAACCGGCCGAGCGGATGGCCGAATTCGTCGCCCCCGGGCGGCCCAGCGGCCGGACAGGCGGACCGCCGCCGTTTGACGTCGGCACCGGGGATCCGGGCTGGTTCGCGGGCCGCGGATTCGCCCGCCACCTGGCCGCACCGGTCGGCCCCGTCACGGGCGGCGGGAGCACGCCGCCCACTCTGCCGGACGTGACGGGCCACGGACTGGATACCCTGGCGCTCCGGCTGGTCTTCCTCGGCCAGAGTTACCGTGACGCCCTGGTCCTGACCTGGGACGCGCTGAACGCCGCCGGCAAGACGCTGCAGCGCTGGCGGGAGTCCGTCGCGGAGTGGGCGCTGTCCCCCAGCGAGGCGATGTCGCTGCGCTACGCGGACGCGGTCACCGCCGCATTCGAGGACGATCTGGACACCCCGGCCGCGCTGCATCAGCTGGACACGCTGGAGGCGGACGAGGACGTAGCGCCGGGGGCGAAGTTCGAGACCTTCGCGGCCCTGGACCGGCTCTTCGGGCTCGACCTGGCCCGGGACATCGGCAAGGTCACCGTTCCCCGCGCCCACTGACCCCGCCCGCTGCCCCGCCGCTCGACGGCGCCCGCTGCCCCGCCGCTCGATCCCGCTCGCCGACCGCGCCCGCTGATCCGCGGCTCGACCGCGCCCGCTGCCCCGCCGCTCGACATCCCTCGACCGCGCCCGCTGATCCGCCGCCCGACCGCGCTCGCTGACCCCATCCCTCGACCGCGCCCGCTGACCTTATCCCTCGACCGCGTCCGTCGACCCGTCCGCTGACACCGTTACTTACTGTCACTGTTCGCTCGCGCTCCCCCATCGCCCGGGACGCGGTAAACCGCCCGTTCGGCCGCTCGGGCACCGCTCCGGGCAGGGAGGTTGCCGGGCAGCGGCGGAAAGCTTTAACACGCGCGACATCTGAGTTCGTGTATCATCGCCGGCTTCGTTAATTTGCTTAATGATTCGCCGTAATATCCGGGAAAGACGCAACGTTTTAATGCTGTTACGCATGATCAACACGTTATCTGTTGTCTGAACCACCCCTAAGCTGAAGTCACTCAGCGCAACGAACATGGGCCCGCCAGCAGCGCGGGAGTCACAGGGAGGGGCAGGTGACCGTGACGACAGTGACCGGGGCCGGGCAGCCGTTCGCGACCGAAATGGCCGCGGCCGCACCGGAGACGTTCATGCCGCAGGAGACGCTGACGCCCGACGAGCTGATCACGCTCACCACGGCGGAACGGCAGCCTTCGGCGCGCAGCTATCTGATGTGCCCTCCGTCGTACTTTGCGGTCACGTACGCCATCAACCCGTGGATGCGGCCGGACCAGCCGGCCGACGCGGACCGGGCCACGCGCCAGTGGGAGCAACTGCGCCAGATCTACCTGGACCTCGGGCATACGGTCCGGGTCATCGATCCGGTTCCGGGCCTGCCGGACATGGTCTTCGCCGCCAACGGCGCCACCGTCGTCGGCGGAACGGTGCTGGGCGCCAAGTTCCGCCACCCGGAGCGCGCGGCGGAAGCCGGCGCCTACCTGGACTGGTTCCACGCCGGCGGCTTCACCAAGATCCGCACGCCGCGCCTGGTGAACGAGGGCGAGGGCGACATCCTGTTCACCGGGCGCGTGCTGATCGCCGGGAGCGGGTTCCGCACCGACCCAGCGGCGCCGGCCGAGCTGGAGGCGACGTTCGGCGTCCCGGCCTTCGGCGTCCACCTGGTCGACCCGCGGTTCTATCACCTGGACACGGCCATGTGCGTGCTCGACGCCGACACCGTGGCCTACTACCCGGCGGCGTTCGACGACGCCGGCCGCAAGACGCTGGCCGCGCAGTTCAGCGAGCTGATCGAGGCGACGGACGCGGACGCCGCGGTCCTCGGCCTGAACGCGGTCAGCGACGGGCGCCACGTCGTGCTGCCCGCGCAGGCCACCGAACTGACGGCGCGACTCCGGGCGCACGGGTTCGAGCCGGTCGGCGTCGACCTGTCCGAGCTGCGCAAGGCCGGCGGCGGCCCGAAGTGCTGCACGCTCGAGCTGCGCGGCTGAGGCGCACCCGGGCGCCGGCACCAGTCATTGGCCGGAACGGCCCGGACGAGCAGCATGGTAAGAGAGTGACCTGAGGAGGCGAACGAGATGACGACCGACAGCCTGGACATCACCACGGACAGCACCACCACGGACAGTCTGCTGGGCCGCGACGGGACCCGGAGCGGTCGGCTCCGCGCCCAGACGCAGGCCTTCAGCGCCCACAACTACAAGCCGCTGCCGGTCGTGATCGCCGAGGCCGAAGGCTGCTGGGTGACCGACGTCGAAGGGCGCCGCTACCTCGACATGCTGGCGGCCTACTCGGCGATCAACTTTGGCCACCGTCACCCCCGGCTGGTCGCGGCCGCGCACCGCCAGCTGGACCGGGTCACACTGGTCAGCCGGGCGTTCGACCACGAGCACTTCGGGCCGTTCTGCGCCGAGCTCGCCGGCCTGGCGGGCATGGAGATGGTGCTGCCCATGAACACCGGGGCCGAGGCGGTGGAAACAGCGATCAAGGTCGCGCGTAAGTGGGGCTACGAGGTCAAGGGCGTACCCGCCGACGAGGCGGTAATCGTCGCGTTCGACGGCAACTTCCACGGCCGGACCACGACGATCATCAGCTTCTCCACCGACGAGGACGCGCGCGCAGGATTCGGGCCGTACACCCCCGGCTTCCGCATCGTCGGCTACGGGGACCTCGACGGGCTGGCTGCCACCGCCGCCGAACTGGGCCACCGGCTGGTCGCGGTGCTGGTCGAGCCCGTACAGGGCGAAGCCGGCGTGATCGTCCCGCCGCCGGGCTTCCTGGCGGGGGTCCGCCGCATCTGCTCCGAGTACGGCGCGCTGATGATCGCGGACGAGATCCAGTCCGGTCTCGGCCGGACCGGGACCACGTTCGCGTGCGAGCACGAGAACGTGATACCCGACGCATACCTGCTGGGCAAGGCGCTGGGCGGCGGCATCGTTCCGGTCTCGGCCATGGTGTCGAGCCGGGACATCCTCGGCGTGCTGCGGCCGGGGCAGCACGGCTCGACCTTCGGCGGGAACCCGCTCGCCTGCGCGGTGGCCCGCGAGGTCATCGCCATGCTGCAGACCGGTGAATTCCAGCAGCGGTCGCGTGAGCTGGGGAGCCGCATGCACGCACGGCTGTCCGCACTGCCGCCGACCCTGGTCCGCGCGGTGCACGGCCGGGGCCTGTGGGCGGGCGTCGAGTTCACCTCGCTACCGGGGCGCGAGGCGTGCGAACGGCTCGCGGACCACGGTGTGCTGGCCAAGGACACACACGGCACGGCGATCCGGCTGGCACCGCCGCTGGTGATCACCGACAGCGAGCTCGACTGGGCCATGGACCGCTTCGAGGACGCGCTGCTCGGTTAGGGCGCCGGCACCGGGTCGGGCGCCGGCACCGGGTCGGGCTGGCGCAGGTCGGGCTGGCGCAGACGGTAACGCTGGATCTTGCCGGTCGCGACGCCGGGCAGGTCCTCGACCACATAGATCGCCTCGGGGCGCTTGAACCGGCTCAGCTCCGCGGCACACCGCGCGCCGAGCGTGTCCAGCAGGTGCTGCAGGCCGGCTGCGGTCTCCGGGCCCCGCACCGGGATCACGTAAGCGACCGGGACCTGGCCCAGGATGGGGTCGGGCCGGCCGACGACGACCGCGTCCCGCACGGCGGAGTCGGCGATGAGCACTTCCTCGATCTCGCGCGGGTACAGCAGTTCGCCGCCGCGGTTGATCACGTCGTCGCTGCGGCCGGTCAGGAACAGGAAACCGTCCCCGTCGAGGTAACCAAGGTCACCGGTGCTGAGCCAGCCGCGGGCATCGAACCGTTCGGCCGCCCGGCCGTCGGCGTAGCCGTCGATGACGCCGGCCCCGCGGATCCAGATCTGCCCGGTCGTCCCGGCCGGCACCGGGCACCCACCGGGGCCCCGCACCTCGACTTCGGCGCCGGCGGGGCGCCCGCACGAGCCGGCCGGCGCGGAGCCATCGAGGGGGGAGGCGGTGATCTGGCTGGCGGCCTCGGTCATGCCGTAGCTCTCGACCACGGGCACGCCCGCGCGGGCCCCGGCCCGCTGCCGGACCGCCATCGGAAGCGGCGCCGACGCGGACCGGATGAACCGGAGGCGTGGTGGCCGGACGGGAACGGGAAACTCGGCCAGCATGGTCAGGATCGCGGGCACCGCGTTGATCCAGGTGACATCGTGCTCGGCGAGCTTCTCCCACAACCCTTGCCACCGGAACCGGCGGTCGACCAGCAGCGCCGCACCCGCCTGAAGGCTGGCCAGCAGCGCCACGACCTCGGCGTTGATGTGGAACAGCGGCAACGGGCTGAAGCCCCGGTCGGCCGGCGAGAGCTGGTGGTGCCGGGCCACGGCACGGGCCACATGCAGCAGCCGGTCCTCGGTCAGTTCCACGGCCTTGGGGGCGCCGGTCGAACCGGACGTGAGGAGCAGCACCGACCCCGGCCGCTCCTGCTCCCGGTGCGCGGCCGCTCCGGGACGCCGGTCCCGCTCCGCACGCGGCTCCCGGCCCCGGTGCGCCGCCGCCCCGGCCTTGTCATCAGACGGAACGGACCTGAGCGGGGGTACGCCCGAACACGCGACGCGATCGGCGCGGTCACCGATCATCACGGCGGGCCGGACCAGGTGCACGGTTCTGGTCAGCTCGGCCACGGGCGCCAGCGGGTTCACCGGCACCGCGCAGCGGCCCGCGGCGATCACGCCCAGGTAGGCAGCACAGAAGTGCACGGGGTCCTCGATGTCGATCAGCACCCGCGCCCGGTCCGGGATGGCGGCGGCGTCCAGTGCGGCCGCCCGCTGGCGAACCGTTCCGGCCAGCTGGGCGAAGGTCAGGCCGCGGCCGCCCTGGGCGTCTTCGAGGAAGCTGCGCTGTCCGTGCTGCTGCGCCCGCGTGGTCACCAGCCGCGCGAGCCCGCCGGCTGGCGGCACTCTTTCTTCGTTCATGGTGATCAGTGTGCCGGCGCTGGCTGAGCACTCCGGGTGGGGCGGATGAGGATTGACTCAGACGAGGAGGCGGGCCCGGGCGTCTTCAGCCTGCGCCCAGATTCCGGGCCGCGGCGATTCCAGGCCGCGGCCCGGCGCCCCGGCGGGACGGCCCCACATGAACGGCTCAGGCCGCCCGGCGCCCGGCGGGACGGCCCCGCATGAACGGCTCAGGCCGCCCGGCGCCCGGCGGGACGGCCCCGCATGAACGGCTCAGGCGGCGATCTGGTGACTGCGCAGGCCCGCGGCCAGCCGCTCGGCGATCCACCGGTGACCGGCGGGCGTGGGGTGCAGGTGATCGCCGATGCGGGGGAAATGCCAGTGGCCGGCCAGCGGGTCGAATACCTCGATGGCGGGGTCGGCGTGCCGCGCAGCGGCCACGATGGCCTGGTCCGTAGCCCAGGCTGGGCCGGAGGGGGCGCCGCCCCGGGGGAACACCGTGAGGATCGCGAGCCGGGCCCGGGGCGCCTCGCGGCGGATCATGGCGATAAGGCTCTCGACCTGCTGCTTAATGAGCGGCAGCGGCCGCCCGATGTCGTCGTGCCCGCCCTGGATGATGATGGTCTGCGGGTCGGTGCGCGCCAGGTGCAGGCGGGCGGCCAGGCGGGAGAACGGCCCCCGGTGACCGGCTCCGGGATTGACGTACCCGGCGCCCGGATCGGCGCTGACCGCGAGCCGCCAGTGCATGATGCGGGCGAGGTCTTCCGGCCAGGCGTCGCTGGGGCGCCCGGCCCCGACACCCGCGGAGAAGGACGCGCCGACGACGGCGAGCAGCGGCCGCGCGGAGCCCCTGGACTCCCTCGCCGGCGGCCGGCCTGCGCGGTCGCCGCGCTGCCGCACGCCACGGTTCTCCTGGGCCACGGCGGCGGACCGCTGGGCCGGCTGGGCCGACCCGCCGAACACCGCGGAGGCCCCAATGGCCCCGCCCGCGACCGCGAACAGCGCGAGTACGCCGAGCACCAGCGCCAGTTTCCGTCGCACGTGCGCACAGTACCTCACGCGCCCCCTATGCCCTCCCCAGCGCGGTGCCCCCGCACGAACCCCCGTCTCCGCCCGGTTCCCGGAACCCTTGTCCGTGATGGCGCCATCACGTGTACCCCAGTACACGTATTGGCGCTTTTACGTGTAAAGACCCAGGGATTTTTGGGACTACTGAGGCTATTGGGGTTTGGGCTCGTGGCGCAGGAGGGCGGCAGGGACCGGGGCGGCCGGGTGTACCGGCCCGGACGACTGGACGGCCGGAAAACAGCGGGCACGACAGAGCTTGACACTGCGAGAGGATAACCGCTATCTATTAGATAACCGTTATGGGGAGCTGCCGTGCAGCAGGAAGTAGTGCTGGCGATGCTGGCCAAGGAGCCGTCCCACGGCTATCAGCTGCGCGCGCGGCTGCGGCAGGCGCTCGGCCCGCTCGGCGACGGGATGAACGACGGTCAGATCTACGTCACGCTGACCCGGCTGGAGAAGGCGGGCCTGGTGGCCTCGCAGCCGGCGGCGGGGTTGCCGGAACGGCCGGACCGCAAGATGTACGAGCTGACCCCGGCCGGCCAGCAGCGTGTCGCCGACTGGCTGAGCGACGTCAGCTGGCCACGCTCCGACCTGGCCGAATTTCATCTCAAGCTGATCGCGGCCGCATCGGCCGGGCTGGCTGATCCGCTGGCCATCGTGGACGCTCAGCGCCGCGAGCTGCTGCGCCGACTGCGCGACGTGCAGCGCGCGGCGCTGGCCGAGCCGGACCGGTCGGCCGCCGGGCTGCTGCTGGAGGGCATTGTGCTCCGCCTCCAGGCGGACCTGCGCTGGCTGGAGGCATGTGAGCGGAACTGGACCCGGAAGGATCAATCATGAACGGGACGGCCGACGTGACGCTGGTGCGGGCCCGCGGGCTGCGCAAGGACTACGGCAGCGGCGAAGGGCTCGTGCGTGCTGTTGACGATATCGACCTGGATGTCCAGACCGGGCAGACGGTGGCGGTGATGGGGCCGAGCGGCTGCGGGAAGTCCACGCTGCTGCACCTGCTCGGCGGGCTGGACCGGCCCTCCGGCGGTGAGGTCGAGCTGGCCGGCCGGCGGATCGACACGCTGCCGGAGAGGGGCCTGGCCCGGTTGCGCCGCGAGGCGGTCGGCTTCGTGTTCCAGGCGTTCCATCTGATGGATGAGCTGACCGCGGTCGAGAACGTCGAGCTGCCCGCCCTGCTGGCCGGCCGCTCGCCCAAGGCGGCCAGGCGGCGGGCGGCGGAGCTGCTGGAGCAGGTCGGCCTGGCCGACCGCGCGACGTTCCTGCCCTCGGCGTTGTCCGGCGGGCAGCGGCAACGGGTGGCGATCGCCCGCGCACTGGTCAGCGAGCCACTGGTGGTACTGGCCGACGAGCCGACCGGCAACCTGGACAGCGCCGCGACCATGGAGGTACTGCGCCTGTTCGACCGCCTGCACCAGGCCGGGCAGACCCTGATCATCGTCACTCACGACGCCCGGATCGCCGCCACCGCCGGCCGGCTGATCTCCATGCGCGACGGCGCGTTCGTCGACGAGACCAGGCTGACCGGCGGCAGCACCGGACGGCTGAGTGCCCTGGCCGGGCTGGACGGCTGAGGGCCGTGGGCAAGATCCTGCTCGTGTGCCGCCTGGCCGCCAGGGCCCTGCGGCGGCGCCCGGCCGAGGCCGTGCTCATGCTGCTCGCGATCACCGCCGCCACCACGATGCTGACCCTGGGCCTGATCCTGCACGGGGTGACCAGCCAGCCTTACCAGCAGACCCGGGCGGCGACCAACGGGCCGGACGTGGTGGCCTACCTCAGCGGGCCCACCGGCCCGGGCGAGGCGCCGATAACCGGCCAGCGGCTTCAGTCCCTGGTCCAGGCGCATGTCACGGAGCTGGTCCGCGCGCCAGGGGTCACCGGCCATAGCGGGCCCTTCCCGCTCGTGGGCGCGCTCGTGCAGGCCCACGGCCACACCGCGGGAGCGGAGGCCGAGGGGCGCCAGGGATCACCGGCCGCGGTCGATCAGCCGAAGCTGACCCAGGGCAGCTGGGTCCGCCCCGGCGGCGTAGTGCTGGAGCGGACCTTCGCCGAGGCGCTCGGCGTGCGCACCGGCGACCGGATCACCCTGAACGGCCGGCCGTTCCGGGTGGCCGGGATCGCGGTAACCGCCGCCAACGCCCCCTACCCGAACCTCTGCTACACCGGCGCGGGGGGATGCTCGGCCGGACCGAACGTCCCGGTCTCCGAAATGGGCCTGCTCTGGCTCACCGAGCCGGACGCCCGCCGTCTCGCCACCGCCGCCAGCCCGCTCGCCGCCTACGTCGAGAACCTCACCCTTCAGCACCCGGCCAGTGCCGGGGCATTCGCCAGCCGCTACGGCGGAAACGGCCCGGGCACGCCGTCACTGGCCGCATGGCAGGGCATCAGCGCCGCCGACGGCCTGCTGGTCCAGGACGAGCAGCAGGTCCTGAACCCCGGCGCCTGGCTGGCCGGCCTACTGGCGGTGGCCAGCGTGGCCGTGCTGGCCGGAGGCCGGATGACCGAGGAAACCCGGCGGGTGGGACTGCTCAAGGCCGCCGGCGGCACGCCGGGCCTGGTCACCGCCGTGCTCATGGCCAGGAACCTGGCCACGGCGCTCGCCGCGGCCGCAGCCGGGCTAGCCGCCGGGTGGCTGGCCGCCCCGCTGCTCACCAGCCCCGGCGCCGCACTGGTCGGCACCCCGGGCGCGCCGTCGCTCACCTGGCCGATCGCCGGCCTGGTGATGGCCGTGGCCCTGGCCATCACGCTGGCCTCGACACTGGTTCCGGCGATCCGCGCCTCCCGCACCAGCACGGTCGGCGCTCTGGCCAACTCGGCTCGCCCGCCACGGCGCCGGGGCGCCCTGATCGCAGTCTCGGCCCGGCTGCCGGTGCCACTGCTGCTGGGACTGCGCCTGATCGGCCGCCGGACCCGGCGCGCGGTGCTCACCGCGGCCAGCACCGCCGTCACCACCTCCGGCCTGGTCGCCGTCCTCGTCTTCCACGCCACCGCCGGCCGGGCCATCAACGGCGGGGGCAGCGGGCTGAACAACCCGGTATACAACCGCAATGAGCAAGTCCTCGTGGTCCTCACCGTCGCGCTGATCGCGCTGGCCTCCCTCAACGCGGTCTTCACCGCCTGGGCGACGGTGCTGGACACCAGGCAGCCCCTGGCGCTCGCGCGATCGCTGGGCGCCACCCCCGAGCAGGTCAGCGCCGGACTGTCGGCTGCCCAGCTGATGCCCGCACTGCCCGGCGCCATCCTCGGCATCCCGCTGGGCATCGCCCTGTTCAAGGTCGCGAGCGGCGGCGGCCCGATGACCATCCCCCCGGCCTGGTGGCTAGCCGCGGCGGTGCTCGCCATCCTGGCCGCAGTGGTCCTGCTGACCACCATCCCGGCCCGCATCGGCGCCCGGCAGCCGGTAGCCGAGGTGCTGCAGGCCGAACTCACCTAACTCAGGTGCCCGCGACCTTCGATGACCCCGGGGCGAGCCTCGCCCCGGCCCGGGGCCGGCGGCGCATCCGGGTGGGCACGCCAGGGGCGGCGCGGGATGCCGGCCGTGCCCCGGGCACCGGGCAGCCGCGCCAGCAGCGCGGTCAGCAGGGCGGACGCGACGAAGACGAAGACGATGCCGCCGGCGGTCACCAGCGGCCAGGGCAGGTGCCGGTCCAGCGAGGCCCAGCCCAGGGTGCTCAGCGCGGTGAGGAACAGCACCTGGCTGAGGTACACGCCGTAGGAGTAGTCCGCCCCGGCGCGGACCAGGGAGCGCAGCCAGCGGGGCCGGTGCTCGTCCCCGACCACCACCCCGAGCAGGTAGATCACCGTGATGAGCCCGAGGTAGAGCGGGATCTCCACCGGCTGGAACGGATCCGAAGGGTCCGCCGTGCGGAAGCCCGGCACGCCGTGCGAAGCTAGCACGAACCACGCCTCACTGAGCGCCACCGCGACGGCCGTGGCGGCGAGCAGGGCGCGCCAGTGCCGGACCAGCCACGCGTGCACGTCGTGGTAGTGCCAGGCCATGATTCCGCCGGCGACGACGAAGAGCTGGTAGTTCCACAGCTCACGGGTCGCGCCCTTGTTGAGCATCCAGGCCGGCACGTACTGCTCGTGCACGAGCCAGAACAGCACCGCCTCGACCGCGAGGCTCGCGCCGAGCAGCCACCCGTGGTGCCGCTCGGTCCGCCGGATCAGCCACAGGAACGCCGGGTAGAGCAGGTAGAACTGCAGCAGCACGACCAGGAAGTAGAGCTGGTCGTACCCGGTGAGCAGCAGCCAGCCCAGGTGCCCGGCGTCGCCCGCGATGCTGCCGATCCGTCCTGCCTGGCCCAGGCCCAGCGCGAAGTAGACGACCGTCCACGTGGCGTAGGGCAGGACCACGGCCAGCAGTCGCCGCCGCCAGAACGTGCGCCAGCCGCCCCGCCCCACGGCCGGGTAGGCGTAGACGAGCATCGCGGCCGAAATGAACATGAACGCGAACCGCGTGACGTGCGTCAGCATGAGGCTCGCGCCGACCCCGAGGCTGGCCGCCGGGGCAAAGTTCTGCAGGGAATGCGTGGAGACCACACCGAACTGCTTCACCGGGCGCATGGCGTCGACGTGAGTGAGCCGCGGCCGCGGCCGGCGCCGGGGCGGGGCAACCGGTTCCGCGGCCGCGGCCGGGGAGGCGGCCGTCCCCGCGGCCCGGGTGGGGGGCGCAGGGCTACCGGGGGTTACGGGGTCGGCCGCGCTGGTGTCGAGAACCACTCTGACCAGCATGCTGTCCGGCTCTGAGCTGGTCCCGCGCCCCAGCCAAGAAGTTGCTGAGGCTAACGAAATAAGTTGGCTGGCCATTCAGGAAACCCGCAGGTAAGGCCCATCGGTCGGTCAGGTCCGGGAGGAGGCCGAGGTCAGCGGCGTAAGCGCAGCCCGGCCGGGCGCCCCGCGGGCGGGGGAACAGCGGAGCGCCCCGCGGGCGGGGGAACAGCGGAGCGCCCCGCGGGCGGGGGAACAGCGGAGCGCCCCGCGGGCGGGGGAACAGCGGAGCGCCCCGCGGGCGGGGGAACAGCCGGGGGCGGCGCCGGGGGAACGGCCGGACGCGGCGCGGGCGAGAGAACAGCCGGACGCGGCGCGGGCGAGAGAACAGCCGGACGCGGCGTGGGCGAGAGAACAGCCGGACGCGGCGCCGGCGGGGGAACAGCGGAGCGCCCCGCGGGCGGGGGAACGGCCGGGCGCGGCGCGGGCGGGAGGACGGTACCGCGGCCTACGGGGGGCGGGCCACCGCGGAGGGGGCGGCGGGCGCGGCCGACGAGCCAGCCGCTGACGGGCGTGCGTGTCACGGCGGCGGTGAACAGGCTGGCCCCTATCCAGGTCCCGCATACGGCGATGAGGACGACCACGGGCCAGGGCACGCCGGGTGCCAGGCTGCCCAGGCCGTAGGTGGCCGCCACGTCGAGGAACACCACGTGACTCAGGTACACGCCGAACGAATTGTCCGAGGTGGTCCGGACCAGCCGGGACAGCCGGCCGCCGCGCGCCCGCGCGGCCCACCAGGCCCCCGCCAGCCAGAGCAGGAGGATGGCGGCCAGGTAGGACAGGATGAACTCCGGGGAGAACGGATCCGAGGCGCTGCCCGGGCTCTCGCCGGAATGGACGGCCTGCAGGTACCACGCCTCCACGCCCGCGGTGGCGGCGAGCGCGGCACCACCCAGGGCCCACCGGCGCCGCCACACCCAGGCCCGGACGGCCGGCAGGTGGGCTCCGATGACCGCCCCGGCCACCAGGTAGAAGCCGTACGAGGTGACTTCGCGGGTCGCGTTGATGTCCTGCCAGATCAGCGAGTTGACCTTGAGATAATGCAGCGCGAAGGTCAGCGCCACCTGGGCGGCCAGGCTCACCCCCACGATGGCCGGGTGCCACCGCCGGGCCCGGTTCAGTAGCCCGGCCAGCAGCGGGAAGAGCAGGTAGAACTGCACGAGCACGATCACGAAGTAGAGGTGACCGGGCCCCGTGATGAGCTGGACACCGACGCGGGTGAGGACCTGAAGGGGAGTTCCGGCGACCGAGGGGATGGTGTCGCCGCGCAGCCCCGCGAAACCGGCCAGCACGTAGAGCAGCGTCCAGATGATGAACGGGACCACGATCAAGCGGAAGCGGCGCCCCCAGAACGACCACACCGACCACCGGGGCCGGTCGTAGGCCTGGTACATCAGCACCAGCGCGCTGACGAAGAAGAAAATATGCCGGCTGGCCTGCGATTCGAGCAGGACGGCACCGTAGAAGACGCTGCCGGCCGGGGCGAACATCTGCATCGCGTGCGTCACGATGACCAGCAGCGACGCGGCCGGGCGCAGCACGTCGAGCTCGTCCGCGTGCGGCCGCGACGCCCCGGCACCGGGCGCGGACGTCACGGCCACGCGATCGCGTTGCGCCTGGTCCGTCAGCACGGGCGCCAGCATGCCGCACCCGGCTGGACGTTGACTGGATGCCGGCTGAGGGCCCGGGCGCTCCGGCGGAGGGTCTCCCACCTGCGGTGAAGTCCGGCGCAGGTCCGTTCGGCGGCGGCCCCCCAAGGGCGGTGAAGCCCAGCGGAGGCCCGTTCGGCGGCGGGTCTCCCACCTGCGGAGGCCCGTTCGGCCGAGGGCCCCACGGGCGGTGAAGCCCAGCAGAGGCCCGTTCGGCCGAGGGCCCCACGGGCGGTGAAGCCCAGCAGAGGCCCGTTCGGCCGAGGGCCCCACGGGCGGTGAAGCCCAGCGGAGGCCCGTTCGGCTGAGGGGTGATGACGGTCAGGGCTGGCGGGCGTACAGCCTCTTCGCCCACAGGTAGCCGAACAGCGCCACGCCGGCACACCAGGCGGCGGCGACGATCGCGTCGTGGGCGACCGGGCCGCCCAGCAGGAGGTGGCGCACGGTTTCCGTGATCGGCGTGAACGGCTGGTACTCGGCGAACCAGCGCAGCCCGGTGGGCATCGAGCGGACCGGGACGAATCCGCTGCCCAGGAACGGCAGCAGCATCAGGAACATGGGCGAGTTGCTGGCCGTCTCGACGCTCTTGGCCACGAGGCCCAGCGCGACCGACAGCCAGGTCAGCGCGAAGGCGGTCATGGCCAGCACTCCGACGGCCGCGAGCCAGGCCAGCGGGCCCGCGGTCGGACGGAACCCGACCCCCACGGCGACGCCGGTGACGACGGCCACGCTGAGCATGGCCTGGATCAGGCTGCCCAGGACGTGACCGGTCAGCACCGAGGCGCGGGCGATGGCCATGGTCCGGAACCGGGCGATGATGCCCTCGGTCATGTCCATGGCCACCGAGATGGCCGTTCCCTGCGCGGTGGCGGCCACGGTCAGCAGAATGACCCCGGGAGCCACGTAGTTGGCGTAGGCGCCCCGGCCGCCGGACACGCCGCCCAGCCCGGCGCCGAGCGTCCCGCCGAACACGTACACGAACAGCAGCAGGAGGATGATCGGCAAACCGACGAGCATCAGCGTCATGGATGGGTAGCGCCGCATATGCCGCAGTTGGCGGCGCAGCATGGTGGCCGAATCGGACACGGTGTAGGACAGGGTGGTCATCGCGAGCTGGCTTTCTTTGCGCGGGCTTCCGGTGGGGTGGCGTCCGGCCGGCCGGGCCGCCCGGGGCTGGCGGGCCCGGCCGCGGGGGCCTGGCCGGTCAGGGCGAGGAAGACGTCATCGAGGTCCGGAGTGTGGATCGACAGCCGGTCCACCTCGACGTCGGCCTGGCCGAGCTGGTTGAGCAGGTCGCGCAGGGACCGCGCGTCCCCGTCGCCGGGAACCTGCAGGGTGAGCGCGTCGGAATCCCGCACCGCCGCGCCGACCGTGCGGGCGGCCGCATCCAGATCACGGACATCGGCGAAATGCAGGCGGACGTGCCCGCCGGGAACGCGGCGCTTGAGCTCCGCGGCGCTGCCCTCGGCGACGATGACGCCGTGGTCGAGCACCGCGATCCGGTCGGCGAGGTGATCGGCCTCCTCGAGGTATTGCGTGGAGAGGAAGATCGTGACGCCCCTGGCCACCAGGTCGCGGATGATCTGCCACATGGTCCGGCGGCTGCGCGGGTCGAGCCCGGTGGTCGGCTCGTCGAGAAATATCAGCCGTGGGTCGCCGACCAGGGTCATCGCGAGGTCGAGCCGGCGCCGCATGCCGCCGGAGTAGGCAGCCACCTGCTTCTCGGCGTCCGCGGTCAGGTCAAAGCGGTCCAGCAGCGCCGCGGCACGCCGCCGGCCCTCGCGACGGCCCAGGTGGTGCAGGTCCGCCATCAGCAGCATGTTCTCCGTGCCGGTCAGCAGGTGGTCCACCGCCGAGAACTGGCCGGTGACGCCGATCGCGGCCCGGACCGCATCGGGCTCGGCCGCGAGGTCATGCCCGGCGACGCGGACCTGGCCGGCGTCCGCCGTGATCAGGGTGGACAGGATCTGCACGGTGGTCGTCTTGCCGGCGCCGTTCGGGCCGAGCAGGGCGAAGATCGTTCCTTCGGGCACGGCCAGGTCGATGCCGTCGAGCACCGTCGTGCGCCCGAACGACTTCCGCAGGCCGGTCGCGGAGATCGCCAGCCTGGTCTCGTCCCGGGCGGTCATCTTTCCTCCCCCAAGAAGGTCCGGGCGGACCCGGACGGGGATACCGGCTCCCGCTCGCCGGAGTGACGGATCACGATGTCGCCGTAGCTGGTGCGCGCGCGCACCTCGGCGATCTCGTCGGACGGGCCGGGACTCGCCGCCGCGTCCATCAGGTTGCGCACGTGGCCGAACTGGGTGGAGACGTCGAGGCGGGCGGCGGTGCCGGCGTGGATACCGATCTCGATCTCGCCGAAGCCGGTCCTGAGTGACACCGAGCCGCGCCGGAGGTCACCGATCCGGACGTCACCGCGCGCGGATCTGGCGGTGACACCGGCGCCGGCCCGGTCAACCGCGATGTCGCCGTTGGCCGTACTGACCCGCAGATCGGCGGCGGCCTCCCCGATGCGGACATCGCCGTTGGAGTTCTTGACGACCGCGCGGCCGGCGATCTCGCCCAGCCGGACCCGGCCGGACCCGGTGCTGACCTCGGCCGGGCCGGCCACGCGGTCCACCGCGATGGCCCCGGCGCCGGTGTTCAGGTCGAGGGCGCCCGTTTCGCCGAAATCGAGATCACCGACTCCGGTCTTGACGCGGCACTCGCCCAGCCGGCCGGTGCCGTGGAATGCCGCGACCCCGGCGTCACCCTGCAGGTGCGAGCCCGCGGGCAGCTCGATGGTGATGTCGATGGAGCCGGGCTTGCCGAACAAGCTGAGCGCGCGCGGCTTCGGCGCGGCGACCAGGAGCCGGCCCGCGGCGTACTCGACGCGGGTCTGCTCGGCGGTCCGGACGTCCGCCTCGTGGGACTCATCGGCGGGGCTGACGCGGACCACCGTGTCGGCGCGGTCGCTGGCGCTGACGCGGACGTCCCCGACGGCCAGGTCGATGGCGGCCGATATCGGTTCGGGGGTATCGAAGGCGGGCATGGCATTTCCTCCAGGTGGTGTCAGCGGACCCAGCCGCTGTAGCGCTGGCCACTCGACGGGGCACGGCGTGCCGAACTCCGGTCACGACCGCCGTTCAGGCCGCCCTCCAGCGTGGTGGCGGCGGCCCGGACGAGCCAGGCGTTGACCGACAGCCCGGCCTGCGCGGCGGCCTCCTCGATGCGGCTCTTGAGGCTTTCGGACAGGCGCAGGTTGATCCGGGACATGGCGTCGTCCTCGCCCTCCGGCGGCCCCGGCGGGACCGGCCGGGCGGTGGGCACCCCGGCTGACTCCTGGTCGTCGAAGGAAGACTCGGCGGGAGGCGGCGTGACGACGAAGCTGGGCTCGCGAGCGCGCAGGCGCAGCTCCACGGAGCCCGGCGCGAGGTCGCGGGTAATTTCGTCGGCCGCCGCGGACAGTGCGTCGAGCAGGACCAGCCGCACGGCCGACTCCAGCGGAGCGGTGAGCCGCTCGGCCAGGGCCCGGGCGTCGTCCCCGCCCGCCGCGGCGGCCACGGCCAGATCGCGGCGGAGAGCGTCGACGTAGGACGTGAGGTTCATGACGCCATTATGGCATCATTATGGCGCCATATGTAGATTTTTGGCGTCATAAAGGCACCATAACGGCATCATGGCAGGTGGCGGGCGGGGAGGCCGTACGCCGGAGGCGGGTGTCAGTGGGGTGCAGGGGCCGCGCGTGAGGCGGGGCGCGCGCGGACCAGCTCAGTCAGCGGGGAGGCGACGGTAGCGGCCGGCGTGCGCGGAGCAGCTGAGTCAGCGGCCGGGGAGGCGGCGGTAGCGGCCGGCATGGTAGATCAGCGGGCCGGGGCCATCCGCGGCGGCGAGCGGCGCGGACACGGCCAGGACCTCGCCGACGACGATGGTATGGTCGCCGCCCTCGTGCACCGCGTACGTCCGGCATTCGAGCGCGGACAGCGCATCGTCGAGGATGGGGGCGCCAGTGACCGCGCCCGGATGATGCGGGTGCCGGTCGAGCTGGCCCTCGAGCGGGCGCCCCCGGGTGGCGAGCCAGCGCGCGGTCTTCTCGGCGTCCTCGCTGAGCACCGACACCGCCCAGGTGCCCGAGGCCAGCACCGCGTCGTGGAAGCGCGCCGCCTTCTCCACACAGACCAGGACGAGCAGCGGGTCCAGGGACACGGAGGTGAACGCGTTCACCGTCATGGCGTGGGTGACGCCCTCCGCGGTGGCCGCGATGACCACGATGCCGGTTGCAAACTGCCCGGCGGCACGCCGGAAGGCGTCCGGGTCCGGATCCGGATCCGTCACCGCACCGGCTTAGCACCGGTCATGCCGCGGACCCAGATCGCGAACGCCACCGCGACCCCGATGGCCGCGCTGATCGCGCCGCCGTAGAGGTACCACTCGCCGCTCGCGGTGTTGGTGATGATCACGCTGCCGGGGGCATCGGGCATGGCCAGCAGGAACGACACGAGGATCCAGGCGATCGCGGGCAGCAGCGCGCCGCCGAGCGAGCGCATGGCCCACCCCGCTAGCAGGCAGGTCACGAGCAGAGCGGCGCAGCAGCCCAGCGCGGCGGCGGGCACCGGGCCCACCGTCCAGCTGTACTCGAAGGACCCCATGATCGCCTCGACGGCCCCCAGCACGAACAGGACGCCGTAGGCGCCGCCGGTGACGAACGCGTCGCGGTGCTCCACCGGGCGGTCACCTCCCGCGGAGTCGGTGACGGCGGGCGCTGGCGTCTTCTGCCACTGCCCTTTCGGCTCATCGGCCCGCGGTCCCATGCCTAGCAAGGCTACCCAGCACGCCCCGCGGTGGCACCGTCCGGGACCGGCTGCGTTACGGGGCGCTCATCGACTCCGGCGAACAAGTCGTCTTCACGCCCGCAGGAACCGTCCGGGCCCCGCCGGCCGGACAGCAGGGCGTAATGCTCGACGCCGGACGCCAGCTGCCCCACCTTGTTCGACAGCGCGAAGAACACGCCGTCCACGGTGATCTGGGTGGCGTGCGCCTGCATGGCGGCCAGCTTCGCGTCCAGGTGCGCGGACCCGTCGATCTCGGTGGTGACCTGCTCGTCCGGCACGCCGTACACGAGGTCGGCGGCCGACGCGGGCGGGATGAAGCCGTGCGGCAGCGGCTGGGCCTGCAGTGTCCGGATTTCCGCGTTCAGGAACGACTGCGGGGTCGTGCTCGCGTAGAACTTGCTGACCGCCCACGGCGGCAGCGCGGGCCCGCACCCGCCACCGGGCCCGCCAGCACCGGGCCCGCCAGCACCGGGCTCGATCGTGACGGCCGGGTCGGCGGCCAGCTGGAACGCGCGCCAGGCGACGCGGTGCGCCTGGATGTGATCGGGGTGCCCGTAGAACCCGTCGTTGTCGTAGGTGACCACGACCTGCGGGCGGACCTCACGGATGACGGCGGCCAGCGCGGTGGCCGCCTCTTCCGTGTCCGCCTGCCAGAAGGCGCGGGGGTCGTCGTTGCCGGGGGTTCCGATCATGCCGGAGTCCCGCCAACGGCCCGGGCCGCCCAGGAACCGGTGGTCGGTGACGCCCAGCGCCTGGCAGGCGGCGTTCAGCTCACCGATCCGGTAGCCGCCGAGCTGGTCGTCGCGGTCGGCGCCCAGGGCGGCCAGGCCGGGCGGGATGATCTCCCCGAGCTCGCCAAGCGTGCATGTCACCAGGGTGACGTGCGCTCCCTCCGCGGCGTACTTCGCCATGGTCGCCCCGGTGCCGATCGACTCGTCGTCGGGATGGGCGTGCACCAGCAGCAGGCGGCGGTTCAGGGATGAGGTCACAGCACGTGAGGTTAGCCGGGGCTGGCAGGATCTATATCCATGACCGAAAGCTTCCCCCGGCAGCAGGCCCGGACCCGCCGGTTCACCCTCGGCGTGCCGCGGGCGTTCGCCGTCTCCCCCGGCGGCGACAGGATCACGTTCCTGCGCAGCAAGAACGGCTCCGACCCGCTGACCTGCCTCTGGCTGTTCGATGTCGCCACGGGGACCGAACGGCTGATCGCCGACCCCGTCCGGCTCAGCTTGGCCGGCGAGGAGGACCTGCCGCCGGAGGAGAAGCGGCGCCGGGAGCGGGTCCGGGAGCAGGCCGGCGGCATCGTGTCGTACGCGGTGGATGCCGCCCTGCGCACGGCCGTGTTCAGTCTGGCCGACCGGGTCTTCGCGGTGGACCTGGTGACCGATGTGGCCGGCAGGGCCTCTGGGACTGACGGGGGGATTGGGACTGGCGGGACTGAAGAAGTCTCTGGGACTGACAGGGGAATTGGGACTGGCGAAGGGGCCGGAACTGGCGAAGGGGCCGGAACTGGCGAAGGGGCCGGAACTGGCGGGGGAACTGGAACTGGCGGGGGAACTGGAACTGGCGGGGGAACTGGGCCGCGTGAACTGGCGCTGCAGGGGCCGGCGCTCGATCCGCGGCCCGACCCGGCCGGGCAGTGGGTCGCCTACGTGAGCGGCCGGGCCCTGCGGGTGGCGAGCCTGGGCGCCGGGAGCGAGACCAGGAATGGGACCGGGAGCGGGACCCAGAGCGGGACCGGGAGCGGGAGCGGTGCGGGCACCGGGGACCGGGTGGTGGCCGGTCCCGACGGCAACCCGGCGGTGACCTACGGGCTGGCCGAATTCATCGCGGCCGAGGAGATGGGCCGCACGCGGGGGTACTGGTGGGCGCCGGACGGGACCGCGCTGCTCGTGGCGCGGGTGGACGAGACGCCGGTCACGCGCTGGTACATCGCCGATCCGGCCAACCCGGAGCGGTCCCCGGCGGAGGTCGCGTACCCGGCCGCGGGCACAGCCAACGCGGACGTCTCGCTGGTCCTGGCCGGCCTGGACGGCGGGCTCACCCCCGTCGAATGGGACCGCGACGCGTTCCCCTACCTCGTGACCGCCTGCTGGGACGGCGAAGGCGGATCACCGGACCCGCTGATCGTGGTGCAGAGCCGCGACCAGCGCCGGATGCAGATCCTGGTGGCCGACCGGGGCACCGGTGAGACATCGCTGCTGCGCGAGGACACCGATCCGCACTGGGTCGACATCGTGCCGGGGGTGCCCGCCCGGACGGCGAGCGGCCGGATCGTCTGGACCGTCACCGCGGACGACACCCGCCGCCTGCTGGCCGCCACCGCGGCCGAACTGTCCGGCGAGTTGCCCGGCGGGCGGGCCGAACCGGTGACGCCGCCCGGCCTGCAGGTCCGCGAGATCCTCGACGTCGACGGCGACACCGTCCTGTTCACCGCGTCGGACGAGCCCACCCAGATTGGTCTGTGGACCTACGGCCCGGACGGCGTGCGGCAGGTATCGGACCGCCCCGGGGTGTTCGGGGGCCGGCGCGCGGGCGGCACCACGGTGATCACCGGCCGGACGCTGGACGAGGACGGCGCGACGGTCCGGGTCCTGCGGGCAACTCCGGGCGGCGCGGGCCGCGAAAGCGCCGGCCCGGGAATCGGGCCTACCGCCGGGGCCCGGATCGCCTGCTACGACGAGAAGCCGGAACTGCCCGCCCCGCGGCCCGTCATGCTGTCGCTCGGCCCGCGCCAGATCCGTGCCGCGCTGCTGTTCCCCTCCTGGCACGAGCCCGGCTCGGGGCCGCTGCCCGTGCTGCTCGACCCGTACGGCGGGCCGCACGCGCAGCGGGTCCTCGCGGCGCGCGGCGCCTACCTCGCCTCACAGTGGTTCGCCGAGCAGGGCTTCGCGGTGCTGATCGCGGACGGCCGGGGCATGGCGGGCCGGGGCCCGGCGTGGGACCGGGCCATCGCCGGTAACTTCGCCGACCCGGTGCTGGAGGACCAGGTGGACGCGCTGCACGCGGCCGCGGAGCAATTCAGTGACCTGGACCTGTCCCGGGTCGCGATCCGGGGCTGGTCGTTCGGCGGGTACCTGGCCGCGCTGGCCGTGCTGCGCCGCCCGGACGTGTTCCACGCGGCGGTCGCGGGCGCCCCGGTGACCGAATGGCGCCTGTACGACACCCACTACACCGAGCGGTACCTGGGCCTGCCCGCGGAGAACCCCGAGGCCTACGACAATTGCTCGGTGATCGTGGAAGCCGAACGGCTGCAGCGCGCGGACCGGGACAAGATCACGTTCCGGCCATTGATGATCATTCACGGCCTGGCCGACGACAACGTGGTGGCCGCGCACACCCTGCGGCTGTCGTCCGCGCTGCTCGCGGCGGGGTACCCGCATACGGTCCTGCCGCTGTCCGGGGTGACGCATATGACGCCGCAGGAAGTCGTCGCGGAGAACCTGCTGCTGCTCCAGGTCGACTATCTGCGCGACGCACTGGGGTGAGCGCTCCGGTTTGGGCAGAGTTTTCCGCAGCATGTGCGGTTTTCTCTGCCCAAATCCGGGTGTACGGGGGGGCGGGGGGCGGTGGGGTGAGCGTCAGCCGGGGGCCCCTCGGCTACTGAGCCGACCCTGGGGTAAGTTTCCCGCCAGGGCCCTCCGGCGGCCGGCCCCGCCCTCGGGTAACTTCCCGCACACGTCCGTTCAGTTAGAAATCGGGCGTCCGGCCAGTGCGGACGGGCAGTGTAGCAAGTGTCACAGATGTGAACGGCTTCCAGGGGCAGAAATTTAGCGGTCTACTGGAATAAGTTCGTGAGCACACGCACACCCGCCGGCGACGGGGCACGGTCAAAGCGGGCGCGACCCATAAACGACAAGGGCAGCGAGGACGTCGAGGATGACGCAAGCTTTGGACCGGCCGGCGAGAACGCGGGCGCAGATCGCGGAGAAAACGCTCCGCAAGGACCCGTGGTGGCGTCAGCCCGCCATCGTCGTCACCCTGCTGACGCTCTGGGTCTCGTACGCGACCGTGCGCGTGCTCATGGGGCACGACTACTGGGTCCCGGCGTACCACTACCTGACGCCGTTCTACTCCCCCTGCATCAACGGGGAGTGCGTGCCGGGCTCCAGCAGCCTCGGCCACTGGTTCCCCGCCGTGCCGCCCATCATCCCTTATGCGCTGGTCTCGCTGCCGTTCGTGCTGGGCTTCCGGCTGACCTGCTACTACTACCGGCGCGCCTACTACCGGGCATTCTGGCGGGCGCCGGCCGCGTGCGCGGTGCGTGAGCCGCACGAGAAGTACACCGGCGAGACCAGGTTCCCGCTGATCATGCAGAACCTGCACCGTTACTTCTTCTACGCCGCCGTCCTCATCTCGATCCTCAACACCTATGACGCGGTCGATGCCTTCCACGGCAAGACCGGGGGCGCTGGCTTCGGCCTGGGCACGCTGATCATCGTGGTGAACGTGGTGCTGCTGTGGGCGTACACGCTGTCCTGCCACTCGTGCCGGCACATCACCGGCGGCCGGCTGAAGAACTTCTCCAAGCACCCGGTGCGGTACTGGGCCTGGACGCAGATCTCCAAGCTCAACGCGAGGCACATGCAGCTCGCGTGGACCACGCTCGGCACGCTCATGCTGACTGACCTGTACATCGCGCTCGTGGCCAGCGGCACCATCAGCGACCTGCGATTCTTCAACTGAGGCGGCATTAGGAATGACCGATATCCAGCGTTTTTCCTACGACGTCGTAGTGATCGGCGCGGGCGGCTCGGGTCTCCGGGCCGCGATCGAGGCCCGGCTGCACGGGAAGAAAGTCGCGATCATCTCCAAGTCGCTGTTCGGCAAGGCCCACACGGTCATGGCCGAGGGCGGTGCCGCCGCCGCGATGGGCAACGTGAACCCGAAAGACAACTGGCAGGTGCACTTCCGGGACACCATGCGCGGCGGCAAGCTCATCAACAACTGGCGGATGGCCGAGCTGCACGCCAAGGAGGCACCCGACCGCATCTGGGAGCTCGAGGCCTGGGGCGCGCTGTTCGACCGGACCAAGGACGGCAAGATCAGCCAGCGGAACTTCGGCGGTCACGAGTACCCCCGGCTGGCGCACGTCGGCGACCGGACCGGCCTGGAGCTGATCCGCACGTTGCAGCAGAAGGTCGTCGGGCTGCAGCAGGAGGACGCCGCCTCGCAGGGTGACGCCGAGGCGATGATCAAGGTCTTCGCGGAGACCACGATCACCCAGCTGGTCAAGGACCCGGCCGGGCGGATCGCGGGCGCGTTCGGCTACATCCGGGACACCGGGAAGTTCGTTTTCTTCGAGACCCCGGCCGTGGTGCTGGCCACCGGCGGCATCGGCAAGACGTTCAAGGTCACGTCCAACTCCTGGGAGTACACCGGCGACGGGCTCGCGCTGGCCCTGCTGGCCGGGGCGAACCTGCTCAACATGGAGTTCGTCCAGTTCCACCCGACCGGCATGGTCTGGCCCATTTCGGTGCGCGGCCTGCTGGTCACCGAGTCGGTCCGCGGGGACGGCGGCGTGCTGCGCAACTCCGAGGGCAAGCGGTTCATGTTCAACTACGTGCCGGACGTGTTCCGGGCGCAGTACGCGGAGTCCGAGGAAGAGGGCGACCGCTGGTACACCGACCCGGAGCACAACCGCCGCCCGCCCGAGCTGCTGCCCCGGGACGAGGTCGCCCGGTCGATCAACTCCGAGATCAAGGCCGGGCGGGGCTCGCCGCACGGCGGCGTGTTCCTCGACGTATCCACGCGGCTGCCCGCCGAGGAGATCCTGCGGAAGCTGCCGTCGATGCACCATCAGTTCCTGGAACTGGCCGGCGTCGACATCACCAAGGAGCCGATGGAGGTCGGCCCCACCTGTCACTACATGATGGGCGGGGTGGAGGTCGAGCCGGACACCGCGGCCACGGCGGTACCCGGGCTGTTCGCCGCGGGCGAGGTTGCGGGCGGTTTCCACGGGTCGAACCGGCTCGGCGGCAACTCCCTGTCCGACCTGCTCGTCTTCGGCCGGCGGGCCGGTCTCGGGGCGGTGCAGTACCTGGAGGGGCTGACCGGCCGCCCGGAGGCTCCGGCCGCCGACCTGGAGAACGCCGTCGCGGAGGCGTCCGCGCCGCTGGAGCGGGCCGGCGGGGAGAACCCGTACGCGGTGCACGCCGACCTGCAGCAGACCATGAACGACCTGGTCGGGCTCATCCGCAAGGAATCGGAAATGACGACCGCGCTGAAGGAGCTGGAGAAGTACCGGCAGCGGGTCAGCCACGTCAGCGCCGAAGGCGGCCGCGGCTACAACCCCGGCTGGCACCTCGCGCTCGACCTGCGCAACATGATGCTGGTCGCCGAGTGCGTGGGGATGGCGGCGCTGGAGCGGCAGGAGTCGCGCGGCGGCCACACCCGCGACGACTACCCCGTCATGTCGCCGGAATGGCGGAAGGTCAACCTGATCTGCTCGATGTCCAACGGCCACGTGGCGCTCTGGCGCCAGCCGGTGAAACCGATGCGGCCCGACCTGATGACGCTGTTCGACCGCGCGGAGCTGAAGAAGTACCTGACCGAAGAGGAGCTCCCCCCGGAGGCCGCGGCCGCCGCGCCCGGGACGGCCACGCAAGAGGAGAAGCACTGACATGGGTTACCAGGCCAACCTGCGCGTGTGGCGCGGCGACGCGGGCGCGGGCAAGCTCACCGACTACCAGGTCGAGGTCAACGAGGGCGAGGTGGTCCTGGACGTGCTGCACCGGCTGCAGGCCACCCAGACCGGCGACCTGGCCATCCGGTGGAACTGCAAGGCCGGCAAGTGCGGTTCCTGCTCGATGGAGATCAACGGGCGCCCCCGGCTCGCGTGCATGACGCGGATGTCGACCTTCGAGCCCGAGGAGGTCCTGGCCATCACGCCGCTGCGGACCTTCCCGGTCATCCGGGACCTGGTCACCGACGTCTCGTTCAACTACTACAAGGCCCGGCAGATCCCGTCGTTCTCCCCGGACCCGTCGATCAAGCCCGGCGAGTTCCGCATGCAGCAGGTCGACGTGAACCGGTCGCAGGAGTTCCGCAAGTGCATCGAGTGTTACCTGTGCCAGAACACCTGCCACGTCATCCGGGACCACCCCGAGAACGAGAGCCCGTTCGCCGGGCCGCGGTTCCTGATGCGGGTGGCCGAGCTGGAGATGCACCCGGCCGACGAGGCCGACCGGCGCGAGATCGCGCAGGACGACTTCGGCCTGGGCCTCTGCAACATCACGAAGTGCTGCACCGAGGTCTGCCCCGAGCACATCAAGATCACCGACAACGCGCTGATCCCGATGAAGGAGCGCGTGGTCGGGCGGAAGTACGACCCGCTGGTCTGGCTCGGCTCCAAGATCTCCCGCCGCCCGGCGCCGAAGGACACCCCCGAGGTCCCCAACACCGTCTGACCGGCTCCCGTACGGAGAGCTCCCCTCGCCCGGGGGCTCCCCCACGGGGACCTTCTTTATCCCGCTTAACGGACATAGCGGGAGTCCGCCGCCGTGCGAGCGCCTCCTGGGCGCCGGTACGGCGGCGAGCTCATGTCAGCGGACGGTAGCCGGGCCCGGCGGTCATACGTTCGTGCCGGACGCCGCCGTTGCCCTGGTCGTACCGTGGTCGTACCATCGTGATATGAGTACGGTCGTGAAGAAGTCGGTATCGGTGCCTGACGTCATCTGGTCCGCCGCCGAGGCCGAAGCCGAGTCCAGTCACACCACCGTGTCGGCTCTCGTCGCGGAGGGACTGGAGTACCTGCTGGCCATCCGGGCGGGCCAGCACGCGGTACGCGACTGGGAAGCCGAGCATGGGGCGTTCAGCCCGGAGGAGATCGCCGACGCGGATGCGGCGCTCGACGCGGCGGGCGTGATCCGGCCAGAATGAGCGGCCTGACCTACGACTCCGGCGCCCTCATCGCCGCCGAACGCAACGACCGGCGGATGTGGCTCATCCACGCGCGGGCGCTGGCCCGGGGCGTGCAGCCCACCGTCCCCGCCGCGGCGCTGGCAGAGGTCTACCGCTCAGGCCGGCAGGCCAACCTGGAACGCCTCCTGACCGGCTGCCGCGTCGACCCGCTCGACGGCGAGCGGGCCAGGGCCGCCGGCGTCCTGCTGGGCCGCCGCAGCCTGTCCCCGGGCGCCGTGGACGCCTCGGTCGCCGAATGCGCGCTGCGCCGGGGGGACGCGGTGGTGACCGGCAACGCCGGACATCTTGCCGCCCTGGCGGACGGCGTGGGCCGCAGACTCGCGATCATCGCCATCTGAGCGCCCACGAGCCTGCCGCGATGACGGCTCGGTCCTGGCTCTAGCCTGCCAAAAGCAGGTCAGCGCCCGGCTCCCGCGCGGGTCCCGAGGCGCTGCCGCCCTGCGCGCCCTCGCCCGCTGAGCGCTGCCGCGCCCGCCAGGAGCGGGCGCGGCAGCGCAGTCAGGAGCCGTAGCGGAGGATGACGCCCGGGCCGGGCAGGCTGGCGCCCGCGAGCCCGCCCACGGCCCACACCGAGGTGGTTCCCGGCACCCGGGCCATCTCGGAGGAAAGCTGCGTCGTGTGCCCGGCCGCACTCGGCGCCGTCTGTGTCGTCCAGGTCCCGCCGGAACTCGACACAAGCGGACCAGAGAAGGCGAAATTTTCCGGTTTCTCGTAGGTGATTGGGCCGCCGACGCGGTGCCTGCCGGCGGCCGCCGGTACTCTGTTCCTGCCCTCGCCGGGAGGACTTGCGGCGCTAGTGGCGGGTGATACACACGTTCGTTCGGCATCATTTCCGGCTGGTTCGCGCTGGCCGGCGTCCGGCGGGAGCGAAAGGCGGACATGGTCCCCCACCTGACCTATCCAGAGGCACTGGTCGTCGGCTTGTTCCAGGGGGTGACCGAGCTCTTCCCGGTGTCCAGCCTCGGCCACAGCGTGCTGATCCCGGCGCTGGTGGGCGGCAGCTGGGCGCGGGACCTGAGCGTGTCGGCGCCGCATTCGCCGTACCTGGCGTTCATCGTCGGGCTGCACGTCGCGACCGCGATCGCCATGATCATTTACTTCTGGCGGGACTGGCTGCGGATCGTCGCCGGGTTCTTCACCTCGATCGCCCACCGGCGCATCGAGACCGTCGACGAGAAGCTTGCCTGGATGATCGTCCTGGCCACCATCCCGATCGGCATCGTCGGCGCGCTGCTCCAGCACACGGTCCAGAACACGTTCGCCAAGCCCGTGCTGACCGCGATCTTCCTGGCCGTCAACGGGCTCGTCCTCTTCGGCGGCGAACGCCTCCGGCGCCGCGAGGCCGCTGCCCCGCGGCCGATCGAGCAGGAGACCTGGGTGGCCGGCTCCCAGCCGGGCATGCCCCGGGGAACGCGCCCGGTGGCGCGAGGGGGCGCCCCGATGCGGCCCGGGTCCTCGCCCGGGTCCTCGCCCGGGTCCTCCCCGGGCAGCGGGGGATGGGCCGGCGAGACGCCCGGCCGCTACGCGGGCGAGCGGGGCACCGCGCCGTGGGGGCCGGCGGCCCCACCGCCGGCCGAGGCGGCCGGGCCACGGGCGCAGATGGGCGGGCGCCATTCGGCCGGCCAGCGCGCGGTCCGGCAGCAGGAGGTCACCGAGGCGATCGCGGCCGACGCCCGCCTGGTCCAGGTCGGGTACCTGCGCGGCACCGTCCTCGGCGCCCTGCAGATCTTCGCGCTGCTGCCCGGGATCAGCCGGGATGGTGTGGTCATGGTGGGCGGGATGTTCCGCGGGCTGTCACGGCAGGACGCGGCGCGGTTCTCCTTCCTGCTGTCCGCGCCGGTCATCTTCGCCGCCGGGGCACTCAAGCTCAGCGAGCTGACCGGGCCGAGCACCAGCGGCATCCGCGGCCCGGTGCTGGCGGGCAGCATCGCGTCCGGCCTCGGGGCGTTCGCGGCTCTCCGCTTCCTGGTCCGCTACCTGCAGGACCACACCCGCACGCTGACCCCGTTCGCGATCTACTGCCTGGTCGCCGGCATCGGCAGCGCCGTGTACCTGTCCGTCACGTAGGTTCCCCGGCTCCCGCCGCGCACGCTGCCTGGGCTGCAGAGCTGATAGAGCCGATCTGCGGCCTGCCGGCTGAGCGGCACTGGCTGCGCTTTCTGGCCGGCAACCTGTATCACACGGCCCGTCGCGCGCTCTCTCCATTGACCGACCTCACCCGTCGTCACGGCTACAGGGGGCTGCCGATGGAGACTCGTGCCACGTTCGTCAACTGCCCGGGCTGCGGGCTGCCGGCCGAGGTGGAGCACCGTTACACGCTCACCTCGACCGACGGGCCGCTGGAAGGCGCGAAGATCCGGTGCCCGCGCGGCCACTGGTTCAACGGCCCGCTGGAGTCATTGACCGGGGCCGCGGCCCCGCCGGACGACGCCGGGGAGGCGGCGCCGGCGGACGCCCGTCAGCGGGGCGGCCCGCAGCGGGATGGCCCGGCGTCAGGCGCCGGCGCGCCCTGATCCACGGTCAGCGGCTCTTCCCACGAGGGGCTGGCGTTACCCGGACGCAGAAAAATGGGCTCGGCTGCAACCTGGCCGGGCGTTACGGCGTCTCAGCAGGCATGAGGGACAGAGCACCGATCACCGGGCTCGGGGCGGTGGCACTCGCGGTGGCGGCGCTGGCCGCCGTCGGGTGCGGGGCGGCGCAGACCACCGGGCCGCAACCTCCGGGCGCAGCCGCAAAAGTAATCCGTGGCGTCGCGGCCATCGAGCCGGCCGCCGATCCACGTCCCTACGGTGCGGCCGACACCGCGTTCGGGCTGGACGTGCTGGGCGCGTGGTGCAAGGCCGATCCGCAGGCCAACCTCGTGCTGTCGCCGACCAGCCTGGCCAGCGGGCTGGGCATGGCCTACCTCGGGGCCCGCGGCGCGACCGCGCAGGCGATGGCCCGGGTCCTGCACCTGCCCGCGGCCGGCCGGGCGCTCGCGGCCGGCCTGCAGGCACGGTCGGCCGCGCTGCGCAGCCTGAGCGGCCCCGGCGTGACGGTGGCGGCCAGCGACCAGGTGTGGGCCGACCCGGGGCTTCCGCTGCAGGCCGCCTACCTGAACAGCGTCGCGACCGGTTACGACGCCGGCGTGGCCCAGGCACCGCTGGTGGACAATCCCGATCAGGCCGCTCAGGAGATCGACCAGGCCATTACCACGGCCACGCGGGGGCACATTCCGCACCTGCTGGCGCCCAGCTCGCTGAAGGGTATCGGGTGGGTGCTGACCGACGCGCTGTACCTGAACGCGGCGTGGGCCACCAAGTTTGACCCCACCGAGACCGCCATGGGACCGTTCACCACGGCCGGCGGGCAGCAGGCCAGCGTGAGCTATATGAACGGCGGGGAGTTCCGCACGGCCACGGACGCGGGCTGGACCGCCGTGTCGCTCCCCTACCGGGGCGGCAAGCTGGCGATGGTGGCGCTGCTGCCGGCCCCGGGCACCGGGAACTGTGCGCTGCCGCCGACGGCGGCGCTCGGCACGCTGACGACCCGGCTGGGGGCGACGGACGCGACCGCGCCGGGCGCGAGCACGGCCCCCGGAACGGGCGGGACGGCCGGCTCGGGCGGGACAGCGGCTCCGGCCCAGACGGGCATCGCGCTGCCGCGAGTGAACCTCAGCACCCAGGCCAGCCTGAAGGGCCTGCTGGGAACGCTTGGCCTCGGCATCGCGTTCGGGCCCGGCGCGGACTTCACCGGGATGTCGCCGAAGGCCTGCTGCATCGGCCTGGTGGAACACGCGGCCACACTGCAGGTCGGCGAGAAGGGCACGGTGGCCAGCGCCGCGACCGCCGTCGGCCTGTTGCCGACCGCGGCCCGGGCGGGCCCCACGCTCGACTTCGATCGTCCCTACCTGCTCCTGGTGACCGCCACCGCGACCGGGGAGCCGCTGTTCGCCGCGCGGGTCGCCAATCCCGCCGCGCAATGATCCCGGGCTCAGCGCGCCGCCGCCGGTAATCGGTGCCACCGCCCCGCCGTGTTGTGGGCCCCGGCCGCCGGCCCATGTCGTTACCATGACCTTCATGAGCGAACTGCCCGCCAGTGACACGCACGACGTCATCCATCATGGGGGCGCGGTGGTAGCGGTGGTGGTACCCATTGCGGAGTACCAGCGACTGCGCCAGGCAGCGGAAGAACAGCGGGTCAACGAGGAGTTCGACGCTGCCCGGACCGAGTACCTCGCCCGCCGGGACGCCGGGACCATCCGCTACGTCTCTCATGAGGAAGCCGGCCGCCGCCTGGGCATTTCTTCCCGGTGAGCTACCAGGTCAACTGGGAGATCCGGGCTCTCGACCTGACAGCGGGCTTCCTCCGCGACGATCCCACTGGTATCGCTGCGCTCTGGGAGAGCGTTAGCCGGCTCGCCGATGAGCCGAGGCCACCGGAGTCGTTCGCTTACGGATCGCCGGACCTGCGGCGCCTGCGGGCCGGCCGGTACCGCGTCTTCTACACGATCGGCGAAGAACAGCGGGTAGTCCAGATCGATCACGTCGCCCGTCTCCCGTAGCCGGGCCACGCAGCCGCCGTCCACCCGGGCAATCTCCGCTGGCCGCTGACGTTCGCTGTGCGTCACGTCAGGTCATCCCGCTGGCTTTTCGCCCAGCTCATCGCGGTCCTTCTCCTCAGCGGACATCTTCGCGAAGGAGACAGTCGGCTCGTACGGTATGGCGTCAAGGAAACCGGTCAGGCCCGTGCCCCGGTGCAGGCCGGCCCGGTTGTGCCGCTCAGCGAGGGCGTGCAGGAGGAGCACCCGCTCCTGATCCGTGGTTGCCTCAGTGAACGGCGGGTCCCAGGGCCCATGCGCGGTGAGATGTCTCAGCATGGCCAGCGGCAGCCAGACTCCGTCCAGCGTGACGCCGTACTCCACGACCATCCGCTTCTCGATCTGCCTGCCCTCGTCGCCGCTCACCATCGTTGTCTCCATGCCGGCATCATGGGTTCCGCGGTCACCCTTCCCTCCAATTGTCGCCCTGGGCCTTCTCGAACCAGTGGTGGGCGTAGGGCTCGTCGTTGAACGGCGCGACCTCCTGGTACCCGGCAGACCGGTACATGGTGATCGCCTCGCTCAGGGTCCGGTTGGTCTCCAGCTGGACGGCGGGAGCGTGACGGGCCACCGCGCGGGCCTCCAGTTCGGCGAGAAGGCGGCGGCCGAGTCCGAGGCCGCGAACGGCGGGAGACACCCACATCCGCTTGATGTAGGCGGGCGCGCCGGTGCGGAACCTGATCCCGCCGCAGCCGACCGGCTCCCCGTGCAGGCTGGCGACCAGGAAGAGACCGGCCGGCGGGGTCATCTCGTCGTCACTGATCAGGCTCCGGGCCGGGTCGAAACCGCCGTCGAAGCGCCGGCCGATCTCACCGAAGTAGGCCTGCAGGCAAAAACGGGCATCGGGGTGACGGGGATCCCGCTCGGCGACCTCGACCGCGGAGGCGGTCAGCAGCCGCTCGGTTTCGGCCATCGCCTGGACCAGCCGGGCGCGCTGGCACGGGGTGAGCGGGCCGAGGACGGCGGCGGCCGCCTCGTCGGAGCGCTGGTCCAGCACGGCCCGCTCGGCCAGCCCGGCGGCGGACAGGCGGACGGTGCGGACGCGCCCGTCGGCCCCGCTCGGCTCCACGATCACCAGGCCGGCGTTCTCCAGCGCCCGCAGCAGCCGGCTCAGGTATCCCGAGTCCAGGTCAAGCCGCGCCCGTAGCCGGCGGACATCGCTGCCGTCCGGCCCGATCTCCCAGAGCAGCCGCGCCTGCCCGAGCGGGCGGTCACGGGACAGGAACGCGTCGTTCAGCGCGCCGGCCCGCTGCGTCACGGTCCGGTTGAAGCTCCGGACCCGGCTGACCATCTCCTCGTGCATTCTCTGACTATAGTCAGGCAATCGCCGGGGATCCTGGCCGGCTCGTCACGCGGCCGGGGGCCACCGAGGTAGGTGCCCACCTCTGGCGAGGCCAGCAGCTCGATGACCGCCGCACGGTCCCGGGCCTCGGGCTCCCGGAGCACGAGCCTCTCGGTCCTGATCGGCTCAGGCGGCCACGCGACGGGCCCCAGATCTGCCATGCGCGCAGGCTACAGAGTTTGAAAGGCCAAGGTCTGATCTGATCTTCACGGCGGTCCGGGTTCGAAGCTGAGCCGGTCGTGGCGAGGTTGCCCAGGCCGTTGTTCATGTTCGCCTACGGGCCCTCGACCGGTGCCCTACTCCGGCGGTGCGGCTTCCAGGTGCTTTTTCAGGCTGGTCCAGATCCGCTCTTCCTGGCGTATGCCGAGCCTGGTGATCACCGGGCCCAGCAGCCGGAAGGCGCCCTTGGGCTGGACCTGTCCCGACCAGCGCATGCGTGTGCCTGCGGGGGCGGGCTCGAACCTCAGTGTGTAGCTGATATCGGCCTGGGCCATCGTGGTGGTGGTGGCGAATAGTTTTGGCCGGTCATAGCCGGTGCGCGCATCGCCGGGTAGGTCAGCGGTCGCGGCCTCCCGTGCCGGGCCCGCCGGACCGGCTGATCATCCGGGGTCACGAGGCGCGGGCGAGCCGGGTCAGGGACAGGACGAAGATGGACGACAGCAGCCAGCCGAGCAGGGTGGCGGCGTTCAGCCAGCCCTGCATGAACGATCCGCCCGGGATGTGCGGATCGGGATACCAGGTGGACCTCTGATCCAGCGAAACCAGCGGGACCACCGTATCGATCGTGTAGAGGGCGGGGCTGAAACAGCGCACCTGCCCGTCGCCGCATACATCGGGCTGCGCGCCCGCGGCCCCAGCGCGTCCCGGCCCAGGGAGCACCCCGGCGGCCGTTAGCGCGCCGTGGGTGGTGTACACGACGCCGGCCGAGTTGGTCGCGCGGAGCGTCGCCTGGGCCGCGGGTATCTCGAGCGAGCCGAGGACGAGGACGAGCAGGACGGCGAGGAGCCACAGGACACGCCTCGGGCGGTAGCCATAGGCGACGGTCATACCAAAGACCGCATCCAGGGCGCGGCGGACGCCCACTCCCCGGCCGCTGATGCGCTGGCGCGCCTGGACACGTTGAGCGATCAGGATGCTCTCCGCGGCGCTGGTGTATCCGTGCCGCCGGAACACGCGGGCCGCCTGCTCATAGGGGCCCGCGTCGTACCCCGCCTGACGGCTCAGCCAGGCCGAACGCGCCGCGTGATCCCAGGGCCGTCCGGCGCTCCTCCCCCGCGGCTGCTCGAAGCGGTCATAGGTGAATCCGGTGATGGTGAACCGGGGGGGCCAGTTATCTGGGTCGTCGGCCAGGAACGAAGTGCTGGCGTTGGTGAAGTCCACGCTCGGGGAGACCTCTGACCAGGCCAGTTCCATACCGCCGCGGACATCGGCCGAGACGGCCTCAACGGCGTTTCCCCGCGCATTGCGGAAGAACGGCCCCGGGCAGGTGAACGACGCATCGGAAAGCTGCAGGGTGCCGCCGATGGTCGAGCGGCTGAGCATGAGCAGGCCCGTTGAGGAGAAGCCGCGGCCCAGGATGACTGAGCCCTTGATGGCCGCCTGTTGCAGGCCCAGGGTGAACCCGCCCGGATTCGACAGTTGCGCGCCGAAGGCGAAGACGCTGCCGAGGACGGCGTTGCTGAACTGAAGGCGCCCGCCGGTGGCCTGCAAATGGTTGAGCTCCACATCGCCGTCGACGGTCACGCCCCGGGCCGCGACCAGCGACTGCCGTTCCGGCTCGCTGAGACGGGCTTCGCTCAGCGAGAAGGTCCCGTGGATACGTGCGCCGGTGGCCCGCACGGTGCCCTGCACCGTAGTCCCGTTCAGCATGAAGGAGGAGCGGATCTCCGCCGTGGACAGGTCCAGTGCCGTCCGGCCGGCCGCCCGCAGCGAGCAGGCGTCACCGATCGCCAGGCTGCTCATGTCGCTCATGGACAGATCCAGGCCGCCCGTTACCTCACAGGCCCCTTCCAGGGCGACTTCGGCGCCCACGGACAAACGTGTCGCGGACATCGCGGTGCCGGAGATCCGGGACATCGCGTAGCCGTCTTCAGCGAGTATGCCGCGCGATCCTTCGAGCGAGGCGTTCCGGATCAGGAAATGCCCGGAGATCCGTGCGCTCCCCATGTTGAGGCGCCCGCGGATGACCGGCCGGCGTCCCGTAGGGTCCTCAATGAGGAGAAAGTTGCCGCCGATAGCCACACCCCCCAGGTCCAGGGCTGGCCCGTCCGGTGCCTCGATACGCGCTCCGGTCACGTCCAGCGAGCCGCCGATCTGTGCGCCCCGTAGCCGGACCTCGCCCAAGGCTGTGAAATGGTGCAGGAGCCGGACCGACCGTCCGACCCGAATCCGGTCGGCCTGAATGGCGCGTTCCTGCCCGGCGCTGATCTGTGTGTCCAGGCATAGCAGCCGACCGCCGATGTAGGCTGCGCAGAGCCAGATCGCCGACCGCCGGGCCAGGCTGGTGCTGGTTAGGTGAGCTCCGGCTACGTTGGATCGGGACAGGTCCAGGTCGCCGCGGATCCGCAGGCCGTTACCCAGCAGGCCGGGCAGCCGGACGCATCCGATCAGGGCCAGCTCCCGCAGCTCCGCGCCGTCCGCCACCACGGCCGAGTCGAAGTCGCACCCCTCGAAGCGGAGCGGAAAGGGGACCTCCAGCCCGGCCAGATCGACCGGGCCGGTCACCGCGGCGTCCCGGAGCCGCAGGCCGCGCGGGTCGATCTGGTCCTTCAGCGCCAGGCAGCACCGGCGGAGCAGGCCCGCGTCGATGGGGCGCCGGGCGCCGCCGTCGGCGCAATCGAGTACCCGTCCCTGCCGCCCCGCGTCCAGGAGTTCCGCCTCACTGACCTCGTCCATGGCCGCACTCCCCGCGCTCGGCGGCAAATGGCGGCCGCTCCCGCCACTTTGCCATGCAGGCCGGGGGCCCGGTGGGCAGAGTCACCAGGCTCGCCTCACCAGCCCAGTGCGGGGCACAGGCTGGCTTCAGCGGCAATAGGCGGCGCGGGAGCGTCAGGCACGCGGGCGGTCAGGCACGCGGGCGGTCAGGCACGCGGGCGGTCAGGCACGCGGGCGGTCAGGCACGCGGGCGGTCAGGC
>Ga0182014_10000461_pt1 | contig 53649 bp, 46 predicted proteins | sample 612S2DmetaG_FD_120489 | JGI IMG/M metagenome (GOLD analysis project Ga0182014, IMG submission 120489) | Permafrost microbial communities from Stordalen Mire, Sweden - 612S2D metaG | ecosystem: Environmental > Terrestrial > Soil > Wetlands > Permafrost | place: Sweden: Stordalen | collected... | reverse complement strand
CGGCCCCACTAAAGGCGAATGCGGCGCAGCGGGTCTTCGAGCGGCGACGAGGCGAGCGGAATATCGTGCTGAAGGCGCGGCAACTGGGACTGACAACCTGGGCGGCAGCGCGATTTTTTTTGAAGACGATCACTCAGCCGGGAACACTGACGCTCGAAGTGGCCCATACCCAGGAGGCTGCCGAAGAGATATTTCGGATCGTGCATCGGTTTCTGGATTGGCTGCCGGAAGAGTTGCGCGAGGGGCCATTGCGGACTTCGCGGGCGAATGTGCGACAGATTGTGTTTCCAGAGATGGATGCGCAGTACAGAGTGGTATCGGCCGGAGACCGGAATGCGGGGCGGGGATTGACGGTGCAGAACCTGCATTGCTCGGAACTGGCGCGGTGGCCGGGCGACCCGGCGGAGACGCTGGCGGGGCTGCGGGCGGCGATGGCTCCGGGCGCGGAGTTGATTCTGGAATCAACACCGGACGGGGTGGGCGGATGCTTCCACGAGGAGTGGCAAAAGGCCGGCGAGACGGGGATGGTGCGGCACTTTTTCCCCTGGTGGATGGAGCGGCGGTATCGGGCCAAGGCGGTGGACGCAGCGAGCCTGACCGAAGAGGAGCAGGGACTGCGGACGCGGCACAGGTTGGACCTGGAACAAATTGCCTTTCGGCGGCAGATTCGGGCGGATTTTCGCGGACTGGCGCGGCAAGAGTACGCCGAGGACGAAGAAAGCTGCTTCCTGGCCAGCGGGGATTCGGTTTTTGAGCTTTCAGCAATCGAGGCGCGATGGAAGACGATAACCGCTCCGTCGGAGGTGCGGCACAACGGGGATCTGGAGATTTGGCTGCCACCGCTGAAGGGCAAGCAGTATCTGGTGGCGGTGGACCCGGCCGGCGGCGGAAGCGAGGGAGACTACTCGGCCGCGCAGGTACTGGAACTGGAGACGGGATTGCAATGCGCGGAGTTTGCCGGACACGTGGGAGGGTTGGAGCTGGCGCGGCTGGTGACGGGGTTGGCTGCGGAGTACAACCAGGCGTGGCTGGTGGTGGAGAGGAACAACCACGGCAGCGGAGTTCTGGCGCTGATCGAGACGGTGTGCGGCTACGGACGGGTTTATCGGCAGGGAGGGCAAGCCGGTTGGCTGACCACGCAAATGAGCCGGCCGGCCGCGCTGGGGCGGCTGGATGCGGGGCTGGTGGAGAAACCGGAATGCTTCCAGAGCCGTCGGCTGCTGGCCGAGTGCCGGAGTTTTGTGCGGTTACCGAACGGTGGAACAGGAGCGCGTCCGGGGATGCATGACGATCGGGTGATGGCGATGGCGATTGGACTGGGAGCGCGGGCGGAGATGCTGGCCACCTGCGGTGGGGCCAACTTTCACTTTGGACGACACTGATTATGAGAAGGCTGATTCAGGTTCGCGGTTTCCCATCCTTTTCGCAAAGAACGCGAAAAGGATGGGGCACCCAGATCTGGGGTGGTACGAGGTTTGGGATAAGAGCAGCAAGTTAGCCCCCGCTGAAGCGGGGATAGCGAGTTGGCAGGTTAGCGGATAGCAAGGGGACAAGCTGGCAGCGGCTGGGAAATGATCGAGAGGCTGGCAGAAAATTTCTTGAAAGTGGGATGGAGTGCGGAGGATTTTGGCTGGAGCGCTTAGAATTCGAGTGAGGATCTGGAGAAGGCGGGGGAACGGGCTTGGCGGTTCTGGCGGTGCAGCATATCCGGCGGATGCGGGGCGGCGCGCAGGGCCAGTTGATGCTGGGCGCGGACGGCCACGTCTACGTGGTGAAGTTTCAGAACAACCCGCAGCATATCCGGGTACTGGCCAATGAGTTTTTAGCCTCGCGGCTGGCGACGGCTGCGGGACTGACAGCGCCGGAAGTGGAATTGGTGGAGGTTTCGAACTGGCTGGTGGAGAATACGCCGGAGCTGGAGATCGACCTGGGCAGAACCCGGGTGCGCTGCAAGGCGGGCTTGCAGTTTGGATCGCGGTTTGTGGGCGGTTTGATGCCGGGGCAGGTGGTGGATTACCTCCCTGAGGAACAGATGGCCGAGGTACGGAACCTGAGTGAGTTTGCCGGCATCCTGGCGTTGGACAAGTGGACGGGAAACGCGAATGGGAGGCAGGCGGTTTTTGCGCGCAAACAGCGGGAGCGGCGCTACCGGGCGGTCTTCATCGACTATGGGTATTGCTTTCACGCCGGCGATTGGACGCTCGAGGATCTTCCGCTGCGCGGGGTCTACTATCGCAACGATGTTTACCGGGGGATTACCGGGTGGGAGTCGTTTGAGCCGTGGCTGACGAGGCTGGAGACGATGGCGGCGGAGACGGTGTGGGCGGCGGCGAATGAAATTCCTCCGGAGTGGTACGGAGGCGACCTGAGCGAGATGGAAGCGCTGGTGGAAAAACTGCTGGCGCGGCGGAGCCGGATTCGGGAGCTGATTGAAGACTTCGGGCGGTCGGATCGGAAGCCATTTCCAAAATGGGTGGGGATGGGAAAGAAAATTGAGGACGCGGGTTGGCAAGGTGGAAGGTGGGGTAGCATCGAAGGAAGAGTGATGTAAGGGTGGATAAGGTAGACGGCGGACAGGAAGAACGAGGGTGAGTACCCGACAGACTTATGAGTAGCGGAAGCGAGCGGCGAGCATGCGAATTTCAACTGCTCCGGTATGTGCCGGATGTGGTGCGAAATGAGTATGTACATATCGGGGTGATCCTGCGCGAGCAGGGCAGCCAGGAGCCGGCCCAGGTGCGGTTTACCCGCGACTGGCGCCGTGTGCGCTGCCTGGATCCTGAGGCCGATACCGCTCTGCTGGAAGGGATGGAGAGCGAACTGCGGAAACGCTTCCAGGAAGAGCCCGATGGGAAGTTGATGCGGCTGCTTTCCGAAGCACTCTCGTTGAATGTGCAGATGACCGAGCCCAAGGCTTATCTGGCGGAGAGCCTTCCGGCGGGAATGGAAGAGTTGATGCGGCTTTATGTGGAGCCGCCACCCAGGGCGCGCGTCTCGCGGTTGAGCGGACGGGCGGCAATCCAGGCGAAGATGCGGACGGAGTTCGAACGGGCTGGGGTGTGGGATCTGCTGAGGAAGAAGATCGCGGCCTCGGAGTACACGCGGCCGGGTGATCCGCTGCGGATTGATGTGGGATACAGGCCGAATGGGCTGATCCGGATGTTTCATGCGGTGAGCCTGGAGCCCGGCGTGGAGATGGCCAAGGTGCTGGCTTTTTCTTCGGCGGGACTGAGGGCCGGTGTGGAACGGGTGGAGAAGGCGCAACTGGAGTTGACCGCGGTGATTGAGCCCGCGGCAAAGCTGGGAGCGACAGACGAAGAGCCGGAACGGCTGGAGATGTACCGGTTTGGCGTGGAGACGATGGAAGAGCACCAGATTCGGGTGCTGACGACGTCGGACCTGGGCCGGGTGGCGGAGACTGCGCGGCGGGAACTGCGGGTGTGAAGAGTAGCTAACAGCTTACAGCTGACAGCTTTCAGTACCCAGTGATTGGCAGCGAGATATTATGCGAAGTTTTGCAGATAGTTTCTGGTCTTTGCGGTAGGATAAGTTTTGTGAGTAAGAGACTTTCGGCTATGGGCTGATAACTATCAGCCTTTAGCTGATGGCTCAAAACTGATAACTGTTAGCTGATAGCTGTCAGCTAGAAAAAGGCATGGCCCTTTCCGGGGCTGTGCCTTTTTGTTTGTGGGGCGGAAAAAGGAAGGTGCACGTGAAGGTAGGAGAGCAGTTGCGAGAGATCTGGCGGCAGGCGACCGGGGGTAGCCGCAGGGCGGATTTAGCGGCGGGAGCGGCCGATGCGGAGGCGGAGCGAAAGACGCTGGCGCTTCCTGCGATCTTGAGTCCGGTTCAGTTTCCGGGGCAGCTCTTGCCCAAGCCGACACCGATGAATCTGCGCCGGTTTGCGGAGACGCCGGTGGTGCGCCGGGCGATCAATGTGATCAAGGATCGCATTGCGGCGATGGACTGGCAGGTGCGGGTGCGGCGCGGAGTGCGGCCGAAGGATTTGGCTTATGCGGAACGCAAGCTGCGGGCGCTGCGCAGGACGCTGGAAGAGCCGAACGCAGTAGATAGCTTTCGAACCCTGATCGAACAGGTGATCGAAGACGCGCTGACGGGCGGATACGGGGCGATCGAGATGGAGCCGACCGGTGACGGTGAGCGCCCGGCGATGTTGTGGGCCGTGGACGGCGCGTCGATCCGGATCAACCCCAAATGGGATGGGCAGCCGGAGACGCCACGCTACGCTCAGGCGCTGGCGGGACAATTGGAGTCGAGCGCGATCGAGTTGCGCGACGACCAATTGATGTATGTGCGGATGAATCCGCGCAGCTTTACGCCCTTTGGACTGGGGCCTCTGGAAGTAGCCTTCGAGACGGTGAATCAGTTTCTGAGCGCACACCGGTTTGCGGGCAAGCTGGCAGCCAACACGGTAGCGCAGTATGCGCTGTGGCTGAACGAGGCGACGCCCACGCAGCATGACCGGCTGATCCGCTGGTGGCAGGACGAGATCGAGGGAACGGGACGGGTGCCGCTGATTTCAACCGAGCAGAAGCCGGAGGTGTTGCGGTTTGCGCAAGGGACGGATGCGGATATGCGACTGGCCTGGCAGGAGTTTCTGATTCGGATGGTGGCCAACGCCTTTGGGCTTCCGCCGCTACTGCTGGGGCTGGAGGCGGATGTTAACCAGTCAACCGCATCGGAGATGAACGACGAGGCCTTCCGCGGGGCGATCTCGCCGTTGGCGATGTTACTGGCCGGGCACATTACGCGGGACCTTTTCGGCAAGTGCATTGGATGGCGGGAGTTTGAGTTTGTCTTCAACGAACTGAACGCAAGGGACGAGGAGACAGAGCTGGCGGTGCAGGTGCAACTGCTGCAGGCCGGCGTGTTGACCGTGAACGAGGTGCGGGCGATGCGGGGGCTGGGGCCGCTGGGGCAGGATGGGGCGGTGCAGTTGACAGGGGAAGCGGCAACGGAGCAGGTGGGCTAGAGCATTTGTAATCTGTAATGCCAGAGTCGTGGTATCCCACCCTTACCGCAAGAACAAAAACGCGGCAAGGATGGGGCACCCAGGACCTTACACGATCTCTAGAAATGCTCTAGTGAATTGCAAAAGCAGATGGGCGGAGAGCGCATGAGACTGGAAGCGATGGCGGTAAAGATTCCCCATGTGGACGGGCACCCGAACCGGGTGGCGTTCGAAGGGGTGTTGACGATGGTGAATGCAGCCAGCGACAAGGCGCCGGCAGGAGCGCGCGGACACCGAGTGATGTTGACGCGCGAGGCGGCAGAGCAAGCGCTGCCTTCACTGCTGGGCATGGCGGTGGACTACCGGCCGGGGTGGGACGGTCACGATGCGCGGCGCAAGATCGGTTTATTGACCGAGGCGAATTTGGTCGGTCAGCGGCTGGTGGTGCGCGGATACCTCTATGCGCGGGATTTTCCCGAAGTGGCCGGGGCTATCCAGGCGCAATCGCCCGAGGCGATGGGCATGAGTTATGAACTGGCCGACGCGCGAGTGGAAGATATGAGGGCTGAAGTGTGGAAGCTGACCCGCGTGACCTTTACCGGGGCGGCAATTCTGTTGCGGGACAAGGCGGCTTATCGGGGCACCAGCTTCCGCATGGCGATTTAACAAGGCAGCTAGTTAGCAGGTCAGCAAAGAGGCTCCGCGTTGCGGAGCCTCTTTTGTCAGCAAGTTAGCCCGGCTTGTGCAGGACATTTACGGCAAACAAGAAAGGAATGAAATGGAAAACAAAGAGCAGGAAATTTCGGAGCGGCTGGAAACCGCAACGACACTACTGGAACGGACGCTGAGCTGGCTTGAGGAGCGGCAAGGCTCCTTGACCGGCGAAGTGGAGAAGATTTCGGCGACTGTCGAGCAGAGCAGGCGAGAGACGGATCTGGCGGAAAAGCTGGCCGCAGCCGAACGGGAGCTGAACGAGTTGAAGGCTGGGGCCGCGGAGAATGTGTTGAACCCGCTGCGCAGGACGCTGCCCTCGACAACCAGCGAGATGCTGGCCAAGCACGGTATCGGCGAAGGTCCCGTGGACGTGCGTACCCTGGACGCGGCGTTGGCCGGGCTGAGCCTGGAACAGCGCATCGCGGTGAAGAGCCAACTGCTGCGAGCGGGCGCGATCGCTTGAAAGCAGCTTTCAGCTAATAGCTCACAGCTAACAGCGGATCTGTAACAAGCAGCCTCCATCTCGTGGCTGCTAACTGATCACTGATAGCTTTCAACTGTCAACCGACGTACAACTGGCCCCACGGAGGGGGCGGAAAAGCCTATGAACGCAAACTTTGCAGACATTCACGCGGCAGCAGATTTTATCGGACCGGGCGCTATCGAAGTTCCGTTGTATCAGACCGAGATCTTTGACATCTGCCGCCGTTCGAGTCCATTCGGGCAGCGCATCAAGCAGGTTCCGGCAACCGGACATCCGTCGCGCTTCTTCGAGGAGACGGCGATTCCGAATCCAGGGACGGCTGGTTTCATGAATCCGCGCGCCATTGTGCCAGCGGTTGTAAGTCCGACGCGGGTGGAGCGGAGCGTGCCGCTGAAGGCGATCGTGTCGCAGATTAATTACAACCTCTTCGACATTGAGTTAGGCGACCAGCAGAAGCAGTTTGCCTATCTGCAGGCCAAGGACCTGGTGGACACAGTGAGCGGCGTGATGGTAGCGCACGACGTGGCACTGTGGAACGGCAACGACACCAGCCTAAGCACGCCGACGACCACGCAGTACATGGGCGCTATTCCGCAGATCGTGGCGGGCGGCCAGACTACGACGATCGGCACGACAGCTTCGATTGTGGACGGGCTGAAGTCGGCGGTGGCGCAGATGGTGGCCAGCAATGGCTACCAAGTTCGGCCTACGGCAATCTATGCCAATCCTGTTCTGTTGGACCTGATCGACCGAGAGATGAAGGCCGAGTTCAATGTGGTTCTGAACACGGACAACATCACAGGTGGAATCCGGGTGAAGATGCTTTCAACGCAGGCGGGCGATCTGCCGCTGATTCCGGATTGGAGCCTGAGCTACACGGGCACGCCGGGCTCGGGAACGGCGGTATTGCCGGCCTACATCGTGACCGAGGATCTGATCGAGTATCACTGGCTCGGCGATCCGGCTCCGCGCGTCTTCCAACTGGGGTTGCCTAACTCACTGGCTTACCAGTATGTCGCGGTAAAGTTCGGCGGCGTTGTAGTAAAGGGCGCCAACTACGCGCACTACCAGGTGCTGGTGGACCGGTAAACAAAAACAGTGATCAGTGAACAGTGGTCAGTGAACAGTAACACTGACCTCTGTTCACTGTGCGCTGCCATTTTTTTGACGACTGACAACTGAAAGAAGGGACCTCATGGCATATCTGCAGCCAGCGGATTACCCAAATTATGGATTGCCGGCGGGAACGACGGCGGACTGGATTACGGCCGCAACGGCGTTGATCAACAGCTACTGCAGGCGGCCGGACCTGAACGTGATTCAGTACACGGAGCGGTTGCGGCTGACCAGCGGATCGCAGACAGTGTTATTGAGTTATCTGCCGCTGGCGCCTCTGGGAACGGCGACAACGCCGATTGTGAGCATCGCGGGACGGTATGCAAAGCCACGGCGGGGAGAGCTTCCGAACGATCCGCTGATGGAGATTGCGCGGGCGTTCGCGCTGCCTGGTCAGTGGACGGCGATTGATCCAGGCTCGGTGGATTATGACCCCAACACGGGGGAGTTGACGCTGCCGTGGAATGTGCTGGGACTGCCGTACAACGAGGTGTCGGTGACTTACACGGCGGGATTGACGACGATTGGCGGCGACGTGAAGACGGCGTGCGCACAAATTGTGAGGAATGCGCAATCCACGCCAGCGTTGAATGCGAGCAAGACCAAGATCGACACGATGCAGATGCAGTATTTCTCGAGTTCGCTGGTGGACGAAACAGTGCAGGCGTGGCTGCGTCCCTACATTGCGAACAGGCTGGGGTAAGCGATGAGCGATACAGCAGCGCGTAACCCAGTGGGAGCGCCGCGGATGCTGGCCGATGCCCTGCTGCGAAGCGTGACAGGAACAACGGCCCTTCTACGGGTAACGGGCGCGAATACGGATAGCAGCCAGTCCGAGGTGGGGCTGGTGGCAACGACTTTTTTCGAAGTGGTCCTAAGCCCGGTGGTCATGCGCAAATTGCGGCCCACCTGGCAGGCGGTCGGAGAATCAAAGTGGGAGTTGCTGGTTTCAGCGACGGCGGTGCAACGGCAGGTGGATGCGCTTGATCTCGCATCGGCTCAGTCTCTGTTTGCAATGACTCTGACGGTTACGGTGGCGGGACAGAATTATCTGATTGAATCGGTCGCCGCAAACGAAGCTTTCGGCCAGGTGTATCTCTACCGATTGCTGTTGCGGGAAGGACGTCAGCAGGCAGTGTAAAGACAGTAGAGAGTGAACAGTGCTCAGTTCAAAGCAGACGGCCGTCAGAGGCGCAAAACTGTAAGCGCGAAGCACGAGGAGTTGTACTCCATGCAAAATGCAAAAGATTCGTTTTATATGGCACTGCGCACGCGGCTGGCGGCGATCAATCCAGAGCGGACAATCCTGCTGCGCGGGGCAGTGCGGCCGGGGATTCTGGCGGAGGAAGCAGAGGCTCCTTTCAGCCAACTTCAAGACGATGTATTCATTCTTCGCTGGCAAGGCTTGTGCGTCGATTCGAATGTCGGGTCCACGATGGTGGCCGAGCAGTGCGAGATTCTCTATCAAACGTGCGGAACGCAAAGCTATGGCGGGCTGGACCGCGGCCGGTTGCTGAGCGAGATGGACGAGGAACTGGCGGCGATGGTGCAGCCTTTTTACACCCCCAAACTCAACTACACGGCAACGCCGCCAGCATTGATGCTGACAAAGGTGTTTTGGGATGAGCCGGGATTCACACCGGTCGTGAGCCAGCGGGATCGGTTGAGCCGTTCAGCAAGTGTGGTGGTTTACAGCTACCAAGAGCAGGGGGAATAAATGGCGGCGAATTGGTTTTCGGCTCCCGCGCCGGTGTCGCGGCGGGTTCGAGGGTACTTTGCGCCGGTGAACCGGGTGGCGCAGACGCCGGTGCTATTCGATCCATCGGAGCAGGGTAGATTCAGCCTGGACGCTCCGCCGGCTCCGTGGATCAGCCTAGGTTGGATTCAAGAGTTCACCCGCAAACCGGGGAGCAAGACCGCTACAGTGCTGACGGGCATTCCTTCCGCGACATTGGAGCAGGTACGCGAAACGCTCGAAGCGCAGGTGAGCTTCGAATTCCTGAGCTGGACAAAGCTAACCATGGCACTGGCCACAGGCTCTCAGCACATGAACCTGTTGGCTCCCGCAAGCGGGGCTGTGATGGCTGCAGATGGCGCTCAGGCGGCCTCCGCGGTAACTACGCAAAGTGGATCAACGGCTACATTCATCGCGCTGGCCGCGACCGACGCTACAAGATTCCAGCCCGGCTCGATCATCGCATTGGACGCGGATTACACAGGACAGACCGGCTTTGTGGGCGCACCCATATCGGGAGCGTATGTACGGCAGGAACTTACTGATGTGGATTACATCCGACGCGTAACCTTCAATGTCGCGTTGGTGTCACAGGTCAACTCTACAGGCCTCACACTGGCCGGTCCGTTGCCGGGAGGAACTCCGGCGACAGGTTCCAAGTTGCAGGCGGTCACTGGTTTTGTGGATCGCGAGGGCGGAAGCTTCTATCAGGAGTGGTCGGCGCTGTTTGTCATGGAAGGCAGCCAGGGGGAAAGGATCTTCTTTCACTATCCACGCCTGCAGACGATTGCCAGCGCACAAGAAACCGCATTGTCGTTGGATGAAAAAAATAAGAATGGGCTGGCGCGGGTACTGCTGAGGGGCCAGTTTCTGGCGCTTCCCGTGACCGATCCGCTGGATGGAGAACGGGTTGTCTGTTACCGGAGTTTCTTACCGGCGGCCAACGCATTGGTGTAGGCGAGTTAACAAGTCAGAGGGTCAAGATGAAGATCACGATCAACGGGCAAGACTACACGGCCGCGCTCGATGCAGTGCGGCCGTTGACGATTGAGCGCAAGCTGAACGAGCCCTCGGTATGTCAACTTTGGCTGAGCCTGCCAACCAACGGCAGCCTAACGACGCCTTTGCGCAACCAATCGATTGCGGTAACGGGTGACGACGGAACTTATTATTTTACAGGTTACATAGCCGGAACTCCTCTGCCCGAATATGCCGGTTTTGCGATGGAGGGTCCGCGCTACAGGATTGCCATTCAGGCTTTGAGTGATGAACTGTTGCTGGATCAATTGCTGATGCCCCCCAGCGCGGGAGCAACAGGTGAAAGCGCCGGGGCGCTGATGAAGGCTTTGGTGACCCGCACGGGAGCCACCAGGATATCGACACAAGGACTTTCGCTCAGCTCTGCGGTGAGCAACTTTGTCCCCGATCTTGGCGCACAGTGGAGCAAGAGCGCAGGACAGGTGGCAAGCATGGCGCGGGCCGCGTATCGTGCAGTCAATGGCGCGCTAACGGCCTCTTCTGTGCAGAGTACTGTGCATCCGCTGAACGAGACTGACGGCAGTTTGAACCTGGCAACTTTGTCGTTAACGGCCAGCGTCAAGCGCGCCCTGGCAAACGATGTGACTGTTTGCGGCGAGCATGAGCCGGTGGCTTATGTTACTGAATATTTTTTGGGTGACGGGGTAACAACACAGTTTTATCTTGCGGCTGACCCTTTCTTTCCGGCTTCATCCAAGTCCGCCATCATCAGCGAACTCTTCAACAAGGCCCAGATCGACCAATGTGTGTGGGGTGTTACCGGCGGAGCTGGTTATCTCTCGCAGGGAGCAAGCGGACTGGCAATGAATGGTGGCAATGGAATTGACGGCGAAACGCTGCTGACCTGGTTGGATCCCGTGGAGATGGGCGGAACCCTTCTGCTGGAGGCTGTGGGGGTGACGCTTTCTACGGGCAGCACGGGGACCCTGGCCGGTTTCTTTGTGGGCATGGATACGCAGGCCGCGTGCATTGCTGGCTTTCAAGCGACGGCGCAGCAAGGCACGGGGGCCGTTACATTGCAACCGCTCATTCAAGGAAGCCCGGTAGGAACTACTTATACGATCAATCCAGCCTATCAATACACGCTGCGCGTCAGGTTGCATTGTCCGGAGAACGAACGTGAACTGGCGATCTATCGTTCCTTTGGAGATAGCGGGCCAATTACCGCAGGCGGGCAGTGGAATGCAGCTTCTGGAAACGTGCAAATGGAGATTCAGCAGTTTGTCAACGGAGTCGGCGGGACACCGGTAACACTCTACGACGGAGAAATCTCCAGCCTTCCAGGAGTTTGCAATGTGGTTGCTGCGAGCAGCATTAACCTGATTGGAACGATGCGCGCGCTCAACTTGACCAATCTTGGTTCGGGATGGGTGGTAAGCACGCCCCCGAACGGCGGTTCCTATACTCGGCGGATTGGCACGACAGCCGAGGCGGCTGAGTGTCATCTGGAGCGCACGGGCCAGGTGGTGTTTTACGCAGGATATGCACCCGTGGCTGGTGAGCAGATTGCAGTGAGTTATCGCACCGTGGGAAGGGCTGTTGGACGAGCGGTCAACACCGCCAGCCAACAGGCGCTTGCGCTGGCAGGAATGCCCTCCGAGGCCGCGTGGATCGGTTCGGTAACGAATCCACCGGCGCGCAGTTCCGCGGATTGCCGCAATGCTTCCCTGGTTATAGAGCAGGCAGCGGCCGGGGTGAGCGCACTGTGGAGCGGCACTTACAAAGGAAGCCGTATGAGCTTCGCTGCTGATGTGTGGCCAGGCGACGCGCTGCTACTCAATGCGCCTTCAACCAACTTGAACGCGCAGGTCGTTGTGCGGACTGTCGCGGTGAGTTACAGAGCAAGCTATCCAGATCTGGTGGAGTATGCTATCGCCTTCGCCAATGACTGGGCCGACGATCTGGCCATCAAGACCAGCACGACGGTGCCTGCGGATGCGTGGCTTCCTGCGCCCATCGCTCCCACCGTGCTTGCCAATCTCAATGGCCTCACGGTGACTGCGTTGAATGGGAGCACGGTGACGATCAATGCCGGCGTGACGCCGCCCACAGGCGGAGGATTTGAGATTCGGCGGCGGGACTTTGCCTTCATGCCAGGCGAAGACCCGGACCTGGTGATGCGGGCGACTCAGCCGAATATGACATTTTCACGCATCACCGCCAACGACCGGTTCTTTATCCGGATGTATGACGGCTCAACGCCGCCGAACTACTCGGAGTTTTCAACGGCATTGTTCATCAACCTGCCGCTGGGATCGTAAACGATAACTTTCTTGAGTAAATGATGAGCGGATGGAGTCCGGCGGATGCGGATGATGAATGAATTTGAAGCGCAGGTGCTGAGTGACTTGAGCGTACTGAAGACGCAGATGATCGGCTTGATGGGCGACGGCAACGGCGGCCGCCTGGCTGATCTGGAGCGGCGCATGGAGCGGCACGAGCAAAACTGGCAGCGTGCCAAGGGATTCGTGGCGGCGGTGAGCGTGCTATTTGCGGTTATCGAAGTGGCCGTGCGGACGCTGTACCGACATTGAGAACAGGGTATGAAAGAGCATCAACCAGGAAAATGCGAAGCAAAGGGCTGAACGAATCGCCAGAGCATTTTTAATGTTTGCGCAATGCCAGAGTTGTGGTATCCCACCCTTGCCGCAAGAACAAAAACGCGGCAAGGATGGGGCACCCAGGACCTTACACGATCTTTAGAAATGATTTAATTCAACGGCGATTGTCCGGCGTTCTTTTCCCAGCGCTTGGGCCGTTTGTTTTGCTGCAATATCCTCTTGCGCAGCCGTAGAGACTTGGGCGTGATTTCCACCACCTCATCCTCGGCGACAAACTCAATAGCCTGCTCCAGGTTCAGAGCTTTGTAAGGCACCAGGCGGACGGCCTCGTCGGCGGTCGAGGCGCGCATATTGGTCATATGCTTCTCGCGCACCACGTTCACGTCGAGGTCATTGTCGCGCGAGTGCTCGCCGATGATCATCCCTTCGTAGACCTCAACTCCAGCGCCTACAAACAATATTCCGCGCTCTTGCAGGCCGTTCAACGAATAGGTTGTGGTCAGTCCCTGTCGGTCGGAAATCAATGCACCGGTGGGTCGCTGAGGAATCTCGCCCTGGTAGGGGATGTAGCCGTCGAAGAGCGAGTTCATCACGATGGTGCCGCGCGTATCGGTGAGCATCTCGCTGCGCAGGCCGATGATGCCACGGCTGGGTACGCGAAACTCCATGCGTACGCGACCCGAGCCATGATTGTGCATCTTGGTCATCTCACCCTTGCGCGGGCCGAGCTTTTCGATCACCACGCCGGTGTATGCATCGGGCACGTCGATGGTCAAGCGCTCGACCGGCTCCATGCACACGCCATCCACCGTCTTGGTGACGATCTCAGGCCGTCCGGCCATCAATTCGAAGCCCTCGCGGCGCATCATCTCGATCAAAATCGCCAGTTGCAGTTCGCCCCGGCCCAGCACCTTGAAGCTGTCCGGCGAGCCAGTCTCCTCCACGCGAATCGAGACGTTGATCAGCAGCTCTTTTTCCAGGCGCTCGCGCAGGTTGCGGCTGGTCACGTACTGGCCCTCTCGCCCGGCAAAGGGCGAGTTGTTTACGCTGAACTGAATCGCGATGGTCGGCTCGTCAATCACAATCAGCGGCAGCGGCGCGGGGTTCTCGACGCTGGTGATGGTCTCGCCGATGGTGATGCCCTCAACGCCAGCGACGGCCACAATGTCGCCCATGACGGTTTCGTCGATCTCAATGCGCTTGAGGCCAGAGAAGGTGAAGAGCTTGGTGATGCGCGTCTTCATCAGCGACCCATCGCGCTTGGAAATCGTCACATCGTCGCCGGTGTGCAGTGTGCCCTGAAAGACGCGGCAGATGGCGATGCGGCCCAAATAATCGGAGTAATCGAGATTGGTGACCAGAATCTGCAAAGTGCCTTCGGCGTCGCCGGTGGCGGGCGGAATTGTCGAGACAATGGCCTCGAAGAGCGGCTGCAGGTCCACGCCAGGCGTGTCCGGATCGAGGGATGCCGTGCCCGCTTTAGCCACTGCGTAGAGTACCGGGAAGTCCAGTTGCGCCTCGTCCGCATCGAGGTCGATGAAGAGGTCGTAAATCTCGTCCAACACTTCCTGTGGCCGGGCGTCGGGGCGGTCAATCTTGTTGATCACCACGATGGGCTTGAGCTTGGCTTCCAGAGCCTTGGACAGTACATAACGGGTCTGCGGCAGAGGGCCTTCGGCCGCATCCACCAGGAGCATTACGCCGTCCACCATCTTGAGCGCGCGCTCCACCTCGCCGCCAAAGTCGGCGTGGCCGGGCGTGTCTACGATGTTGATCTTGCCGCCTTCAAAAACGATGGCCGTGTTCTTGGACAGGATGGTGATGCCGCGCTCCCGCTCCAGCTCGTTCGAGTCCATCACTCGTTCCGCCACTTGCTCGTTGGCGCGGAATGTCCCCGACTGCCGTAACATGGCGTCTACAAGGGTTGTCTTGCCGTGGTCAACATGGGCAATGATGGCGATATTGCGTATCGTCTGGGTCACAGGGTAGCTTTTCCTTCTTTTGGTTTGGCCTAAGAGGCCATAGGGTTGGGGAACAAATAAGTCGATTCGCCGCACACTGCGGCACTTTCTATTGTATCAGCAGGAAGAAAAGCAGATTTCTGGGCCTATGATCCAGCTTCAAATGGCCTGAAACCGCAGCAAACAGCCTGGTTTCGGATCGAACTCCGCAATGTGGCGCAGGTTTGCGGATCAGGAGCGCGCGATACGCGGTAAGATGAGTCTCGCTTCGCTTTTCCCTTATTTATGACTCGTCCAGCAAAGTTCCGACCCAACAAGCCGCGCTCGCAGCGCTTCATTCTGGCGTGCGTGATTGCGTTTGCCGTTTTGCTGCTGCTGCTGCGGATGGCTGTGTTTGTGCATGGGCGGCGATGAACGCCGTTTTCCACTACTTCACAAGTTGTGTGTTTCCGTGAAGCGTAGCTTCGTAAGTAACTCATATCGCGCGATTTAGATAATACTCCACAATTCCACCGTATTATTGTTTGTGTGTATCCGTGTAATCAACGCACAGATGTCGTTGTTTTTAAACTACTTAGACGGAGGCGCACAGTTTCACGGGCATAAACGCGAAAAAACAAAGGCGGGGTTAGCGGAGTTGGCGGGGCTAGAGCGCTGGCAGCGGGGCTAGTTTCGGTGATGTTGCCCATGGCTTCTCCGGTGGGCAGTGATTTCGCTTCTTTGTCGATCTCTTCCAGTGTGCGCCAATGGAGGGTAATTTTCGGCAAGGACTGGCCGTCCAGGCGGACGGCGCTTGCGCGCCATAAGGGTCTTCGTCTCCCAGGTCTCAAAAGCGAGACCCTTCGACTTCGCTCAGGGCTGGCTCTGGAACACCCAATCTTTTTTGGATGGTCAGATGTGGCCACGCGCCGCCTTTAGCTGCGGAGATTTGATTGAGAGCAAGGCCGGCCCTAAAGGCCTTATTGAACCGATATGCCAGTTTCCAGGAGCCTGAAGGCTCCTGCTCCCTCCGCGAAAGGCCAGAAGCCCATTCTCCTTTTGCAATCGCTTTCGGGACGACTGAAGTCGTGCCCTGACACAATGCCGCCTGTCGAAAACTCAACACGGGCCAATCGAAGTTTGTGGTCTCCCACCCTTCGCAAAGAACGCGAAGGATGCGGCACCTAAGTTTATTGGTCAGATCAGGGGCACCGTCCCACCTGCCCGGTCACACGCTGCGCACGAAGTGCGGTATCTCGAATGGAATCTCCAGCGAAAGCTCCACAAAGCCGCTGTATACACCTTTTTCGTACCAGGGCGATTGATAGATCAGCTTCTTGACGCCCTTTTTCTCGATCGTGTAGATGTTGCGGCGCTCGGCGGCGAGCAGTTCCTTGAACCTGCTGCGCGCAGGCTCGGGATGGCAACTGAGTAGATTGGATCCAATCAGAGCGGCACCGCCGTTACCCTCAAAGGTCCGCGCCGATTTGTCGTTCATAGCCAGGATGACTCCCTCGCGGTCGCAGACAGTCACCGCTCCGGGAAATTCCTGAACCCAGTCAAAAGCCTCTTGATTCGTCATGGCACGGCCTCACAGAAATCTCTGCCAGGGTTGAAACGAAAGACTCCCTGCACATTGGCATTTTACCTGCCACCTGCGGTGCAGCCGTGTGACCCAGATCGGGATTTTCAAGTCAGGAAACTCGCGGACTTCTGACTTCATGGAAATCAGATACTCGGGAAAATCAGAAACCGATGGTCGAGATTTGTGGTCTCCCACATCTGGCGCGATAAGACTGCGCCAGATATGGGGCACCCAGTCATTTGTGGGAGGGTCAGACGTGGGGCCTCTGCAACTTTCAGCAGCCCCTATTTGTTTTCGACCGTCTTCACCAGTTCCGCAAAATACACCGTGTGGTAGTCCTTTTCCGGATAGAACTCCGTATCTACCGAGGGCACAAGAAAGCCGACGCTCTCCAACTGGCCCCGGTATATCTTGCGGGCGATCACCGTCAGATATGCTTCCTTGAAGGTGGGAACGCCATCGACAAAGGTTGGGGTCAATTCCGACAGGGCGATTTTGTCGGTATCGCGACCGGATTTGGTTCCCAGGATGTTGAGTGCTTTCCTGTATTTCTTGTCGTAAAAGCTGACCGAAAAACTCTCAAACTCGTCCATGAATTCGTGGGTATAACGCGGCGGGCGAACCAGCACGGTGACGACCGGCCGCTGCCAGATAAAGCCCAGGCTGCCCCAACTTATGGTCATCGCATTGAAGTGCTTTGCATCCCCGGCAGTCAATAGAGCCCACTCATTGCCGATATTCTGGAAAGCTTTAGTAACCGCATGATCTGCAATCGCAAATGGCATTGGAAAAGGCCTCGACTTCTTTTATGAATTGTTGCTGCGATGATCAGCTTTTCTTACCCGACGGAATCGCCGCGTGCCCCAGGTCTGGATTTGTCAGACCCGGGATCACGACAGACTTTCATTGAATCCATAAGGAAGAGGCTTAGCCTTTGCGGCCGCGGACGGCTTCCTTGGCTTCGGCGGGGCCGGTGGGGGGAACTTCGGGGATGTCGGCCTTGAGGCTGCTGATACCCAGCTTCTTACGCAACTCGGCGTCCATCTTGGCGAAGACTTCCTTGTTCTCCTTGAGGAAGGTGCGGGTGTTTTCGCGGCCCTGTCCGATGCGCTCGCCAGCGTAGCTATACCAGGCGCCGGACTTCTCTACGATATTGTTGGCCACGGCCTGGTCGAGCACGTCGCCCTCGCGGCTGATTCCCTCGCCGTAGAGAATGTCGAACTCCGCCTCACGGAAGGGCGCGGCCACCTTGTTCTTGACGATCTTGACCTTGGTCCGGTTGCCGGTGACGGCGTCGCCATCCTTGATGGCGGCGATGCGGCGAATGTCCACGCGCATCGAGGAGTAGAACTTGAGCGCACGGCCGCCGGTGGTGGTTTCGGGGTTGCCGAACATGACGCCAATCTTCTCGCGGATCTGATTGATGAAAATCAGCGCGGTGCGGGATTTGGAGACCGTGCCGGTGAGTTTGCGGAGGGCCTGGGACATGAGACGGGCCTGCAGACCCATGTGGGACTCGCCCATCTCGCCGTCCAACTCGGCCTTGGGCACCAGCGCGGCGACCGAATCGAGCACCAGCACGTCGATGGCGCCGGAGCGGACCAGGGCCTCAGTGATTTCCAGAGCCTGCTCGCCGCTGTCGGGCTGCGAAACCAGAAGGTTATCAATATCCACGCCCAGCTTCTTTGCGTAGCTGGGGTCGAGGGCGTGCTCGGCATCGACAAATGCCGCCAGGCCGCCGGCCTTTTGCGCCTCGGCGATCACCTGCAGACAGATGGTGGTCTTGCCCGAGGACTCGGGGCCGTAAACTTCGGTGACGCGGCCGCGGGGGATTCCACCCACGCCCGTTGCTGCGTCAAAGCTGATGGAGCCGGTGGAGATGACGGCAATCGGCACCATCGCTTCCTTGGATCCGAGCCGGACAATCGACCCTTTGCCAAACTGTTTTTCGATCTGTGCAAGGGCAAGTTCTACGGCCTTGGCGCGGTCATCGGCTATCGCCATTGGGAGTGCTCCTTAAAAAAAGTGCTCGCCGGACCCGGTTCCTGCATTTCTGCGAGGGAACGGCGCGGTGGCATAAATTGGATTTCGATGGGATTGTAGCAGGGCTGAAGAGACATTGACAGAGAAAAATAGCGAAGAGAAGGTGAAGGCGGCCGTACTGGCGGCTCAGACGGTATAAGCGCCGATGCGGATCTCGCGGCTGGTCAGCTCGTCGCAGGCACGGTCCAGGGTTTCGTAGTCGGCGTCGTGGTCCTTGCGGAAGGCGCGGAAGGCCTCTTCGCTGGCCCAACGGTCGATGGTCAGGTAGCTGCCGGGGATGTAGGCGTCACGCAGCAACTCCGTGCCCTGGTAACCGGACGACGCGCGGAAGAGTTGCGCCCAGGAGCCCTCGGCCGAATAGGCGGTCTCAAAGCCGGAAATCTTCTCCTCAGCAACCTCGAACTGCCAGACAACAACGAACATACGGACACCTAATCTTGCCTTTATGGTAACGCAGGAAGGAGTGGGATGGCGAAGGCTGGATAAAATTCCACACGCAAAAGTCTGCATATTGCTCGATTTAATTTTCGTAAGTAATTGAATCTATGGATATTATATTGATACTCAACGTGCGATATTCTCTATAAACGGTATCGGAAGCGCGCAGGATAGAGTTTTTGTTCCCCAGGTGCTGCATTTTATCTCACTATATATTGCTCAAGATGGGGTAAAATGCTTTGCAAGGGAGTAGTGTATGTGTTATGCGCTCTTCCCGTGCGAGTGCGTTGCGAAAGTTGCAGAAACAGGTTTAGACAGGATCGATCCCCCGAAAGCGAACCTGGAGGTAGCATGAAAAAGGTATTGTTTGTTGGGCTGGCATTGGCAACCGTACTCGCCAGTACGCCAGCCGCAAGGGCTGACGAGTTTCAAATGAGTCTCACCGGCTCTGGCATCACCGGCACCGGCACCATCAGCGGCCCCTCGCTGGGTGGCGGGGCATTTAACATCACGAGCGCAAGCATGACGATCAATGGACTGAGCGCTGCCATTATCGTAGATCCATACATGCAGGCGGTAGCTTACGACGACTTTACCACGGGCGGGACTATTACTCAGAATATGCCGGCTTACACCGACAATTATTTTTCTTACGACGACATCCTCACGCCAGCAAACGCGCCGTATGTGGACAGCTACGGACTCCTCTTCAGCCTTTCAGATGGGGGAGTGCTTGGGCTCTACGAATTTGATGGCGTTCTTTCCTGGAATGAGTTCGTCAATGGTGTGTGGGTGGTCGGCACCAGCATCACCAGTATCAAGGAAGGTAGCACGATTCAGACAGACATTATCCCGACCCCGGAGCCGTCCTCGTTGCTGTTGCTCGGGACGGGACTGTTCTTGATGGCAGGTTTTCTTTTCTGGAAACTCAAGCCAAGCATGGTTCGAGCGGCGTAGTTTCTCAAGGCGTGTAGCAGACGACGGAGGGCGCAGCAGTGCGCCCTCTGTTTTTTGTGCTTATGGAAAACTGCCGGTATGGGCGACTCTCATAATGGAGAGATGAAGCGTCCAGCACTGTGGTAAATGAAGGTTCTAGAGTGTTTTTCCTATTGGTGTAGAGTACGGCGTGGACCGGGAGGTCCACGCAACAGCCGGCCAGGAGGCCGGCGCTACCCGTTGCTGGCGCTGCCTGTTGCTGGCGTAGCTGTTGCCGGCGGTCCCTGTTCTTGCAGCCGCCGGCAACCTTCAGCCAAGCAGGAGATCCACTCTATAGCAACAGGCAAAAGGTTCTAAATCTTCTGCAAATTGGCGAATTTTTCCATCAGCTTCTTCATGCCGTGGCGGGAGAAGAGGACGGTAAGCTTGGCGTCTTCGCCGTCACCCTCGCGCAGGAGGATCACGCCTTCGCCGTACTTCGAGTGGCGGACGCGCTGACCCTTTTTCAAGCCGGTGGCGCCACTGGGATGAGGCAGGCCCGTGGCCGTGTGAGACGCTGCCGGACGGGGCAGAGAGCCAGGCTTGCCGTGTCCCGACTTGCCGCCGAAGAAACGGGCGATGTTGTCGATGGAGTTGGGCGTTTCCGGCGCTTCCACGCTCTTACCTTTTGGATTGGGTTCGTGGCTTGGCAAAGGGGCCTTGGGAGTCATCCAGGAGGCGACAAAGGGCTTAGAGGAAGAGCTACCTGTGCCCGTGCCCTTGGCGGGAGAGAGCGGGATTTCCTGGCTTTCATCCTCGTAGTTGAAATGCCGGTCGGCGAAGTCGCTGGAGTGACCTTGGCCGCGGGCGGCGCCGAATCGGGAGCCCTTGCCGTAGGTGCTGGAGTAGCCGGGGGTAGACCAAGCCGGGCTGCGTCCGCTGAGATTTTCGATTAACTGGCTGGGGACTTCTTCAAGAAAGCGGGAGGGAATGCTCATCTCCGGGGCATCGTTGCCGTAGCGGCGGCGATAGTGGGCGCGGGTGAGGATGAGGGAGTTCATGGCGCGGGTCATGCCGACGTAGCAGAGGCGGCGCTCCTCTTCGAGTTCGTCGGGGTTGTTGAGGGTGCGCGAGTGGGGGAAGAGGCCCTCCTCAAGGCCGGAGAGGAAGACCAGCGGGAACTCCAGGCCCTTGGCGGCATGGAGGGTCATGAGGGTGACGCGGGCGTCGGGGTCGAACTGGTCAGTGTCAGAGGCCAGAGCCGCATTGTCCAGGAACTCGCCCAGAGTTTCGCCGCGGGTCTCGGCGTCGTGGGCGGCGTTGGCCAGTTCCTTCAGATTTTCAATGCGGCTGAAGGCTTCCGGCGAGCCTTCGGTTTCAAGAGCCTTGATGTAGCCGGTGCGGTCGAGGAGAAAACGAATCAGCTCGGGGAGGGTGGCTGCGTCGCCTGGTTTGCGGAAGGCGGCTGCCTGTTCCTGTTGTTCCTGGTTTTCCTGGTCAGGCTCGGGGTCTGATTGGGCGGGACTGTCAGGTCTCACAGTCGAGAGCTTGGGCGCCTGCGCGAAAGGCGAGAAGCTGCTGCCGTCCAGCGGAGGATGGGCCTCGCTGCCAAAGTCGAAGCTGGTTGCTGATTCGGCGCTGGCGGAGTCGGCTGTGACAGCTCCGAACTCGAAGCCGGTATCGGTCTCCTCCTCGGATTCAGCGCTGGCGGCCACGTCGGCCGAGAGCTTGCCGGCAAAGTCGGGGTCCATCATGGCCTGGGCGTCGAGGAGGAGCTGGCGGAAAGACTCGATGGCCATGAGGGCGCGGGCCGGGATGAGGCGGTTGGCGATGGCTGCCGAGAGGGTGTCCCAGGTGGAGGCGCCGGTTTCAAGAGCCAGGCGCTCCAGGGTCTCCAGGGTGGTTTTGCCGATTCCGCGGGCCGGGGTGTTGATCACCCGCTGCAGGGCCATCGAATCGTGGGGGTTGCGGATGAGGCGCAGGTAGGCGAGCAGATCCTTGATCTCAGCGCGCTCATAAAAGCTGAAGCCGCCGACCATGGTGTAAGAAATGTTGTAGCGGCGCAGCGCCTCCTCGATCAGGCGGGATTGAGCGTTGGTGCGGTAGAGCACGGCGCAGTGGTCCGCTTTGTTGCTTGCGTCTTTGGAGGAGTTCGCCTGGCGGAGAAACTGCTGGATGCGGTCGGCGATGAAAAGGGCTTCATTTTCGCCGTCGGGGGCTTCATAGTAGCCGATCAGCGAGCCGCCCTGACGGTCGGTCCAGAGTTTCTTGCCCTTGCGCTGGAGGTTGTTGGCGACCACGGCGCCGGCGGCTTCCAGAATTATTTGTGTCGAACGGTAGTTCTGCTCCAGCCGCACGATGCGGGCGTTGGGGAAGTCCTTCTCGAACTCCAGAATGTTGCGGATGTCAGCGCCGCGCCAGGAGTAGATGCTCTGGTCTTCGTCGCCGACGGCGCACACATTCTTGGCTTCGCCAGCCAGCAGCTTCATCAGCTCGTACTGGGGGCGGTTGGTGTCCTGGTATTCGTCCACCAGCAGATAGCGGTAGCGGCGCTGGTAGTGCTGGCGTGCCTCGGCGGAGACTTTGAGCAGTCGGACGGCTTCCAGCAGCAAGTCGTCGAAATCGAGGGCGTTGCATTTGCGCAGTTCGGCCTTGTAGCCCTGGTAGATGTGGGCGATGCGCTCGCTGTTGGGGTCTTTCGAGGCGAGGTAATACTCCTGGGGATCGACCATGTGGTTCTTGGCCCAGGAGATGCGGCCCAGAACCGTGCGCGGAGTGAGCTGCTTGGTATCAAGCCCCATGCGGCGCATGATTTTCTTGACGATGGCCTGCTGGTCGTTTTCGTCGTAAATGGCAAAGGAGCGGGTGAGGCCTTCGCCGGCGACCTTCAGAGCCTCGATGTCGCGGCGCAATAAGCGGACGCACAGCGAGTGGAAAGTGCAGATGAGAGGCTTCGCCAGCGAAGAGTGATCGAGCATCCGGTCAACGCGCTCGGCCATCTCTTTGGCGGCCTTGTTGGTGAAGGTGACGGCCAGGATGGAGTCTGGGGCGACGCCCTTTTCATGGACGAGCCAGACGATGCGGCTGGTGATGACGCGGGTTTTGCCTGAGCCAGCTCCGGCGAGGATGAGTAGTGGGCCTTCAGTGGCCTCGACGGCGGCGCGCTGTTCGGGATTCAGATTGGAGAGTTGCGGCTGCAAGATGGCGTCCAGGCGGGAAGAGTCCTGGGTCTAGTGTACCGTTCCGGGCGTCAAGAGAGCAGTGTGCTCGCCCCTGCTCGGGCCAGTGTCTTAAAGAAGTCCACTGGCCCTCCTTAGGATGTACCGGTTACTTGTTCGATGCTGCAGGAGCAGGAGCAACTGCATCCGCCGGCTGCGGAGGTGGTGCAATGGGAGTTGGTGTTGGCGCCGGGCACATCTGAGCCTCAACAGCAGCACTCAGCTTTCCCTTACCACAAAGGGTATCCGCTGCCTTCTGCACGTTACTGCTATCCCCCGCGAGGATCGGAGTGAAGTCCCCGGTCGTCTCATATTCGTGATCCGTGCTATCCGGATCAGGAAGATAGAACATACAGCGGACCGTGTCGTAGGGATGCTTCTTGTTTGGCTTATTGCATTCCGCCGCGAACATGACCTTGGTGCCAGGCCGAACATTGTCCAGAAACCATTTGTTATGGATGGTCGCCGAACTCTGTTGCGCCCATGCAGGACGGTTTGAGTTCGCCATGGCGGTTGCGAACGCAAGACCAAAGGTCCGTCCCTTATTCACCGGTGCTTCAACCCGGAAGTTTCCCTGATCCGTGTACAGCAGGTGGATTCCCTGCCCGCCACTGCTCAGCTTAGCATCCGTTCCACTCTTCGCCAGAGTTACATCGGAGCCGGTGTTGACGCGCAGAGTCTGGTCCAAGGTCGCTACTTGGTACTCGGCCGCGTGTTTATAAGTCTTCCCATCCTTGGCAAAACCAAGTGCAGGCACGAGCAACATGACAACAGCTATGGCCACAGAAGCAAAAGCTTTCATTTGACCTTCTTTCGTTAAAATCGTTGCGGGCAATAGTCGCACTTTAAAGGAAGCGATGTCGTGATGTACCGCACAAGACTTCAACCAAGTCAGCGGACGGCGAGAATGGGACAACTGGTTGCTATAATTCCGCCGTGAATTCGCCGGCCCCACGGCGCCGTGCCCGAGACATTGCCGTGGTGATGTCAGCTGAGGAGTACAAAAGAATCCAACAGACGCGTGCACAGGAACGGACGCGGACAGGACTCTCGCCGGCCGAATACCTTGAACGAGAATAAAATCAGGCGCTCAGCATTTATGCTGAAGACACCATGACCCCTTCCCAAAAACCTCTTCGCCGCGTGGCGGTTTTCTGCGGATCAGCAGACGGAACCAATCCCGCATTTGTTGCCGAGGCTCGGACGCTGGGCGCATTGATTGCCGCCGCCGGGCTGGGGCTGGTCTATGGCGGGGCCTGCGTTGGGCTGATGGGCACCGTGGCCGATGCGGCGCTGGCCGGCGGGGCGGAAGTGATTGGCGTGCTGCCCACGGTGTTGACTGGCCGCGAGATTGAGCATACCGGGCTGACCTCGCTCGAACTGGTGCCCACCATGCACGTGCGCAAGGCGCGCCAAGTCGAACTGGCCGATGCGTTTCTGGTATTGCCGGGCGGCTACGGCACGATGGACGAGATGGTGGAAGTGTTGACCTGGGCGCAACTCGGCCTGCACGCCAAGCCTTGCATTTTGATCAATACAGCCGGTTATTGGGATGGGCTGCTGGCTTTTCTTGATTCCGCCGTCACCGCGGGATTCGTAAAGCCGAAGAACCGGGGGCTGGTACGCGTGGCCGCCAGTGCGAAAGAGGCGGTGGGGATGGCGGTTGGGGGTTAGAGCTTTTCGGAAATCGTGTAGAGCGGTTCTCCAATTACTGTGGCGTTTTCAGGATCGTGCAAGGTGGCTTTTTCTTAAGGAAAAAGCCACTCGGCGATTATGCTTTCCCTCTACACCAATTGGAGAACCGCTATAGACCGGAATTTTCTCGGTATCCCACCCATTCCGCAGAAAAACGTGGAATGGATGGGGCACGAAAGTTTATAGCAAAAGCTAAAATGCTCCAGGAACACGGCATCAGGCGGGGTTGTCTGCCGAATTCAACGGAGCTTTCCTCGTATACTCGACTCAGCGTATGTCTACTCACCTTGACCGAATTCTGACCGCGACACGGGCTACGGTAGCCGCAGCCAAGACGCGTGTTTCCTTGGCGGAACTGGAGCGGCTGGCCGCTGCGTACCAGCCGCGGGGATGGGCCAGGGCTCTGCGGCTGCGGGCGGCTGCGGGACCAGCCATCATCGCCGAAATCAAGAAAGCTTCGCCGTCGAAGGGACTGATTCGCGCGGATTTCGACGCGACGCGGATTGCCCGGAGCTACTTTGCCGGCGGCGCGGCGGCGCTTTCCGTGTTGACGGACGAGCCGTTTTTTCAGGGCAGTCTGCGCAACCTGGAGCTGGCCTCGGCTGCGGTTCCGCTGCCTTGCCTGCGCAAGGACTTCACGGTGGATGAGTATCAGATCACAGAAGCGCGCGCGCACCATGGAGACGCGATTTTGCTGATTGTTGCCGCGCTCACCGACGGCGAACTTGTCCGGTTTGCCCAAGTGGCCCACAACCTTTCTCTGGATGTGCTGGTCGAGGTGCACACGGCTGCCGAGCTTGACCGCGTGCTCTCGACACTGGGTGAGACCGGCGCTGACGCCATCGGCGTGAACAACCGCAACCTCAAGACCTTCGAGGTACGCCTCGAAACCTCGATTGAACTGGTAGCGCGGATTCCAGCCACCGTGGTGCGCGTGGCCGAGAGCGGCATCGCGGCGCCCGAAGACTTGGTCCGCCTGCGCGCGGCGGGCTTCGACGCCTTTCTGATTGGCGAAAGCCTGGTGCGCCAACCCGACCCCGGCGCGGCGCTGGCGACGCTGCTGGCAGGAGCGCAAGCGAAACGATGAGCATTTGGATCAAAATCTGCGGAAATACCTCGCTGGAAGACGCGCTGCTGGCCGCTGAAGCCGGGGCAGATGCGGTGGGGTTCGTCTTTGCGTCCAGCCCGCGCCGGGTTACGGCGGCTGAAGTGGCTGCGATCACGCCGCGCCTGCCGGCAACGGTGGAGAAGATCGGCGTCTTTGTCGATGCAGCGCTGGAGGAGATCGTGGCCACGGTTCAAGTCTGCGGCCTGACCGGCGTGCAATTACACTATGATGCCGACTCCGAAGTGCCGGCAAAACTCCACGCGCGCCTCGGGCCGGAATTGCGCATCCTGCGCGTGATGCATTTCGCTGCGGAAACCGCCGAACAGTGCGCGAATCAGATTGCCCAGCACACACAAGACCCACATGTGGACGCGATTCTGGTAGACTCGCGCACAGCATTGGCCGCGGGTGGCACGGGCATGACCTTTGACTGGGTGGCTGCCCGCGTCACTCTCTTCCAAAAGGCGGAAGCGCGGAAGCGCCTGGTGGCCGCGGGCGGCCTGAACCCGGCCAACGTGGCAGAAGCCGTCGCCGCGCTGCGCCCCTGGGGCGTGGATGTGGCCTCCGGCGTTGAAGCCGCGCCAGGCCGCAAGGACCCGGCCAAGGTGCGGGAGTTTGTGGCTCGGGCAAGGTTCGGGCATTGCAAAATGGAGCAACTGAAATGCGCGGAATGAGACGACCCAGTGTCGTTTGCACCCTCGGCTCCGATGCCGACCTTTTCCATGTTGCGAATACCATAACTGGACTGTGTCAATTGGAGGCTCAGGGTCGCATCGATCTCTCGCTGCGGCAGTCATCGGCTATCGGACAATATGTAATCGACCTTGAATGGGATGGAATGAAGGCCGGAATCGACCTTTCCGACCATAGCTATCGCATGATGCCGGAGCTCTCCGGTTGCGATCTGTATTTCAAGCGATGCGTCAGACCGGAAGACCTGAAGCCTGGCGGTCGCATCCGGCCGTTTGGCTTGAACTACGCCTGCCGTTCGACAAAAGCGACCCTGCGTCTCCTCAGCCTCTTCGGTCCGTTGGATATGCTACGCCGCCGCGGCATATGGAAGAGATTTCTCTGCATTCCTTTGTTCACGGAGTTCGAACGCAAACCAACCCAGGTGGCATCGCCCACGATTCTCTTTCAGGCCCGGCTCTGGGATCCTGCGGAGTGCCAAGGAGACGAAACGGTGAACGAAGAACGGGTGAGTTTGCTGCTGGCGCTTCGGAGTGAGTTCAAGGAGCGGCTTGCTGGTGGGTTGGTGCCAACCTTGCATGCCAAGAAACATTACCGCGAATTGCTGACGGATCATCCTTCCCGGCAGTCTCGCTATATTCGCTGGGCGCGCGAGCATCTGATCTCCATCGGGTTCAGAGGTCTCTTCGGGTCGCTAGGGTTCAAAATTGCGGAGGCATTTGCTGCATCTCAATGCCTGGTTTCCAAACCCACGACGGCATATCTGCCGGAGGATGCGCCACTCGCACAGTATCACAATATCGAGGAATGTATTGCGATCTGCAACAGGCTCCTCTCTCATCCGGATGAGGCCAACGAACTGCGAAATCGAGCATGGGAGTATTACCGAGCCGAGGTGGAACCCGGCGCGCATATGGGGAAGCTGCTCAGTTCAATCCAACAGCCATGAGGTGCCCGCGACGGCTCAGCGGCTTGCGGCATCCACGGCGGCATCGATGGCATCGAAGACTTCGGCACCCTTTGCCAAATCGAATTTCCTGGCAAAAAACGTTTCCGATTCGAGGATACGGGGAATATCTTCCACTCCCAAAGTTTTCGGATGGTGCCCGCCCAAGCTCCAGTCAATATATCGATAGCTGTCATATGAGATTTTCAGGTCCGGCTGATTGCACAGAATCGTGTGCGGCAGGCTCTCATCTGAAATAAATTTCTTGGAGTAGTAGGCAAATAGGGTTCGGTTTTGGGTATTCTGCGCCAAAAGCCGCTCCGCGACCGTCCGATTGCCCGTAAACCACCCCGATCCTCCATAACATTTCAGGGTGTCCGAAAATGGATTGAACGGAGCGACAAGCGACTTCGATCGAATGATTCCCAAGGGCAGCTTAACGGGCTTCTTTCGTGTCCAGGAATACCAGGGGAGCCAAAGCCGGACCGCGACATAGCGGTCATATGCAGTAGGCACCCATCCGGCGCTTCGGAATGCGTGAGGCTCATACTCGACACCAGGATCGGGAGTCCACGGATACTCTACGAGGCGATGATCCATGTAGGCGTCGAAACCGCCAAAGGCAAGCTGGCCGAGCACCGCTTTGGCAGGCCGCACCGGGTAATCAACGCCGCTTATTAAGACGAACCAGTCTGGACTATCCGCGCGCTGATACAGAAGGCGCAGGGCGGCGAAATACGCGCTGCAAAGCGACACTCCGGCCCATTTGGTTTCGATATGCGGACGAACGAACGTAACTTCTCTTGGGAAGTCGAATCCATCCAGTGAGCACTGGCTGAAGTCGTGATGGCAGACAATGGGCGGGTTGTCGTAAAGCTTCATGAGCCGCCGAACGAGCCGGAGAAGCTGCGCAGGCTTATTGTGTGACACGATCACAAAACCGATTGTGGTGCCCATCTACGGAAAACCCTCTTCCTACCGCACTTTCCACGAGTGTCGCATACGCGCGCGATACTCCGCAATCGCCGAACTGGTACCGAGACTGCGCAACGCATCCTCATCCGTTCGCAGTTGCTATCGTCACTCTTTCGGCTCCCAGGTCAAGCCTTCCATTTCACTGAGCCATGTAGTGCGATAGGAAGAAAGTTTTCCGTAGGAATTGTCGAACGCACAGACTTCGCGCTCGAGGAGCAGTCCGAGAAGCATGGCGTGCAGGCGGTTGGTGTAAATCTTGCGATATCTGGAGAAAAATCTGACTCCGTCTCGAATTGCCCTGTCCTGCATTGGACGCCATTGCCAATACTTCTGCGTGTGGAGGCCCAGCGCGCATTGAATCAGGATGGCCTTGATCGTCAACCGCGCAAAGCGGGAAGTCGACCGGGCAACGATATTCCGCCAGTCGCAGACTTGAGCCGTGCACCCAGCACCATGTAGTACGGCGTGTGCCTTGGACTCTTTGTCGCGGCGCACAAGTCGCATGGGCTGCGGCTCAAGGTCAGAGGACAAGTCCGCAAGCAAGCTGCCCCACAAATAATGAGACATATCGGGCATTGCGGACGATCGATGGATGCCCGCCCGTTGCAAAGTTTCGAGAGAGAGCGCGTCGCGTGCAAATATGTGGCAATTGCGATGGGAGCGATATCGTTCCATTGACTTCTGGAGACGATCCTGTGATTCGAAATACACGGTCTGTGGCAGCACAACAATGGGATTGCGAGGATATAGCTGGAGAACCCTCTCTCGCGATTCATGAATAAACTGGTACAGGTCGCCGAAATTTCCTCCCCCCTGGCAGAAAATAACGACATCGTCTTCCATGCCTCGGATGGATGACGGCATATCGTAAACAGAATAGTGTTTCCATATATGGATCTTGTTTTCTGCTAAAAACCGCTCGGTTCCCGCTTGAATAAGAAGATCGCCAACGTTTAGATGGAGAGGATAGTCGAAAAATACTACGCGCTTTGTTGTGTCGAAAGAACAGAGAATTTCGTCAAGCTTCTCCTTGAGCGACATCATGACAGAGGCGTCATGGGATGAATTGCCGGTCTGACGTGAAACAGGGCACACTGCCATCGGCAACTCCTAAGAGAAAAGGTAAAAGATAGCGGTATGGCTTTGATTTCCAATGATTTCCATGGCAGGGTTAGTCCCCCGTACAAGAAATCCTTCATCTTGAACGAAGAATCTCGCTTTGGAAAATCGTACTTGGGAAAAGATTATGACAGGTTTGCAGGGCCATGACAATTGCAACCTTGTACCGGTTCGGCATGGCGACGCAGGGGAACGGCCAAAGGATGAAGCTCATCAGGATAAATGGGAGGAATGAAAGCGAACCCTCATCGCGGAGCGACTCAGAGGTGTCGTAATAATTGTAAGCGGATATCTTCCGGCGGCAGAGGAACCGGAAAATACCGGACGTACCGAAGAGGCAACTGCCTTTTCTAATAATTGAGATGCGCTGATGGAAATAAGGCATGGCGAAAAAGGCGAGACTTCCGGCAACCCTACGATACACTGCGAGCGGCGCCGGTACTGCGGCGAACGATTCGACAGAATAGCGAGCGGCAATTCTGAGCCACAGGTCCCAATCTTGACAACGCCGAAGAGAAGGGTCGAACCCTCCAACTGAGTCGAATGCATCTCGTCGAAGCAGTATACAGAGAAGGGGCAGGTTGCAGCGAAAGCGAAGCATCGGCAACAGAGCCCCAGGAGGCGTAAACCGACCAAGGGATTCCACCCCGTCAACGGAAACAATGCGCCATCCTGCGTAGATCAACACAGCCTGCTCGTTCTCCAAAGCGCAGCGCCGCTGACGCTCCAACTTCTCAGGGAGAAACCAATCGTCGGCGTCGAGGAAGGCCAGCCAGTCGCCCGTGGAAACCTGGACGCCTCGGTTGCGCGCCACCGAAACCCCCATATTTTTCGCGAGGCGGATGACGCGGACGGGAGAAGGGAACGATTCGGCGACAGCGGCCGTGCCGTCTGTTGAGCCATCGTCTATGACGATAATCTCGTGGGGCGCATAAGTCTGGCTCAGGCAGCTCTCGATGGCTTTGGCAATATACTGCTCTGCATTGTAAGCGGGAATGATGACGCTGATCTTCATGGCATACTCTCCCACTTCCATTGCAGGCCATCGTTGGGATGGTCTCCGATTCCTCTTTTAGTCCCGCATCTATATCTGTGAGCTTGCATTGATTCTAAAACATAGGTTGCGGTGCGTCGAATCATTCCGAACGAATCAGCAGACCTAAAACTGTATTTGCCGGCGTGGCCATCATCTTGGGCAACATGCCGATCAAAGTGCCCAAGCGGGAGCGATCTTCCGGCTCCAGCACGCGCAGCAGATAAAAAAGTCCGAAAAGAACAAGAAGGGAAGCGCTTCCGCCGCACAGAATGCCCCATAGCGGCGCGAATTGTACCGCGATGTAATGAGCGGTCAGCGATGCAAGAATGCTGATGAAGGTAACCTTTGCAACCTGCAACCAGGGAAGCTTCACCTTGTAGAGGCGTATGCCGACAACCCACATCAAGCCGACAGCCGTGACCTGCGCCGCTCCGCTGCCGATGCATGCGCCAACAGCGCCGTGAGCCGGAATGAGGTACCAGGCTACACCTAGATCGACAATGCCCGCCAGCACCGTTGCGGCGATGACATAACTCTGCCGCTCCATGCTCTGCAACAAGCTCTGCACTGGACCAATAAAAGCTTTGGGCATACATAGCAGCGGAGCCAGCATTACAACCATAGCCGCGTCCTTGTACTGGCTGCCATAGAGAAGAAGCAGCGCCGGCACTGCAAGCGCGGCGGAGATGATGTGCAATGGAATGGATGTTAGCGCGAGGTAGCGAAACGAGGCCGCCGTGATGTCAGGCAGCCTGGACTTATCGCGCCCGTACTGGGCAAAGATTGTCGCGCCGGTGGCTGACCCGAAAATTGATGCGCTAATCAGCAGCCTCTCAGCCATGCTGAAGGCCACGGAATAGTACGCCACCTGCCGTATATCAGCGCAGAGATGTTTCAGGAGGATAAACTCCGACCGTTCCCATACAATCAACGCCACAATCATGCTGGCGACGCTCTGCCACGCAAAAGTCATCATCCGCTTGCGCAACCCCGCCGGTTGCACATGGGTTGTATCCCATGCGTAGATGCGTTTTCTTGTCGGGAAAAAACGAACAAGAAAATCGACGAGGCGCATGGCGAGCATCGATGCGCCAACCCCCACTACACCCCATTTCAGCACCACCGTTGCGGCGATTGCCATGAAGAAAACAATGGTCGAAACGACAGAGGCGGGCAGATTCGTCGATAACTCTTCTGTGGCGACGTTAGCCTGCGCTGAAATGGAGTTGACCATCGCAGGCCAGATGCTAAGCACGATAAGTGCCGAAGCCAGCTTGTATTCCCCTGAAGCATCTCTGAGCACCCAGAATAAAAGGCCAGCAGTTGCCAGCGTCGCCAAGCCAGTCTGCAATAGCAGGGTGCGGGAATAAATATATCTTGCAGTTCCCCGGTCACCCCCGCCGATGAACTCGGCCATGTATTTGCGCGTAGTTGCGGGGATGCCGATTCCGCCGAGGCTGCTGACCACGGACGCGATCCAGGACACGTAGATGATATAGCCCATCTTCGACGGTCCGAGGGTGCGCGCAATCGCGATCGAAGTAAATATCGTAACAATAAAGGTGATTGCGTTTTCGAGGCCGTACCAGGCGGCATTCCGGGCGATAGTCCTAGTGTTTGTCATGTCGATATGAGCTCTGATCCAAAAAAGTATGGGTACATTATTAGTCCGTGGTACTCAATTGATGCAGCCGGCAGCATATCGTACGCCGCCGGCTGCTGTCAGAACCGCATCGCCGTCTAACCTTGTCCTTGCAGCGCAGCCCGCGCATTCTTTGCCGTGGGCGTGTCCGGCGCCAGTGAAATGGCCTTCTTGAGATGAATCGCAGCGTTGCTTCTATCTCCTAACTTGGCGTAAACCAATCCCAAGTGATACTGGGTTGTCGGATTATTTGGATTGATCTTGGTTGCGTCTAGCAGAAGATCGCGGGCAAATCCATAGGTTCCCTTGTGGTAGTAAGCCCACGCCAAGGTATCCGCGGTGTCTGGCGAGTTCGGCATAACCCGGCGGGCGGTTTGGGCCAAAGTCAGGGCAACATCCACATTTTCGCCGTTTTCAATCATTCGATAAGCCAAATTGTTGGAGGCGACAGGCTGCTCGGGCTGGATGATCAGGGACTGCTTGTAGTAGTCCTCAGCTTTCCGAATATCTCCACTCGACTCTTCCAAGGTTCCAAGGATCGCAAGGGCGCCGGCATTGTTGGGATGATCCTTTGACCATTTCTGCCAGACGGCAATCGCACTTGCAGCTTGCCCGCGTTGAGCCTGAATCTGCGCGTAGATCGCAACAGCCTCGCCATCATCGGGATTCATCTCGAGGGCTTTCTGAGCAGCGATGGATGCCTGGTCCAAGTTCTTGTTTTGTATCTGCAACTGGGCCAGCAGGTCGTAGAAAGCGCTATTCTTAGGGCTTTTCGCGATTTGCTGATTGATGCGAGTCAGGGCCTGGGCTGGCTGTTTTCTGAAAATGTCGTAACTAACCAGGCCGCGCAAGGCGCCAATCGAATTGGGGTCATCCTGTAAAGCCTGCTCCATCAGTGTCGCGCCTTCCGGAAATTTCTTTTGCGAAAAGCGAAGTTCGCCAAGCATGAGATGAGCCTGCGGGCTTTGTGGAGCGATGGTAATTGCGGTGTTCAGGTCGGCCTCAGCCTTGTCCGGTGAGTGATGGGCCAACTCCGCCATAGCTCGCCACAAATAGCCGCCAGGGAAACGAGGAGCGGCCGCAATCGTCTTCTCCGCTACATCGGCCAGCATGGTCGTATCGCCACGCTGATTTGCAATGTGCACAAGTTCCTGCTGCGCATCCAAGTTGCGCGGATTCAGTTGCGCCGACTCACGAAAGCTTCTCTCTGCCAATCCGCTATCGCCCTTGGCCATGGCCGCCTTGCCTAGCCAGTACTGTAGGAAAGAGTCTTTCGGGGCATCATTCACAGCACCCTGAAGAGCATTGACGGCGTCAGCCGCCTTGCCGTTGCGGAGCAACACAATTCCGTTCAGGGCGACAACCTGGGGATCCTTCCCGTTCTTCTTCATTAGGCCGGTCACCACGGTTTGCGCGGTCCCATAATCCTTGACTTGAAGAAGCGCCCGGACATATCCCTCCAGCACAGGAACACTCTTGGGATACTTTTGAGCAAGGCTTGCGTACTCCGACTTGGCCTTGTCAAGCTGTCCGGAGTTTTCGTAGTAGGCGGCCAGGACCTGCACTCCCTGCGGACTGTCCGCAAGATCGTTGGAAGCCTGACGGAGCACTTGCTCGGCCCTCGCCTGATTGCCCTGCTTCAGAATAATTTCGGCAAGATATTCTCGAACATGCACATTCTTTGGATCCGTAGCGACGGCACTCCAGCATGCCTGCTCAGCATCCTGCAAACGGTTGTTTTTGGCATAGAAAGCCGTGAGCAGCATTTTGGCGTTTATGGACTTTGGATCGAGCGCAACAGACTTCTTCAATTCGCCTTCAACAGAAGAAAATTGAGTTGAGTCATCCACTTCAAGCATCGCCAGGGTTTCGTGAAGTGCTGCCTCGTTCGGGGCGAGTTCCAGCGCATGATGAATCTCAGCCAGCGCTATATCCTTCTGTCCCCTCTTGGCCGCAATACGGGAGAGCAAGGCGTGAACATCGGCGTTGTTCGGCTGGACCTGCATGGCCGCAGTGGCTTGCGCCTGGGCGTCGTCGATCCGGCTTCCCGCAAGCAATAAATTTCCCAGATCGATCCGCGCCTTCAAGTTTGACGGCTGCAGATTAACGGTCCTCTGGAGTTCGCCGAAAGCGGAGCTGAACGCTCCCAGATGAAGATAAGTCTGCGCCAGGGCATAATGCGCATCGGCGAAGTTCTTATCAATTTTCAAGGCGTTGGAAAACTGAATTGCGGCTTCTCTGTCTTTGCCCTGGGCGCTATACCGCTGCCCGCTTTCCAGATATTTATGCTTGCGCACGTTAGGATCGCGGAAGCACCCGGAGAGCAAAGTGAGCGAAAGAAAGAGCGTAACTAACCCAAGAACCGCGCAATACTTCAGTGGCCTCCATTTGCAATCGAAGTCAGGCTGAATTGCTTTAAATTCTTTTTCCACTTTCTTCCATCCTTTCAGGCTGTCTCTTGAACGGCGATAACTTGAAGCCATTGGCAGAGCTGCGTTGCCTTTCCCTGGCCTTTGAAACGCGCTTAGTCGGGGATAAATCGCGGCAGCAAGGGAACAAGCCGCATGGCGAATGCTTCGGCGCGCTCTCTTGCCGCTGACGTGTCTTCACCGTGAGTGATCGGCGTAATTACCCGGACCAGCGCCCCGTCCGTGCGATTCAGCCGTATTGCATCCGCAACCATATAAATCTTCGCCATATATTCATTTGCCACACTGCGCCCGTGCGCCTGGTACCAATAGATGACGAACTGCTTTTCCGGGCCGTTGGAAATAATATACTCGCCCACCCGATGCGGTTTGCCGTTCATATCCATCAGATCGGTGTAGTTTGACGACTCGAAGACCCAACCGGCCCCTGGCAGGCAGTTCTTGGGAGAATGAATGGTCTGGCCAGTTCTCTGGGTAGGGAAATAGCCGATGAACAGGCCGATCGGCGCAGTCCGCGAGTCCAGGGTATAAATGCGCGAAAGAAAGTCTCCGGCCCCAAGAACATCACGCGTCTCCTGGTCGATTCCCTGATCGCTTCCCGTCCACCCGGCGATCGTTTCCGGCAACTGCGACAAGGGACTGCTGAGGGGATTCCGGTCAACATCGGGGCGCATATGGAGCAGTAGTGCCGTACTCGCAAGCAGCAGGACCGCAGTCCAGAAGCGAAGGTTCTTCATGTCTGCCGCCTTTTGGCCGGGAATAGGTTCATGCTGCAATGGACAAGGTACAGGCACACAAGCGACACCAAAAAGATGACCCAGCCGGAAAACTCGTGAAAGAAGCCCAGGGCCTTGTCCGGGTCCCAGTACTGAACGCACAAACCGGTACCGAGAATGCGCACGGCATTGGCTGCAATCGCGATCGGAATGCTGGCCAGGACGAGCGCTACGCGCCGCCAGACGGACTTCTCCAGGAAGTATCCATAAAAGACCGCCAGCGTGAAGAGGCTCATCAGGGAGCGGATGCCGCTGCAGGCCTCAGCTACCTCCAGTTTCATCAAGGGGAGCTCGATGACGTTGCCCTCCCGCAGAACCGGGACGCCGAATAAAGGAAGCAGGCCGCTGGCCAGTTTTGAAGCCAGGATCTGCAGCGGAAAGGTGATCTGATTGAAGAGAATGGCCGGAATCGGAATGGCCAGCAACAAAACCAGCAGGGCGAAGCGCAACTCCTTCAAGAACTGCCGTCCGCCAAAGCAAAGCACCAGCCCAGCCAGCAGGATAACCAGAGAAACCCGCGAGAGGAAGAGCTCGGACCCGTAAACCCCCAGGAGCAGAACGACTATTCCCAGGGCCAAGAGGGCAATTCCGCTCCAGGAAGGAGCAACTTTCGTGGCCAGAAGGGTCTTCCGCTTCTCCCAAATCAGATACGCCGCAAACGGAGGAACCAGAAAGCCGTGAGAAAAATCCGGTGTCTGAGCCCAGTCGGTAACCAGTTTCACTAGCACGTGGTAATAAACCGCGGCGACCAGCAGGCAGATCAGCGCTGAACCCAAGGCGAACTGAGTGGATAGAGAGCGCCAGTTTCCCAGGGGAGCCGTTGGAATCTGTGCGCGTTGAGTCATTCTTGCTATCCTCAATCCTATCGATCCATACCACTTTACACTAGCAATCGGGGTGCCGAAAGTGAAACAGCTTGATTCAGAAAAATTCCCCATGAATTTTCCACTCATTGGGAATCCATATTCCAGTGCAAGTGGAAAAAGACTTCCACTTTTCTAGCCTACCAATGGTACACTGTTTCCCAATGGGAGGGAGTAATTCTCCCCTTACCTCTCCCCTCCCCCAAGAAGTGCGCCGGAAAGCACATTTGCTGTATAGGAATCCGATTTCTTATACAGTCAATCAGGTTTGGAAGCTGCATTGCAAAACAAGAAGTGAATCTCGGACCCCTTATGGCAATAATTGCAATGATCCAAAATGGGAAGCGCCAGACGAAACCGGTCCCTCTTACCGAGGCGCGGGTGCAGCGCGCGGTTGCCCGGATTGCCGAAACCGACTGCCCGGTCTTGATACTGGGCGAGCACGGCGCCGGGAAGCGATATATTGCCGGGCAAATCCACGCACAGTCGCACCTGTCCCGTGGCGCGGTCACTGAGATCCAGTGCGGCGACACCGATGCACAGGCGCTGCTGGCCGCACTTTCTATCAATGGAACTGTCTATCTGAATGAAATAACAGACCTTAGCCTTTCCCTTCAGGAACTGATCATCGATACTTACTTCCGTTGCGGGCAAACGCAAAACTGCCGCTTGTTGTGTGGTTCGAGCCGCGAACTTCTGGAAGAAGTGAAGTCGTGGCGCATGAGAGAGGATTTCTACTACCTCATCTCAGCCGTAACGCTCCGGATTCCCCCGCTACACTGCAGGAGGTCCGAGATTCTCTCCATCGTTGATCTGCTTTTAACCCAGTACTCCAAGCAGTTTGACCGCCCCAAGCCGGTCCTCTGCAAGGAAATCATCGAGCACCTGATGGGGTACGCATGGCCCGGCAATCTCACGGAACTTCAGGCCGCAATCAAAACGTTCGTTGCCATCGGAGACCAGAAGATTTCCCTGGCGGCCATCAAGGCCGCGGCGGCATCGGGAAGGCCGAATGAGAACCGCAGACCTTTGTTGCTGAAGGAAGCTACCCGGGCCTCATCGATTCAGGTCGAACGGCAGTTGATCTCCGAGGTTCTGGTTTCAACTGGCGGCAACCGGAAACGCGCCGCTGTCGATCTGGGAATCAGCTATAAGGCATTGCTCTACAAACTTAAGCAGATTGAAACGGAAAAAACACCCATGTCCTGCAAGAATGGAGTTGCACTATGAAAACTGGAAGCCTTCTCATTGTGGCATTCCTTGCTCCGGCGCTTTTCTGCGCCGCGCAAGACAAAATGCCGGTTACGCAGGACACGGCAAAGCCCGCCGCTCAAGATACAGCCGCGCCGGTTGCGCAGAATGCGGCCGCACGGACTGCGCCCGACAGCTATGTCATCGGCGCGTCCGATGTTGTTCTCGTTTCCGTATTGAAAGAGCCGACCTTGTCGAGCAGCTTGCTTGTCCGGCCTGATGGCATGATTTCGATACCGCTTCTGGGAGATGTCAAGGCCTCCGGCAAGACGCCGCTGCAGTTGGCGGAAGAAGTTACGGCCGGGCTCAAGAAGTACATACAAGACCCGAATGTCACCGTCGTTCTGAGCCAGATGAACAGCAAGAAAGTGTATATGATCGGCGAAGTTAGCAAGCCCGGTCCGGTGGATATGACTCCAGGCATGACTTTGCTTCAGGCCGTTGCCACCGCCGGCGGACTGACGCAGTTCGCCAACTCGAAGAAGATGTACATTCTGCGCTCAGAAAACGGAAAGCAGCAGAAGATTTCCGTGCAATACAAGCAGGCATTGAAGGGCGACGGCTCTCTCAATCTCATTTTGAACCCGGGTGATACGATTGTCGTTCCATAGGGTGACCCAAATGAAACCAAGTCAGACGCTCATGTTGATTCTGTTTACCGTCTGTACCGTTACAAGGGCGCAAGTTGTTCCTTCGGCGACGGGGCCAGGGCTGCCAGTCAACGGTACGCTGAGCTATGATCTGCGCTATACGCAAACCGCCCAGTTCTACGGCGGGTTCGGAGGCGACACGGTGTGGAGTGTCGTGTCTGGGGAAGCGACCTACGCAAATGCCAACGCCGCCCGCCCAACCAGCCTGACTTATTCTGGCGGTGATTCGTGGAGCCTTTCGGGCGAGTCCGAAGGAACTGGGATATTTCAACACCTCATGGTTTCGCAAGGGGTTAACAGGCGGAACTGGACATTCAATCTCAGCGACGACGTGAGCTATATGCCACAGGCGCCGACCACGGGGTTCTCAGGAATCCCAGGCGTGGGCAACCTGCCCGGGGAGCCCAGTATTTCAGGCCAGTCGATTCTGACGCTGAACACGCGAAGCGTTTACAACGTACTGACTTCGACCTATACGCATATCCTCGGCCATGCGACAAATCTCAGCATGAATGGCAGCTACGGAATTCTGCGTTTCCCTGACAATAACGGTCTGGAGGATGATTCGCTCCAGGTGGGCGCGCAAGTTACCAGGCGTCTAAATGCTATCAATTCGATTTCCGGTCAGTACGCCTACTCTCACTTCAGCTATCCCGGCTACACCCTCTCCATGGAGACTCAATCCGCACAGTTCGGCTACCAGCGTAGCTGGAGCCGGCGTTTCCAGACAAACGTTTCCGCCGGGCCTGAGTGGATCCAGGGTATAGCCAGCTTGCAGGTTCCTTCTACGACAGGGCTCACAGTGAACGCCAATGCCAACTACGACGCCAAGCCAATCACGGTCACGCTAAGTTATGTTCAGGCAACCAGTGGAGGCGCGGGGGTGTTGACCCAGGTTGGGGTCCACAACCAGGACGCCAATATCGCGTTTTCGCGGCAGTTCGGCCGGAACCTGAACGTAAGCGCTACGGGTTCGTATATGCGTACGCGGGGATTGCAACAGGCCGGCTTGATCAACGGACAGACCGGCGTAACCAACGGAAAGTATGGCGGAGCGTCGGCGACGAGGCGATTGGGCCGGTATTTCACCGTATTCGCAAACTACACGGCAGTTCAGCAGTCGACGAGTGCTTTGCTCCCATCGAATGCTATCAACGGGTTGTCGCAGGTGATCGGTTTCGGTCTCGGCTACTCTCCGCGGGTAAAGTACTTCAAGTAAAACAACTTATCAAGGAGGCCTATGCTCGGGCATCGTGAAATGACAATGCAGGACTATGCGGAAATGTTGAAGCGGCGATTATGGCTGATTTTAACGTGCACAGTCCTCCTCCTGGGAGCCGGTATAGTCATCAGCTACCTCCTGCCTCCGCAGTATGTGTCGCAGACGCTGGTGCTCATCGAGCAGCAGAAGGTTCCGGAAGAGTATGTGAAGCCGGTCATCAATGAAGATCTGAACGGACGGCTTGCGTCGATGAAGGAACAGATCCTGAGCCGTTCGCGCATTGAGCCGATCGTCGAACGCTTTGGCCTCTATGCCGGTGGCAAGTACACCATGGACGACCGCATCGATATGGCACGGAAGGCGATTGGGATCAATCCAATCCCCTACAACCAGTCGTCGCGCGGGATGCCGGGCTTCTTTATCACGTTCAAGGCGCGGGACGCGCGCACAGCCCAGCAGGTATGCGGCGAGATCACTTCGCTTTTTGTGAGTGAGAATCTCAATGCGCGTGAGGCGTCAGCCGAAGGCACGACGGACTTCCTGAAACAGCAACTCGACGATGCGAAGAGAAACCTCGACGACCAAGATGCCAAGCTCGCGGCCTTCCAGCGCAAATACATTGGCCGTCTTCCTGAACAGGAATCTTCGAATTCGAACGCTCTTCAGGCGATGACGACCCAGCTTGAAGCCTCGACGCAGACGATCAACCGCATACAGCAAAACGAGACCATCCTCGAAGCCATGATTGCTCAGCAGCCGCAGGAGTCGTCACATAACGGTTCGCCCACAGTGACATCGGAGGAGGGACTCAGGACTCAGCTGAAGGATGCGATCAGGCAAGAAAAGGAATTGGAGACCATCTACACGCCCGATCATCCAGACATAGTCGCGATGAAGCGCAGGATTTCAAATTTGCAGGCGGAGATCGCCCACACCCCCGTCGAAACTGCGAAGGCGGAAACCGCCATGAATTCTCACGACTCGCCGCAACTTCGACAGCTTAAGATTCAGCTTCGCGCCGAGCAGCAGTCCCTGGTCTCCGCCAAGCAGGAACAGGCTCGCATCGCGCAACAGGTTCGTACTTACGAGGCGAAGATTGAATCAAGCCCGATGGTCGAGGAAGAGTACAAACAGGTTACTCGCGACCATGAGACGGCTTTGCAGTTCTACAACACTCTGCTGACCAAGATGAATGAATCTTCCATGGCCACAGCTCTCGAACATCGCCAGCAGGGAGAACAGTTTCGTGTGATGGATGCTCCCAACCTTCCAGATTCGCCAACTTTCCCGAACCACCTTCTCTTCGCGGGCGGTGGGCTTTTATCCGGCCTGATTCTGGGGTTACTTATTGCCGCGCTGCTCGAGTACCGCGATACTTCCCTGCGCAACGAGAGTGATATTTGGGCTTTTACCAAACTACCTACGTTGGCCGTTGTCTCCTACCTCAACGATCTGGCTCACACTAACGTGGACCCCAAGCGCGGAAAACTCTTTCCTCAAACAGACAACCCCTCTGAAGGTGCGCCGGGATAGCCATGTACAAATCCTTCTTTGGCCTTCGCGCCCTTCCTTTCGGAGCCAGTCCGGATCCGCGGTTTCTCTTCCTGAGGCCGCAGATCAAGGAGGCGCTTGCCTGCCTGCAGTATGGCATTGCGGCACGCAAAGGCTTTGTGATCATGACGGGAGAGGTTGGAACCGGAAAGACAACCCTGCTCAAGACCGTCATGGGAACATTTACCAGGGGGCGTATTTCGACGGCCTTTGTCTTCAATCCATGTCTGGATGTACTCGACTTTTTTGAGTTCGTGCTCACAGACTTCGGCATTACGCCCAGGACGCGGACGAAGTCAGGTATGTTGTTGCAGCTGAATCGCTGGCTTATCGAGCGCTACCGCGACCGCCACTTGTGCGCCATTGTGATTGATGAAGCACAGAATCTCTCTTGGGAACTTCTCGAAGAGATTCGTTTGCTGACCAATCTGGAGACCTCATCGGAGAAGCTGGTGCAGATTGTCCTTTCTGGCCAGCCTGAACTGGAAGAAAAGCTCTACCACCCAAGCCTTCGCCAGCTTCGCCAGAGGGTTGCCCTATGGTGCAGAACGCAACCGCTGAACCACGAAGAGACGCAGGCTTACATCGAAGAAAGGCTGCGCATCGCCGGAGCCACCCTGCCGGTCTTCTTACCCGAGGCGGCGGAGCTTGTCCATCGCTACTCGGAAGGCATTCCCAGGATCATCAATATGCTTTGCGAGCAGGCCATGATCAACGCGTATGCTGAACAGGTGAAGCCGATTCCAGCGGACATTGTCGAGTCGGTCGGGCTGGAACTTGATCTCGTCCAGCATCCTTTCAAGATCTCATTCACCGCAATGCAAAAGTTGACGGAGCCTACTCCGCAAACAAACAAATCAAACACCATCCAACCCACCGTGGATTGCGCCGATTCTGTGGAGGAACGTGAAATATGAGCCGTATATACGATGCACTTCAAAGAGCCGATCTCGAGCGGAAAGAAGCACAAGAAATGGAAGCCGCTAAAGTTGCCGAGCCATTTATTACTCTAGGCACCGAGGAACTGCCGCCGATCAAGGACGGAGTCAACCTTGATACTATTGCCCTGCATCCATGGAAGCCATCACTTTCCTCCCTTCCAACGCTCGGAGACCGCGGCGAAAGCATCGAGCAGTTTCGTGGTCTGCGATCACAGATCTACCAGTTTCGCGATCAGGGCCCGTTAAAGACAATTCTTGTCAGCAGCGGAATGCCCGCGGAAGGCAAGACGTTTGTCGCGGCAAATCTGGCAATGAGTCTGGCGCGCAATGAGAACAACCGGATTCTACTGATCGATGCCGACCTGCGTGGTCCCTCGCTCCACTCCATCCTGGGTGCCCCCAAAACGCCTGGGATCACGGAGTATCTCGCGGAGGAGGCGGAGATACAAGATATCCTGCAGCGCAACCAGAATCGCCGCATCATTCAAGGTGGCTCCATCCGCAACATTCCGAATCTTACCTTTATCCCCGCCGGCGCGGTCGGCGACAACGCCTCTGAACTTGCCGCCAATCATCGCATGGAAAAACTGGTAGCAGCTCTCGCGCCGCATTTCGACTGGATACTGATCGACACTCCGCCGGCCCTCGCGTTTTCTGACGCAATCGATCTCGCCCGTGCCGCGGATGCAGTGTTGCTGGTTGCTCGTGGAGCAACCACGACTTACGATGTGGCACAGCGCGCACAGGCGGCCTTCAGCAACTCGCGCATCCTTGGCTTCGTGTTGAATGCGGTTAAGAACGCTCCTCGCAATGCCTCTTACTACTATGGTTACTACTACGGCGAGCGAGAAGCTGGCAGCAAAACGAATGAGCGAAAGGATAAACGGCGGTAAGGATGATCAGGATTTTTAATGTTTATTATCCGACGCGGACTTTGGTGCTGCTCTTTTGCGAGGTCTTCCTCGTGGGTGGCTCATTTCTGCTGGCTACCACTTGCCTCATGGGGCCGGATACGTACATTGTTCTGATCTATGAGAACGGCTTGCTGAAGATCGCTGGCATTACCGTTTTCACCTTACTTCTCACCTATTACTTTGATCTGTATGGTCCGCGACGCATCCAGCAAGGTTGGGAAATATATTTCCGTTTATTGCTTGTTCTTAGCGTTCTATCTTTTGTTCTCGCAGGACTCGTTTATCTTTTCCCGGATTTTGGCATCGGCCCTTACGTTCTTGCCGTCGGCATATCTTTTCTCTCTATCTTTCTCGTTCTCTGGCGCTGGGCCTATGAGCGGATCATTGGCCTTCCCATCTTCCGCGAGCGCGTCTATGTCCTGGGTTGCGGCAAGTATGCTCGCACCGTAGTCGAACTACTGCAGGGCACGCACGATGCCGGCATGGAGGTCGTTGGCTGGAAAGGCGAAAGCGATGCCTATGGGCAGCTTGATCGCTTCGCCGCGGAACTTCGCGCCTTTCGCGGCCCGAAGCCCGGCATTGATCGCGTCATTGTTGCCATGGAAGAGCGTCGCGGAGCAATGCCTGTTCGCGAGTTGCTGGACCTTCGCCTCTGCGGAGTTGTCATTGAGAATTCCAGCACGCTCATGGAGCGGCTTTCAGACAGATTGCCGTTGGACGGTCTCAATCCAAGCACCCTCATCTTCACTGAGGGCTTCCACATGAGCACACTGCAACAGCTTTTCAGGCGCCTGCTTTCTCTGACCGTCTCCTTTGTTGCGCTGGCGATCTGCCTGCCTTTCATTCCCCTGATTTGCCTCGCGGTGCGTCTCTCCTCGCCGGGTCCCATCTTTTTCAGCCAGAGTCGTGTCGGACAGCGGGGGCGCTTGTTTAACGTTTACAAGTTCCGCACTATGCGACAGGACGCTGAGGCGCAGGGAGCAGTGTGGGCGTCCAAGGACGATCCGCGTGTTACTCCGATTGGCAGGTTCATGCGAAGCACGCGGCTCGACGAGATTCCGCAGCTCTGGAACGTTCTGCGCGGAGACATGGCCTTTGTCGGCCCCCGCCCGGAGCGCCCCGAGTTCGTGCAGTGGCTTAGCAAGGAGATTCCCTTCTACGACCTGCGGCACATGATTCGTCCAGGCATTACCGGTTGGGCGCAGGTGCGCTATCAATATGGGGCGAGCCTGGAGGAGACCAAGCGGAAGCTTGAATACGATCTCTACTACGTAAAGCATCAGTCGATTGGCCTAGACCTGCTCATCATGTTTGAAACCATCAAGACAATCATTCTGCGCCGGGGGGCCCAGTGAGAACCGTCTTCTGGTTGTCGGTGATCGGCATCCTCTACACCTATGTGGGATACCCCATGGTGATGTGGATGCTCGCGCGGCTGCGGCCACGGCCCTGGGCGGGGAAGCCGATTACACCCAGCGTAAGTGTCGTGCTCGCGGTGCGTAACGGCGTAGCCCTGCTTCCGCGCAAGATTGAGCACCTGCTTGGTCTCGACTACCCCAACATCAAAGAGATCATCATCGTTTCGGACGGCTCAACCGACGGCACGGCGGAATTGCTTGCTCGCGAGCATCATGCGCGTCTGACTACCATCATCCTTGATGAGCACAGGGGCAAGGCGGTTGCTCTCAATGCCGGCGTTGCGAAGGCCACAGCGGATGTAATCCTCTTCGTGGATATCCGGCCGGAGATTGCTCCTGGGGCGATTCAGCAACTGGTCAGCAACTTCGCCGATCCGACGGTTGGCTGCGTGACCGGCGAACTCATTCTGCGCAACGAAGCCAACGATGCCGCCTCCGCGGCTGTCAGCGGGGGCTATTGGCGCTATGAAAAGTGGATTCGGACGTGCGAGTCAATCTGCGGTTCCCCGGTCGGCGTCTATGGCGGCTTCTACGCAATTCGGCGCGAACTTGCCGTACCGCAGCCGGGGGGAATCATTCTGGATGATATGTTCCAGCCGCTTTCGATCATCCGTGAGGGCTACCGTTCAGTTCTCGATGCGCATGCCTACGTCTACGACACGTGGCCACCGAAAATTGAAGCGGAGTTTCATCGCAAGGTTCGCACGCTGGCCGGTAACTTCCAGCTCTTCCGTCTCGCGCCGTGGACGCTGACTCCGCGGAATCCAGTTCTCTTTCGGCTTGTGTCGCACAAGGTCATGCGTCTCGTAGTGCCTTACCTGCTGGTTCTGCTGCTTATCTCCACATTGGCGCTTTCGGGCGGATCACTCCTCTATGCGACATTCGCCGCTTTGCAAATATTTTGCTGGACCGTTGCCCTTGCCGGCCTGCGCTACAGTATTCCCATGCTGCATCGTCTGGCGGCTCCGGCCAGCGCGCTGTTGGTACTCCAAGCGGCCGCCGTCGTTGGGCTTTACCGATTTCTCTTCACGCGTGGCCCGCTTTGGAAGATATGGACTCTTCAGGAGCCGGAAGAGCGGACTACAACTCCTGAAACAGCGAACTCCGTGTCGCCGAAACCCTTAGCGCCTGCAGCGGGAAAGCACCGGGCGTAGAATTCTTTTGAAGGATTCACCTTTGTGAGAGGAGCGTCAAACCGTGATGAATCACTTGAGGGTGCTGTTCATTTCCATACTGGGAATCGGAGCCATGGTGACCGGCTACGGTCTTCACAACCACATCGTCAAGGTGAAAGCGGCGAGGCTGGACCATGTTGTCGCGCCCGCGGCCTTCTTTCCTGCAGGCTCCGCCTGGACACAGGATGTGAGTCATGCGCCCCTCGATCCTCAATCCTCCGCCATCATCGGTTGGCTCGCGGGTGCAGGCGGCTGGGGAAACAACAATAGGATGCAGGTCGACTTCAGCATGCGGGTCATCCAGGCCGACGCCTCAACTCCGCAAGTTCCCTTCCGCAAGGGTCCTGAATTTTACATCAATGATTCCGACGTGGTTCCCACTGTTCCTCTTCCCGCTGGAGGCGGTCTGGAAGGGAAGCCGGGCTATCAATGTCCCCAGGGGGGCGACTGCCACCTCATCGTAGTCGACCGCAGCCACGGCAAACTCTACGAAGCCTACTCGGCCAACTACACACAGGGTGCTCTAGCCGCAGACTTTCTTGCGGTTTGGGATCTGAACCGCGTGTATCCGCAGTCAGGACGCGGCGATCAGTGCACCAGCGCCGACGCCGCCGGCCTTCCGATTGCTCCACTACTCTTCAATGCCGACGAACTCGCTACGGGAAGCATCAACCACGCCATCCGATTCATTCTTCCCAATCCGCGGATTCGCGCGCACGTCTTTGTACATCCAGCCACGCATGCGGGTGCACCGCGCGGGCCGATTGACGCTCCTCCGATGGGCGCACGCTTCCGCCTGAAGGCCTCGTTCGATATGTCGAAGCTGACGCCCGCCGCACAGGTCGTTGCGCGCGCCATGCAGAAATACGGTATGTTCCTGTCGGACGGGGGCAATATCGCCCTCACTGCACAGAACGACAAAGATACTCGAGCAAAATACGCCGACTTGGATTTCGGCCCTCACGATCTGCTGGATTTGAAGGTAACCGACTTTGAAGTCGTCGATATGGGAACGCCAATCCGGTTGACCGATGACTGCGTGCGGAATCGGTAGAGCGAACAGTTGCGCTGCGCCACTTGGGTTCAAAGCTGAATGCGGAGGCGCTCCGGTCAGTTTCCACCGGAATTCAGGAGGGAAATGAAGCATTTGAGATGGGGCCAAATCAACTCGACCCTCTTTTCGGGTTCGGTTTCCGAACTGCTTCACCCTCCTGCCAGTCAAATCCCCTTTCTCGACGGCTTGCGATCCCTCGCCGTACTACTTGTGATTAGTGGTCATCTTAGTGCGCAATTCGCGGCGTCAAATGGCCCAAATCTCTATTCCAGACTGCCTTTTGTTGTTCATGGCTGGATCGGAGTAGATCTATTCTTTGTTCTCAGTGGCTTCTTTATTGGGGGACAATTGTGGAAAGAAATCCGAGATCGGGGATCCATCGCAGTCGGCCGGTTCGTCCTACGCCGCGGATTCAGGATTTGGCCGCTGTACTTCTTCACTTTTTTATGTGTTCTTACGTTTGATCTAACTTTTGGGCACGGTGCATCAGCCAAAGAATACGGTTGGTCGGACCTCATCTTTATCACAAACTTCCACAATCGTGGCTTGGTCATGGGGAGTTGGTCCCTCTGCACCGAGGAGCAGTTTTACATCGTTGCACCGCTTGTACTATTTTTCTGCGCAAGGCATGTGCAGTCGATCCGCACGTTTCGCCCCTGGTTGTGGGGGTTGTTACTGGCTGTTCCTCTACTCCGAACGGCCGTGTGGGTGCACATTACTGGACACTTTTTTCAGCATAGCCCGGCCTTATTCGCTCCGCTTTATTACGGGTCCGTCACCCATTGTGATGGGCTTATCATTGGGTTGATCATTTCGAATCTTTGGATTGCGCACGACAAGTCCGCGTCCAGATTCTCAACTCCCGGTATCTTGATTGCCGTGGCTGCCGCTTTGATGATCGGGTTGCATCAGTTACAAAAGGAGATTTTCGATTTCACTGCCTTGGCACTGCTTTTTGGCTCGCTTGTCTGGCTAGGACTCCAAAGTCGGTCAGCGCTCTTCAATTCAAAGATTTTTTATTGGATCTCCCGGCTATCCTACGGTATGTATTTGAATCACGAATATATGTGCCCGTGGATTGTACGTGTGGTGCTTCCCCGACTACCATTTTCAGCGCAATTTCCGGTCGTTACAAATCTCGTGGGCGTCATTCTGATCGCGATGTGTTCGGCTGCCATAGCGCTTGTGACCTTCTGCTGTGTTGAGTACCCATTCCTGCAAATAAGGAAAGCCATGCTGGGACGCCATACGGATCGTCCTAACACTCGCGAGTCAGTTGTGGCGAAATCGAAGGTCGAGGAGCTAGAGCGTTTTCGATTCACTTGTTGACATTGAAATCGCATCAAAGGTAGCTTTTTCTTGAGGAAAAAGCCACTTGGCTGTGTGCTTTCTGTAAAGAGCAGAATCGAAAACGCTGTAAGTTGAGCGATTTTCAGGTCGTCAATGAGCTGCGGGGCCGCGATGTGTTCCGATAAAGGTCCATATAAGCATTGACCATCGATTGCAGAGTAAAGCGCGTGTGGAAGGTGGATTCTGCGTTCTGCGAGAATTGCTTTCGTTCCGTCTCGTTGCTGGCCAGCCGCAGAATCGACGCGGCCATCTCTGCGGGATCTGTTACGGATACCGTAAACCCAGCTTTCGCCAGCCGTACAACTTCAGCCATTCCACCCACATCCGTCACGACTGCCGGCAATCCAAGCGAGAAAGCCTGTAGAAGCGAGATGGGCAGGCCTTCCGATTTCGACGACATGATGAAGGCATCAGCCGCGGAAAAGAACGGCGCTACGTTGAGTTGCTGCCCCCAGAATGTTACTTGCGCAGCGATGCCCAGTTCCGTGGCCAGTCTCTCCATCGTCTTGCGTTCGCTACCATCGCCCACCATCCAAAGCCGCAAACCCGGCATGGACTGAAGCGCGGCGCAAAAGGCATTCAGCAGCAGCGCATGGTTCTTCACGGGCTCAAGCCGGCCAACGTAAACCAGCGTAAAGCCGCTCTTCGGCGGACACTGCTCCAGCGCGACTCGCTTGAGCGGGACTGCGCCATTGTAAATGCGTACAATTTTTCGCGCGGGAACGCTGTGAAGGCTTTTCAAATTGTTGGTGGTTGCGTCGCAGATGCCCACGATCCAGTCGCAACAGGTGGCCGCAAAAGCGTACTTCAACTCCTCGGCCAGCCTGCGCGGCGGGGCAACGAGGCTGTGCCGCGTGGAAACAATGCTTGGCACGCCCGCCAGCCGGGCAGCCATGGCCGCATACACGGTCGGCGTCGGGTTATGAAGATGGACTACGTCGGGGTGCGACTCTTTGAAGATGTGGAAGAAATTCCGCGCGGCGTCCTGCAAGTGTCGGCCCACGTTGGCCTGCACGGCGAAGCCTTCTGCTTGCATCCGTTCTCCGAGCGGGCCAAGAGCGGCCACCGCATAGACGCACGGGTCGTGGCCCTGCTCTCGCTGGAGACGGCACATCTGAGAGACAAGCGTCTCAGCGCCGCCTACCTCCATGCTGTCAATGATGTGCGCGATCTTCATACAGGTTGCCTTGACCTCTAAGAGCGCGGTACTTACCTATCCTCTGTTGCTGACATGGACGGTGGCAAGCTTGAACGCCTGCATCAGTGCATCCGGTTCAAAATTCTGATGGTGATGTACAGCCCAATCACCAGCAAGATTGCCAAGCCGCTGGCATAACGAAGCAAGCGTGCCAACCGCATGCGGGGAGCAATCATTCCTCTCCGCAGAGCCATCTGGTAAACCACCTCTACCAAGCCGCCCAACAGGAAAAACGTCATGACAAAGGCACGCGAGAGAAACCATCCCGCAACCAGAAATCCTGTGAGCGACAAAATAAGCAACCGCCCCAGGCGATTGATCTCCTCCTTGTCAACGGCCTCAATCGTCCTCGACGCCCGTGGAAAGAGTCCTTTCTCAGGCTCGATCAGCTCTCCGTCACTCACCTTTGCCGGCGAAGCAGCGGCCAGAGCGTCCCTGACCACGGGAAAAAGAAACATACTCCAGAAAAACAGCCCAAACAGGCCAGTTTCCGCCGCGCAGACTGCGACTGAGTTGTGCGCGGTATGATGGGAATCTATATAATCGCTCAACCCACCGAAGCCCACCCCGAACAACGGATGAGACTTCAGCGCCTGCAGGCTTTCGCCCCAAAGAATCGTGCGGTCTTGACCCGCATCGGCAGAGATATCCCGCCCTCCGGTAAAGTTCAGAGCCATCGCCGCCGCGAGCACTCCGCCCGCAATCAGCAGCGCAGGCAGAGTCCCTATGCGACGCCGCAACGCCACAATGATCATAGCCACCAAGGCCAGCAAGGCGCCGCGCGAGTGCGTCAGGAACAGTCCGTACAGCAGCGCGCACACCGGCAACAGCACCAGTACAAAGTTCCGTGGCGCCTTCTTTGGACGCCAGAAGATGAACAGCAGCGGGATCACGCAGACAATCAACTGGCCAAAATCATTCGGATCGTTAATCTCTCCCAGGCCCCTCAACCGGTAAAGAGACCCTTCCTGGGCATTAGGCATGGGAAGCAGATATGGGTGCTCAATCTTCCATCTATCCAACATGGCGCGATACGTGTCATCTGGTAAATGATGAGCGGTTTCAGGAATTCCGTGGCTCAGATCGTTGCACCCGTGCGCAATCACAAACAGGCAGACGAACAGAAGCATAAGCACTAGGACCTGCAACTTCTTCTTCGAGTCGCAATGCAGGCACACAAGAAAATAGGCAAAAGCGCTCGGTAAGAATCCAAGGAACGCATACACTGCTCCGCCCGGCCAACGCACCGCGATCAGCACAGACATAAAGACCGCAAGCGCCAACCCGATCAAAGCCAACGACTGCGGCGACTTGAGAATGAATGATTTCGACAGCGCGGGCAGTGAGACCAAAAAGACCACTGCCGCAAGAATCAGCTCAATGCGGAAAACCGCTAGATGGCCAAACAAGGCGACCGGCGTGAGGTACGAAACGACGAGATAAAAAATGGTTAAGATAAATCCCATTGTGAAGGACCTCAGTGCGATTGGCAGCCTGAAACAGAATAAACAGGGCAGCACGCTTAACACATTGTAGCGATCCCAGAGTTAAGAAAGTTGCCATCCATCGTTCGGATTTCTACGCTTGATTCTAGCAAATTAACAACAGTCGCGTGATCCGGGCCGGGAAAATCCTGATACCATGAAACGAGCCTGTAGAACCTAAGTACCCATACTACAAGAGGCATCGATATGGATGGTGAAATCGCCCACAAAATGGCAGGCCATCTGCCGTCACTCGACGGACTTCGGGCCATATCAATTGCTCTTGTTCTGCTGGGCCATCTGAGCGGAACGAGGGGCTTTGTAAAAGTGGATCCTGGCATAGGAGACTATGCCCACCTGGGAGTAGTCGTCTTTTTCGTAATCTCAGGCTTCTTGATCACGCGCCTTATGATTCTGGAACGCAAAAGAGAGGGGCGTGTAAGTCTCAATCTCTTTTATGCTCGGCGGGCACTGCGGCTTTTTCCGGCGGCGTACACATTTATCGCCTGCGTATGTCTCCTCTGGTGGGCTGGAATTGTGCATATGCAGGCCAGGGATATCTGGCACGCCGTCACGTACACGGTGAATTTTCTGCCCGGACGGTCATGGCAGGTTGGTCATCTGTGGTCGCTTTCCGTAGAAGAGCAGTTCTACCTGATTTGGCCTTGTACCTTTGTTCTATTGGGCCTGCGGCGGGCGCGTTGGGTTGCCGCTGGGGTGATTCTGTTTGGGCCTGTCGCGCGCTCTTGCGCTTGGCTGTTCCTGAGAGGAACCGCGTATCGCGATCTGGAAATGTTCCCTTTGGTTGCAGACAGTCTTGCGACTGGGTGCCTCTTGGCGCAGGTCAGCGGTTGGCTCGAAGGGCAGGGGTGGTATCTACGGCTGTTCCGTCCGGCTTATTCGATTGGGTTGATGTGCCTAGTATTGTTGATCAATCGCTACATGGGTTACACAGTGGTCTCGGTATTCGGCACATCTATCATAAATGTAAGTCTTGCTATCCTCATTCACCGCAGCGTTTATTGTTACCAAGACTGGATTGGAAGAATCCTCAACTGGGGCCCAATTGCGTTTGTAGGTGTTCTCAGTTATTCACTCTATTTATGGCAGCAGATATTTCTCAACCGGAATTCCACCGCTTGGATAAACGCGTTCCCGGAGAACCTGGTTTTTGCGGTTGCCGCCGCGCTAGGGTCTTATTTCCTGCTTGAAAAGCCCTTGCTCAGCCTGCGCCATAGGTTGCATGAACGGCAACATAGAATTGTAGCAAAAGCGCAACAGCTGCATGAATCAAAACGGTAAAGCCTGATACCATAATACAGACCTGTGGAGTCTACGAGGGCACTCTAGAGCGACCGAGATGGATGGGGAACCTGTTGATCAATCCCTATATGGGCTATGCGGGAGGTTCTATGACACAAACGGCTGAACGTGCTTCTTGCCCTAGGCTGACCATTGTTGTCCCATGTCACAACGAAGAACAGGTGTTGCCTGTAACGGCGAGCCGACTAGTGGCATTGCTTGATGACCTCACTCTACGGGCGTTGATCGTCGAGCAGTCGATTTATTTTGTCGATGATGGATCGGTTGACGGCACATGGCGTGCCATCGAGCGGCTCGCAAGCGAACACTCCTGCATCCACGGGCTAAAGCTATCTCGGAACTTCGGTCAACAGAGTGCAGTCCTCGCTGGACTGCTCACTGCTCCAGGCGATGTGCTGATCAGCATGGACGCCGATCTCCAGCACGATCCGGCGGCGATAGAAGACATGGTGCGCGCATATATGGGCGGCGCCGAGGTTGTCTACGGCATTCGACGCAACCGCAAGACTGATAGCTTTTTCAAGCGCACTTCTGCCGAAGGCTATTACCTATTGGTCAAGGCTATGGGCATTGAGTTCAATCAGTCTGATTTTCGGCTCTTGAGCCGGCGTGTAGTGGAGGAGCTGCGCAATTGCAAGGAAACTAATATGATGCTGAGGGGTCTGATCCCTCGACTTGGCTTTCATTCTGAGCAGATCTACTATAACCAGCATGTACGCTTTGCTGGAGAAACAACGTGGACAACCTCGAAGCTGATTTCCCTTGCATTGAACAGCATTACGCAGTTTACTGAGATACCGTTGAAGATCATCACCGTTCTCGGCATACTGGTGTCGGTTCTCAGCTTTGGCATGGCAGCTTGGGCGTTAGTTATAAATTTTTTAAATCCAGGTGCTCTTCCCGGCTGGGCTTCCATTGTAATTCCCCTCTATATGCTGGGAGGGATTCAGTTGTTATCTCTTGGAGTTATTGGGCAATACCTTGCGAAGGTATACTCAGAAGCGAAGGCTCGGCCTCGCTTTATTATTGAGAAGAGCGTTTAAGACGTATCCTAGCTCTGCGTGTGTGCAGTTCCGCCTTTCTTCTTGGTGAATACGAGAACTTGTCTTCTAGCCGCTCATGGCCAGATTCCTTCCCTTAGAATCCCCGGATGGTTGTCATCGAACGTATTCCTTTTTCCCTAACCTCAGACAGGGGGAGTGGCGCAATCCATGAGCAAATGCTCAGGGCGCTTGAAGCTCGTAGACCTTCAGGTCGCCGTAGAAGGGTTCGGGAAAGTGTCCAACCAATTTACCTTGGGCAGTAAACTCCGCCATGCGCTGATTTAGCTCAACGTAGGAGATCCTATCCCAAGGTAAACCATTGACCATTACACGGTCGCCTATGATGAAGTAACGGGCGTGAAACTGGTTAGCCGCCATCCAAGGATCGGTGCGCTCGTAGTTGATGAAAGGGTGGTCGTGGAGCGCGAGCCAGAAATCGATGGCTCCATAAACAGTCTGACCGGGGGGAATCACGCTGCGCAATTCCGCTGTTACCTTGTCATAATCCGCTCTGCGTGCGTTATGGAGCAGGACAAAGTTCCCCGCAATCTGCGCCGCGACAACCAGGCAGGAGAGGAAGAGAACGGCGCGATGCAGTTTCCGGTTGGAACTGGTGGCGGCAACCGCGGCGCCAATGGCAAGGGCGAATATCGGCGCAAGAAGCGCGCAATAGCGCGAGGTCTTGTTCACCACATAAATGAGCCAAAATACAGTTGGGGTGAGCAGGAGTAGTTCAAGGTAAAACCAACGTCGGCGCAGTTTCCAGAGGAGAAAGCTGGCCGCGAGGAAAAAGAGCGGTATGGGAAGCCTGACGGGAATGGATTCCAGTCCGTGCCGGTGGAGCATCTTGAGACCGAGCAGATCGGAGTAACGTAGGCCCTCTTCCAGGAATTTTGTCCAAAGCGAAAGAGACGCATCTTTGCCCAGATATTCTTGCCGGAAGCCGGCGCGGCCCAAGGGAGAAGTTAGTATCCAGGCGGCGAAGGGCACGAGGCCAAGACCGTATCCAACCCCGTAGCCGATTGCCCCCCGCAGCG
>Ga0182014_10000460_pt1 | contig 53675 bp, 36 predicted proteins | sample 612S2DmetaG_FD_120489 | JGI IMG/M metagenome (GOLD analysis project Ga0182014, IMG submission 120489) | Permafrost microbial communities from Stordalen Mire, Sweden - 612S2D metaG | ecosystem: Environmental > Terrestrial > Soil > Wetlands > Permafrost | place: Sweden: Stordalen | collected... | reverse complement strand
TCAAGGCGTTGTTGTTTGCGCGCAGGTTTGAGCTGTCTTCGGAACGGCGCGGGGACGGTCATAGTGAACTGGGCTTTTTGCTTGCCAACGGCGCCAACTTTTCCGGGCATGCCTATTATCGGTTGGGCGGCAGCGGAACTTTCCAGCAGCACCTCGTTGATTTCGATTTCAACTTCCTGCCCATCGTAGATAACTATCACGCGCCGACAATCGCACAGGACTCGCGGACTACTCCTTCTGTTCAGGGCACGCAGGCGATGTTCGACTGGTGGGAACGCGTATTCGACTATGTGCAGGCGCGTGAACAGGTGCGCGAGCGCCGCAACTGTGCTCTTTGGACTCTGTTCGACGAAGCACACGAACTGACACCGTCCAATCCAGGATCGCTGCTGCGTCACATGGGCGCACGAGAACGCGATTGGCCGCTCGACCTGCGCTTTTACCAGGACCAGTTCAATCCGCCGTACGCGGTGACAAGCACCGATCTCGAAGACGATCGCTGGGTGATTCGCGTCTGGCACGCGGATCGGCTGGTGCGGACGTTGTTGCGCTGCGCGAGCGATGAGGAGGCGAGGGAGGCTCGGCCCGACCTGTGGGGATCGCGCGATCCGAGCGCCCTTGTGACGGGCGAGACGGTGACTGGGAATGCGAACCTGACAAAGTTCTTGTGCGACCGGTGCTTCGGCAAAGAATGTTCGCGACGCTACGAGGATGTGCGCAGACTCAATGATGGACTCAGAGACCGCGGGCGCCGGGCGCTGATTTGCTACCTTTGCGCCATGGATCGCGTGGCGCTGCCATGGGGGCAGGGACAATTTGCGGAGACGGCGCGCGACCTGAGCGATGTGCTGCTTCTCGATGTGGAAACCGGCACCTGTGAACGGGCAAGCCGGATCCAGGAGGCAATCACGGCGGTACAGAATTTCATTCGTCGCGCGCGGCTGGGGTTGGAGCCGGGCTGGCCCGTTACGGGCGACTTTGCGCACATGTGGGACCGGCACTTGGCATCGTTCCATGTATGGCAGGCGTGCAAGCGGCGTCATCTCTACAAGGAGAACTACATCGAGTGGGAGGAGTTGGAGAAGGCGCGGCGCATCGAAGCATTCCGCTTTCTCGAATCGAGGCTGCGCAGTGATGCATTGACCGTGGCCAAACCGGGAGGGCTGGAGTGGTGGCCCGGCGAGCGTCCGCCAGCTCGCAAGGGGATGGACCTGCTTCAGCGGGTGGAACCGGATCGGACGCAGCTTCTCAATCCAGCGCGGGAAGGATTCGATCTGCTGGCAACGCCGGAACGCGCGGCGCAGCCATCGTGGCTGACCGTGACGCCAACGGCACAATCAGGCACGGCATCGGCGGGCGGAGCGACAGCACTACCGTACTGGATGGAAGCGGCGATCCGCATGGGGCAGCGCTTCTATCGAATCGCGGCAGCCGGTATGCCGCCGGCGAGCTCGGAATTCAAAGGGCACGGCGGGAACGATGGTCTGAAGTGCTGCGGGGAGTGCGGGCGCATACATGCGGCGATGGTGGATGAATACTACTTCTGGCTCGTACCGGGACACAGTTACGTCGAACCCGTGAATAGTGCGCAGAATGGATCTGCCGCATCGACAACCAGTCCGGATGATTATCAGTACGGTTTTCAGGATGACTTTTACAGCCAGAGCGAACAGGTGTCGGGATGGCAGGATCCAACCCAGTTGCCGCAGATGCTGGCGTGGAGTCCAAATCGCATCGTGCGGCTGGCTTGGTGCCGCATTCACAACGGCGAACTGCAGCAGCAGCGGATGACATCGCAAGGAGTAGCGGTGCAATCGACTGGGGTTGCGGACCTTACGTTTGTGGGCAGAACCGCGGATTCGCTAACTTTCTCAGTGAGCAATGCTCTCATTCCTTCGCCGCCGCCGGTGTTGAACGACTCGTCCGCTCCCGGATTTCGCTATGACATGGCCATCGATGCCGCAGTGGTACTGCCTCAGGTTTCGGCTCCACAGGTACCGGTGATAACGAACCCGGGCAATCTTTCGTCGTATCCATATTTTGTTCATGTCAACCCGGGCAGTCACCTGCTTCCCCTGTCGCCCTTCAGTCCGTCAATCACGGTGGCGCGCGCCCTCCGTGCGCATTGCAGTTTTGAGTCGGCACTGAAGTGGTACAGATTGGCATTCGATCCCATCAGCGAGGACTGCACGTGGATCGACTGCTCGCAGGATAGCGACGCGACCCCGGACGTCGCACGAATCACTGTCGCTGGTCGTGACGAATCGTTGAACTCAGCGTGCTGCGACAGTACAAAGGTGTCCGCGACCACAGCTCGCAACCGCATTATTCTGCTGCACTACCTGGAGACAATGCGCGAGTGGGGCGACGCGGCCATGCGGAGGAATTCGCAGGAGCATTTCCAGCAGGCCCGGCTATTGTTTGACACCATGCAGAGGATTTTGGGCAAGGCGCCACAGTCGATCTACCTTTCGGCGCCGGCCAACATGCAAACGGTGGCAGACCACATTCCGGATTTCGCACCGCTGAATCCGCGGCTCATGGATCTCTACAACATCGTGCGCGACCGCTTGCGTGCGATCCACACGTGCCTCAATGCATCGCGGCTGCGCAACGGCAACCGAGCCTGCGACATCCCTTACTTTGGGGATAGCCCGCTGCGCGATGGTTGGCGCACCTCGATGGAGCTGTGCGCAGACGAAGGAGACTGGTGCTACCTGGTAAGCCCCTATCGCTTCGTTTTTCTCGTTCAGAAGGCAGCGGAAGATGCCAGCAAGGTACGCGAGCTCGGCGGGCAGTTGCTGGCGGCATTTGAAAAAGGAGATGCCGAATACCTGGCCTCACTGCGCGCCGGCCAGGAACGGCAGCTCATGGACCTGCAACTGGCAGCGCGGCAGGATCAATGGCGCGATGCGGACTGGCAGGTTGAGGCGCTCCAGAAGACAAAGGCGGTGAGCCAGGCGAACCTCGCCTATTACAACCTTCTTATCCAGAATGGGCTGATCAGCGGCGAGATCGCGTATCAGGATCTTACCGCGGCGTCGATCGCGTTGCGCGCCGCAGCCGATGTCTCCGAGGGGATCGCCGGTGGAGTAGCTGCTGTCCCGAACACATTTACAGGGGGCGCGGGATTTGGCGGCACACCGTTGTTCTATGTGCAGCTTCCCATCGGGCAGCCTCTGGCGGAAGTATTCAGCATCGCGGCGCGGATCATGAACGGGCTATCCACGATTGCTGGAACCACGGCAGGACTGGAACTGACCGAGGCAGGATGGCAGCGGCGCTCCGATGAATGGACCCACCAGGTACGCATTCTGACTATCGAAATCGAGCAGATTGAGCTTCAGATCCTGGGCGCGCAGCGCAGGCGCGATCAAGCGCTGCAGGATCTGAATGTGCATCAGCGGCAGCTCGAACAGTCCATCGAGGTGATGGATTTCCTGCGCGACAAATTCACTGCGCACGACCTGTATCTCTACTTGCAGAAGGAGACGATGGGGCTCTATTACAAGATGTACGAGTTGACTCTCCACCGTGCGCGGCAAGCGCAGCAGTCGTTCAACCTGGAGCGCGGACACACCGCGCGGCACTTCATCCCGTCGGAGCCTTGGAACTCGCTGCAGGAGGGGCTGATGGCCGGCGAGCGCCTGGACGTGGCATTGCGGCACATGGAGAAGGCCTACCTCGATGAAAATGTGCGCGAATATGAGTTAGCCAAACATTTCTCACTTAGACAGAACTTCCCTCTGGAGTATCTGCGCCTGAGGACATCGGGTTATTGCGAGATCGACATTCCGGAGTGGATGTTCGATAGCGATTATCCTGGCATGTACATGCGGCGCATACGAAATGTCAGCCTGACCATTCCGTGCGTGACGGGTCCGTTCAACGGGATCAACTGCCGGCTGACGCTGTTGAGCAGCGTGACACGGATCGCGCCTCGACTTGATCCGCCGGCGCACCGTTGCTGCTGCGACAACCGGCGGGGTGACCCTTATGAACTGTGTCCATGTGATCCGCGGGCGGTCCGCCACTACGCGGCGCGCGAGGCCATCGCAACCTCAAACGGAAGGAACGACTCGGGGATGTTCGAACTGAACTTCCGCGATGAGCGTTATCTGCCGTTTGAATACCAGGGTGCAGTAAGTCACTGGAGGGTCGAGTTGCCGCGGGAGAATAACTACTTTGATCTCGACACGGTGAGCGATCTGATCTTGCGCGTGGATTATACCGCGCGCGAGGGAGGGGAGATGTTGCGGCAGGCGGCGAACAAGAGTGCACGTGCGCATCTGCCGGGTGATGGCTGGTGTTTCTTCGATGTGAAGCATGAGTTTCCAGACAGCTGGGAGTTGTTCCGCAACGGGAACAGGGAGCAGCACAAGCAGCTGAGCATGCGGCTAACGCGGCGCATGCTCCCCTATGTTCCGGATTGTCGCGAGCCATGCATCGACAGAGTCTCGCTGGTGTTTGAGACGAGGGAGCTGCCAGAGAAGGATTCCTGCGCAGTGGGTCAGTGCACATGCCCGGAGGCAAAGCCGTGTGACTCATACGCGGTGAGTCTGCAACTGGCCAAGGAATGCGAAGACGCCGATCGGAGACGGGCGAGGGTCTGCTATGTCTCGACGCAGGGTTGTGCCCACCTGTATCACGGGGAGTTTTGCCTGGGGACGTGCCGGGCAGTCGACGAGTTCGCGCCCGTTTTTGAGTTCCCGCACGATATGCCCGAGCTGACGCGGGTGTTTGTGTTCTGTCATTACGCGTTAGCATACGAATCGGGCGCTGAAGCCCATGCATGAAAGTTCATGAACAATCCTTGGCAGGAAATTGTGTCCGGGATCTCCAGCTATAGGGTCTAGCTCTGCTGGTGATAGCAGGCAGTGCGGGTCCGTCGGTGATTGAGGATTTCTCTGCAACCCGTCTCATCCTCTTGTGGCTGCCAGAGTCCAACGGGGATCGTGTCAAAGGTGCTGCCATTTATGGGGTAAAGTTGTTGCGAATGTCCGATGGTGTCAGTTGGAAAAACGGCCACTTCACGGGGCCGCTAACTTGCGAAGCAGCGATCTATCAACTCCTCGCTAGGCTCTTCAGGCTGTCCATATTGACCCGCCTGGTGCTTTCTTTCGCAGTTGCAGGCGCCACAACCCCATCCGGTCCCAAAGAAGCCGTCTCCGGTTTGATGTCCTCCTGGAATGCGAAGGACGCACATGCGTTTGCGTCTCAATTTACCGAGAACGCAACGTTCGTGAATGTCAACGGGACTATTTGGATCGGCAACAAAGAGATAGAGGAGCGGCTTGCCAACGCTGCAGTGTTCAAGACAAGCCATGCAGAGATCAAGCCCGAGAGCCTGCGGTTCCTCAGGCCGGATGCTGCCCTGGTATATGCGGGTTGGACGATCACCGGGAACCCTCGTGGTCCGCAAGCTCGTTCCTACCTGATGACATTGGTCGTCGGCAAACGCAATGATCGTTGGCTCATCTTCACCGCGAGGCCACATGGTCGTAGCCCACCGCGAGAGTGAAGTTGAAGGTCCAGGTTTCTCAAGCACTGTCACACTGTTCAGAGAGTGAAAGCGTTAAGAAGGTTATGTCGTCGTCCTGCCCAAAACTCCGGGCTGTGCTGGCAATCTGTTCGGCAGACGCTGTTGCGAGTTCGGCCGCACGATCGAAGCCAAAGAGTTCCCCAGAGAGATTGCGCGCTTCTGCGACTCCGTCAGTGATGAGGGTTAGCTGATCGGTCAAGGCGAGTTCGGTGCGAAATTCGGTGTAGAAGGCGGATTCTGTGATACCAAGAGGGAAGCCGTTCTCGCAGGGTATTTCTGAACCGTTGATGTAAGGGGCAATGTGGCCCGCATTGGCGATGGTCAACGTGCCGTCCGTGCCCGCACGGAGGATGAGGCAGGTGGTGAAACCTCCATTGCTTTGCTCTTCATGAAAAACCTCCAGTTGTGGATTTGCTGCTCAGCCACCATCCGACATTTCATCGGTGTCTTCAAGCGGCAAGAAGCGGAATTGGGGCCGATTCCTCGTTTTACCGTCGAATGCTGTGGTTTGCCGCGTAGTCTCGGGTCAGAGAACGCTACAATTTTGGTTCCCAGCTTTGAAACGACCTCGAACCAACCAGGAGACTTCAATGGGTGGACCTTCCCCCGGCACGCCGCCATTTGAGAAACCGCTTGAAGACAGGCTCGGATCATGGAAGGAGATCGCGGCCTACCTCAAACGGGACGTGACGACGGCCCAGCGCTGGGAGAAGCGCGAGGGGATGCCCGTTCACCGCCACCTGCACGATAGGATGGGTTCGGTCTACGCCTTTCGCGCCGAGTTGGATGCCTGGATGCGCACCAGGAATCTTCCCGCAGGCCGGGAGAATGTGGAGAACGCCCTCGCGCTCACCCCCACCCCTCCCGCGCCGCAGCCGCCCTCGGCAAAGTCGATCATTCTTCGCAAATGGAGTCTAGCTTTGTCGATTGCAGCGGCGGGGGTCGTGCTTGCAATTGGCGTGCTCCTCTGGCTTCAGAGCAGGGACTACTTCTGGCGCAGCCCCCTGACCGACGCCCGATTTCAGACGGTCTCGGACTTCGATGGTTTGGAGCAGGCCGCCGCGATCTCACGCGACGGCCAATTCGTGGCGTTTCTGTCAGATCGCGACGGACAGATGGACGTTTGGATTACCCAGGTTGGCTCTGGGCAATTCCACAATCTGACCCATGGCGGGGTCCACGATCTCGTGAATCCGTCCATCCGCACCCCCAGTTTCTCGCCGGATGGCTCCCTGGTCGTGTTTTGGACTCGCAGCAAGACGGGCGGCGACATCGGCATTTGGGCGGTGCCTACTCTGGGCGGCGAGCCCAGGCCATACCTTCAAGGCGTGGCCGAGTTCGACTGGTCGAGCGACGACTCCCGGCTCGCTTACCACACACCTGGGCCTGGAGATCCGCTGTTCGTGTCCGACGGAAGCCGGCGACCGGAGGATAGGCCTATCTTCACTGCGCCTGCCGGTCTTCACAGTCACTTTCCTTTATAGTCGCCCGACGGGGCATTCATTTACTTCGTTCAAGGCTCACTCCCGGACAATCTGGACATCTGGCGTATCGGCCCAAAAGGCGGAACACCTGAGCGGATCACGTCACACATGGGCTGGGTGAGTCATCCCGTCCTGTTAGATCGACGGACGCTCGTATACCTCGCCACTGACCCCGATGGTGCAGGGCCGTGGCTCTACAGCATGGACGTGGAGCGTCGCATACCGCACCGGTTGAACGCCGGCATCGATCGATACACATCTTTGGCAGCCAGCGCTGACGGCCGCCGCCTGGTTCTCACCCTGGCAAGTCCGCGGAGGACACTGTGGCGATTGCATATCGGAGACTCAACAACAAAGGGATCGGCGCCGGCTCAAATCCCGCTCCCGAATAGCGTCGGATTCTCCCCACGGCTCGGCCCAGATTATCTTTTGTACATTTCTGCAAACGGCACCAGCGAAAGCATCTGGAAGTTCGCTGACGGAACAGCTTCCGAACTCTGGAGTGGTCAGGGAGCACAAATCTTTGGAGGTCCGGCAATCGCCCCCGACGGAAAACATATCGCGTTCTCGGTCCGGCAGCACGGGCAGTCGCTCTTATGCGTGATGCAGACCGACGGAACGAATGTCCGGACAGTGGCTGACTCGCTCGAATTGCAAGGCTCACCAGCCTGGGCTCCAGACGGCCACTCAATCACCACAGCGGCCAACGATCACGGCGTCCCAAAGCTCTTCCGCGTTCCTCTCGATGGTCATTCCCCAGCCCCTTTTCTCAGCGAGTACTCGGTCGATCCTGCCTGGGCTCCAGACGGCAGGTTTGTTGCCTACTCAGGGCCTGATATCGGCACCAGGTTTTCTGTGAAAGCCGTTACCAGCGAGGCCGCTCTCCATGCGCTCCCGGTCCTGACTTTGACCAGGGGAGCCCGGCATCTGGCCTTCCTGCCTGGAGGGCGCGAGCTTGTGTTCCTGCAAGGAGAGATTCAACATAAGAATCTCTGGCTGATCGATCTGGAGACTGGCGCCGAGCGACAGTTGACCAACCTCGCGCCGGACTTCGACATTCGCGACTTCGACGTATCCCCAGATGGTCGGGAAGTCGTGCTCGAACGAATGCAGGAGCGCTCGGACGTGGTGCTGCTGGATCTTCGCCGACCGTAAGACTGATTCATCCCATTGCACAGGAATCAAGTGAAATGCGAAACGAAGCCCGTTGGAGATTGAGCCCCCGCGGGCAGGATCGGTAATGACTGTGAGGCTTTGGTCTACAGTAATTCCGAATTTGCTATAAATAAGTCAGCGATAAAGTGAGATTACCACCGGCAGAACCGGGGAATTCCCGTTTGATTAGTCCCCGAATGCGGGCCAGTGTCCGTGGATCTGCCGGTACATGATCCTGGGTTGACGACAGGCCAAACCGTGTTTCCAGGATTCGTCCGGATCTGAATTGCGAGCTCCGATTGGATTGTCGGCCACTCTTCCCCAACTCGACCCCGGCTGGCCAAATTGGAGTTCTGTACGTATGGGCGGCCAAGCGTTAACCGCAAGAACTGGCAACTCGAGTGTGTCTGCATGTCCGACTCCAATAGACTTGCGGAAAGCAACCGATCGAGGAATGAATCTCAGGGGGGATCATTATCCAACTTTTGCAACGTTCAAATCATCAGACTTTCTTATTGCTTTCTATCCGCCACATCGGGCTCAACTCGGAGGGGCAAGAGGGGCCGGTCCACGGGTAGGCGGTCATCCGCGATAATCTCGTTCGCCTGGCCGATGCGCTCGGAAGGGAGAGGATGAGTGCGAAAGTAGCCTTCCAGCCCATCGATTGCAACCTTGCTCAGCTCTTCTGCCGGAGTATCGACGTGCATCACGTACTCGCGGTCCAACTGCGCGAATCGAGTAAGAAGGTTGACCGCACCCAGCGCCGAATAGCCCGCCGTCACGGCGATTCTCATTCCTTCACGATCAGCTTCAAACTCTTCATCCTTGCTGTAGCCGGCTTCCCATAAGGCCATAGGGAATTGAGCTATTGCCGACACGACATCGAGGTTCAGGTTGTGGAGTTGGGCCTCAACCTGGACGCGCTCGACAGCATGGTAGTGATCAATGTGTTCGATTTCATGCCCGAGTACAAAAGCGAGTTCATCCTCGCTGTCCATTTGGTTCAGGAGGCCCTGGCCAATGAAGACATGTCCTCCGGGCAATGCAAATGCATTGATGAGGTCCGGGTCCGGAACGAGGTGGAAGCGGAAGTTGAGTTTTCGCTTGGCGTGGGCGGCGAGGTGGCCGCCGACCTGATTGACATAGCGCTCCGTGAACTGTTCCTTGGAGGTGAGCGCAGGATTCTCGGATACATATTGTTGAGCAATCTCGTCGCCGATCCTCGTTTCCCGATCGTCCGAGAGCCGCGTCAATCCCATGGGCACACGCGTCAAGTCGCGCTGCCAGTCCGCGGCAGCATCGACGACGGCATTGGCGTTGACGGAGTCCTGGCGGCTTCTGTGCTGCGCGAGATAAAGAGCTCCGGCCGCGACGAGCAAGACAACACCCAATGCAAGAATTCGCTTCATAGCAACCGCCTGACCGTATCGCGATACTTGCTGTAGAGGGTGGAGACGAGGGTCAAGGCCGCACCGAGCACGATGAATGTGATGTAGCGGTCGCGCTCGTTCAGGTTCCAGGCATCGCGAATAACAATCTTACCTACGCACAGCAGCAGCAGGAAGAGCCCGGTGAGGCGGTAGCTTCGCTGGCTCACGAGTAGTCCCAGCAGGATCACCATAACTCCCACGATGCCCCATGACAATGTGACCATCCCGGGATTCATCTTGACGGCGATCATGAAGACGATGAGTACAACAGGAGCGAAGAAGAGGAACTGTTCCGGGCGATGCAGGGCCAGGCGGCGGCTGAGCAGCGACGCCAATGGGCGAGCTGCGTATCGTTTGCGCAGGCGGAAGGCGATGGGCAACGCACCAAAGAGAATCGCTGCCGTGAGCAAAAGAACGGAGAATTTCCCCCGCCATCCTCCCGCAACGAAATAGCTCGCACCGAAGATATTGTGTGCAAGGCCGCGCGCTACAACTCCGACCACGAGGAGAACTGCCTGCTGGAGGAACACCTCCTTGTCGAGCAAGAGAGCGGCGGTCATCAGCGCCAGTACCAGGATCGACCAGGCCACAACGATCCACTCGGGGTTGGTCTGGTAGTAGAGGAGCGCCGCAACGGAGCCGGTACCGAAGTAAGCGATCAGGCTGCTCGCGGACCAGCGCCCGATCTCTGGCCTGGCCCTGTCGGATTGCAACTGCGACCACACGAAGAAGTAAATCAAGGCTAAAGGCGCGACAGTGTAAATGCGCGGGCTGAGTGCTTCTCCAGGCAGGGTTGCAGCGGTGAGATTGACAAAGAAGATTCGCAGGAATGAAGCACTGAGCAAGGCATAAGCCTGCAGGCGAAGCTGCTTCTGTTGCTGCCATGCGCCAATCTCAAAGAGCATCAACCCGAAGATTGCCAGGCCGAGGGCCACACTAATCGGCTGGAGCTCACTCCAAAGCATCCATGCGCCGAGACTGGAGCCAACCCATGAATACGCGTGGCGAAGATCGGACTTCGTCATCGACTCAGGCAGGCGGACCCAGCGCGCCATGGCATAAAGTACGACGACGAGAATTGAGACAGTAATCGAGCGCAGGTCAATGCCGTGCCACTTATCCAGCGTGTAGAGATTCAGCGTGGCTGCGCGCACTACGGCTAGCAAAGTGAGCAGGTGGGCCTGATAAGGAAGTTCTTCGACTGTGAAGATGCGGTCAATTGCGGCAAGTGCGAGTGCAAAGACCGCCCAGATCACCGCGAGCCACGGTTCGGGAGACTCGTGCCACGCAAGCGCCGCAACCAGGGCTGTAGCAGTCCATGTGTGCGCCCAAGCCGCCGGACGGCAGTACGAGGCATTCTCCTGCGTAGAAAAGCGGGAGATGGCATAGAACGCGGCCGCACAACCAAGCATGGGCAAGTAGCGCTCCGTTGCGCTTTGAGCATCCATGTTGCAGACAAAGAGCTGGACGGCAGCGCCGGCCGCAAGCAGGTGTTCCTGGTAGGTGAGGTCGGAGAGCTTGAAGCGGCGTGCGATGAGACTGAGCGCAGCCGCGCACGCAACCCAGACGGGTGAAACCCACGGCTGAGCGACGTCGCACCAGACGAGTGCGACCAACATTGAAGATGCTGTCCACAGCGCGATGGAGCGAAGAGAGAGGCGCAGGTCGTCCACTCCCGAGAGCACCCAGGCCGCGAAGTAGAAGACGAGCGCGAGAATGGGCACGGTGACGAGGCGCGCCGCGGCGTGTTGGGGATAAAGATTGGAGAGGTGGAAGTTGACCATCGCCGTGCGCAGCACCACGGCCGCGGTCAGCGGCCACGCCTGCACGAAGAGATGACTGCCGCGCAGGTAGCGCTTGCCCAGCGCGGCGGCCAACATTAGCGCGGCCCATCCGAGCGCGGTCGCATCCGCTGTAAAGATGGCCCACACGCCGAGGAATGCCGTGATGCAGCCAATATAGCTCTGCGAGACAGCGAGCCAATCGTCCAATCCTTCAAAGAGATGCTGCCATTTATCGCGAATGAATTGCGAGTTGAGATAAAACAGGACGCTGCAGGTGAGGAGCAGGATGCCGTCCTTGACGAGCGGCGCCTCGGATTGCTGGCGGATCTCGAGGATGCTGCGCGCTTCATAGGTAATCAGGAGGCCTGTGATGACACCCGCAAGGACGCCGAGGCGGCGAAAGAGAGGTTCGAGCTGGACGATTCCGGCGATGAGGAGTGCTTCAGCCGCGATCATCCAGAAAAGCGCGATGTTGTTGCCGCTGAATTTGAAGGGCACCGAAGCGAAGACGAGCAGCGTACCGATTACGGTGAGAAGGACGAATGCGGGGCGGCGACGACGGGAGATGGGCAGTTGGCCAAAGAAGAATTCCAGTGCACCGAGCGCCAGCAAAGCACAGAAGGCCCATTCGGGATGCGTAGCCTGGAACTTGAGGACCGCGAGAAGGAACATGGTGTTGAGTAACGCGGCGATGGTGGAGATGGACTCATCGCGTGGAGTGCGAATGCGGCGGACGATATAGGAAGTGCGGAAGACGGCCCAGTAGAGGACCAGGATAATAGCGCTGGGCCAGAACTGCGGGAATGGGTGGCCAGCGACGCCATCCGGATAGAGTTTGTAGAGCCAGTAGAAGTGATTGGCGAAGCTGGCGATGATTCCGAAGACCTCAAGTTCGAACCAGCTCATGCGGAGGGCAATGGTTACGATGCCCAGGGCAAGGATGACTCCGGCTGCAAGCGCGTAGACGCTGTCCTGGCTCAGAGCGACGGTGGAGAAAGCAAGCAGAAAGGCAAGGCCAGTGACCAACTGCGACTTGTAGCGCAGGGTGTGAACCACCATCGCAATAGCCACTGCCAGCATCAGAATGCAATCGAGCGTATTGGAGCTAAGGATGGCCATTGCCTGAACGTGGTACATGGCATAGGTGGTAAAGAAGAGCAGCGCCCAGCCTCCACCGATGCCGGTGCGACCGACGAGGCGATAGCGTTCGCGGTTCTCGAGCCAGATTCCGCCTGCCAGCATGGCGGCGGCAACGGCGTAGATGAGCACGACTCGTGCGCCGGGCCCCATGGAGACTAGCGCCACGCGGCCGAGCAGGGCGAATCCCAGAACCAACAGGACGATGCCGATCTTGGCGAACAGATTCATGCCCAGTACTTCTTCGAGTGGTAGCGTCGCGCGAAGACGTTCAGAGAAGCCGATGCGTGGTGGCGCTGGCTCAAACGAAGCAAGAGAAGGAGTTTTGGTCCGCGTGGAAGCGTGCAACGGTTCCTCAGCGTAAAGAGGCTTCGGTGATGGGGGTGGAACGAATTGCGACGATGGTGTGTCAGCGGGCTTCGCGCTTTCTTGTACCGAAATAACAGGCGCAGCGGTAGCCGCGAAATCGAATTGCGGATCCTTTCGCACCGGTTCCGGCTGCTTGACGATGGGCACGATTGGCTGAGCGACCGGCGAAGGCGGCACAGGAGCTGGCTGGAATACCGGTGCTGCTTCAACCGCCGCCGGACCGGGAACCGGTTTTGGAATGGCTGGTTCGGTTGATGACAAGACCGGCTCTTGAGCTTGCTCCGGCGCGCGCACCTGGGCGTCGAGCGAAGCGGGAGTAGCTAAAGTGCTTTGCCGGTCTACCTGTTTGGTCAGCAGCGCAAGCTCGCGACGCAACTTCGCAATCTCTTCCTGCAAGTCAATTGTTTTGTAAGCGTAGTCTTCAAGGAGCTTGCGAGTCGAATTGGTTCGAACCAGAGCAACAATCGCAATTGCCGGAATTCCCACTACGACAGCAATCGCCAGCAGAACAATGACTTCCATTTTGTACACTCCCGAGCACTTAGAACCCATGCCTGATCGCAGAACGTCCGTGGCGGCAGATCTTGCATTCTTTTATTCGAGACGGCACTTTAGCGGACTCTCCGTTGATCTGGAGACAAAGCAAAGAAAGGTTTCGATGACTTGCAAGTATAGATCAACTTGAACCGGACCTCCCCAAGATTGCCAAGAGATCTACATTCTTCGAGGTCCAGTAACTGCAAGCCAATGCTTCCATTAATATCCATCGGCCGTGAGCATGTCGTTAGGTATCCCGGTGCAGGCCACTCCAACCGGAGCCGATGTCCTCGCCCGGGCCGCCGGCACTCACTTGCTGCTGGGTGTGATCGGAATCACCCGGTGCGGTCCACCATTCCGACTACAACTCGGGCATCAGCAAGGTCCAGCGGTAGCAAACCCTTCCCAAACCCCAAGGACCGGGCAACGGCGATGTTGCCGGTTACACGACCGGAACTGGGTTTTCGGCTCGGCAAATGCGTTGGCGATTAGCGACGACCGAGGCAGTAGGAAAGGTCTGGTTGCGACAAATGCGACGTCTATGCACAACTCAGCGGTGGTTGATCCCCGCTTTCCCTTCTTAATGTGCAGTGGTGCCCGGGCGGGACTTGCTTTGTGCGCTGTCCGCAGTAAGGAAAAAATTGAGAGTGACCTACTTGCAGGTTGGTTCCGATCCCTAGACCGGCTAACGGGAGAGCTCTGCGATCTTCACATGATATGGGCCCAACAAGTCCCCGGTCGAGTGTCCGACAGCTGCCAGAGCAACGCGGTAATTGATTTGTGTCTGCAGCAGGACGAGTTCGGCCTGCGCGAGCTTGGTCTGGGCGTCGAGCACAAAGAAGTTTGTCTCCGCGCCAAGCTCATATTTCCGCTGCTCCGAGGCAAGTGACTTCTGCGCCAGATCGAACGACACCGTGCCGGCAGCCAATGCCTGCCTGGCTTCGTCCAACTGGTGGACTGCGTCGCGGACTTCCCGCGTGATCTGTTCGCGGGTCTGGCCGCCGGCGTCCTGGTCATGGGTCCGCGAGACCATTGCGTTTCCCAGCGCTGCCTGCGCCCCGCGATTCCTCACCGGAAACGTCAGCGAAAGAGACCCGCCATAGCCCGGATAGCCCAGGCTGAAAAGCTGGCTCATCGACGAGCCAAAGCCTCCGGGCGCAACCAACCGGTTCGTCACCAGGTCGTATTGATTGCCGCCCAATCCGCTGCTCTGGTAGAACCCCTGCAGTTGCAGATTGGGCTTGAGATGATTGCGCGCTAGACGGATGCTCGTGTCGTCGTTGTCCAGGGCATTGTTGACCGCATCGAGTTCTGGGCGCTGGCCGAGCGCTTGGGCAAGTGCCGTCTCCACACCCGTGTTCTCGAGTTCTCCGTCGGTCTGCGGCTTCTCTGTCAGATCCAGATCGAGTGTGTGCATCTGCGGATCGCGATCCGCGCCAATCGTCAGCCGTAATGCTTCCTCGGCCTGGGTAAGTTCGTAGGCAGCCTGAATAACCTCGACCTTGCGCGCGGCCATCTCAGACTGGGAGCGATAGATATCGAGCGGCGGCAGCGCTCCAAGTTCGAGCGAGCGCTTGTCGCGTTCATAACTGGCTTCGGCCAGCTTCAGAGATTTCTGTTGCACATCGAGCGCTCCACGGGCCTGAACCGCCGACCAATATTGGTCGATCACCTGGAGAATCGCGTCGTTCACCTCGGCTTCAAACGTGGAGCGCGATTGCGCCAGCGAGCGCCGCGCAATCTTCACCAGGGCAGTGTTGGCAAAGCGGCCGGCCCCGCGCAGCAGAGGCTGCGTAAAAGTGAAGGACAGCACCGAGTTGTAATACGGGTTGAAGTAGTTATAGGAGCTGTTCGTGGAGGACTTGCTGCTCGAAATGCTGGCAACAACATTGGTCCCGGGCGCAAAGGTTTGCGTATAACTCACCTGCCCGGTCTGAGTCAGCGTATTCAGGGTCGAGTTACCCGCAATCCCTACCCCCTGTAACTGGCTGTAAGTCGGAGACGAATATCGATTCACAATCAGACTGCTTTGAAGCGCCGGATCGAACAATTGAAATTGGCCGAGCAGCGCGAACTTCTGGGCTTCAATCGCGGTCTCATCCATCTGCACGCTGCTGTTGTTCTCCAGCGTGAGCAGGATGGCGTCGCGCAGGCCGAGGCTGAGTTTTCCATCCCGAACATAATCCTTCAGATGTTGCGGGGGCGGCAGCTTGTCCGCGCGGACGCGCGCGGTCAACATGCCGCGGTAGCTCTCCGCAGACTGTGCTCGTGCAGGTAGAACGGCAACCAGGGCCAGGAGCGAAACCATGACAAAGCGAATGAACTTCATCCCAGGACTCCATCGACGTACGGAGATCTTTGGCGGCAGAAGAAGCGGAGATTGTCTTGTTGTTTCGACAGCGATCTGTGGCTGTTACTCATAGCGGATAGCCTCCACCGGATCGAGCCGCGCAGCTTTGGTGGCGGGATAGATCCCGAAGACCAGCCCGACGGAGATGGAGACAAGAAAAGCCAGCGCGATGGAGCCGAAGGTGACAATGGTCGACCATCCCGCCAGCCACGCAATCAGCTTCGAGATGAAGAAGCCGAAGACCACGCCGACGGTTCCGCCCGCGAACGAAATCATCGTAGCCTCCACCACAAACTGCCGTACGATGTCGGATTGACGCGCTCCCACGGCGCGCCGCAGGCCAATCTCTCGCGTCCGTTCCAGGATGCTGGCCAGCATGATGTTCATGATGCCGATGCCGCCGACTAACAGTGAAATCGAGGCGATCGCGACCATGACCGTGTTGAACAGATGCTCGGTGCGCTTCTGCTCCGCGAGCAATTCCGCGGGCACTATGACGCTGAAGTCATCCGCGCCATGATGCGATGAATTGAGAATTGCCCTGACGACCTGTGCCGATTCCGAGATGCTGGCGCTGTCGGCAAGAGCAAGATAGATTCCGTCAATTTCATCCCTGACATCGCTGTAACTATCCTCAAGGCGGAGAAAAGCCGACTTCAAGGGAATATAAATGTTGTTATTCACATCCGCGGACGCCGTGCCGGAACTATCGCCCTGAGAACTAAGTTGGGGACTCACTACGCCGATTACTCGAAACCACTGCTCGTTGACTTTGACGTATTGCCCGAGCGGATTGGAGGCGCCGTAAAGGCTCCACTTGGCCGCCGAGCCCAGTACGCAGACAGGCGCGGCGCGATCGTCATCGCCCTGATCGAAAAACCTGCCGCTCAATACGTGGAGGCCCGCGATCCGCTGGTAAGTGGAATTGACGCCCATCACGTTGGGCATGTCCTGCTGCGCTTTGGGGATGATCTTCGACGGCGTAAGCTGCTTGCGCGGAGTGGAAGCGACAATGCCGTCGAGGTCGTCGCGGATCACTCGGTAGTCCTTCAGTGTGAGCCCAGGAGACAGTTTGCGAACCTTTTGATGGGCCTGCCATTCCACGGTCTCCTTCGCGTCCACGATGACGTTATGAACGCCCATTTGTTCGATGAAGGCCATCACTCTTTGGCGGGCGCCGGCGCCGATCGACAGCATGGCCACGACGGCGGCAACGCCGAAGATCATGCCCAGCATGGTGAGGAGCGAACGCGTGCGATGAAGCATCAGGTTCTGCAGGCCCAACTGCGCATCGCGCGTCCATTGCTGGTAGGCGAGCAGCGCGCGCCCGCGTAATACTGTGCTTTGTTCGGCCATCAGGGCGTTCCTCCCAAGGCGCCGGGGGCAGTGCCGGCGCCGCTTGTCTTGCGCGGCACGGTCGGATCCACCAATGCGATTTGGCTGCCTTGTTCCAATCCCGAGATTGCCGCCCGGCTTTCATTCTGGCCTTGAATCGTTACCTCTCTCTGCTCGTAGCCGTTCCCCTTTTTCACATACGCGATGTGCTTGCCATCCTTCAGAAAGAGCGCCTGGCGCGGCAGGTAAAGCACATTCTTCTCGGTGGCGCCGACAAATGCAATTTGCGCCGTGAACCCCGAGCGGAGGCGCGGGTCCCGGTCGGCGAGTTGGATCGAGACTTCGAAGCTCCCATTGGTGTTGCCGGAGAAAAACTGCGCCACCGACATTCCGCCCACGCTCTTCACCGTCCCGTGAAAGGTCGTGCCCTGCAGCGCATCGAAGACAACCTCAACCGGCTGCCCAACCCGCACATTGTCGCGGTCCTGCTCGCCAAGCCTCGAAGTCAGGTCCAGACCTTGGGGGTCAACCACCTGCGCAATCGCGCTGCCTGCCTGCACCTGGTCGCCCGCATGGTAGTCCGGCAACGACATCCCGCTGAAATAGAACCCTCCCGACGCGTTTCTGTTTTTTTGGATCGAGACCAATCCATCCATCGGCGTGGCGACCCGCATCTTATCCAGGTTTTTCTGCGCCTGATCCATGCCCAGCTTGGCCTTGTTGTATTTTTCCTGGGCCAGATAAGTCGTGGCTTGGCCTGAGGCCTTGTGGGACTCGATATCTTTTTCCTGTTCGGCTAATTCGCGGTTCGCCTGCTGCAGCGCAAGCTCGTTCTTCTCCGCATCGATCTTGCTCACGAGCTCGTTCTTCTGTACATCCAACTCCGCCCTGCGTACGTTGTAGCGGTCTTTGAGCAGCGTCACCTGGTCTACCATGGCAAGCACCGCCGCATCCGCCTTTGCCTTGGTAATCTCCTGTTCGGCCTGTAGCAGTTCGGAGCGATTCTGCTCCAGTTTGTAAAGCTGCTCGCTGGGATCGAATTCAAAAACGGTATCGCCCTTCTTGACGGACTGGCCGGTGATTGCAAGATGAGTAATCTGCAGCGCATCGCCGCCAACAGCCGGCGCCGTAAGCATCATGGAGTGGCTAGCGCGAAGTTCGCCCGTAGCGTTGACCCTCAAATCCAGGTCGCCGCGTCTAACTTCAGCCAACGGAATCTCATCGCTCCGGGCGGGCAGGCGCACGCGGCTTGAGGCCACAATCGCACCGATGCCCGCGGCCAGCAAAATGCAAGCCATGGCCCAGATGAGAATGCGATGCCGTTTGATGCGCGTCATCCTACTCCTTCACCGTGGGGTCTTGGAGCGCCACCAGGTCGCCCGGCTTCAGGCCCGCCGAGACCAGGATGCGGTCCCGGCTTTTTCGCTCGATCTGAATAGAGCGCTCCTGAAACACCGAACCGCTCCACACATACGCCACCGTCTGTCCCGATTTGACGAAGGACGCCTGCGCCGGAATGGTGATCGCATTTGGAACCCGATCGACAATGATGGTGATCTGGACGGTCATCCCCGGCTTCAGACGCGGGTCTGCCTGATTCATGCCAATCTCGAGATCGAAGTTCCGCGGGATGGGCCAGCCCGCGGAGAAATCCGAAGTGGCAATGGTGCCGATGCGCTCGATCTTCCCGGTGAACTGCCGATCCGCAATCGCATCCAATTGCAGAGTGACCGGCTGCAACGGAGCCAGCCGGCCGCGCTCGGTCTCGTCAACGCGCGCCGCGATCCGCATCGAGGCTGCATCGGGAAGTTCGGCGATAGGGGTGCCTGGCCATGCGGCTTCGCCAGCTTTGAACGGTGCTTCTCCTCCGTTGTGCCAGATCGACAGAAGATTGATGGTTCCGTCCGACGGAGCTTTCAAGGTCATGGCGGACAGCGCGGTCCTCGCGCGTTGCGCATCGAACTCTGCTTTGCGGCTGGCGTTCTGCTTGTCCTTGATGGTCGCCTGATCGATCACGGTATCGGACTTCAGTTTTTCTTCCGCTTCGTGCAGCGCCTGCATTGCATCGGCCAGTTTCAGGTCCGCTTCAGCTCCCTCGATTCTGGAGACGACCTCACCCTTGCTGGCGTCGAGCCGGGCCACTTCCACGTCGTATTTCGCTTTCATCACGGCGGTCGTGTCGACCTCTTCAGTGAGGCGCCCGTCCGCGCGAACCTGCTCGATCTCCGCTTGCGAAGACTTCAGCGTCGATCCGTCCTGCGCCAGATCCTGCTGGGTCTTCGATGGATCGAACTCAACCACAACGTCGCCCGCTTTCACCTTGGTTCCGTCAGCGGCGATCTTCAGAATCTGCAGATTGCCCGCGTTGGAAGGCGCTGTAATGGTGACCGACTTCATTGCCTTCAACTGTCCGCGAAGCTCGAGAACATCCAGAAACTCTCCGCGCTTCACTTCAAAGGCGGCCGCGGTCGGGGGGCGCGCAGAAAAATGCACCACACCGAACACCACCGCGCATGCGGCGGCCAGGGCAACGGCAACCGCGAGTATCCTGCGCTTTGCCCACAGATGCGGCAGTCTCCACTTCATTTGGAACCGCCCTCGGCGCTGCCTGCGCCGGACACAATTACATCGACTGCCGCGGAGAGATCCGGCATCAATCTCGGCTCGTGACCACTAATAGAAAATGTGGCGGAGAAGCTGCGTAGCTTTGAAGAGAAATCGCCAGGCGTGCCCATCGGATCGACGGATTCCAATCGACCCTGAAACACCAGATCGCTATAGGCATCCAGATGCACAAGCGCCGACTGCCCGATTCGCAGGCCGGGCAAATCCTGCTGGTTGACCGGAACCCGAACCTCCATGACGGTAGGGTCCACCACCTGCATGAAGGGAACGCCCGGCCGCACTTGATCGCCCTCTTGCACTTCGCCCGTGTTTCCCTCTTTCCAGATGGTGTTGAATACAACGATGCCATCGATGGGAGAATGAATCTGCATCAAGGCGGAGTTGGCCTGCGCGTGCAGCATCGTTTCCCGGGTTCGGTCGCGCTGGATTTCAAGAATGCGAATCGCCGCCTGCGCCGCCACGCGTTTCAAGTTGAAGGTCGCTTTCAACTGCGTCAGCGTGGCTTCAGCTTCGTCCAGTTCTTCCCGCGCCTTCTCTGCGTCGATGCGGGAGAGCAGTTCAACCTTTTCCATCTCCAGCTTTGCCTTGGCAAGGGCGTCTTCCGCCTGCCTGATCTCGGTCTCGTCCTTGGCGCGCGCGGCGGCTTCCTTGGCTTGTTCTTCGATTACTTTTTGGCTCTCGTTGTCGCTCTGCGCCTGCTTGTCGATGAAGTCCCGCGCCTGCGCCTGACGATCGAACTCGACCAGCAGGTCTCCCCGCTTGACCGTGTCCCACGCGGGATCAGCTTGGTTATGGTGAGCGCGCTAAACTGCTGCCCGGCGATCAGAGGAGCCTGGATGGATCGCGCCGTCACTGCGGCTGTCATGCCCTTCAACAGAAGGGTCTGGGGCGCGCCGCCGCTCGTCGCGAGAGACGGGGAGCTGGAAGCACCGCGGCGCCCCCCTGCTTTCCCACGCAGGAACAGCACCCCGCAGATGGCCGCAACAGCCAATAAGGCGGCCAATGCCGCAATCAGGCGGGCAGCAACTCCGCGCGGCAGGCGAGCCAGCCCGGACCGTGCCTCGGGATCGGTGGCCGCCTCGGCCTCCTCCCCGCGCGGAAAACCGTCCGTGTTACTCACTTGTGGCCAACTTCAGCATGAGATCGTTTCACGCCAGTTCTCCAGTGTCATTTGTGTTTACGCAAATATACTCCACCACACTTCCGGCACCACAAATCGGAACACCGCCGGTTGTGACGGAGATGCAAGAGTTGAAGCAATCGTTTCCCTTTGATGTCTCTTAGACGCATCTGTCCGGTTTTTCGCTCATCTAGTTGTTCCCTTTTTCGCAGCTAACTCCGTCAATTCGGTCGCGACATTTCACAAGCCTGCTGGCGTCACTCGTCTCCAATTACCGCTGTGCAGGGCAGTGAGTTCAAACTCCCGGCTCATTTCAGCCGGTGCTGCGTTACCATTTAGCGAATCAATGGGCTGAACGGTGCGAATGAGAGCGTATCTTTCAAGTTCCGGTCGAGTAACCGGCCATCCGTTCAATTACCACTCGTGTACTACCCAACAGGCCCGCCGCGCGGGGCCGTGCAAGGGGCCGCGAAGGCTTTGGCAGCAGCAATGCTCGCTGCTGGGCGCCAGAATTAACTCCAGCCAGAATCCCGCAGCTAATACATTCAGCAAAGCTATTATCTGAATAACAGTTCTGTTTTCTTATCGTTACAGGTTCTCCCCGGATTACTTCCGGAATTTCGGCAAGTGTCATGGAAGATGCCAGATGCACTCAAAGCTGCAGAATGGCTTGGCGCTACGGCGTTTCGGTGCCTCTCCGGAGATCGACCACAACTTCTGAGTAGCCTGTCGCTCGCCTGGCTGGATGGTCGAACAGGGCCTGCGGAGTCCGCATGGCCGACGAAATCCGATAGCATCGTGCCGCCCCTCTCTGTCGACTGCCTCCACCGTGTTCGGAGATGGCTTTGGCCACAATACTCTCGTCCGTGGAAGGACGGCGTTGGGTGTGCTGGCCTTAACTTCAACAAGACGTGGTGCCACTCGATCAAAGGCAGGTTGGGGCGACTGGCAGCGTCAGATGAGAGTCATCTCTCGTTGAATCGTTACTGCGTCACTTCTTTGCCTGCGATGAAAACGCGCGGCCTCAATGGGGCGGCGATAAAGTACGCAAGTTCGCGGTAATCGATAAACTCATGGATCAGAAAATCGGCATCCTTGCCCGCATCCAGTGATCCTATCCGGTCTCCCAGGCCAAGGCTGTGCGCGGCATTGAGGGTCGCGGCAGTGAGCGCCTCGGCCGGGCTCAGGCGCATCTGCAGGCAAGCCAGCGACAAAATGAACGGCATAGACGCGACCGGAGACGACCCTGGGTTGAAGTCGGTAGCCAGGACAATTCCAAGACCGAGCTCGATCATCTTCCGCGCCGGCGGATACTGCTCGCGCCCCAGCGCGAAAACAGACCCCGGCAGCAGCACTGGCTGGACGGCGGCTTCGCGCAGCAACCCGAGCGTATCGGTGGTCACAGCTTCCAGATGATCGGCGGTGGCCGCGCCCAGTTGCGCGGCCAGCGCAGCTCCTGTGCCCGGCCGGAACTGTTCCGCGTGGACTCGCAACCGCAGGCCGTGGCGGCGCGCCACGGTGAGCACAATGCGCGCTTCATCGACGGTGAAGGCATGATCGTCGCAAAAAGCGTCACAGTATGTGGCTAGCTTTGCCGCCACAACCTCGGGAATCAGCTCCTCGCAGATCCAGCGGACATACTCATCGCGACGGTCCGCGAACTCGGGTGGAACCATGTGCGCCGCCAGCAGTGTCGAAACGATGCGCGCAGGCCCCTCCGCATTGAGTTGCGCGAGTACGCGCAACATGCGCAACTCCGTTTCGCGCTCCAGTCCATAGCCCGATTTGGCTTCGATGGTGGTTGTGCCGCAGCGCAGCATCGAATCGCGGTGCCGTCGCGCCGCTTTGAGCAACTGCTCTTCGCTGGCCGCGCGCGTCAGCCGTACAGTGCTTTGAATGCCTCCGCCCGCCGCGGCAATCTCCTGATAGGTGGCGCCGGCAATCCGCTGCTCAAACTCCGCCGCGCGATTGCCGGCAAAAACCAGGTGCGTATGTGCGTCGACAAAACCCGGTGTCACACAGCGGCCATCGGCATCGATTACCGTCGCTCCGACGGGGATAAGCGAACGAAGCTGTGAGTAAGCGCCCGCCAAAATAATGCAGCCATCTTCAATAACCAAAGCGGCATTTTCAACGATGCCCAGTTCGCTCAGTTCCTTGCCGACACGCGGACGCGCTGGTCCGGCCAGCGTCACAAGCTGTCCGATGTTGACGATGGCGAGCAATCCAGCCATGTTCACTTCTCCGCCATCGGCATCCGTATTCCGCATTCGCGCGCAGTCTGTTGCGCCAGTTCGTAACCCGCATCCGCATGGCGCACCACACCGAGGCCGGGATCGTTGTTGAGCACGCGCACAATCTTGCGCTGCGCCATCTCGGTGCCGTCGGCCACCGTCACTTGCCCTGCGTGCAGCGAGTAGCCCATGCCCACGCCGCCGCCGTGGTGGAAGCTGACCCATGTCGCGCCCGATGCGGTGTTCAGAAGCGCATTCAGGATAGGCCAGTCGGCGACTGCATCCGATCCGTCGAGCATCTTCTCCGTCTCGCGATAGGGGCTGGCTACCGAGCCGGTGTCAAGATGATCGCGGCCAATGGCCACCGGCGCGGAGATCTCGCCCTTGCGAACCAGATCGTTGATCGCTTCGCCCATGCGCGCCCGCTCGCCGTAGCCCAGCCAGCAGATGCGCGCCGGCAATCCCTGGAAGGCGAAGCGGCCACGCGCCAGGTGCAGCCAACGGTTGAGAATCTCATTCTCCGGAAAAAGTTCGAGGGCCAAGTCGTCGGTGCGGGCGATGTCTTTGGGATCGCCGGAGAGCGCGACCCAGCGGAACGGTCCTTGTCCCGTGCAAAAAAGCGGGCGAATGTACTCCGGCACAAATCCAGGAATCAGGAACGCATCCGCACAGCCGGCATCGAAGGCAAAGCGGCGGATGTTGTTGCCGTAGTCGAAGACCACCGCACCGGCGCGTTGCAAAGCGAGCATGGCATTCACATGGACAACCATGGTCGCCGTCGAGCGGCGCACATATTCGTTGGGATCGCGCCGCCGGAGCTCAGCGGCCTCATCCAGCGTGAGTCCCTGCGGAATATATCCGTTCAACGGATCGTGCGCGCTGGTCTGGTCGGTCACTACGTCTACCTCGACGCCCCGCCGAGCAATCTCAGGCAGCACGTCGCCGCAATTGCCCACCAGGCCCACCGACAACGGCCGGCCTTCGCGCCGGGCGGTCTCGCAAAGCCGCAGCGCATCATCCAGGTCTTCCGCGATCGTGTCGCAATAGCGAGTGGCCACGCGGCGCCCGATGCGGCTGCGGTCCACGTCGATGGCAAGCACGACGCCATCGTTGAGCGTCACTGACAGTGGCTGAGCGCCACCCATGCCGCCCATGCCGCCGGTCACGACAAGTTTGCCCTTCAACGAGCCGGACCCGCCCGATTTGGCAAAGTGCCGCTCGGCGAGCGCCGCAAAAGTCTGAAAGGTGCCCTGCAGAATGCCCTGCGTACCGATGTAAATCCAACTGCCCGCGGTCATCTGCCCGTACATCATCAGACCCTTGCGGTCGAGCTCGTTGAAGTGTTCCCACGTGGCCCACTTACCCACCAGGTTGGAGTTGGCGATGATCACCCGCGGCGCCATTTCGTGCGTCGGAAACACCGCCACCGGCTTGCCCGACTGCACCAGCAACGTCTCCTCGCCGCCCAGCCGCTCCAGCTCGTGGACGATGGCGTGGAAGCACTCCCAGTTGCGGGCGGCGCGGCCGATGCCGCCATAGACCACCAGGTCCGAGGGCCGCTCGGCTACTTCCGGATCGAGATTGTTCATCAGGCAGCGCAGAGCCGCCTCCTGCTGCCAGCCCCTGCAGCGCAACTGGCTACCGCGCGGCGCGCGAATCGTCGGAGCCATCCTCGTCGTCATACGCTCTCCCCCTTTTGAAGAGCTGCTGCCGCACCTTCACGCAGCCCTCAAAAGCCGATACACAGGATACTACCGGCGCACGAACGGCGCAGTGCAAGCTCACACCCCGGTTGCCGGATCGAGCCGCACTGATTATCCTTCTTCCCGTGCCTATCACTCTCGTAGAATGCGTGCTCAATTTCTCCGAAGGCCGCGACGCGGCCAAAGTCGATGCCATCGTTGAAGCCATGAAGATTCCCGGTGTCTACCTGCTCGACCGGGAGATGGATTCAGACCACAACCGCTGTGTCATCACGCTGGCCGGTGATCGGGAAGCCATTCAGGAAGCCGCAATCCGCGGCGCCGGCAAGGCCGCGGAGCTGATCGACCTCACCCGCCACCAGGGCGCGCATCCCCGCATGGGCGCGACCGACGTCATTCCCTTCATCCCCATTGACGGGGTCACCCTTGATGACTGCGTTGCGATGGCCAGGCACGTCGGAGCGGAAATCTGGAGACGCTTTGAGATTCCGGTCTATCTGTATGAAGCCGCCGCCACCACGCCCGAGCGGCAGAATCTGGAGAATATTCGCCGCGGTCAGTTCGAGGGCATTCGTGACGAGATCGCCACGAATCCTGCGCGCAAGCCCGATTTCGGTGAGCCGCGCGTGCATGCGACGGCCGGAGCCACAGTGGTTGGCGCACGCAAGTTTCTTGTCGCCTACAACGTCTTCCTGAATACGCCCGACGTTGAACTTGCCAGGAAGATTGCCAAGGCCGTGCGTTCTTCTTCGGGCGGCCTGCGCTTCGTCAAGGCAGCAGGGTTTCTGGTGCGCGGCATGGCCCAGGTCTCAATGAATCTGACCGACTTCGGGCAGACTCCCATCCACCGCGTCTTCGAATTGGTGAAGCGGGAAGCGGCTCGCTACGGCGTCCTCCCGGTTTCAAGCGAGATTGTCGGACTCATTCCCAAACTGGCCCTGGAACAGGCCGCGGAGTGGTATCTGCAAGTGGAGAACTTTGAATCTTCCCTCATCCTCGAAAACCGCCTTGCCGCGGTGATGGGCGGAAAAGCGGCCATCGGCGGACTGCGTGCCGGGGTTGAACCCTTCATTGAACAACTGGCCGCCCCCACCGCGACCCCAGGTGGAGGCAGCGCCGCAGCTGCTGCTGGAGCGATGGCCGCCGGTCTGGCCGGGATGGTCGCGTCCATGTCGCGCGGCAAAAAAGCCTACTTGCAGCATGAAGCGCAACTCAGCGATTCCATCGCCCGCCTCTCTCTGCTTCGCAACGATCTGAAGTCCGCCATCGACGCCGACGCCGAGTCCTACAACGTGGTCATGAGGGCTTACAAATCGGCGAAACAATCCTCCGCCGGCGGCCGAACGATCGCAGACGCGCTTCAACAAGCGACCCGTGTGCCCCTGGGAGTCGCCGAACGGGCCGCCGAGGTGCAACACATTGCCAATAAGCTGAAGCCGATCACCAACCCGAAGATGAACTCCGATCTGACGACCGCGGTCGCCCTGGCCCAAGCCGCTCTTGAAGGAGCCCTCGCAAATGTTGAAATCAACATCGAGTCGCTCACGCTAGACGCGCCAGAGAATCAGGCATTCGTGAGCGAGACGCAGAAACGGCTGGCGGAGCTGAAGACGCAGGCTTGATCGAACTCAGGCCTATCCTTTCTGCCGGGCATTCTGTCCCTTTCAAGACTGCCCTACAGCAGATGTAAAAATGCTCCAATAGGGCCTGACTGGGATGCAGAGACCGCACAAGGAATCCGAAACAAAGAGCAGTGCGAATTGGCGAGGTTGCAACCGGACGATGGCGCGCTGCGATCGCTTTCTTTCCGCGATCCAATACGCCTTGGCCAGGAGTTGCAGGCGCACTTCGCGTCAGAATCGCGGAGTGATTGCTTCTTCGCTTTGTGACCTGCTTGTGGACCCGGCAGTCAAGCAACTCGGAGCCGGCGACGCAGAAGGATACCGAGAACTCGACCGAAAATATGCTGCAAGATGTCGGCATTTCGCTTGTGCTACCATGCCTGCAAGCGTTCGCGGCATGGACCGATGGCCTGAATCCGAAGTTGCCTGCCTCCGCCAATCGCGCCTCGACAATCACGCTGGGTATGTCTTCGTGAATGACCGAGTCGCCGGCCGGCTGACAGGAGGCGGACTGAGTCTCCGCGCATATTCAGGCACGCCTGAGGGGTAACGATGGACAACCAACTTCGCCCACTTGGCCTGGGGGAGATTCTCGACCGCACTGCCGAACTTTATCGCAACAACTTCTTGTTGTTTGCAGGCATCTCCGCAGTCTTTGCCACGGCCATGCTCACGATTGGGATGGTGCACATTGGCGTGCTTGCGCTGCTCGGCTATCCCAGGTCCGCTACGGGATTGCAGTGGCCCATTGCGGCGGCCGCCGTGCTGGAGTGGCTGGCCATCGTGGTGCTGGCGGGCTTGTCGGTCGCAGCCAATAACCGCGCTGTGGCGTGGGTTTACCTCGGCAAGCAGACGACGATTCGGGGCGCTGCCGCAAGCATCCTGCCGCGAGTGCGCAGTTATCTTTGGCTGATGACGATGGCGGCTTTTCGTGCCTGGGCGCCATTGTCGGTGCTCTATGTGGCACTATTCGCCATTATCTTTTCGGTATTACCCAAAGGCTTTTTCACAAATCCGGCGCTGGCGCAGAGTACCGCGCCGGCGAACCCCTCCGCGCTTGTCGCCGCCGGTATCGGCATGCTCGTCCTGATTCCCTTGTTCCTGGTGGCCCTGGTGTATGGCGTCTGGATGTCGCTCAGATATTCGCTGGCAATGCCCGCCAGCGTCGTCGAGGAAGTCTCCTCACGAAAGGCCATTCTGCGCAGCATCGACCTCAGCAAGGGCTCGCGGGGCCGCATCTTCGTTCTTGGGATTCTGGTCTTCGCCATTCGATTGTTGCTGGGCGTTTTGCTCGGGTTTCCATTTTTGGCTTTTGGCTTCAAGCATCCGGGGCATCCGTTTCCACTAGGCCTGCTGGCCCTGCAACAGGTCGCCGGATTCCTTACCAACACGTTTATCGGGCCCATCTACTCGACAGGACTCACGCTCTTCTACTACGACCAGAGGGTCCGAAAAGAGGGTTACGATATCGAGATGATGATGCAGGCCGCCGGGTTGGCAACGCCGGCGGAGGCGCCGGCGCCGCAGCAACCATGAGCGAAAGATGACCACCGTGAATGAATCACTTCGGCCATCCAGCCTGGGCGAAATCCTGGATCGGACCGTGCAGCTCTATCGCAGCAACTTTCTGCTCTTTGCCGGTGTGGCGGCGGTGCCCACTGGGGTGCTCATCGCGGTCTTCGCCGCCGCTGGAGCGATGCTTGCGATCGTCGGCGTAAGCGCCAGGGGGGCAGTCTCCCCGGAACTGCTGACAGGCTTGCTGGTTGTGGTGATTGTGCTCGTGGGAGTTCCGGTTGGACTTGCAGCCACAGTGTTTTCCCACGCCGGGCTAACCCGCACGGCTGTCTGCGCTCACATGGGAGAACGGCTCGCGATCCGCGCTGCTTTCAAGAGCGTCCGGCCGCGGTTCTGGCGCTACCTTGGTCTTATGATGTTGCAGGGCCTTTTTGCCGGGGGCATACCTGCCGCCGCGGCCGGCGTTCTGATCGCAGTGCTGAGCTTCCTGGAGTCGCTTGCAGGCGGTGGGTCGGCAATCGGCATCCTGGCCGGATTTCTGCTGTTTTGCGTGGTTGCAGTCACCGTTGTTGCTGCGATCATGCTCGCGCTCGCGTGTTCAATGGCAATGTCTGTCTGCGTTGTGGAAGACAAGAGCGCATGGGAGTCGCTCAATCGCGCGATGAAGCTGAGCAAGGGGACGCGCGGCCGGATCTTCCTGATGTTTCTTCTCGTCTGGGCGCTGTCGATCGTCCTCTCGATGATGGCCTATATTCCCACGTTGATCATTGCCACGACTGTTACGGCGATGGGCCACGGGGCCGAGTATGCAACTCTCACCTTAATCGCAGCCGAGATTCTGAACGTCCTGATCAATTTTGCCATCCAGACACTGATCACGCCCGTCTACACCACCGGTTTGGTGCTGTTCTACTACGACCAGAGGATCCGGAAGGAGGGCTTCGACATCGAGTGGATGATGGCCCAGGCTGGCCTGACCGAGGGGAAGACCATAACCGGCCCAGACCAGGCTGACATTGCTGCCGAGGGCCTTGCGGGTCCTGATACCGTGAAAGAGCTATGAAATTCCCAAGGTCCGGGTTGGGTGGCTGGCCGTGCTCTCGTTTGTTGCTTTGCGCGGCAGTTGTTGCCATGGCTGCAACTCTGTCGGCGGGCCGGCTGGCGCAGGCGCCGGGAGGCAATGAGAGTTGGAGCGATGTAACCATCGCCGGCTATCGCACCCATCTTGAAGAGTTGGACAAGCTGGTGGCGAACTGCCACAAGCAGCGCAATCCCGAAGCCTGCAACCAGGCTGAGGCCGGTCGCGACGACCGGGTGCAATTGTCATCGGGCGGCGTACCTTTGCAGCGGGAGGTTCGTTACAACTGGCTCCGCGATTTGCTCGACCGCGCCGGCCATAAGGAAGAAGCCGCGGCCGCGAATAGTCTTCCCCTCCAGGTCACAAAAGAGAAGCAGGCGAGCATCGACGAGTTGTTGACCCAGGCGCGGCAGCGGCTCTCAGAAGATTGGAAGCAGGCCGGCGGCGCGATCGAGACAAGCCCTGGATACGTCCATGAACGGGATTCTCTGCATGCGATCCTGGCCCGAAAGGAATACCGGGGAGTCAGCGAGAGTTCGGCCCGGGAACGGTTCGTCGAGTGGCTTGAAAACCGGCTCGCCGATTTGCTGGCAATGCTGGAACGGTTCGGTTCCCGCTCTCCATGGATTACCTTCGCGCTACGTGCTCTGCTGCTGGGCGCGCTCTGCGTCAGTTTGGTCTGGGCGCTCGTCCGAATCGAGCGGCGATCCCGCATCCGGCTGGTACCCGAGCCGATCTCCGTTTCAGGAGCACCCTCGGCCCGCGAATGGCAACTTTGGCTGGCAGACGCCCACACCATGGCTGCACAGGACCTTTGGCGCGAGGCGATCCACTTTCTCTACTGGGCCGCCATCGCGCGGCTTGAGTCGCGGCGCTTGTGGCCGGCCGACCGCGCCCGCACCCCTCGGGAATATCTTGAGCTTTTGCCGGCGGCCGATCCGCGAAGGCTGAACCTTGCCACGCTGACACGAAGCTTCGAACGCACGTGGTATGGCGGACGCAATGCAGGCCCCTCCGACTTCAAGGCCGCTCTCAAACTGGCCGCGGAACTGGGGGTGGAATGAAGCTGTTCGCTTCTCTCGACCGGACCGACCGCAAATTGCTGCTCATCTGCGTGGCTGTGGTGGCCGTGCTGGCCGTGCTGACGGGCGTGTTTGCGCGTGACCGGAATCGTGACGACAATCCGATGCCCAGCAGCTATCTGACCGGCAAACACGGTGCGCGCGCGGCCTACGAAATGCTCGCCGCCAGCGGCTACGGCCTGGAGCGCTGGGAGCAACCGCTGAGCGGTCTCGCCAGTCGGGCCGACTCTGGAACAGTCGTCATTCTGGCGGAGCCCCTCTATATAAACACCGCGGATTACCAGGCCGTTGAAGAAATCGTGAAGCGCGGCGGCCGGGTGCTGGTGACCGGCATTGCCGGCGGCCTGCTTGCGCCCGGCGGCGCTGCTCAGCCTTCCGCGCAGTTCCAGATTGCGGCCTGCAAGCTTTCACCGGAGGGTCTGGCGCCGCTGGCTAGCTCCGGCGATGTATGGATGACGCCGGCGGCCGGCTGGAAACTGGCCAGTCCTCGCTATCGCGTCGACTATACCTGCGCAGGACAACCGGCCGTCGTGGAGTACAACGAGGGTGCGGGCCATGTCGTCTGGTGGGCAGGCTCCACGCCGCTTGAAAACGGGTCCATCAGCCGCGATGGAAATCTCAACCTTTTCTTGAATGCACTGGGTGCTCGCGAAGGGCACCGTTTCTATTGGGACGAGTCGCTGCACGGCGAGACCACATCGCAATTCTTCTATGCGCGGGGTGCGGCGCTCAATATGCTACTTTCCGGTCTTGCTGTACTGGGTCTGCTGGTCGTCTTCAGTTTCAGTCGCCGCAGTGGGCCGGTGCGTGATTTACCGCTGCCGGCGCGCGCCAGCCCCATTGAATTTCTGGAGGCGCTGGGATCGCTCTACGCCAAAGCAGGAGCATCGGGTACCGCAGTGAGCCTTGCCTACGGACAGTTCCGGCGCAAGATGGGCGACCTGTGCGGGCTCAATGGAATGCTGATGAGCGCCGCGGAACTGGGCGATGCCTTGCGGAGACGGTTTCCGCAGGCCGGCGAGGATCTTGAGACGGACCTGGCAGCCTGCGAAGAAACCGGCATGAACGATAAGCTGATTCCCAAACGAGCACTTGCTCTGGTGCAGGCTCTCGGCCGCCATGGAGCAATGCTGACGGCCTTTGCCCGCGCAGGACCGCAGCAGAGATGACAACAACGCACGCCGATTGATATTGACGATGAAAGCGAATAGGAAGATCCGAAATGGCCTATCCAGATGATGGTAAGGAGAGCTTGATGACCGAGGAGACATCTTCAAATCTCAACGCGGAACCGCAGGCTGAGACCTCCGGGGGTTTGAGCGCGACCCAACAGCTGCTGGCACAGATGCGCACTGAACTTGGCCGCGTGATCGCCGGGCAGGATGAAGTGATCGGACAGGTTGTGGTCGCGATCCTCACCCAAGGGCACGCGCTGCTGGAGGGAGTGCCGGGCATCGCAAAGACTCTGATGGTCAAAGCAGTCGGGCGGATGTTGGGACTCGGCTTCCAGCGTGTGCAAGCCACACCCGACCTGATGCCGGCGGACATTCTGGGCACCACCATCCTTCAGCCAGGAACAGCCACGTTCACCTTCCACTCGGGACCGGTGTTCACCGATCTGCTTCTTGTCGACGAGATCAATCGCATGCCCCCGCGTACCCAGGCGGCTCTGCTGGAGTGCATGGAAGAACGCCAGGTGACGAGCGATGGAACCCGCCGCCAGCTTCCGGCATGGTTCACCGTCTTCGCCACCCAGAACCCCATCGATTTCGAGGGCACTTACCCGCTGCCGGAAGCGCAACTGGACCGCTTTCTTCTCAAGATCAAAGTAGGCTATCCCAGTCACGCGGAGGAACGGCAGATGCTGGAGCGGCATCATGGCCTCCGCGGCGCCGGACTGCTGGAAGATGCAGCGCTCAAGCCTCTCGCCCCCGGTCTACTGGCTGCCGCGCGCGACGAGATTCACGCCGTTCGCGTCGAACCAGAACTTTACAACTACGTGCTCGAACTCGTTCGCCGCACCCGTGAGTGGCCCATGCTGGCTCTCGGTGCAAGCCCACGCGCAGCCATCAGTCTTATGCGTGTCGCCCAGGCCTTTGCCGCGTTCGAGGATCGCGACTACCTTGTTCCCGACGACGTAAAGCGCGCCGTACTGCCGGTACTGCGTCACCGCGTCATGCTCAAACCTGAAGCTGAGCTTGAAGGCTTCGACGCCGATCGGGTTCTGCACGATGTTCTTGCGGCTGTCGCGGTTCCAAGGGCATGATTTCTCCTTCGCTCCATCCCGAGCCGGTGCGCGCAGTTTGCGAGCCGCGCGGCCGCTTCGCGTTTGGCCTGACGCCTCGCGCGATCGGCCTACTCGCGGCGGGATTGCTGCTTGCCTTGCCTGGCTTCTTCGATGCCCGCCTCGGCTACGGCATGTTGGTATGGGATGCGCTGGTGGCGATCGCGGCAATCTGGGATGGCCTGCGCCTGCCTGCTCCGCAATTGATCTCTGTCGAACGCTCGTGGAACAATGCACCTGCGCTCGACAGCGAAACGGAGATCGAACTTGCAGTCGAGCAGCACAGTGCTGTGACTCTGGAGTGCCGCTTGGTGGACGATCTCCCGCGAGCCTTGATTCCCGCGCCGGCCACCTACTCTCTGCGCGCATATCCGGGCCTGCGCGCCACACTGCGCTATCTCATCGAGCCGCGCGAACGGGGAGATGCGCGTACCGGGGCGCTTTATGTTCGCTACGCCTCCCCTCTCGGGCTTGTCACGCGCTGGGCCGAGGCGCCGCTCCATCAGACGGTGCGCGTCTATCCCACCCTGCGGCAGGGGGAAGACCAGCAGATATTTCTTGCGCGCGGCCGCCAGATCGACCTGCAGCTCCGGAACCTGCGGCAGCGAGGCCTGGGCCGCGACTTCGAAAGCTTGCGCGAGTATCTGCTCGGCGACGATCTCCGCGACGTCTGCTGGACTGCCTCCGCCCGGCGCGGCCAGCTCATCACTCGCCTCTACCAGACTGAGCGCAGCCAGGCCGTATGGATCGTCCTCGATGCCGGACGGCTGCTCCGAGGCACAACCGCACCCAGCCCTTCTAATCCGCGGCGAATTGCGCACTCCAAGCTCGATCATGCTTGTTCCACCGCAATAGCACTGGCGCAACTGGCTCTATTCTCCGGTGATCGCGTTGGCCTGCTGGTCTATGGGGCAAATGTGCAGCAGCGCGTGCTTCCCGGCCGCGGAGCCGCGCATCTTCGCCAAATTGTCGAAGCGCTTGCGCAGGCACGCGCCGAATCCAGCGAGGCCGACCACCTGCGCGCCACCGCTGTGCTGAGCCGCTATCAGCCGCGGCGCGCCCTCGTCCTGTGGATCACCGATCTGGCTGAGAGCGCGATGCGCCCGGAGGTGGTGGATGGCGCGCTCCAGTTGCTGCATCGCCACGTGCTGCTCTTCGTTGCCATGGCTCAGCCCGACGTGGAGGCGATTGCCAATGCCCGCCCCGGCAATGAGGAGCAGATGTTCCGCGCTTCCGCGGCCCAAGAGCTGACGGGCCGCCGCGCTCTGCTGCTGGCACGCTTGCGCGAGCAGGGCGCGCTCACGCTTGACCTCGATCCGGAAAAGCTGACCTCTGCTGTGCTCAACCAATATCTGATGGTGAAAGAGCGCTCGATGGTTTAGACCATTGCTTCCTGCACGCCTTTAGATCTCTGCCGCAACAGCAGGAACAACCGGCCGAAAAAGCCAAAGCAGCAGCAAGGTGAATAGAATGCCACCTACGGCGAACTTGAGCCAGACCGGCGCGGCCGAAGGAGAGAAAAATCCTTCCAGCGTGCCGGCGATCACCAGCAGAGGAATAATCCCGGCCACCATCCGCGAGGCTTCTACGCCGCCCATCGTCACCGAATCGCGCCATCGGTAGAGTCCCGGAAACACTACGCCACGCCCAAGACGAAGTCCGGCCGCCCCGGCCAGCACAATTGAAGGCAACTCCAGCGAGCCGTGCGGGGCCACAAAGCTCCACAGGTCGACGGACATGCCGTGCTGCTGGCAGGCCGCGCCAACTACGCCCAGCAGCAGGCCATTGATGAACATAAGGTAGAGCGGACCCAATCCGAACAGGATTCCCGTGCCGAAAGCTAGAAAACAAACGGTGAGATTATGCGTCATCAGCCAACTGCTCATGGCCGGCGCAACAGCCACCACGGAGTGCGTCCACATCTCGTGGCGCTCGATTGTAGCCACCATCGCCGGGCCCAGCATCTGTCGCATGAACTGAGGCCGCGCCAGTGTCAGCACCGAACCGAGCGCGGCCCCGAACAACGTAATGCCCAGCGACAGCAGCACGTACCGGATCTGCCGCTGGACAAGAGCCGGATACTCGTCACGCATAAAATGGAGAATGTTGCGAAAACTGGTTCTTCGGCTGGAATAAATGATATGGTGGGCGCGAGCCAATAACTGATTGACATGCTCTGTGTAAGCCCGCGCAGTGGTGTCCTGGCGTAACGTGGACAAGTCGCCGGCTACCTGCCGGTAGAGCAGCGCGGTTTCTTGAAGCTCGGCGCGCGTCAACTGGCCCAGCCGGCCCCCATCGGCCTGCGCCAGGAGTTTGGCCAGCCGCTCCCAGTACGGGCGGCGCTTTTGCAGCCACTGGTTGGAGACGATAGTTGCCATGGACACGATTGGAAACCAGCTTAACATCGAGACCCCGGAGTTGGTTTCGATCGAGATGCCCGTTGCCGGAATCGGCAGCCGCTTTATCGCCATCGTTGTCGATTACCTCATCTGGACCATCGTTGTATTTGTTTTCTCGTTGCTGGGGGTGGTGGCATTTGCCAGCCTCTCTGTATTCGGGAAAATCTCTGAGAACTGGGTAGTCGGCATTGTTCTAATCTTGATCTTTCTCTTCCATTGGGGGTACTTCACTCTGTTCGAGGCCTTCGCTAACGGGCGGACGCCCGGTAAGCGTGTGGCGAAGATTCGTGTGATCCATCGTTCCGGCCGTGCCATTAGTTTTGTTGAATCTCTGGCGCGCAACCTGGTCCGCTTTGTGGATTATCTGCCCAGCGCTTACGCTGTGGGCGTTGTTGCCATATTTTTCAGCCATCTCAATCAAAGGCTTGGAGATATGGTCGCCGGAACTCTGGTCGTCCACGATCGTGAAATAGAGTCGCCTCACTGGGGCGAATCGAGTTCACTTACCTTTACGGCACCCGCTTTCGATTCGCGCCCGCCGATTCCCGCACCGCACCTCTCCGTCGTCTTGTCCGTCTCTGCTCTCGCCAGACTCTCGTCCGCCGATCTTGGGGTTCTGGAAGGCTTTTTCGCCCGCCGCCTGGATATGGATCTGGCCACCCGCGCCGCGCTGGCAAAGCGGATGGCTCAAGCGCTTTGCGGCAAATCAGGCCTGGAGATTCCCGAAGGAACTAGCGTGGAGACGTTTCTCGAAGCTGTTGCTCATCAACTTAGAGAGATTGCCCGGATGAACTGATGCGGACGTCGGGCTATCATGAATGATTCTTCGTTTGACGAGGAATGATCACAAAGAGGAAGAATCCACGATCGCTTTGTTGTTCGAAAAAGGCAGCTCCGGTCGAGTGGCCGGCTATGGGGAAGTTTGGAAGCCGAGCCGGTTCCAGGTAATCAAGCTCGCGTGAAACTTCCCCATTGACGACGATACAGCAATCTTCTATCTTTATGGCGCATAATTGGTGATGAGAGGTTAAGAAAGAGAAGAAGATGCATTCCATTGAAAGGCGTGGATTGATGGGTCTTGCTCTGGTTATCTTCGAAGGTCTTTTTACCGCAAGCGGCTCTGCTCAGGCGATGTCTGAGCGAACTGACATGCACGCACGCATCCAGGCCATTTACAACTTTTCGCCGAGCAAAGTTACGGCTGAAACCAGAGACAGCAAGTCAAAAGAAATGGATTCCTTCTGGAACGATGTAAAAGGCCACCCTGACATCGAACTTCCTCTCCTCCGAAAAGAACTGGGCGATCCGAATAATCCGCGCTTTTTCTATGCAGATGGGAGTTCTCTTCTGCTTTCGCTCAGCCATTCCCCCGAAGATCAGCAACTTGCTGTCCTTTCGCTCGCCCGGGTTGAACTCTCGGATTTCCAAAGTCGGCAATATCTATATGAAGTTCATGATCTAGCTGTCAGTTCTGCCGACGTGACACCCGCTGCGCTGCACATGCTGGACGACCCGAAATTTCAGGTATTTCTCCCTGAACATGGCGCATACAGACTTGATCAGAGCGCGTGTTTGTTGGTTGCTCTCTTACCTCTGCCAACGAAGGTGTGGCTGCCAGGAATTATCGAGCGCATCAAAGCGGAGAGCAATGAGACAGCCATCAAGAGCTTGCTCCTTCTCTTGTTCTACGCGCAAACGGATGAGTCGGACAGTGTGATTAAGCAGTTTGCAACCAGTCTGGGAACGTCGTCCACTCTTCGAGAATCCGCTGATTCAATTCTGAAGCACGAACGAGACATTAGAACTGGGAAACAGCCATCTCGCCAATTGGAGGCTAAGCTGCGGGAAGAGCGGCGGAAAAGAATGGCAGCCGTCAGTGATGAAGCTATGGACGATATGAATGTGCTGACGGAGAAGATCGCGAGATCGCGGACCGTAGGTCAGTAATCTTCGAGCTCCGAGTGTATCACCGCCAACCCGTCCCCAAGCCGGTTTCGGCCCTTTCCAGAATCTCTGGAAGGCACCGCGCAGTGCAAGGGAGAGTCGGGGAGGATCCAGGACTTGGCCGCGACAGGAATGGATTGGCTGTTAACAGCAATGCGTGAACCGGTGTGTACGCGCATATAATTGGCCTTCACCATCCTCGCTTGCCAGAGGGGTTCAATGGCTCATTTGACTCTCAGAAATAACTACCTGGCGTTATCGGATCGGCTCAACCTTTTTCCGCAAGGCGCACCGCCTTCAGAGCTTCTCTTCCAGATACTGGAGGTCTTGTTTACCAAAGACGAAGCAGCTCTGGTGGCGCTGCTTCCCATCAGGCCATTCAACGTGGCCGCGGCGGCAAGAGTATGGAAGAAGCCGGTTGCCGAATCGCGAAAGATTCTTGAGGGGCTCGCATCGAACGGGATGCTTCTTGACATGGAGGTGCAGGGGGAGCAGATCTTTGTCTTGCCTCCGCCCATGGCTGGCTTCTTCGAATTCTCAATGATGCGCCTGGGCAACGGATACGATCAGAAACTGCTGGCAGAGTTGTTTTACCAGTACCTGAACGTGGAAGAGGATTTTGTGAAGAACCTCTTTGCCGGGGGCGAAACGCAGCTGTGCCGCGCGTTTGTCAATGAGAAGGCTCTGGCTACGGACCAAACCTTGACGGTGATGGACTACGAAAGAGCCAGCGAGGTGATCCACACGGCCTCGCATATGGGAGTTGGAGCCTGCTACTGCCGACATAAGATGCAGCACATGGGTAAATCCTGCGATGCCCCCATGAATATCTGCATGACCTTCAGCGGGACGGCCCAGTCGCTGATCAAGCACGGCATAGCGCGCAAGGTCGATGCAAAAGAAGGTGTGGATCTGCTGGACGAGGCTCTGGAGCACAACCTTGTGCAGTTCGGGGAGAACGTACAGCAGAAAGTTGCGTTTATATGCAACTGCTGCGGATGCTGTTGCGAGGCTATGCTCGCTATCAAACGCTTCGCCATCCTAAACCCCATCGCCACCACGAACTTCCTGCCGGAAGTCGCTACGGATTCGTGCAACGGCTGCGGCAAATGCGTGACGGCCTGTCCAGTGGAGGCCATGGGACTCGTGTCTGCAGGCGACCCTCATAAGCCAAAGCGCAGAAAAGCGCGCGTCGACGAGTCCCTGTGCCTGGGTTGCGGCGCCTGCGTACGGACATGTTCCAGCCGCGGGATCAGACTCAAATTCCGGAAGATGCGTGTGATCACCCCGGTCACCACTGCCCATCGCACCGTGCTCATGGCCATTGAGCGGGGGCAGCTTCAGAACCTCATCTTCGACAACCAGGCGTATTGGAATCATCGCGCCATGGCCGCTATCCTGGGAGCGATCCTGAAACTCCCCCCGATCAAGCAAATCATGGCGAGCAAGCAGATGAAGTCTCGGTACCTTGAACAACTGATGCGACCCAGAGATTTTGTCCATCGAGAGCATTGAGAGAGAGGGTTCGAAAGCCCCGGCCTGGCATCTGCTTGATTAACCGACTGGGGCTCCAGCGTGAGCCTAACTCCCGGATGACCGGCTCTGCGGATGCTATGTACTGGCTGACAGTACAAAGCGTGCCGGCATTTCTGAATTTGGCAGTCTTCGGCGAATGGAAGGAATTCAGGTTATCATTCGAAGTTATCGGGTCTTGGCCCGGAGATCGAGGCCCGGATCGGAAAGAGGTCAGTAATGAAAAAGTTTCCCCGCACACAATCCGCACCCGCCAAGCCGCCGCGGTTTGCGGACCAGGCGCGTCAGGTTCTCCCTGGCAGCGAAAAGGCACCGGCTCCAAACGCTGTTCACGTGAAGGCTACTCCCGCCAGGTCATTGGTGACCGTATCGGTGATTGTGAAACGCAAAGAGCCGCTGAAGATGAATCGGCGCGGTGGACGTGCGAACGGTCCGGTTCGCGTAAGCCTGACCGAGTTCAAGAAGCACCATGGCGGCGACCCGGACGCCATCAAGCAGGTAAAGGCATTTGCGCGCGAGTTCCACCTGAAGGTGGAGAAAGATCCGACGGCAGCGCTGCGGCGGACGGTGAAACTGACCGGAACGGCCGCCGACACCCAGAAAGCATTTGGCGTGGCGCTTGAACAGAAGATGATCGATGGCGCTGAGTACCGTGTTCGCCAGGGCGGAATTCAACTGCCGGCATCGCTGGCGGGTTTGGTGGAGGCTGTGCTGGGGCTGGATAACAGGCCGCAGGCACAGCCGCACTTTCGTGTCCGCAAAACTCTCGCCAAAGCCGCTGCCCCCGCCAGTTACACCCCGCCCCAGGTCGCGGAAGCGTACAACTTCCCTGCAACTGCCAGCGGAGCGGGACAGACCATCGGAATTATCGAGCTTGGCGGAGGGTACCGGCAGACCGATCTCACAGCCTACTTCAAATCGCTCGGGCTCAAGACGCCGGGGATCGTCGCCGTCAGCGTAGACGGGGGGAAGAACAAGCCGTCGACCGCGAGCAGCGCCGACGGAGAGGTGATGCTGGACATTGAGGTGGCCGCTTCGGTGGCGACTGGGGCCAAGATCGCGGTTTACTTTGCGCCCAATACCGATCAGGGGTTTCTCGACGCAATTACGACCGCGGTGCACGACACCGCGAACAAGCCCAGCGTGATTTCGATCAGTTGGGGCGGGCCTGAGTCGAGTTGGACCAATCAATCGATGACAGCCATGGATGCGGCCTGCCAATCTGCCGCGGCGCTGGGGGTCACGATTACAGCGGCGGCGGGCGACGATGGGTCGACCGACGGAGGGACGGGCAATAACGTCGACTTTCCAGCTTCGAGCCCACACGTGCTGGCGTGCGGGGGAACCACACTCGATGCCAATGGAGCGACGATCGTCTCGGAGGTAGTGTGGAACGAGTTGGCCAGCCAGGAGGGTGCAACCGGAGGCGGTGTCAGCAACGTCTTTGCTCTGCCTTCGTGGCAGGCGAACGCCCACGTACCGGCGTCGAGCACAAGCACGGGAGGCCGCGGCGTACCCGATGTAGCCGGCGACGCCGACCCAGTAACTGGCTATACGATTCGCGTGGACAGCCAGACGAGCGTGATCGGAGGAACGAGCGCAGTTGCGCCGCTTTGGGCAGGGTTGGTGGCAGTCGCCAACCAGCAACTGGGGAGTAACGTGGGGCTCCTTCAGCCCGCGATCTACGCCGCCAAGGCTGCTTCGACATTCAACGACATTACCCAGGGCAATAACGGCGCCTTCTCGGCCGGACCAGGGTGGGATGCATGCACAGGACTTGGATCGCCCATTGCCAACAAGCTCATTCCGCTGCTGGCAGCGAGTACGAGCAACAAAGGTCCTTCCAAGTCTCCGGGCAAAGCGGGAAAGAAAGCGGCAAAGAAGGTGGCCCGTAAGTCTGGCAGGTAAACCCCCAACCCTCGCAAGCATTTTCTGCCCGCCCGCGATGACGGGAGGGCGAAGCTCAAATTAGAACTGCTCGACAGCGGAACAGTTGGATGGAGTCAATGGGACACTGAAGGGCGCAGCGCGTCCATGCTCCGTCTTGTCTGTTCCGGTCGAAGTTGCCAGGCGCAAGCGCGTCTCCCGTTACATACCGCCTTACCGCATCGAAGAAGAGAAATAGGTCGAACGCGGCGCCGCTTCACCCTTTCTTTTGCTAAGCTGGTCAGCGATGATGCGGACTGGCGGGATAACGAAAACCGAGTGTATAGCAAACGTTGCAAGAGGTTGTATGGCAGACACTAAGACCCTTATTGAGCAAGCGTACTCCGCATTCAACAAGCGGGACATCGACGGGACATTAGCACTGATGACGCAAGACGTGAGCTGGCCCAGGGCTTCGGAGGGTGGTAAAGTTGCCGGAAAGGGAGAGATCCGCGCCTATTGGACTCGACAATGGGGCGAGCTCGATCCCCATGTCGAACCGCTAGCAATCACCGACGGAGGCGGAGGCAGGGTCCGCGTCAGGGTGCACCAACTCGTCAAGAGCCTTCAAGGGGATGTTCTATCGGACAGCGAAGTTCTCCACGTATTCACTGTGAACACCGGTCTTATCGCAGCCATGGAGCTTGGGGGTGAGGCCGATCCAACTGCTGGTCCGTCTGCCGCATTCGCACATCGATCCTAACTGGCTGCCCGCCGTGGAGCGTGAAAGTAGGAACCAGCCTCGAAAATCAAGAACGGGCAGCAGACCACATTCTTAACGCAACCGGATCGCAACCGATAAGACGGCCAGTGTCTTGGATCCAGGCTGCTTTTGCCAATGCATTGTTTCCTGCAGAGACGAAGTTTGCAGGGACGAATCCGACGGAGCCAAATCGAGATCTGCCTAAAAGATCGATGAATGCGGCATTCGTGCGTGTGCATTTGATTCCACTTCTCGTGGGCTCGTCCCCTCATCACGCGCGAAGTTTTCGGCGGGCGGTCATTAATCTCCGAGTCTGAAGTTCTCAATCGTAACGCCAGTCTGCACCGCGCGCACCTTGCGGTATTGCGTGACGACGACGGGCGTGCCGGGGCAAAGGCGGATCGGGACGATCTTTGGATCGCTGGTCGAAGAGCCGAAAATAGTGTTGTTCAAGAGCTGCCCTTGTTCCATCGAGATGCCAAAAGACGCTGGCGCGGTGCCAAAGTCTCCGATGCTGATGGAAGTGGGCAGCGAAGGATCGCCGGGCTGGGCCGGCGCCAGCTCGCATGGGCCTCTTGTTTGCAAGGCCGTGACGGTCGTCAGTGGAGGCATTCGTAGCGGAAAACGGCAGAACACTCCGGAGATGTGCAGGACTCCCTGCTCCCTATTATCGATTGCCGAGCAGGAAGCGAGATCCGGAATCATAAAGTCGCCTTTCGTCAGCGGGAATTGCCACGACCGCGCCGACCTTGCCTGCGTGAGGGCGAAGTCAAGACGCAAGGTGAGCTGAGACGACTTGAGCCTTTCGAAATCGGCGCGCGGAATGACGAAGTCCAGCGTTTTGTAGCTGAGTGCGTTCGAATCGTCGGGTGTGTCGAATACCTGCTGCCCTGGTTGCCAATTCAGTTTCAGCGCAGCGCCGTTCGCCGGCGTCAAGGCCGGCCGGAATGCGTCGAGCTGCCAGCGGTCGCCTGCGGCCACTCCCGAGGCTCGCAAACTGATTTTGATTACTGCCCATTTCTTGGAGTCGATGTTGGAAAAGTTGCCGTTCCCGGATGAGCCCCAAATATGAGCGGCAGCTCTTCTTTCACCATCCTGCTCAAATGGAATCATCCGAATGACCGAGGCATCTGTCTGCGCGGCTGGCGAATAGTTCCGGTCCACAGACAAGCTGGTGTTGCAGACCCAGGATGTGAGGAAGACAAGGATTGGTGCGCTTCCCAGCAGCAGACGCGCCACCAGAACACGCCTTCGGGCGTATTGCAGCACAATCACCGCGCTGCAGACGAGAAGGACAACCGCTACGGTCACATTCCCTCCCGCTGCGGCGGGTGAAAACGATACGCCTATGCTGTTCCCGTTGTGGCGAAAGGCCAGGGTCGACAAGGCGATTATATAGGCCGCAAAGATGCTCAGAATCGTGAGCGCCATGCGTACAAGATTCGATGTGACCGACGCCAGGCCGATGAGCGGAAAGAAGACCAGAGAGATGAGAAGAAGCCGGTAAAGAAGACCGGGAATATACGAGAGCGGATTGAATCCCGCCTCGAGGAGGATGGCGGCTTCCATCGACAGAAAGGGAAGATAAATAAACACCGCGACAAAAAGCGCTTTGGCGGCGAGCAGTTTGGGCCACTCGTAAGGCCGCGTAATCCAGAATTGCCGGTCGCCGACCATAACTTCGCCGTGAATCAGACGCGCGATCAGCAATCCCCAGCTAAGGGGAAGCAAAAGATAAACCAGACCGGCGATCTCCTGGTACGGGTTCTGTAAGAGGATGGGGCCGCTTTGCCAGCTTTTCGGAGTCACCCAGGCGAACAGCGCGGCGGCGGCGAGGGAGAGAAGAGTCTCGATCCACAGCCGGCGGACATCCTTGGAAAAAATATGAAGGATTTGCTTCATGGCTTCACCGTCCTTGCACTTGCATTGGCCTGGGCCAGGCGCGAGAGATTGCGCTGGCTTTTGGCGACGGCCAGAAAGATGGCGCGCAGCGGCATGGGGTCGTAAACGATGCTGAGCGCAGCGGGAAATGCTTCCGCAACTTGCCGCTCGGCTGCTTCGCCCTCGAATTGCGTGTGCACAAAGCGAATGACCGGGCCGGAGACTTGAACATCGATCCAGACGGAGGGAATACCCGGAGCTGCCGGAGAGTCCGCGCGCGCGGAGACCGCTTCAGGCAGTGTGACTGTGACGTCGCGAAAGCGTGCGGAGAGGGTGCTCATCTCTTCGGAGAAGAGCAGGTGGCCTTCTTCGAGATAGCCCACGTGGCTGGCCAGGCTCTCGATTTCGGCCAGATCGTGCGAGGAGAGGAAGATGGTGGACTCTCCGGCAAGCTCGAGAAGACTATCAATCAGTTCGTCGCGCACCAGTGGATCGAGACCGGAAAAAGGCTCGTCGAGAACAATCAGCCGCGGCCTGTAGGCAAGGGCGCTTACGAATGCTGCTTTCATGCGCATGCCGCGCGAGAGCTGCCGAAGCTGGCGCTTGAGCGGCAAATCAAATTGCTCGACCAGGCGCTCTGCGAACTCCCGGTCCCAATGCGGATAGAACGGCCGACAAAAATCGAGCAGTGCGCCCACCGTCATCCAGTTGGGCAGCTCCTGATTTTCTGAGACGTAGCCGATGCCGCGGAATCCTTTTCCGGCGAGGCGCGTAGCATCCGCGTCGAGCACGCGGGCTGAGCCCGCACTGGGGCGCAGGATGTTCATCAGCAGCTTGATGAGCGTGGTTTTGCCGGCTCCGTTGCGGCCCACCAGCGCATAAATCGCGCCTTCCGGTACGGCCAGGCTCACGCCGTCCAGCGCCGCCGTGCGCCCAAAATGTTTTCCAAGATTCTCGGTGCGAATTGCCGGATTCATGGTTTGTCGCTTTCCCCTTTCCGCGTTCCGGCGGGTTTGGAAGCGCCGCCGAGCTTGTTCCAGTGCGCGGTCAGCGCCGCCCGCATCTCGTCGAGCTCGATGCCCAGCCGCTTGGCCTCGACCACCAGTTCCTCGATCTGTCGATCCAGCAGTTGAGTGCGCTCCCTGGCCGTCGAGTCCGGCAGCGGCGCGACCACTGTGCCGATTCCTGGATGCATCTCCAGCAGGCCTTCCGAGACCATGTGAGCGACAATCTTCGCCGCCGTATTGGGATTGATCTTGAGTTCTCTGCTGAGGGAGCGAACCGACGGGAAGGTGTCGCCCGGGCGCAACTGGCCGGCCACCATCGCCCGCGTGGCGGCATAGACGATCTGCTCGAAGAGCGAAACGCCCGGCCGGATTTGAACTCGAAACGGAATCACATGTGTACTATTACCGACAGTACACATAAAGTCAAGAGAAAATTATTTGGGCCGACATCGTTCTCTTCACAGGCAGTTGACAGAATTTGGACAGCGAACGGATTCGTCTCGATATGTCTTAGTGCTGTATCTGGAGCGCCCCGCCACGTAACGGTGCACGTGTAGAAGCTCCGTGGGCGGGGCGCTTCCGATACAGCGACTTGAAGGAAGCCGCCCCCATGGAAGCCTATGTACTTTGAATGGGGCTGAACGGGTGCAGGGGATTAAGGAATTTGAGGTGGTGAGTATGATCTGCCGCTCTGAGGGCGATATGGAGCGGCGAGGCGTGGAGATGAGGTGTCAGTTCGTGGCTGAACAAATAGCTGAGTGGACATCTTGAGCCGGAAGAGACAAGGAATCTGCGCGCGCGCCGAAGCACGAACAATGGGCGAGGGAATGGATGAAGGCTCAAGCGGCGCAGCGGTCCGGTTGGGGTGGAGAGCGAAGCAGGAGTTGCGCGGCGGAAAGCCGTTCGACGACGTGCATGGTTGCAATGGCAGCGAGCGAAGCCGCCCGCGTCTTCGCCGAGTTCGCTTACCTTGCGCGCGAGAGTTAGAGTATTTTCTGTTTTATTGTAGACTGTCAAATGCGAATCTTAACCAAGCCTGTGCGTTGTCAGGAGTGATATATGGCAGGGCTTCGGTGATGGCCTGATCGAGTGTTTCCCTGGTTCGTGCCTTGGCCGCGCAGCAGTTGTTTGAGTTCTGCCCAGGCCTTCTCGATCGGGTTCAGGTCGGGAGAATAGGGCGGCAGATAAGCGGGAACAAAGAGGCCTGCAATGCAAATGGAGACAGATTCGTGTCCATTTGCAGAGGCATTCCCGCTTCAATCCAGGTTATTACCGGCTTCCAGCCGATGTCGCGGCCTGCTCGATAAACTCTGCAACTCTCAGCGGCTCTTGAAGCATTGCGAGATGGCAGGTCGGCAGTGTGATCGTTGTGGCGCTTATCCTCTCCGCCATCTGATGCTCCAGAGCTGCGGTAATCGCCTTATCTTGAGCGGAAACGATGAACCAGGTCGGTTTCGATCGCCAAGCGGGTGTCACAGTGGGTGTCGCCGAGAGGACAGCAACAGACGCGGGACCCAGTGTAGCCGTCAGCAGGACCTGTTCAGGTTTCGATAGGTCTTGAGCAAAGGCCTCGGCCACGCCTTGCGCGGAAATTGTAACGAATTGATTGGCCGTGTCGAAGACAAGAAATGGCGTGATCGGAGAAGTGGTCTGTAACGTCGCCAGCAGTGAGAGCGCGGATTCTCCGCTATCGGGAGCAAACGCGGCAACATAAACCAGGGCTGCAACATTTGGATCGTTCCCGTGCGTGTCCCCGATTACAACACCGCCATAAGAGTGCCCGACGAGCAGCACGGGACCCGGGAATGTCATCGTGATGCGCGCAATCGCACGCTCCGTTACAGCGTCATCGTCTGCTAGAGACGTAAGGGGAAGCTGCACTGCGACGACATGGTATCCATCGGCCTCCAGCAAAGGAATCACGCCAGACCAGCTTGAGCCATCAGCCCATGCTCCGTGAACCAGCACGATGTTCTTTACGCCGCGATCGAAATTGCCTCGCGAGGATTCTGGTGATAGTTGGGCATAGCCAACGCTATGGAATCCTGCCGTCAGCAGAAGTCCAGTACTCAACGCTGCTTGGATGGTTTTTCCTAGTCGCATAAATTGTCCTCTCATATTGTGATCTTCACTTCGCGCGCCGATTTGTTTGGGTAGCGGGATTCGGGGCTTACGGTCGCTCTTCTCTAATTCGACCTGGCATTTGACGCAGCATCGAAAATCACAGCGGCGACGTTCGACGGTTGAGCAAGCATAATTACGTGGCTAAAGGGAACTGTCGTCGTTATCGCCTTGATTCTCTTCGCCTGAGATGCTTCGAGATCGGGTGAGATTGCACGGTCATTTGCGGCGACGATGTACCACGACGGTTTCGACTTCCATGCTGGAGTTGTGACCTCTCCCTTCATTGCAGCAACGCTTATTGGCACCTGCGTTGCGGTCAACATTGAGATCTCTTTGGCGGAGAGGTCTTGCGCAAAATCCTCGGCAATCCCCTTGGGAGTCAGTTTGAGAAAGCCGCTTTTGTCGGGACGTAGTTCTGAGCCGACAGGTGTCGGAACGCTCGTAATGAGAGCAAAAGTAGGCTCTCCCTTGTCGGGAGCCACAGCCGACACATAGACGAGTCCGGCCACCTTTGGATCGTTCCCGGCTTCGGTGATGACAGCTCCGCCGTACGAGTGACCGACGAGCAATACCGGCCCATCCTCGAGAGCAATCGCCCGCTGCGTTGCTGAAACATCATCCGCGAACGATGTTAGCGGAATCTGGACAGCAACAACATGCAGCCCCTTCGCTTCCAACAATGGAATGACCTTCGACCAGCTGGAACCGTCTGCCCAGGCCCCGTGAATTAGGATTACCGTTTTTACCCCTACAATGGACGGTGTTTGCCCCGTCGCCTTAGCGGCAGGAACGACGATTGCGAGTAGTGCGACCCACGTCGCCACCCCATTCCGAACAAACTTGATTGACTGCATTATTGTTCTCCTGTATGTGGGGAAGATTTGTACAAGCATTGAAGCCGTTCTTTCAGGATCGTCAGGCGATGAGCTAATGCGAACCAAGGCGCTTTCCCGTTGCCATTCTCACATTTGCTTTCCCGTTACATCTGAGCCTAGGTCCGGATGAGGAGAAGCATCTAGGCGAAAGCCATCGGGAGTTGGCCATACCTGCTGCATAAGAACACCCTGTTCGCCGGTCATGCACGCAATTGCCGGTATGGACCAGCGTCTTCGCCATTTGTACTTCCTGGACCGATGGGGCCGCGAGTCGTCGTCCGTCGCCATATTCCCGGAGCTACTCCGTGAAGTCGTTTGAAGGTGCGGTTGAGTGCGGATTGATCCGCGAATCCGGCCTGAATCGCAATGTCGGCAAGGGGCAGGCGAGAATTCGTCATAAGATCTCTGGCTCTATCCACGCGGCGTTCGGTTAACCACTTATAGGGCGGCCTGCGAAAGGTTTGCCTGAAGGCCCGAGAAAAGTGGCCTACCGATAAGTCACATGCTTCTGCAACCTGATGGAGGGCTATCTTGCCATCCAGATTTGCCTCCAGTAGCTCCGTTGCTCTTCGCTTCTGCAAAGTGGAGAGTCCACCACGGAATTGCGGGGCCAATATTGTTACACCCCCATAAGAGCAGACAAAATGACAGTGCAAGGCATGCAAAACATGGTCGACGACAAGCTTCGAAGTGGGTTGGGGTTGCTCAAGCGACGAGAGAAGGGTCTTCCCAAGGTGGTAAACGACGGGGTCCGAATGCCCAAGCGGCCAAACCAACTGCTCCACGCGTCGCGCCCCATGGGCATAGGCGACTTTATCCAGGGCAGCTTGAGTGACATACAGTACCAATGCATCGAAAGGATTTGGGAGCAGAACTGCGGGCTCTTCCTGTAAGTCGATTGCACTAACACCCCCGATAGGATAAGAACCACTCGATACCTTTTTCTTGTCGAAAAATTGCTCAATGTAGGGTATAGCTTTGAGTTGCAAGGCAACTATAAACCCCTTCTCTCCAGTGATCGGGCGTGCAATTTCAGGGAGACCTTCGCTGCTCTGAAATCTCCCAAACGAGAACGAGGCATGTTCGGATAGCTTGACCTTTGCCGTAGGCGAATCCTTGAGATACATGGCCTCAGCGAGTTGATTCCAGACTGTGGGGACTTCGGTGGCCCTATTCATGGATGCGAACACCCCCTTTATTGAATGAAACACGGGAACAAAATCCCCTATTACACACTCAGAGCGTGGGCATACGATGCCGATTCCCAGGATGTTTCACAAGCAGATCAGCCTTCGCGTATGGAGACGTAAGAGTGTCAGTCTTGCGATTCTCGGTGAAATCGGTTATCGAGGTCATGGCGCCTCCGAGGTGATTGGTTCGAGGTTGAAGCCCCTGCCAAGTGTCACCAGGCCATTCGTTTACCGGACCCCACTTTGTGAACGGCGTCCAGCCGGATCTTCTCATGGCATCACAGCCAATCGCTTCGAGAGGAGGTAGTTGCCACACCTGGCCCCATTCGGGGTCTGAATAGTTTTTGATGGGCGAGCCTCGTCGATGCGGCCATTGTAATTTGAAGAAAATCCGAAACTCCCGGTCTAGCAGGCCAGTTCATGGACTCCAACTCATCGATCCACTCCGCAGTGGACAGGCTTGCCTGTTTCGGTCCAAACAGCCCTCTCACCGCTCTGGCAAAGGATGCCAGCTCGCGTTCAGCAAGGAAGGTCAGATTCGCATCACAAAGTGCGATCTCTTCCAGTTGCCGGCCGGTCCGCTTCGGTTCCCGATGACGCATACGGTCCTCGATTGTTCACCATGGGGAGATAGTGCCGCAGATTCACCAGTTGCTCTGGTTTAGTTGGCAGTGGCGTGCTTTGCCACTGCCTATCTAACCACACGATAGAGATATCCAAGGATGCACAACATACTTGGAACTACAGAAAATGCCCTGGCATTTTCTGTAGGTATGATTTGATTGTTTCGATAGAAAATGCGAGGGAACCTACAATGGATCACGATTTCGAATGACGCGGCGATAGACATTTTGGAGCCCCGAGAATATGCCGGTGTCGGGATGCAAGAAGCTCACGCTGCCGGGCACGATCACGGAGATATCGGTTCCGGATTCAGCGGAACTGAGAATCGTCAGTCTCCCTTGGATGCGAGCGGCGCGCTCACGCATACCTTGCAGGCCGTGATGGCCTTCTCTTCCGCTCATGATGTAGCCCGGGTCGATGCCAACCCCGTTATCCCTTATATGGAGCGCCAGATCGTGGCCGTATGTTAGGTCGATTCCCAGATAGCTCCCGTGGGAATGGGCTTTCGCATTCTGAATCGCTTGGTACCCGATTCGATAAAGTTCATCGCGAACGATCGGATGCAACTCTCGCGCATCCCCAATGACCGACACCGACACCGTCATTCCATCGGGGACAACTCCACCTTCGGCAGCTCGCCGCAGCGCCGGCGCAAGTTCGTTCTTCAATGTGGTTGATGACCGCAGCGAGTTCAGGGCCGCGCGACCTTCCTCAATCGCCTGCTCAAGCCAACCGGAGACTTGTCCCAAAGCACGGTGCATCTTCTCCGGATCCAGTGGTTCCTCAAGGCCATCGTCGACGACGAATTTGCTGCCTTGAATCGTCTGAAGAAAGGTATCATGCAGTTCTCGCGCCATGCGCGTGCGTTCAGACAGTCGCTCATCGAAGCGGACGCCAATGGCCTTTGCGACCTGCTCCACGCGAATGCGATAGAGAATCGACCCGATGACGACGAAAGAGACGAAACATAAAATCCGAAACGGCATCGTTTGATACCACATGGGTGCAATGCTGAAGTCTAGAATTGCACCTTGTTCATTCCAGATGCCATCGTTGTTGCAGGCGATCACGTGAAAACGGTACTTACCGGGACGGAGGTCGCTATAGAAAGCCTGGCGTCTCGTTCCTGGTTCCTGCCAATCAGGATCGTGATTCTCCAATCTATAACGAAAACGCACTTTCTGTGGCACGACGAAACTCAGTGCGGTGTAGTCGATTTTCAGATCGCGTGTTAGCGCGGGGAGGCTAGTTTGACCGCCTGCCGAGTAGTTCACTCTGTCCGCGACGATCTGCTCAATATGAACCGGCGGCGGTAGAGCGTTCACTTCCAGATGATTGGGATCGATCATCTGCACGACATTTGGATTGGCGAACCACAGGCGCCCGTCGGGAGAGCGAGTGGCGTGGGGTTGAAAGGCTGCATAGGACGGCCTTGCGCCGTCGAACACGTCGAAGGTGTCGACCTTCACGCTCGCCTTGGTACCATTCCACCACTCCCGCAATTCCGTATCTGCAACCCTAATGAGGCCACACTGTGCGTAAAGCCAAAGAGCATTATTGTTATCCGAAACCAGAGCGTACAGGCCGTTGCAAGGCAGACCATTTTGGCTGGTCAGCGTCCACAGGGTTCCATTCTGCCATTCAGTAAGTCCGGACGTGGTCGCGACTAATACCGATCCATCAGCCCGAACAAGGATCTGTCGCACCGGGGATTTAGCCGCGCTCTCGGCGGAAAAGGTTTCAAGCCGCCCATGCCGATATCGAGCTAGGTCGCCGTCGACAAGGCCCAGCCAGATGCCATCGTGGGGATCGGCGGCGAGGGAACTGGCGGCTGGCATGCGAGGTGCATTGCGAAGCAGTTTCCGGTGCTTGCGATCATTCTCCTCTCGGTTAGGCTTCAAGAAGCCGTCGCCTTGTCTTGGTGCTGCTGAGGATTCAAGCTCGACTCGTGATGGCCATATAGCCACGGATGGGCGTGGATGGATGAGATTGTTGAAGTTTCTGAAGGCGCTTCAGGCCGGCGGCGGTATTGGACAGTAGTGGGAAAGCGGCAGATCGTGGAACAGACATTATCGTCGCCGTTACCGAATAAGGAGGAATGACTAATGATGCCCCGATCGGCGGCGCGAAGACACAGCGCGTGACCCAACAGAGAAATAAACATCGCCAACTGTTATAATGAAGCTATGCGAAGCGAATGGCGTAAATATAGTCCCGAAGATTCAAGCACTCACCCCAGAGACAATTCCCGCGTGGAGATGAGGGATGCAGATGGAACACAATGCTCTGGAGGGTACTTGGCGGGCCGTTTCGTATCTGGCGGCATATCGGCAGCCGGAATGAACTTGACCAAACGCTGGCGCTATGCGGAGCAGGTCTAATCCACTCGTAAACTGAAACACTTCGACGCGCACCCGGCCGGCACGCTCGCCCATCCTTGCGCCGCGTCTGCATGATGCCGCAAGGGTGGGCCACTCTCGCGAGCTCATTTCCCGGCCGCGGTGCAATTCGGGTCGGCGATCTCGACGCGGCGATTCTTCGCTCTGCCCGCGTCGGTCGCGTTATCCGCAATCGGCTTGGTCTTACCAAAGCCTCTGGCAGTAAGCCGTACTGCGGCGATTCCATGCTGTGTGAGCCAGGTGACGATAGCCTTGGCTCGCGCGTCTGAGAGCGTCTGATTGTAGGCATCGCCGCCCACGTTGTCGGTGTGTCCCTGGACCTCGATCTTCTGCGTGGGATTCTTCTTCAACAGATCCAGAATCTGCTGCAGCACCGGATCGCTGGCAGGTTGAAGCGTTGACTTGTTGAAGTCGAAGAGCACACCGTAGATTGCGACGTGGCAGTTGGTCTTCAGATCGCTGCTCATGTCTTTGTTCGCGGCGCCGGCGTCCGCCACGCGGATCTCGTTGAATTCGCTCTTGTACAGTGTGGCCCACAAGTTACGGCCGTTTTGAGTGAAGTGCGCGGTGATGGAAACGTCCTGGCGGTCGTACAGGATCGTCCAGCCGGCTTTGATGAGGGCATCGTGATAGGCGGCGTGAAAGAGGCTGTTGGACATGCCATCCGGGGGCTGACGGTAGGTTTTGATGATCGATGATGGGGCCACGAGTTCGAGTTCGGCGGCGCCGGTGATGGGGACGCGGAAAGGATCGGTGTCGGCGACGCTGCTGCGGAACTGCCACCCGGGCAACGGACCAAGCCAGGGAAAATCGCCCGCGGTCGCACTCACGGGTTCGGGAGTGGCGGCGGGCGGCTTGAGGGTGAAAGTAAAGGGAATCGGCGCAATCTCAACAATGTCCACCTCGGCGCGTTCCGCGCCGAGCGGGTCGGTTTGGACCCATGCCTCAACTCCGTCTTTCTGGTAGTGAAGAAACAACAGGAATCCTCCCGCGGACCATTCATGCACTGCGGTCCAACCGTTGGCGAGGAAGGCCGGCTTGATGATGGCCCAAACGGCATCCCCCGTCATGGCGCCGGAAACGATTACGGGAAACTGCCAATGCTTTCCGTGCACCATCTTGCCAATACCGCCGTTTCCATAATTTCCCTCCGGCATCTGCATTTCGGTCCAGGGCTCATAGGTGATGCGGTACGGCTTGCCTATGTTGCTAAGGAAGGTGAGCTCGGCCGGGATCGGCTGCTCCTGCGCCAGGGAGGGGATTGCAACAGCGATAAGCAGGAAGGCGGGCAACAGGCTGTGGAGTAAGAGCTGTCGCAGGGTCGAAAACTTACGAGGAGTCATGCGTTCCCTCACAGTCCTCGAAGACTAACACGGCAACGTCTGGGCTGGCCGAGGCAAACCAACTATCCACATAGGAGAATTGCAGGTTAACGCAATTCGTGATCGGTGACTTAAGCAGAGGTTCCCTAAAGTTCGCTTTCTGATGTAAAAGTGGCCCCGCACAAAAACAGCTCTATTGGCAATCAGCCCGCTCATGCGTAGAATGCGCCCCATGCGCGACCTCTCGCAATCCGCGCACTTGTTTCTGATTGCCTGCTTTTTCACTGCCCCACACACCTTCGAAGGCCAGACAACAGAAACCTTCGGCACGTGCGTTCCCGTCTTTCACGATCAACTCGCCGGCGCGCAATGGCGTTCTCCCTCCGAGTGCGAAGTCAAATTCGACTCTTACGCGCGCAATGGGCTTACAGCGGCTCTGCAGCCTGCGCCCGCAAGGTAGCGTGTGCCTTTCCCTGCGATATTGTGCGTACTCACACTGCACCCGAGTCAGTCTCGATTGCGATACCCAGTACTCCGCAATGGGGCGGCGGGTCCGGTTGGCGCAAAGAAGTGCTGTCCGGGCTGATCATTTCCAGGGAAGACTCTCCGGTCTGCTCGGAAACCTTGCAATAAGCCGACATAAAGTTACTTATCGAAGCATCCCAAGATTCACTAATCTGTTGATCATCGCCGCCGTGCATACGTGGAATCGTTTGCCGCAGCTTTCGGAGGCTTGAGGCAGCGCATCTCGCCGGCGATCCGGCGGCGGTCGGCAGGCCTGGTCCGTTCCGGCCCCACCCCCTTCGCTCGCGCCCTTTGCAACTTTCGTTACATAGGTTCCACTTGTCGTCACCCAAAACATAGGTTACTTTCAAGTCAAGCCCTCCTGAGCAAGCTGATCGATGATGCTGCCATTCGTCTAGCTTGAGCGAGTAATTCTCATTCAGCGGCCACGCCTTCGCAAGAAGGCCAGGGGCACTATTCTAATGAAACTATTGAAGTTTCTCTCGGTTGCAATGGTTCTCTCCTTGGCGGGTTGCGGATCGACAAAGCTGACCCCATCGACCACAAGTTCCGGTCCGTCCACACCGTCCACTCCGTCCGCCGCGTCCGCCAATACGACAGATACAGCGATAGCGAGTCCCGCAGGCGGCGCCTCCGTGGCTTCGCCGTTCACGCTCAGCGCCACAGCAACGGCATGCTCTTCGCAGACCGTCACTTCAATGGGTTACGCGCTCGATGGCGGCATGGCAACCCCTGTGAACGGCACGACGCTGAACCTGCAGGTGACCGCCGTTGCAGGCGCACATACGCTGCATGTTCAGACCTGGGGGAACGACGGAGCAACCTGCGACACCAAGG
>Ga0182014_10000459_pt1 | contig 53675 bp, 48 predicted proteins | sample 612S2DmetaG_FD_120489 | JGI IMG/M metagenome (GOLD analysis project Ga0182014, IMG submission 120489) | Permafrost microbial communities from Stordalen Mire, Sweden - 612S2D metaG | ecosystem: Environmental > Terrestrial > Soil > Wetlands > Permafrost | place: Sweden: Stordalen | collected... | reverse complement strand
CTGAGGCCAAACTAATCATTGTATACATCCCCATAGTTCTCTCTTATTAATCTAACCTTCTACTATTATAGAGGAATTAAAACTTCTTATTATTTTCGGTTGTTGGCAGGCTGCTTGCACTTACTATCTGTATGATGTTGGTCATTATATGAATGAGTGTCCTTACTGGGAAGTGCATGGAATTGCCACAGACCCATTGCTTCCCTGTCCGGTTCCATTCCGATGCAGAAGGGATGTCAGTCCAGCAGATAAATAAAATCCTAAAGGAGGAATACCATGAAATCAAGTACGAAGGACGAAGCGAAAGGTAAGTTTCACGAAGTGAAGGGTAAGGTCAAGGAAGTCGCCGGGAAAGTAAGCAATGACCAAAATTTGGAAGCCGAAGGCACCGGTGAAAAGATAGCCGGCAAGATTCAGGAAAAGGTCGGCCAGGTCAAGAAGGTTTTGGGACAGTAGTAAGAACAGCGTATCCTATACCGACGAAGGAAAACAATGGGCGAGATCAATGACAAGACCAAGTCCAAAAAATAAAGATACTTTATTCCCCCTGCCTGTTGTGCGAGGTCCGCAAGCCGGGAGAGGGAATGAACAATAAGAAAGGAGAATACTATGTTGTGGACAATAGCTGTAATACTGATAATTTTGTGGGCACTCGGGTTGGTGTCTGGCTATACACTAGGTAATTTTATTCATGTCCTGCTGGTCATTGCCATTATCGTTATAGTGATACAAGTCATTCAGGGGCGAGGATCTGAATAAATGATTTTCTAAATAAGGAATTACTCAAAGAAACAAGAGAACTTATTTATAAAGCAACAAAGGGGTAAGAAATGGGAAAAGGATTGAAGGGATTTAAAGACTACAGGGATTATCTATCCTATGCTCAAGTATGTTTATCTTGGATGGGCGATAAGGATCATCAAAAGCTTTACGAGATGCTACTTAAACGGAAGGGAGAAATAGAACCGCTTAGTTATATGCGACAAATGAGTTTACTTGCTCATAGTCATAATTAAACAAAAGGAGAGCAACGAAAACCCGAAGTCATGTTGTCTGGTAAACTAAGAACGTTCCTGGGGTGAATCCGTGGACCATAAACAGAAAAAGGACCTGCAGAAGAAGACAGAAAGAAAGCGGGACACCAAGGATAAGAAACAAAGCGAGAAGACACGAGAGCTGGAAGAGTCAAAGGGCACACGAGTCATTCGTCCCTTCTGGTTCGCTGTGGTGCGGGTTCATTCTCTCGATGGTGGCATTGCTCTCTTGGTTTTTTTTCCGTATCCCCAAGCCATGAGATTGTATAACAAGAGAGCGAATCCTTTCGGCAATCATAAACTGACTTTCAAACGGTTATCATTGATTCTCCGTGATGCTGCCATGTGTGACTTTGTATAGGAAGGGAACCTTTAAACCTAAACAAGTAGAAAACCTTTAAATGAAATTGGGGAAAATTATGAATCCATTTGAAAGGTCTGTCTGGGTGTTCTTTGCGTTTATTGTGTCCATTATTTTGATAGTATTTATATTTCTTGCCGAGCGAGCCTATTATAGTCAAAGGGTAAAGGCGGACGATGAAATAGGAACCTTGTAACAGCACAAGAGTGTGACAAGGAGTAAGCGTAATAATGAACAACCCCGCCGCAAGCAGCGGGGAATTGAACCCATAGAGATTAAAATAAAAATAAATTTAAAAAGGAGGATTTTAAGATGAAGCGTTTAGGATTGTTTATAGTCGCATTGGTTTTCGTATTTTCCACTACGGTAATGGCTGAGTCTAATGCAGAGCAAAAGGAAGATGCCGCCGCCGTAAAGGCTGAAGTGAAAGCAGAACAAAAAAGACTCAAACCAGAACAGAAAGAAGAACAGAAGAGACTCAAAGCAGAACAGAAAGCAGAAAAGAAGAGACTTGAAGCAGAAAAAGAAGCAGCGGACAAAGTCGAACACGCAAACTAATCTCTTAGATTCGAAGTTGATGTGCTTAAAGAGGCACGAGGGAATTCACCTTTGTGCCTCTTTTTTTACATGAATTCCTGTAAAAACAAATACCGGCAAATAGGGGGAAAGAGAGTTCTTGTGCCAAGAATTAGAGGAGCGACTATTGCACGTTTGTAACCTAGTATAAAATTAAAAATATAAAAATAAGGATTACAGGAAGAAAGAAATCCACCCCGCCGTGCAATTACAATACCTACAAACAGAATCAAGATATTTAAAGTTTCTGTAGATTAATTTACCCCTTTCCACCCATTATAACCATACCATTCCTTTCCACGTTTAATAAAACTAAAACGACCTTGGTTTTTTTCTTCAGTAAATGGTAAACAATTTCTGAAATAAAAAGTATACTTGTAATTTACTTCTATACAATAATACTCTTCATTATTTACTTTCTTATGAAATTCGTTTGTTATTTGAAATTTTTCATAATTTAATCTTAAAATATTCTTTGGATTACCACAAGAAGGAACATCTAGTGTTACAATAATAATCTTCATTGTTCCTTCGGGTGGTTTTGAAGAACATTTATAAATTAAGGTTAATGAAATTAATAAAAACAGGATAAAAAATAAGTTTTTCAATCTGATATTAAACATAATATTAAATCTTCTTATTGAAGGTAATGTTTTTACATACCAAATTATTGATTATTTACAAGATACAAATTCCTCTTGTTTAATCGGATGAACTAGATGGAGATTTCGGGACAACGGTTTCACCAGTGGATTTCGGGACAACAGTTTCATTAGTAGCTTTCGGGACAATGGTTTCATCAGTGGATTTCGGGACAATAGTTTTAACAGGAGGTATCTGTTTGTCAATTTCCGATTTTTTAAAAGAGAATATGAAAACTAATAAACCAACAATTAATGAAATTATACCTAATACAATAAGAACTTGTTTCCCCTTTGATTGATGTGTTTCCGATTTTGGAATAGGTCTATCATTATTAATGGATGTTTCTCTTCTGGTGTTACTAATAGAACTACCACAATGTTCACATAAATATGAATTACCACTAATTTTTGTTCCACATTGTGAACAATACATTTTCAAAGTTCCATTTTATTAAATTGAATGGCTAAATGAATCTAATGACTGTTTTTAAATACCAAATATTTGATTATTTACAAGATATAAATTCCCTACAAAATTATAACCATATAACCTACTCCTATAATTAACCTGCCCCAAATGATTGATACCATAGGCTAATCTGGATTTTCAGCCACTTTTTGATGATTTCCGCTTGAAAGGTTGTATAAATATAAAGACTGATAATTTGAAGAGGAAGTTATCGATTATTAATGAGACTCCAATTTTAAAAACGAAGTGCATTGAAATTGTTTAGTCGAATTATCCCAGGAGCGACGTACCCTGAAGGGCATCTACGACGACGTGGGACTTGATACTCACTGTCAAGCCAAGTTCTATTCAGGGCATTTTAATCGTACCGTTTGAGTTCAAAAAGTTTTTTGTCTTGTGTGGAAACGATGTGATAAAAACGATCTTGAGGAATGTAGATATAGGGAACATCATCTTCCCGCCTGTACAGAAAGTGAGACAGGATCATCCGGTTAACAGCCTGATGGCCGACGATCATAATATTATTCGCGCGCCGGTTTAAAAAAAATGCCTTCTTGATTCCTTGTATGATTCGGGGCTTCATTGTCTTGTAGCTCTCACCATCAGGATAAACATAATGGTATTTGCTTGCCCCTCTTTTTTTGAAAACGTGCGGCATCTTTTTTTCGATATCTTCATAGGTCATTCTTTCGCAAGTCCCTGCGTTGATTTCATCAAACTCCTTAAGCGAAAGGATCCTGCAATCATCCTGCTTTTCGCAAATAGCTTTGGCCGTATCGATTGTCCTCTGTTTTTTGCTGGTAAAAATGTAGGAAATTTTCTTTTTCTTGAAAAACAGGCCCAAGGCTGTTGCTTGCTCCTTACCTTTTTTTGTGAGCGGCGAATCTCCGCCGATTCGATTCTCAATGTTATATTCCGTTTCCGTGTGCCGGATCAGAAAAAGATTCTTTACTTCATCGGTAACAAGATAGTCGCGCAACCGGTCATAAAAAGGAATTACGTCATTGTGCTTTTCCTCGATAATCATGTTTTGTAAAGAATCTATGCGGATGTAATTTCTTTCGACCTTTAATGGTGTATAAATTATCCGGTAGTAATCGATTCGTTTTAAGAATTCTGTTGCCGCTTTATCCTTAAGACGGGCAAATTCAGGCAACTTAATTTTCTCCCGTATGCTCAGGTTCAGGATATCTTCATCATCATTGATGCACTCAATAAAGAAAATCGAATGATCATCAAGATATTTTTCGATTGTCGCGCGTCGCTCCCGTCCGGCGTTGGTTGCGTCCATAATCGCGATCTGTCCGCTATTGCACAGATAGGCCTTGGCCCTTTCCATATTCATGCGGGCGAATTCTTTTCTCCACTCTACGGCAGCAGAATTTTCCGGAGAATAGAATTCGGAACGCGATGTCTCATCCAGCGACCGATAAATCCTGCGCAAATTTCCATTATTGAATATTCGAGTGGGGATGCCATCCTTCCGGAAGGCATCCCGCAGGCGCACGGCCAGTGTGGATTTTCCTCGGGCGGGCAGTCCCATCAGGACAATGTATAATTTTTCATCGCTCATGTTGTATTTACTTTATCAGCCGCTTTTCTGTGGTAAAAGTTATGAACAGCGGTTTAAAAAAACGGTCTTGTATGTCACAATCAAGAATGGACCGCAAAATTCTGTGGCACCTATTGCCGGAAAACGAAAGGCTTAATCAACAGCCATCATTACATTGGAAGCTTTTACAATAGCGTACGCTTTTTTACCGGATTTCAAACCTAGTTTTTTCGCGGATTCTTTGGAAATGATTGAAACGACCTTAGCTCCGCCCGAAAGTTCTAAAAGTATTTCTGTATTCACAGCGCCATCTGTAACTTTGATTACTTTCCCCTTCAGTATATTACGCGCGCTTATCTTCATGGTGTCCTCCTTTTGGTTATGTCATTGAATAAGACATTGCTTCTGATAGTTGAAAGTATAAGGAGAACGGCTTTGTATGTCAATGGAATCTTAATCGTGAAATATTGGTCGTAAAATCGAGGTGTTTTGATTAAGTGATGGACCTTAAATAGTGAAGTGTTAATAATACCGCGACCAATGGAGGAACGACCAAAACAGCAATACTGGCCTTTAAAAAATTCTGCACTGAAACAAGGTTAGAGAAATAAAGGAATATGATTAATAGCGCGGAGATAAAACTGGAGATGAAGAAGGCTCGACCGAAATAGGCATTTGCTTCATACCAGACGAAATCATTTTCTAATGTTGATCGTGTGCGAAAACCGTAAACCACGTTTCTGGGCACTTTTCGGAGGATTAATGGAATGGCGATAATCGCGAAAATAAGATCGCAAGCCAGAATTGTCACCAGACCTTTGAATAGCATGTGATTCTCCTCATAAAAAGGTTATTTTATACTAATTCGCATTCATTCGTCTACCTTTGTTGGCGCAGCCTGCACCGGCGGAGGCCGGGGGCGTCGGCTCGTTATCCTTTGACCGGGTGCGCAATAAAAATAAACCTTTTTACCCTGCCGGGAAGTGACGCCGAGTAGGTGGCAGCTTCAAATTGAAATGGTATAATCATACGTTGTTTTATGTAAAGATTATTCGGCGTTGTCAAGAAATAATAAAGTTGGGACTAGATTGCCTGGTCACCCGGCATACACCCGGTAATGAGCCGGGCAATGACATAGTGCGTCTTTTAAATTGATTTTTTCCCATAAATAAGTTTAAAGAAAGAATGCCATTTAAAAGGTTATTATTATGTCAATAAGTTACTACAGCACAAATCGTCATTTGAATAATGTTGAGGGAATCACTCCTTTTACCGGCAAGGTCTCGTTTAAAGAAGCCCTGCTCAAAGGCCAGGCTTCGGATGAAGGTCTATTTATGCCGGATACGATACCGCTTCTTTCCTTAAAAGATATCCAGAAACTGAAAGGCAAGCCTTACCGGGAAGCAGCACTACTTGTGGCTGAAGCGTTTCTTGCCGATGAGTTTCCCCGGGAAGTTCTCAAAAAAGTAGTTAAAGAAGCTTACAACTATCCCGTTCCTCTGGAAGAAGTAAAACCCAAGGCCTACGTGATGCGCCTGGATCAAGGGCCGACAGCTTCATTTAAAGATTTTGCCGCGCGCATGATGGCAAGATTGATGAGCCATTGTCGCCCGCGAGGTGAAAGGCTTAATATTCTTGTCGCCACATCAGGTGATACAGGCAGCGCTGTGGGCGAAGCCTTCAAGGGAGTAGCGGGAATTGACGTTACTATTCTTTATCCGGAAACAGAAGTAAGCCCAAGGCAAAAAAAACAGCTCGACACAATCGGCGGCAACGTGCGGGCGCTTTGCGTGCAGGGCAAATTTGATGATTGTCAGAATTTAGTCAAGCAGGCTTTTTCCGATTCTCAACTTACAAAATTTAATTTGACCTCGGCTAATTCCATTAACTTTGGCCGGATTCTTCCGCAGATAATTTACTATGTCTACGCTTACGCCCAGCTTGCCGAAAATGGAGAGCAGGCAATATTTTCTGTTCCTTCGGGGAATTTCGGCGATGCTCTGGGTTGCGAATACGCTCGCCGCATGGGCTTGCCGATGGACAAACTTGTTATGCCCACTAATGAAAATGATGAATTTCCGGTCTTTCTGGCCACAGGAAAATACAACAAAGTTTCTCCCTCACGGGCGTGTATTTCCAACGCCATGAACGTCGGGCATCCAAGCAATTTAGCGCGTTTCTTTGAATTGTATGGAGGGACGGTTGATCGTGTGGGTAAAGTTCATCGCTATCCTAATCTGGAAGAAATGCGGCGGCATATTTTTTCGGTAAGCATTACGGATGAGCAAACCAGACAAACTATCAAGAGCGTCTATGATCGCTATCACATAGTTTTGGAGCAGCATGGAGCTGTGGGCTGGGCGGGATTGGAAGCATATTTAAACACAGCACCAGACAAAATATTGGCCATTTGTCTGGAAACCGCCCATCCGGCAAAATTCCCGGAGGAGATTCAAAATCTGTTGGGATTAACCATGCCCCTGCCGGAGAGCATGAAAGACCTTGACCTCAGAGAAGGCTCTGCCATTTCTATTGCAAATAATTACGATGAATTTAAAAATTATTTGCAGAAAAATTTAAAGATTAAAGAATAACTGTGACCTGAATTTACCCTAATAACCTAATACCCTAAAGGGCACATCGAGGTCACGCGAGGGCACAAGGCCGCCTGCGAGACTGTGTCATAATAGCAAAGAATGTCATTCCATATCCTACGGCATTTCAGACTGATGCTGCCGGCAAAAATAGCCAAACGAAGGCGGAATGGTATTATTTGATATTGAGATTGTCCTTGCTGAGTTTGTATTCAATACTATCAACAAGGGCTTGCCAACTGGCTTCAATAATATTTTCCGAAACACCTATAGTACTCCAGATATCTTTGCCATCCGTGGAATCCAAAAGCACCCTGACGCCCGCGGCTGTGCCTTCCGAACCTTCCAGCGTACGCACTTTAAAATCAACCAGGCGCATTTCCTTGATTTGCGGATAAAATGTCGTGAGTGCCTTGCGCAGCGCATGATCCAGAGCATTCACCGGACCGTTTCCTTCGGCGGCCGTTAACTCTTCCTCACCGGCTACCGATATTTTGATGGTTGCCTGAGAAAGACAGGGGTTATCCTCTGTGCGTGAAGTAACAACGCTGAAGGACTCCAAGTTAAATGGTTCGATAAATTCACCGATCGTTTTTTTAATTAGCAGTGATAGCGAGGCGTCGGCGGCATCAAACTGAAAGCCTCGGTCCTCCATAAGCTTGACTTCATGCACTATCTTTTTACTGATAGCGTCATCTTTAGTAATGTCAATGCCCAGTTCTTTGGCTTTGTATTCAACATTGCTTTTACCCGCCAGATCGGAGACAAGAACGCGCTGGTGGTTACCGACAAGTTCCGGTTGGATATGCTCATAGGCCATGGAGTTTTTAACCACAGCGCTGACATGCACTCCGCCTTTGTGCGCAAAAGCGCTGCGTCCTACAAATGGCCGCGAATTAATCGGCGGAACGTTGGCAACATCGCTTATGTAATGAGAAAGGTTGGTGAGCTGACGGATCGATTCCGGCGGCAGACAATTTTTCCCAAGCTTCAATTGTAAATTGGCAACCAGAGAAATCAAGTCGGCATTACCGCATCTTTCACCGTAACCATTGATCGTTCCTTGAACCATCACTACCCCTTCCTGCACGGCGGCGATGGAATTGGCAACGGCAAGCCCGCAGTCATTATGCGCGTGAATCCCGGCACTGTCTAAAGGAATATAAGAAGAAATTTTTTTCACGATGGAGCTGATTTCATAGGGCAGAGAACCACCGTTAGTATCGCAAAGAACAATCGTATCCGCTCCGGCGGCCAGCGCCGTTTTCACAACTTTGGTTGCGTAACGGGGGTTGTTTTTATAGCCGTCGAAAAAATGCTCGGCATCAAAAAGAACTTCCTTGCCCATTGATTTCAGATATTTGATAGAGTCGGCAATCATGGCGAGGTTTTCGTCCAAGTCAGTTTTAAGAATTTCGATTACATGCAAATCCCATGATTTCCCGACAATAGTGGCGGCAGGAGTGCCGGCTTTTACTAAAGCCTTTAAATTCGGACATAACTCGGTTTTGGTATGCGGCCGGCGCGTACTGCCGAACGCGGTCAGGCGCGAATTCTTAAATTTAACGGCTTTGGCCATTTCGAAAAAACGCACATCTTTGGGATTGGAACCTGGCCAGCCCCCTTCGATATAATGAAAGTGAGCCTCATCAAAGCGCTGGGCGATACGCATTTTTTCTTCCGCCGAAAAATTGGTTTGTTCCCCCTGCGTGCCATCCCTCAAAGTTGTATCGTACACCAGTATTTTATTTTTTGTCATTTTCCCCTCACTTTCAAAAAAAACCGCTGCTGGGTTTCCCTGGCAGCGGTTTTAAATTTCGGTTATTTCGAGTTGATACTATTCCGCGACCAAGCCTCCTATGGAGAAGCTAATTATAATGTTGCTAATTATTATTTTTCTAATGATGATCGTGTTCATAGTTCCAACTATTGTCTGTTTTTTTATATACTAATTTTTCCGGCGAATTTTGTCAATAGAAATAATTTTCATAATCAAATCGCCCTCCAGCAAAGGATATTTTAATAGAGCGGGAAATGTGCTAAACTGACGCATAAATATTTATATCAAGTCTACTTTAATAAAGAGGAACCTTGTCAACTCATCAGCATCAACATCACAATCATGAAGAAGCATCATGGGGCAAACGCTTAGTCGTCTCCATGATCATGAACCTGATCATTCCGGCGGTGCAGATTTACGGCGGCATTATCTCCGGCAGTATGGCGCTTATCAGCGACGCTCTGCATAATTTAAGCGACTTCATTTCTCTGGTCATCAATTATGCCGCACTGGCCATTGGCAGACGCGGCCCGACTGATCAGCAAACATTCGGTTATAAACGAGTAGAAATATTTGCCACTTTAGTCAGCGTAGGTTTATTATACGGCACCGGTTTTTATATTGCCATAGAGGCTTGGCACAGATTCCGCGCGCCCCAGCCGATTGCCGGGCAATTAGTTATCTGGATTGCTCTGCTGGGATTTGCCGGCAACATCATCTCCGCTCTGATGCTGCGCGCCGGCTCGAAGGTCAATTTGAATATGAAGAGCGCTTTTTTGCACATGCTCAGTGACGCCGCGACCTCTTTGGTTGTTGCCATATTGGGAGTTGTATGGATTTTCAAGTCCTGGTTTTGGCTCGATCCGGTATTCTCCTGGTTAATTGTCGGGATGATATTATTCAGCGGTTGGGGTTTGCTGAAAGACAGTATTCTTATTTTGATGAATGCCACACCGCCGGGAATTGACTTGCACGATATTCAGAAATCATTGGAATCGCTCGAAGGAGTAAAGGAAATTCACGACCTGCATGTTTGGAATCCGTCGGCGGAAAGTATTGCGCTGGCGGTCCATATTACTGTTCCTGATCAAATGCTCGGTAAAGTTGATGAACTGGCGGAAAGAGTTAGAACTGTTCTTGCCGATAAATTTAAAATTGATCATCCGACATTGCAGTTTGAATCCAACACCTGTAACAACGGACAGCTTTTATGTTGCATTGCCGATAACGGCCATGGAAAACATGGTCATGATTAGGTGAAACATGCACGGCGCCGTCTGCGCGGTGGTGAAAAAGATGTAAAGAATAACGAACAGACTAAGAAATTTGATTCCTATAAATAGCATATGTTATAGTGACATTCAATTTAACGGGAAAAGAGAAGTTTGTATATTAATTGTTATTATTATGAATGAGAAATATATAAAATTTAATAGTCAAACCTTATCCGTTAAGATAGTCTCACGGAAGGGACCAGTTGAGACAACTATTAAAGCCACGCCTTGGAACGGCGACCCTGTTTCTCATCCACTTTCTGATATTGTTTACCACGATATTTTATACCCCGCCATTGAAGCAAGAGATAAACGCCAAGGCAAAAAATGCACATATTCTTTAGTGCATCCTGATCCCTGGCTTGTCGGAATAGCTATGGTTATGTGGGAGGGTATAGTACAGGGAATAGCTTGGGATACTATCAAAATTCTTGTTAAGAAAGCATACGAAGTTATGGCAACTCAAGGTCTCGCACCAAGAGACGTGCGGACTAGTCGAACAAAAAAGTCAAAAACTGAATTGGGTTTTGTGTGGACGCAATATAAAGATGGCCGCAAACAATATCAAATGTTTCTTGGATTAAGAAGAGTATATAGCAAGAATATAAAAAATAACGGTTATCGGTCGGCGAAGCGTATAAAACAATGAATTTGAATGCCTACACATGGAAGGACGCATAACAAGTTCAATCCCGCGGACTCGATACGCTTACCGCTGATTTTTGCGTTAACCCCACACTATTGAAATATCTATACATGGCTTGTCCCAGAAGGTAGATATCATACCATTTCGATTTCAAAGGATAACGAGGCGGCAAGGAGGAGGATCCGCAGGCGTATATGAAAATACGTTGAGGAAGCCGACGACGATGCCAACAAAGTTAGCCGAAGAAAGCATAATGGTATCAAGCGAGCTTGATTTTCTCCAACCCTGAAAAAATAACTTTTTCTTCCTGCCAGCGAAAACCAAGAACGGAAATATTTATTCTCTGCAACTCCTGCGCATAACTATTTACTTTGTCTTCCGGCAGAACCATGACGGGAAGAGGATTTAAAGCGGCGGCGGAAGTCTGCAAAAGTAATTTAGCCGCCGCGGCCAGCACATTTTTTTCTTTTGTATCGGTTAAAACTTCAAAAATATAAGAAATTCTGTTTTCAGAAGGATCAACTGTAAAAAGCTCGCTCTCCGTGTCATTGCCTATTTTTATTTTCTGCCGCTGAAGTAAAGCGGCTAAGCTACCGACAACCAGATCATGGTCGCACGCGAAGCTGATTTCGTCCTCAACCAAGGAAGGCGCGCTTCCCACTAAATCTTCCCGAAAACTTATTTCCGAAAAATTCATTTCTGTTTGCGTGGAAGGGGCGGCAGTGGATTTCAGTATTTCGATTTTTTTGACAAACTGAGCGGCCTGCAAGGCAAATCGAGGCGAGTTAAGCGCTCCGATTACCGCCACCTGGCTTAGTAAATCCCCGTCTTCCATAAATGACCAGACGCCGCGGTAGTTATGCTCAAAAAGCGATTTGCCGATTCCCTTTTTCCCGCCGCCAATTTTACCCCGATGAATTACAAAGACATTCCCCCATGCATCCTCGGCAAATGCACCGCCGGTTTTTCGATCTATTTGGGACCAGGGAAAATTAATTTCAGAAGCTATGGAAAGAACACTGGACGCTCCCGGCTTTCCCACACCAAAGGCATTCCAGTAGCGCACTTCCTTTATGGCGCGGGAAAATTTCCAAATACCGAGGCTTTTCGACCATAAAACTTTTGCGGGAAAACCTGCTCCCTGATGCCCGAGCTTTACTTTTATTTCTTCGTCAATCAAGGATTTAAACTTTTTATTAAATTGACCGGCATATTTTTTTATGGCCGGTTGTTCTTCTATGACTTTGAGCATAAATTATAATTTCCTGAAATGTTATGTGTTAATAATATATGAGAAAGCGTTACTAATCCAGCCGTTTTTTAAAACGGCTGATCGCGCCGGAAAAAACAACAATTCCTAAAATAGTCAGGGCCAGATATTGAGGCCAGAGCACATCAAAGCCTACCCCCTTGAGAAAAATCACCCGGAGAATGACCAGAAAAAACCTCAGCGGATTAAGATAAGTAAGCCATTGCACAACCTGAGGCATATTGACAATGGGAAAAACAAAACCGCTGAGCATAAAAAACGGCAGAATGAAAAAGAAGGATGTCATCATGGCCTGCTGTTTGGTTGCGGATATTGTCGATATAAAGAGTCCTATGCCCAATGTGCTGAGCAAAAATAAGCAGGTGGCGAAAAACAACAGTAGAATACTGCCGTTTAAAGGTATTTCAAACCAGTAAATGGCAAGAACAATAACGGCCGCCATCTGGCCCAGAGAAAGAATTATATAGGGAATAGTTTTGCCGATGATGAACTCATATGATTTTAAGGGAGTGACAATCAATTGTTCCATCGTCCCATCTTCTTTTTCCCTGATGATGGCGATGGAGGTCAGAATAAAAGAAGTAATCATTACCAGAACAGCGACAATTCCGGGAACAAAAAAGTATTGACTGTTAAGGTTGGGATTATACCAGGTTCTGATGCGCGCATCCACTTTGCCATAGCTCATATTCATTGGATAAAGTTCGCGCAGCTCTTCGCGGTTGAACTTATCTAAAACAGACGCGGTGTATGCCACTCTCATGGAAGCCATATTACTCATGGAACCGTCAACAAGAATCTGGATGGGAGCTGTTTGTCCTTTCCTGATAATAGACGCGAAATCATGGTCGATCTTAATGCCCATATCAATTTTTCCCCGCAGCAGCAATTCCGCCATCTGACGATCATCGGCCACGTTATTGGTGATATGGAAGATATTGCTGCCGGTAAAGCTGTCGGCAAGTTTATGGCTCTCGTAGGTCTTGGAATTATCCAGAACAGCCACGCGAATATTGCTGATATCATAATTTACGACATAGCCGAAAATGAACATTTGGATAAAGGGGAAAATAAACATCAACACGCGATTTCGCCTGTCGCTGAAAAGCTGAATAAATTCCTTGCGCACCAGTTCTCTGATTCTAAGCCAGCTCATAGGCCTTCCTTTTTTAATAATATGTAGTTGGCGGTCGTCAGTGCTGTAAACATTAAAGCCAGAACCAGCATGCTCGGCCATAAATAGGCGAATCCTACATTCCGCAGATAAATTCCCGATAAAATATCGATAAAATAAGTTGCCGGAACGACTAAAGTCAGCATTTGCAAAAACTTCGGCATATTGATTACCGGAAAAACAAAGTTGGAAAGAAGAAGCGATGGCAGGTAAGTCGTTAAAATGGCTATTTGGTTGGCCATCAATTGTGATTTGGTTACTATGGAAATCAGCATTCCCAGGGATAAAGCGACACTTAAATAAAGAGAAGCGGATACGATCATCAGCCAGAAATTCCCTTTCATAACTATGCCGAATAGTAATTGGCCCAGGAGAATTGCTATCAACACATTAGTAAGCCCGATGAAAAAATAAGGAATAGCTTTGCCCAGCAGTAATTCCCCGGCTCTAACCGGCATTGATTTGATGGTTTCCATTGTGCCATCTTCATATTCCCGGGCGATGATGAGCGAGGTCAGAATCGCGCCGACGATCATAATGATAATAGCTATGATTCCCGGAATGATAAAATTACGGCTTTCCAAATCTTCATTGAACCAGATTCGGATGCGTCCGTCCACGGGAGGTTTTATTTCTTCTTTACCCTGCCGGTTAAGAAAACTAAGCAACATCTTTTGATTGTATTGTTCAGTAAAGGAGATAATGTAGCCGCGGATGATGTTCCCGAAAGTCGGGTCGCTGCCGTCAATAATAATTTGCAGCGGAGTTTCTCTATCGGCACGGATGCTTTTCATGAAATTGGGCGGGATGACAATTGCTACTTTTGCCCGGTCATGATCGAGATAATTAATGGCATCTTTTGTCTGGGACAGCCCCTGTGAAACATGGAAATAAGAAGAAGCGCCGAAATTGCGGATAAAATCACGACTGAGCTCGGATTTATCGTAATCAACAAATACCGTTTCCACGTGATCCACATCAAGACTCAGCGCGTAACCGAAAAGAATAATAAGGAGCAGCGGAATCGCGAATGCCAGATAAAGGCTGCGGTAATCGCGGATCAAATGATAAAATTCTTTACGGACAATGGCTTTGAGTCTTATAAATCTCAAGTATTATCCCTCATCATTAAAGTTATAAAAGCATCATTCAAGTCAGCATCCGGCTTTTCCGGACAGGCGCCGGCGATAATTTCCGCGGGGCTGCCCGACGCCACAATATTACCGTCATTGATCATAACGATCCTTTCGCAAAAACGCGCTTCATCCATATAATGGGTTGTCACAAATATCGTCATTCCGCCAAGGGCTAGTTGTTTAATGAAATTCCAGAAATGCTGTCTGGTGACGGGATCAACCCCGGAAGTAGGTTCATCGAGAAAGAGGATTTCCGGTTTATGTAAAAGCGAACAACCCAGCGCGAGTCTCTGACGCCAGCCAGTCGGTAACTCCCTCGTTTTCCGGTTGCGGACATCCTGCAGGCGCGTCATATCCAAAATCCAATCAATGCGCTGGGGCCACTGCGCTTGCGGCACATTGTAGACTCCCAGATAAAAGCGCAAATTTTCGAAGGGCGTTAAATCTTCATAAAGAGAAAATTTCTGCGACATATAGCCGATGGAATGCTTTATTTCTTCCGCATCCGTCATAATGTCGTGCCCGGCAACGAATCCGCCGCCGGACGTAGGTGTGATTATTCCGCAAAGCATACGAATTGTAGTGGACTTGCCGGAACCGTTGGCGCCGAGGAATCCGAATATCTCGCCCTTTTTTACGGAAAAGGTAATTTTATTTACCGCGACAAAAGCGCCGAATTTTTTTTCCAGATTCGTCACGGAAATGGAATCAGAAGTGGAAAGTATCATGTGCCAGATCTCCATCCACTTCTTTAATGCGTTCAATAATTGCTTCTTCCAGAGTTTTAAAGCCGCCGCGAATACTGGCGGGAGTTGCCGTATCCATAAGAATAGAACTATGCATCAATCCCAGACTATCGCAGCGTTCGCCCTCATCCAGATAGGCTGTGGAAACGATGATCGTCATGCCTTCTTTTTTCATACTGCCCAGTATTTCCCAGAATTCATGCCTAGAGACCGGATCAACTCCGTTGGTCGGCTCGTCCAGAATGAGCAGTTGTGGTTCGTGTACCAGCACACAGGCCAGCCCCAGTTTTTGTTTCATGCCCCCGGAAAGATTGCCGGCCAGCCTATCCACAAAGGGCAACAAGTTGGAAAATCCCAGATATTTTTCTTTGCGCATTTTTCTTTCCTTGCGCGGTATATCAAAAACATCCATGAAGAAAGTCATATTCTCTTCCACTGTCAAATCCTGATACAAGCCGAACCGCTGCGGCATATAACCGATAATGTTTTTGATTTTTTGCCGCTGGGCAACAACATTGAGTCCGTCCACGAAAATTTCGCCTTGCGTTGGTTTGATCATGGTGGCAATCAGCCTCAGGAGCGTTGATTTGCCGGCGCCGTCGGAACCGACTAAGCCGAAAATATTGCCTTTGTCGACATGGAAAGAAACGTCTTTGACCGCCTCGACAAGATCAAAGCGCAGGGTAACGTTCTTGACTTCCACCATGGGTGGAGAATTTTCTAGGGAGGCGACCATCCGGGGCTCCACTATCGCAACCAGGCATCAGCCGGCATTCCCGACTTGAGTTCAAAGTTGGGATTAACTATGGATACTTTAACCAGATATACCAGCTTTACTCTTTCTTTTTTCGTCTGAATGATTTTCGGAGTAAATTCTCCTTCCGGAGAAACAAAAGAAACCGATCCGGTATAAGTTTTACCGGGGAAGGTATCTACCTTCACATCCACCTTCTGGCCCGGCCTGACTTTGCCGATCTCCGTTTCATCCACAAATATTTTCAGATCAACGCGGGCAAGATCGGAAATAGTCAGAACTTCTCTTCCGGGATTTACAGTTTCGCCTGGTTCAACATTGCGGCTGGTTATTACGCCATCCATGGGCGATTTTAATTGCGTATAACCCAACTGAATGGATGCTTGATTTAATGACGCGTTAATCGAATTAATTTGCGCAGAGGCGACTTCGATATCCTGCTTGGCGGCGTCTACTCTGGTTAAATTACCCTGCGCCAGTTTCAGCATGGATTCACTTTCGGTAAGCCTCGATTGGGACACTTCGTAGGCTAGTTTCATGCTATCGCGTTCTTTTTCTGTGATCACACCCTTACTGAATAGATCTTCAAAGCGCTTGTAGTTCTTCTCAGCATCTTTTAAAGTATCTCTGGCGCTATTCACGGCCGCTCTTGCTCTGGCCACTTCCGAGGGCAGCGTTTTCCTGTTGATATCCAGCACTGTTCCCAGTTGCTGTTTTGTTTTTTGCGCCCGATCCAGATTTGCTCTGGCTTGCTCATAACGTGATTCAAATTCCGCGCGGTCCAGTTCAGCAATAATCTGGCCTTTAGTAACGGACTGTCCTTCCTGAACGTTGACTTTAACAACACGTCCGGGAACCTGGAAAGACAAATTCGCTTGTGTTGTTTCTATTGTGCCGGAATAAAATAGTCCCTTTTCGCGATTATTTTTCTGCCCGAAATAAACCAGTAATCCGACGGTCACAAAGAGAATTATAAAAACAATTATTATTATTCTTTTTTTCAACGCTTAAACCTCCGTCGTATATTTTAGTCCGAAGTATTTATACCAATTCGCATTCATTCGTCTACCTTTGTTGGCTACGTCATCAGCACCTCGACGTATATTAGAATACGCCTGCGTCGCCTTTTCCTTGCCGCCTCGGTATACTTTTGACTGCAAATTGGTATTACTGCTATTTATAATGATTGTGCCATCCTTCTGGTCATAGTTTTATCGCCTTCAGCACCAGCTTCGCCACTTCATCTCCCAGACTCCCCTTTAATTTTTTATCACGGGCTTTAATCTCAGCAGGAAGCCATAACTGCCTGTCTTTAATCGGTATGGCCTTTTTATAAAAAAGAATTGTTCCCACGATCATCATATGGATGAGGAATGGAACCACCTCAACAAAGATTCCTTTTTTTCGTCCTTCATCCAAAATACCAACAAGAATCGTCAGGACTGATACTATATCTTCAACGACAACGCGGGGCAGATGGGCGCCGTCTGCCGCCACCTCCCGCATCATAATCGAAGGCAATTCGGGATTTTTATCCACATTAGCGGCAATGCAGTTTATATAAACCTTGAGCTTTTCTTCCGGATGATCAACTTTGGCCACAGCACCGGCAATATTCTGGGCGGTATTACCTAGAACCTGATGGATCACATTGGCGTAAAGAGTATCTTTGTGGCCGATTTGATAATAGAGAGTTGCTTTATTCACACCGGCGCGTTCGGCGATTTCATCAACATGCGCCCCGCTGTAACCATTTTCGGCAAACACCTTTCGCGCCGCTGTTAAAATTTTTTCAGCGGTTTTGCCTGGTTTTTCTATATCAATTACTTTTTTAATCAAAAGCTTCACCAATATTTTTTTATGATCGCGTTAATTTGTCTTCATGCCCTCTCGTCACCTCGCGTGACCCCTAGTGACCTCGATGTGCCCTTTAGGGTATTAGGTTATTCAGATAGTTAGGTGATCAGGTTACACAGGCAAGAAGCCACTTATACACCGGCTTCGTAAAATACCCCAACGGGTACGGCGATCTTCAGAGGCAAGGCACGCAAATCCTGAGGCGTGCGACCGCCGTGGCGCATCCGGCATACGCCGGATAAACTCCGCATATGCGAAGCCCGGCGAATGCCGGGAGTTTTTTACGAAGTCGGAATTTAACCGATCGGTTTAACCATACGTTTAAATATTATGAGGAATATGTCAAGATATTTTTGTTATATTGGCATCTATGAAGGCAGAATGCCTAACCGGCAATTTATATGATTTAAGGAAGACTCATCCCGCATAAAGATATTCCTTGCTATTTAACTGATATGCGTGTAGATAGCTCACCGTGATAGCGATAGTTAGTTACCTTCCCTACTTTTTTCTCTTGGAAACTTCGGCAGGAAAATCCAGCTAATCGTAATAGAATCCAGCTATAGTGTGACGTTTCTAATCTGTCTTTCAGGCGCAAGATCAGCGGATGAGGCAGTTTATATTCACGCAACGATTAGAAATGGGTTCAATTGTCACCAATGCCATTTCGCTTTCTTTGGCTAACTTTGTTAGCAGCGTTGTCGGCTTCCTCGACGTATGTATAAATACGCCTGCGGAACCTCCTCCTTGCCGCCGCGTTATCCTTTGAAATCGAAAGGGCATAATAAAAAATGAAGGAAAAAGAAAAAATGAGTTTTGAGAAGTTCGAGTTACATGCGAAAATATTTGCCGGCGTGCAAGCGCTTGGCTACACAGTGCCGACACCAATTCAATTAAAATCAATCCCGCCGATTATGGAAGGCCGCGATGTTATGGGGCTTGCTCAAACCGGAACCGGGAAAACAGCGGCTTTTGTGCTGCCGATTTTGCAACGTCTTATGCAGGGGCCACGCGGCCATATCCGCGCCCTGATCATAGCGCCAACGCGCGAGTTGAGCGAGCAAACACACAAGGCGATAGGGCAATTAGGCCGCAGGGCGCAAATCCACAGCGCCTCCATCTATGGCGGAGTGGGCATTGGCAGCCAGATAACAAGGCTACGGGATAAAGTCGATATCATCTCCGCTTGTCCCGGCCGCCTGCTTGACCATATCCAACGCAATACCATTGATTTGTCCCATGTAGAGGTACTGGTACTGGACGAGGCGGATCATATGTTCGATATGGGCTTTCTGCCGGATGTCCGGAAAATCGTAAAACATCTTCCCAAACAGCGTCAAACGTTGCTTTTCTCCGCGACGATGCCCAACGATATAAAAAGCCTGGCTAATGATCTTCTGCTAAATCCGGTCAATATTGAAATCGGCCACGCGGCACCGGTAGAAACGATTACACATAAATTTTATCCGGTACAAATGAGTTCTAAAACAGAGCTGCTGAAAAATATTCTTGATAATACAGAAACTGATTCCGTTCTCGTCTTTACCCGGACAAAATCGCGCGCGAAAAGTGTTGCCCAGCAGTTGGACAAATCGGGATATAAAGTTACTTCACTGCATGGAAATTTATCGCAGCAGAAACGTCAGCAATCTCTTGACGGCTTCCGCGACGGTCGTTATGAAATTATGGTGGCGACCGATATCGCCGCCCGCGGTATTGATGTGACAAGAATTTCCCATGTCATAAATTATGATATGCCGTCGACTGCGGATGCCTACACTCATCGTATCGGCAGAACAGGGCGCGCTTCCAAAATTGGCGATGCCTTTACTTTTGTAACAGCCGATGATGCAGGCCTTGCTCATTCTCTGAAAAGAGTGCTCGGAGACAAACTCCAATACCGCAGTGTTGATGGATTAACCATTGGAATGCCGTCAGATAAGGCCCCTGCTCATAGCAATCGAGGCGCGAACGAGATGAAGTTCAATGGAGGCAGAAAGATTTTTTCTGCCCGGACGCAAACAAAAAGAAGTCCGGCGCGACGATCCTTCGACAATAGTAATCGGTCTTTATGGTCGCCTAGATCACCAATGGCGGTTTAATGAAAAAATCAAACAGAGAACGGCGACAGGCTATATTGATCTTGTTATGCATCTGAGTTTTCTTCAAGGTGCTTTGCGTCAATAAGATCTTTATCTCTTCCAGTTGATTTTTTATTTTTTATAAGGTTTTCTTTAGAAATAAATGGAAGATTTAATCCTTCCATAACAATTATTGTTCTGGAAGGATAAGCGTTATTAAAATCAACACCATCAATATGGTTTATAAGGTCTATTCTGCGGGGGGCAACACCGATTTGAAAGATTATACTTTTTTGCATAAAAGTATTTTCTGTTAATCCTGACGTCGGCGTGCCGAAAGAGATAAGGGCAGACAATATTTTTTTAGAATTTTCCTGGCTTGCTTCTACCCATATGTCAAAATCACCAGTTGCCCTTGGGTATCCATACGCGGCAAGGGCATACGCACCGACAATAAGAAACTTTACCTCATTGTCTAATAAGCTTTGTAACATGTCTTTGTAATCTTCGTTCAGCATCTCTATCGCCTTTAAAGAACCAAAGTTCAGATGTCAGATCCCAAACAAAAGATATTCTTTCCTGAAAAGAGGCATTAACAAAGCAGTCATCCTGTTTGGTTTGTTTTTTTAATACGGTTTTAGTTCTATCTAATCTCATGCGTCTTTATATCATATTTTAATTCATTTGTCAGCATGCATAACTGAGGAGCTAAGCGGCGGCCAACGAAGCGGCGCTTATCGGTGGCGCGGTCGCGGGGGACGCGAAGCGTCACATGCAATCCGTGACAACCGTTCGAGCGCCATGTTCGGCGCCTATATGCCCCTATCTTTTATTTTATATATATTTCTTTTATCTTTTCTCCTGTGCGGCGCCGATAACAGGCGCGCTGAACGTTAGAGCAGCGCCGCTCCGTTCGGCGGGAACAGTCTTTTGTCTTTTCGTTCCCGCCGAACGCTAAGGCTCACCGGGAGCCGGTTTTATCGGCTATCCGGTGGACCTATTTGTTAGCTTTCACATCAATATAGGTATAGTTTTCTTCAATGAAGTCCTCTGTGCGCTGGTACTTATGGCGATACTGCAGTTCCGACAGCTGCTTCATTTCGTTTAGTTTAGGCAGCAAAGGACTTGAGAAATTCGCCATGCCGTTTTGAAAACGATAAGCCATAACCTCTGAGTTCTTCAGCCTGCGCAACGGGATTTTGGCGGATCTAACAAAGTCGTGACGGACCGGGTATAGACCCATCGACTCCGCTTTAGTAATGGCGCTCGGGGTCATAAGCAAACCTATCCAGTCTTGATCCTCAGCATACTCAAGGGCATCTAGGAAAGCCTTTCCTACAAAACATCGATTATCGGCGCTCCGTATGAATGGGCCTACTGATATTGCGCCACGTATAGGTATTCCTGAGTATATGCATTTCCGAATGAAGAACTTGGCAGCTGTCTCCACGATTGAGTACGACTGACCGGAAGCATCTCTGGAAAACATGAGGTATGTATCAGAAAACCAGCAGTAGTCAATTATTCCTGGCTCCCAATCGTCGCAGCTCGATCTTAGATAGTCTATAGTGGTTTCATAGTCGACGCGCACCACAAAGGCTCTTACGTCGTCTTCGTCAACATTTATAATGTTGCGGATGCCAAGAATATCGAAGCAGGCCACCCAGCAATTCGAAACAATCCATTCATCAGCTTTTGTTATGTCTTTCATGCTTCCTCGAAGCTAACGCTCCGCTTCATGCGCGCCCGTTTTTAGGGCGTCGTCTTGGAAGCGGATGTTAGATTCATTCTTCAATTGTGTTTTCATTTATATCGCGAAGCTTAAAGGAGATCGGCAATTTAATACTTCCTTGAATACCCTTGTCTGATTTGAAAGGCGACCATATAGTAAGGGTAATAATATCCGGGGCTCTAAGCGAGAATTTGGCGGCAACTATAGGCGGCAAGAAATCAGAAGAAGACAGCAATTTATTATCTCGGCGACGATAGAAGAAATATTTTGATTGCCATTCTGAGTGTCCACCAGTGTTATAAGTGCTATAGACGAAGAACTTTGAATCCGGTGTCCATGATGCTTGTTCCACATATTGACCATGTTCCCCATCAGGCGATGAGTAATCTATTCTTACCAATACCTTTCCCTTTTCACCATAAATTTCTACTATACATTCAGGCGGTTTTGCAGAGGGAATGATCTTGGCTGTGAGTCTTCCATCAGGAGATGGAAATACTTGGAGATCCATTGCGGACGCAATGGAAATATTAATGAATGATAATGCGATTGTCAAAATTAAATAGAATTTTCGTTTCATCGTATTGAACCTAACAATTAATATACGAACTTCTTTTTATTAAGACTACCTATTGCAGTTTAAGAAATTACAGTACTACTTGGCTCCAGCCTTTTTCCTCAATGATTCTATCTGCAGGTCTTTTTCCTCCCACAGTTGCTGTACCCACTTGTGAATGGCAGCGCGAAAGGCCTGATCGCCTTCGTAATCGCCATGCAGAAACTGTTGCGGAATTTCTATTGTCCGGACACGCACAATTATCCTTTTGACTTTTCCGCAAAGAAAGTCCCAGAATTCCGGAACGCCGTCCGGATAGACGATGGTAATGTCCAGCATGGAATTAAACTTGTCGCCCAGCACGTTTAGAGCCAACGCGAGGCCGCCGGATTTCGGACGCAGGAGAAACTTATATTCACTGTTCTGCTTGTCGTGTTTTGCTTTGGTAAAGCGTGTGCCTTCGAGAAAATTCATCACGCTGGTGGGAATATATGCAAACTTCTCACAGGCCCGGCGCATTGTTTCAAAATCCTTTCCTTTTTGTTCGGGATGCTTTTTCAAATATTCAAAGCCGTGGCGATGTAAGAAAGGAAAATCCAGCGCCCACCAGGCAAGACCCATTATCGGCACTCGAATAAGTTCGCTTTTCAGGAAAAATTTCAGCAAGGGAATGCGGCGATTTAACAGATGCTGCATAACTAATATATCAACCCAGGATTGATGATTACTGACGACCATATACCAGCCATGATAATTCAAGTCCTCTAATCCTTGCACATCCCACCGGGTTTTTTGGGTCAGGCGCATCCACCCACTGTTGCAAGTAATCCAATTTTCCGCAATCCGGTGAATAATCCAGTTGAACCCCCGGCGTAATTGCGGCAGCGGTAAAAGAAATTTCAGAATGGCGAACACGAACAAGAGCGACGTCCATATCAATACATTCACGACCAAAAGCAAACCCGCGATGACTCCCAATAAACTGGATGGTAAAAAATTCAGCATAATGATATTCCTAAAAATACATAATATTAAATTAAGCTTGGCGAGCATAAAAAAAAGGGAAGTGCAAGTCAAGAACATTATTGACTTACTGTAATATAATACCAAGTTGCTTTCAAAAATTAAAAATATGAAATTTTGAAAGCTTACTTGGTATTATGCCAGGCAAATCAACCGTTTAATATCTGATAGCTAATTGGTATAAACACGTAGCACCTCTTCATAGCGACCTCATTAAAGTTTTTAATATAGGCGGCATAAATTGTTTTTAAAGAAATAACTGGCTTAAATACGATTCTTTTGTTATAATTACTTAATAGAAAGAATATTTTTAACCATCCCTAAGTAAAAATTGGTTGTGTTCAAAACTGCTATAAATCATATAATTCAGTTCAAAACCATAACCCAGAAGGACTAAAGAAATGAAAAAAGATCATTTAAGGAATATTGCCATTATTTCCCATGTCGATCATGGCAAAACTACGCTGCTGAATGCCTTGTTAAAACAGACGGGAGTTTTTCGTTCCAATCAGGTTGTAGAGGATCGCGTTATGGATTCGATGGACCTGGAAAAAGAGCGTGGAATCACCATCACGGCGAAAAATACCGCGGTGGAGTACAACGGGGTAAAAATTAATATCGTTGATACGCCCGGCCATGCCGATTTCGGCGGCGAAGTGGAACGCAGCCTCAATATGGTTGATGGCGCAATCCTCCTGGTTGATGCCAGCGAAGGACCGTTGCCGCAAACAAGATTTGTTTTAAAAAAAGCTCTGGCACTACGTCTGCCGATAATTTTAGTCATCAATAAAATTGATCGAAAAGATGCCCGTATTGAAGAAGTGATCAATGATTCCTACGATCTTTTTATCGATTTAGGCGCGGAAGAAAAACAAATTGAATTCCCCATCCTCTACACCAATGCCAAAACAGGAGTCAGCCATAAAAAATTAGGCGATGACAGCACCGACTTGCAGCCACTACTCCAGACAATCATTGAGCATGTACCGGCCCCGCAGGGAGATGATGACACCGTTACACAGTTTCTGATTACCAATTTGGATTATGATCCTTATGTTGGACAAATTGCTATTGGCCGTCTGCAAAACGGCAAATTAGAAATGAACACCAATTACAGCCTTTGTTCCCAGGATAAAATAATTCCCGGCGTCAAACTAAGCGCACTTTATACTTTTTATGGTCTGGCAAAAAAACCGGTAACTATAGCTGAGTCCGGAGATATTATTGCCCTGTCCGGAGTGGAAAATGTCACTATCGGCGATACAATTTCTTCTTTTATATCTCCACAGGCGCTACCCCGACTGCTTGTCGATGAGCCAACCATATCCATGATTTTTTATGTCAACGACGGTCCCTTTGCCGGCAAAGAAGGTAAATTTCTCACTTCACGCCATTTGCTGGAGAGGCTGGAAAAAGAATCACTAAGAAATGTTGCCATCAAAATTAAAAAATTGGGAAAAACCAACTCCTTTGAAGTTTGCGGACGCGGTGAATTACAAATGGCAGTATTAATCGAAACCATGCGCCGCGAAGGTTATGAGTTAATGGTTTCCCGCCCGCAGGTCATCACCAAAGAACAAAACGGCAAAACTATGGAGCCGGTGGAAAGATTATTTCTGGATATACCGGAAGATTTTATCGGTAAAATTACGGAAAAACTGGCTGTGCGCAAGGGTCGGTTAGAAAGCCTTGTGAATAAGGGCAGTGGCAGAGTCAGCATGGAATTTTTAATCCCGTCTCGAGGTTTAATCGGCTTTCGCAGCCAGTTTTTGACGGATACCAAAGGTGGCGGAGTAATGAATTCTTTGTTGGAAAGTTATGCTCCCTGGTTCGGCCCTATTCCTCAACGCACGACCGGTGTTTTAGTGGCTGACCGTCCCGGACGGATCACGTCTTACGCCAGCTTCGCCATGGAAGACCGTGGAGAAATGATCGTGGAAGTCGGCACGGAAGTTTATGGAGGAATGATAGTGGGAGAACGCAACCGTACAGGCGATATAGATGTTAATATCACTAAAGAAAAGAAACTGACGAACATGCGGGCATCCACATCCGATGCCACAATAATTCTCCGGCCACCGCGTACATTTTCTCTGGATCAGGCCATCGAATTCATTGCTGAAAATGAACTGGTGGAAGTAACTCCCCAAAGTGTACGACTGCGAAAAATGGAGCTGGACGCGACAAGACGTCTGCAGAAAAGCCGTAAAGAAGAATAAAATAATTAATGATCAACGAAATTCAAACCAACTTTTACCGTATCACTTTGCGTATGCCTTATCGTTTAAAGCACGTACATGCTTATCTTCTCGCTCAGGATAAGGAGTTGGCGCTTTTTGATACCGGCCTCAATATGCCCGGCGCTTATGAAACGCTGGAGAAGGATTTGGCAAGCCTGAACTTCAGCATTAATAATATCAGACATATTTTTTTAACTCATGTGCATACCGATCACTGCAGTATGGCTGGTTTGCTGCAAAAAAAAACAGGTGCGAAAATTTATCTTTCCGCCGCCGCTTTCGAAGAATATCAACATTTTCGTCAGGCGGATTCAGCAGTAAAGCAGTTAAAGAAATTCTATGCGCGCCAAGGTATGACATCTGGCCAAATCGACATGGTAATCGAAGAATATGAAGATATACGCGGCATCATCACCGAATTTAATGCCGATAATTATTTGCAGAACAACGAAATTCGTGAGTTCGGCGATTGGAAATTTGAAGTCATTTTCACTCCCGGACATGCCGCCGGACATACATGCTTTTTCTTCAGAAAAGAAGGCTTTTTGCTGGCCGGTGATCACATTCTGCCTTATATAGCGCCTATCCTGAGTCCCAATATATTTGACGATAATTTCCGTCCGCTCGCAACTTATCTGGAGTCTCTAAACGATATAGAGAAATTGCCTATCGCCACAATATATCCAGGGCATGGCAACGCGTTTATCGATTTGAAGGAAAGATTAGAAGAAATACGTCTGCACCATAAAAAAAGAAAAAAGATGGTCTTTGATCATCTGAACGTGAAGCCCAAGACAACTTATGCCATCTCTCACGAAATGTTTGGCTCTGAGCTTTCCGATTTCGATAAATTTTTGGCGTTGAATGAAACCCTTACCTATTTGAAGGAACTCCAGTTTGAAGGCGCCATCAAAGAAGGTATGGCCGGTGATGTTTTGGTTTACACAAGGATAGAAAACACGGGATAATTGTTGACAGATATTTTATTATAGTTAATAAACGCGTGTTAATTAAATTGGACTTTTCGGGAATAGTATATTTTGAGTAAACATCTCCAAAAAGAAATTGATCGCCGCCGCACATTCGGCATTATCAGCCATCCTGATGCAGGCAAGACCACTCTAACTGAAAAGCTTTTGCTTTTCGGCGGAGCCATCCAACTTGCTGGGGCAATCAAAGCCCGTAAAGCGTCAAAGCACGCCTTGAGCGACTGGATGGCCATCGAAAAAGACCGCGGCATTTCCGTCACCTCGTCGGTCATGAATTTCGAATACGCTGATTGTGAGATAAATCTTCTGGACACGCCCGGCCATCAGGACTTTTCAGAGGATACCTACCGCGTATTGACCGCAGTGGATAGCGCGCTCATGGTTATCGACGGCTCCAAAGGCGTCGAGACGCAAACACAGAAGCTCATGGAAGTATGCCGTCTGCGCAACACGCCGATCATTACTTTTATTAATAAGATGGATCGTGATTCTCTGGCGCCGCTGGACATCCTCGCGGATATTGAAGACAAACTACAAATTGAGTGTTCGCCGCTATCCTGGCCCATCGGCATGGGTAAACGTTTCAAAGGCGTTTACAATCTGTATGATAAGAAACTGCATCTGTTCACACCCGGAAAAGCGCGGCGTTCGGAAGGCGGAGTTGTCATCAACGATTTATCTGATCCCTTACTTGATGAATTATTGGAGAGCCAGGCTAATGAACTCCGGGAAGAAGTCGCCTTACTGGAAGGCGCGGCTAATCCTTTTGATTTGAAAGAATACTTAAAAGCCGGCCAAACGCCGGTTTTCTTCGGGAGCGCCATCAACAATTTCGGCGTTAAGGAACTTCTTGACGCTTTCGTGGAAATCGCTCCGCCGCCTGTCGCGCGCCCCACAACAACCAGAATAGTCAGCCCGGAAGAAGATGATTTTTCCGGCTTTGTCTTCAAAATACAAGCCAACATGGACCCGGCGCATCGCGATCGCATCGCGTTTATGCGGATTTGTTCGGGACAATTCCAGCGCGGCATGCATGTAATCCATCACCGCATCGGCAAAGAAATTTCTTTATCTAATGCCACAATTTTTATGGCGCAGGATCGTACAAATATAGAGGAGGCTTATCCCGGCGACATTATCGGCATTCATAATCACGGAACAATCAAGATCGGCGATACTTTTACGCAAAAGGAACCGCTCAAGTTTACCGGCATTCCCCATTTTGCCCCGGAGCATTTCTGCCGCGTGCGCTTAAAAGATCCTCTGAGAATAAAACACCTGCAAAAGGGACTTACTCAGCTCTCCGAAGAAGGCGCGATTCAGGTTTTTAAACCCTTGTGGGGCTCGGACAATATCCTTGGCGCCGTCGGTGTTTTGCAATTTGACGTAACGATGTCGCGACTCAAAAACGAGTATAGTGTCTATGCCGACTATGAAAAAACAGATTATGCCGCCGCCCGCTGGGTTACTTGTGACGACGCCAAAATAATGGAAGATTTCCAGAAGAAAAATTCAACGAACCTTGCTTTAGACACCGAAGGAAACCTTGTTTACCTAGCGCTAAGTGAATGGCGCCTGTCCCACACCATGGAAGAATGGCCGCGGATACAATTCCATAAGACAATTGAAAAAAGCTGATTATCATCCATGACACCGCTTCTAAATCAAAGATGATATCGAGGCGGCAAGGAGGAGGCACCGCAGACGTATATAAAAATACGTCGAGGAAGCCGACGACGCAGCCAACAAAGATAGCGCCTTGATTTATAAGTGGTATAAAATATTAATTGAAGTTTTCCTTAATTTAACGTAACTGGTTTTCAAATTATATTGAAGTGAGTAATAATCCGAAAAAAGGGGAGCCGTTTAGCTTACAGTTTCCGTTGTTTTTCGGGACGTACCGAACAATCAAGCCCAAATATCAGGAGGAGACAACTCATGAGTAATGCTAACGGAACCAAAATAGCGGAAATAAAAATAAATACTGGCAATCTTTACAAGGAAGAAGCTTTCACTGATCTGACCTTTGCCACAATCAGGCGACTCACGCCCGTAAAAATTGACGGTTCAATTGATGAGAGTCGGGAAGCCATTTTTACCGGCATGACCCAGCTCATGTCCCCCAACGGACCGATTCCGGTTCAGTGCATGATTGAAGGGGCAAAGAATCTTAGCGAAGCGGCGGAAAAATTACCTGGAGCCATTGAAAAAGCAGTTCAGGCGATGATTGCCGAGGCCAAGGAAATGGAACGACAGGAATCTTCCCGAATCGTTGTTCCCTGACAATAGGAATAAGAGACAACAGCACCCATTTTTAAAAGGACGCAGTTCCTAATAATTAGTGGTTGTGCTTTAATATATTAATGTAGAAACTCATTTTAATATATGCATTTCGGAACAAACGATATGGATTATTCTCTGTACACTAACCATTCAACAACCGTTAAAGAATATATGGTGGATGTATCAGATGGAGTTTCTCTTAAGATAATTGATTTCACTCCACGAAATGTTTCACAGGGAAAACCTGTTATTCTTTTTGTGGCAGGATGGATTTCTCTGATCTCCGGATGGAAAGACGTGCTGAAAGTTTTAACTGCTGAGCACAGAGTCATCTATATTGAATCGAGGGAAAAACAGTCATCAGCGGTTCCTGATGTAAAAAAAGTAAGCTTCTCTATCGAGCGTCTTAAACTCGACATAGGTGAGATCATAGAAAAAGTTATCCCACCGTCAGAAAAGTTTATACTTGCGGGGAGTTCACTTGGCGCTTCGGCGATACTTGAATACTGCGGATCAGAGAAGCAGAAACCTTTATCTGCGGTATTGATCGCTCCAAATACCGAGTTCAGATTCCCCAAAATACTGGGAACAATAATTCCAGCAATACATCCTTCAATCTACTTTACGGTAAAGCCTGTAATAAAATGGTATTTAAGAAACTTCAGGCTGGATAAAAAAAACTGTAAAGAACAAATTGAAAAATATGAAAACACCATAGACTGTGCAGATCCATACAAACTGAAAGCTAACGCGCTTGCTATTAGAAACTACGCGATATGGGATCGTATAGACAACATCACCGTTCCATGTCTCATTATCGGCGCTACGACAGACATGCTCCATGATACAGAAAACATAAAGCATCTTATAAAGATGCTACCTGATTCCACTTACATGGAGCTTAAAAGTAATATGGAAACTCACAGCGAAAAAGCAGGACGTATTATTGTGGAATATATTCAAGGTGAACTCCAGTAACTTATTTCAAACGTTTATCCATTCCTGTAAACCCGCAATCCGGCTGGTAGCAGGTCACATTCAGAAATTCGCATTTCTGCTGGCAGGAAGGACATACCTCCGGCGGCTGAATTTCCACAATAGTATTGCCGCAATTACTGCATTTCCACGTATTTTCAGGTGGTGCTGCCTTATTTTCTGTCATAGTACATTTCTCCCTTCTTAGATATTGCTATAAATTTATCACAAAAACATCTCCAAAAGGGAAATCTTTTTGCACATCAAATATTCTTGATATTAATCCTTTCTTTTGGTAACCAAGTACAGTACTTATTTTTCAGGGGAAATCATGGCAAAAAACACAAAGAAAAATGATCTGGCGGGGTTAACTCTGCTGGGCAAACCTACAAAACCTACGCGCAAGCTGGAGACGTTTCCCAATCACAATGATAAACGCGATTATGTAATTACCTTGCAAACCGAAGAATTTACCTGTGTTTGTCCCAAAACGGGCCAGCCGGATTTCGCCAAAATTAAAATCCAATACATCCCGGATAAGAAAATTATCGAGTCCAAATCATTAAAATTATATTTATGGTCTTTCCGCAATGAAGGCGTTTTCCACGAACACGTTACCAATATAATGCTTGATGATTTGGTAGCCGCGCTCCAGCCGCGCTGGTGCAAAGTAAGCGCGGAATTTGCATCCCGCGGCGGCATCGGAATAACTGTCGATGCGGAATATAAAATGATTTAATCTCTGGATAACAAAGAGTGCGGCGACTATTGCTGCAGTGAAGGGCATCGCTGCGTTCCAGCAGTGACCTGGCCGGGCATAATCTCTGCAAAGCTACCACACGAAAATTAAATAGGACTGAACCTTTATTTAAGGTTATAGAAAAAACGAAGTTCGTATATTAATTGTTGTCGCCGTTATAACTAATAAAAAAAGGGAACCTATGGATAAACATGTACTGAGAATCTTCCAACTGGAGACAGAAAGGCAGTGTAGGTTCGCAATTATGGCTATTGAGGACTTACAGAAAGCACTGCAAACAGGAGACATTGACCGAATCTGGTATTCCGTTCAAACGTTTCTCGTTGCGGCCGGCAATTTGTCCAAACTGCTCTGGCCGTCCGCCGCACATATTTCTGACCGGGCCAAGGAATTGAAAAGTTCTCTTGGTGTGGATGATAGTTCTCCATTGGCCCCAAGAACCTTCAGAAATCATTTCGAACACTTCGATGAACGGCTTGAAAATTGGGCGACCTCATCTAAGCACCAAGGCTTTGTCGATTCGAACGTTGGACCTTCCGGAATGATTTCCGGACCTGATTCTGGAGACTATCTTCGAAACTTTGATACAATAAAAGGCTCTATCACTTTCAGGGGAGATGAGTACATACTAAAGCCCATGGTAGATGCAATTGTGGAGTTACATCTGAAAGCTCTAACTGAAGCTAACAAATTTCCCTGGGAATAAACAATTGGTATAATGAGTCATTTCAACGGATCGTTAGAGCACTCCCGGTAAATTTTTCGTTAGATTCTTTCTATAAATCCCAAGTCCTGTAAAATTTCTTTTGCCCGCTGAACCTCTTCGGCCTTAACCAATAGACGTGCATAAGCTCCCGCCGCGACGAGCATAATAGAGCTTTCTCCCTCAAAAAAATATGTTATGCCTTCGCCGTCAAAGACAGATTTTATAAAGGCTATATCGCTTTGCTGATACGTGGAATAGACTTCAACGAGATCGACGTAACCAACTTCAGGCTCCGGCGGTATTTGGGCAACCAGATCAACACCGCAATCGGCGCATTTATAAAAACCATCCCGATACTCGCTTTTGCATTTTGGACAGAACATAATATTATTCTTTCATTATTATAATGGTGTTATCCGCAAATGCCGCTGATAGCGGTAACTGATTTTCAGGAAACAGTATGAAGCTGGAAGTGATCGCTACGCCAAATGTAAAGATATGTCATCCATTGCCGTCATTCAGAGGTATCCGCGTTAATTCTCATATGGATGTAATCCGTATTTTAATCTGTGATTAAAATATATGTTTGTTCTTAGCCTAATTAACATAGTCTTCAGCCCACGTCGTAAATTATTCAGATTAATGATGCGCTTTTTTATGGATCGATAAGAGTAGAAGGCCTTATATATTTCCCAATATGCATGCTGCAGTTCGTCAGCGGTAATCAGTTTTGGCCGAAATGTAACACTGGTGCCATCTTGATTATCCCAATTGTAATCCGTAATTCTGTCTTCTTTCACATACTGCTCTCTTAACTCAGTACCAGGAAGTAATGCCGGCACATATAGTTGAATATAGTTTACGCTCATATCGCTGAGTTTTTGTATTGTGCCTTCCATCGTTTCTTTATTATCGCCATCCAAGCCCATGATCAAGCTTGCCGTTACCTGAATATTTGATTTATCGAATAATGCAAATAATTTTTTGTAATCAGCAAGTTTGTTGAATTTTTTATTCATATTGGCTAAACTCTCCGCTGAAAACGATTCGATGCCCATCATCACCCCTGTACATTTGGCTTCACCCATCGCAATTATTATATCTTCATGTTTTTCAATATTCGTACTTACCTGACAAAAGAAGGTGAAGTCATGTTTTTTTATCAATTTAAGCAGCTCTCTGGTGTATTGTACGTCGGCGATAAAATTGTCATCTGTAAAAAAAACTCTGTTCGTACCAAGGGCTTTGATATTTAATAATTCTCTTTCAACATTTTCCAAAGGTTTCTTCCTGATCTTCGGACCCCAGAATTTCGTGACAGTACAGAAATTACAGTTGAACGGACAACCTCTTGTAGCCTGGATTGGCAAGCGCGGTATATTCGTGCCAGTAGACTTTCGGTATCTATTAAGTTTCAGCAATTCATATTTGGGGATTACCAAGGTTTTTAAATCGCAGTAGTTATCGGCCTTATATTCTTCTTTTAAATTGTTGTTTTGAAAATCTTCTATAATGTCAGACCAGACATCTTCCGCTTCGCCAATTACTATGCTGTCGGCAAACTGACGCGCCTCCTCTATTTGTGAAGAAACATGAATCCCACCCATAATCACTTTCTTGCCTTTATTACGAAAGGCCTTGGCAATGTCATAGCCGCGGTTTATTTGACTTGTAATTCCAGTGATTCCTATTAGATCTGCATCAGTGTTAAAATCAACTTCATCGACACTTTCATCGCACAACTCTACGTTAACCCCTTCCGGTGTCAAACCGGCGAGGGTGGGGATGGTGAGAGGGGGTATGTAAGGTTTGATCAGTTTCTTGCCGCCAAGTCTCCCGCGTTTTAATGGGTGTATTAACAATATTTTCACATTGTCACCTTGTACAATTTGTCATATATTTCTTTTAATATTTGATGGTTCTGATATATATGGTCGTACTTTCCCGGATATATGAAGTCCGTTTCAAATTTATTTTTGATAAGATATTGTTTTTGCATGGCTGCACTATAAGAATTTCGGTCTTGTATGTCAAGGGAAGATTGACCCTGTGGCCGGGGTGCGTGTGGTGATGACTGTGTATCCAGCGACACTGGGATTTGTCAGGTAGATTGCACGGTTCAGGGTGGGGCAGCGAAACTTTTTGAGTTTGATACCATTTCCAAATCGGTTTTAATTTGTTTTTAAGTATGGAGGGAATAGAAATGAAAAACTATTTGTTTTGTTTTTTCCTGACCATTTGTTTAATTGCCGGCGGCGGAAACATGCTCGCGCAAGCAAAAGATCAAATGAACACCAAAATAAAAGGAGGAAAAACTATGGAAATAAAAAGCTCATCGTTTAATCATGAAGATATGATTCCGGCCAAGTACACCTGTGACGGCCAGAATATTTCGCCGCCGCTTGCCTGGCGTGATGCGCCGAAAGAGACAAAAAGTTTCGCGCTCATCTGCGATGATCCCGATGCGCCCGCGGGCACCTGGGTGCATTGGGTCATTTTTGATATTCCGGCAAATGTCAATTCTCTGCCCGAAAAAGTTGCCAAGCAGGAAGAAATTGCTGGTTTGGGGAAAAACGGCAAAAATTCTTCCCGGCGATACGGCTACGACGGGCCCTGTCCTCCGGGCGGCACACACCGCTACTATTTTAAATTGTACGCTCTGGATGCAATGCTGAATCTGAATGCCGGATTATCCAAAGAAGATCTGCTCAAAGCAATGAAAGGACACATCCTCTCAGAAGCGCAGGTAATGGGCAGATATAAGCGCTAATGATTACCGCCATGTTGTCAGTGGCGCATTGCGTTGCGGAATCATTTTATATTCGTATTTTGGATAACCCAGCATGACCGCGCCGTAACAACGATGTCCCGCAGGTAGACCCATAGCTTCAATCAGTGGTGCGTGCATATTGGACGCCGCCGTAAAATAGCCGGCCCAGCATGTTCCCAGACCTTGGGCATAAGCGTATAGCTCCAGATAAGTCAGGGCAATAACACAATTCGTCTCGACAAAAGGAAGATCTGCCGGAGAATGAACCAGAATTAAATTCGGCGCTCCGCGCATGACCCGATCTTTACCATTATCCCAGCCAGCGATTATGCGCCTCACGCGTTTAGCAGTGTCCTCATCATTTATAAAAGGCAGCGTGACCCCTATAAAATCAACAACCAAAGCCGCCAATCGATTTACGTCGTCCGGATTTTCAAATACCGTCCAATGCACCTGCTGTTTATTGCTTCCCGTGGGAGCATAGCGGGCTGTATCAATCAGTTCAGCCAAAATACTATGAGGCACGGGCGTTTTTTTATATTGGCGAATGGAACGTCTCGCCTTTAAAAGCTGTCTGAGGGCCGCAGATCCCGGAAGGATGTCTTTTTGCAGAGGAGGACAAGTATCTATAGGCATCGTCGAAAGCGTTAACGCGCCGTGAGGGCATACGGCGACACAGTGACCGCAGTTTATGCAGAATTCCGCGGCATCTTCCGCAGGCGCGGGGAAGGCATCTTTATCGGGTTGGACAATTATTTGCACCGGACAATCCTGAACACAAATACCGTCACGTTTACATTTTTCCTGATCAATACTGAAAAGAGGCACGGTAATTTTCCTTTATAATTTTATTGTGAAACTCCAATTCTAATGAAACTCAGATATTACAAGCGTAGCACAGTAATATCTGTTAGTTGAATTATCCCACGTGCGAACCTAAATGGGACTATAACAGAATGTACTTAAGCTTGGCAAGTTGAACAATCCCGCGAAGCTGAGGGTAATGAGACTCAAGCTTCAAAAAGCGAATTGAATAGAAGTTTGTTAGTCGAATTATCCCGTGTAAGTAGGGATATAGTATCCCGCAGCTTGCTTTGGGGTTCATACCCATGAGTTCATTTATATTTCCGTCAGTTGTTTTTTATACATGAAGACGATCATCGTCATTTTAATATCGGCTTCTTGACGGCTAGCAATTGTTCAATCCGGTGGCGGTCAATTTTGCCGGTGGCTGTTCTGGCTATTGAGGAAACAATTTTAACACGGCGGGGCACAGCGTAAGGTTCCAGCATATCCGTTAAAAGTTTTTTAAAGTGAGTTTCGGTCAGGTCGCAGGCAATGACTGCCGCAATGACGCTTTCCCGTCCCTTCTCCGTGGGCAGCGCCACAACAACAGCGTCGCTGACGGTAGGTAAGGCTTTTATTTTATTCTGTACATCCAGCAGGTCAACTCTTTTCCCGGCGACCTTGACAATACCATCGGCCCTGCCTAAGAGAACAAAACGATTACCCTTGTCTTCACGGGCTTCATCACCGGTGAGACAGAAACCACCGGCATCGCGTTCCATTTCCTGTGATGTAAAATCGGATTTGACGGAAAGCCTGCCGCCGGCCAATTTCCAGTTTACGATATCAAAAGCCTTCCAGCTATCGGTGTGTCCGCTGATGTTGCGCGCGGCAATGCCGCCCGTTTCCGTGGAACCGTAGATTTCCGTGATTCCCAATCCTGTCTTTTTAAGGAAATGCAAACCATCGGGGCGATTCAGAACGCCGGAAGAAGAAAACGCGACTTTGAGCGAAGGAGTGGACAAATTATCAACTTTCAGGGCGCGGTAATGAATGGGCACACTGACCAGCACAGAGGCTTTATGTTTGTTAACAGTGGAAATAATTTCCTGCGGGAAGGTGTAAATATCCGGCAATACCCGCGCGTGCGCGACAAGAGGAACCAGAACAGAAAAAAGCAATCCGTAAATATGGTAAGGCGGAACGGTAGCCACAAAAAGGTCATTATCCGACAGGGTGAATTTTTCTTTCAAATAAAAAGCTTCCGCAAATAAATTGCGGGGAGATTTAGACCAGACTTTCGGCTTGCCCGTTGAGCCGCCGGTGAAAAGACGCAAAAACGGCTCGTCCGGATCACGGAGTAGTTCAGGGTTAATATTTTCTATGGCCGCGGGAAGGGGCGTGATTACTTCCACACCAGCCGGCATTTCTTCCGGATGATCGGCGATGGCGAAGTCAAAACCGACAGCGTCATACAGTTCCGTAAGCGCTTGGGCAGAAAAGGAATAAGGCAGGATCAGCTGACAGGAACCGGCAAGTGAGACCAGCACGCAAGCGGCGGCAACTGCCTTGTTTGTGGTGCAAAGGCAAAGCATTTTTTCTCCGCCGCGCCGCGCCAAAGTTTTTTTCAGGCCGGCGGCTAATTCAAACACATCGCCGTAGCTGTATCCGGAAAAAGTAAAATCTTTCTGGCAAACAGCTTTGGACGGCGCCAGAATTTTTTTATATAAATTGATAAAAGAATCTTTTTTTGCGTCAGCCATATTCAAACAAATTTTATTGTTGAAACTCTAATTCTAATGAGACTCGCTGAAAACGAACGTAGTGAAGTTTAAAGCGTTGGTCGAACAATCCCGCGCAGCGGAGGGTTTAATACACCGCAGCTTGCCGCGGAATCTGTTTCCAAATCTTGCTTTGGGGTTCATACCCGTGATTTATCGTAAAAAAATCAGTTTCTTCAGTGTATGGCGCACTTCCGTTAGGAGAGGGTCTAAACCTATTGGATAGCAGTAGTCGATTACACTTCATTCTGCTTAAACTCGAACCCTTGTTCTTCAAAAAGTTTCAGACAGGCATCCACAACTTCAACGTAGAGGGTAGAACCCCGCCGCTGTTTAATTTCCTCCAACGCAACCGCTAATCCTTTTGCGGCTCTGTATGGCCGATCGCTGGACATGGCTTCAACAATATCTGCAACGGCGACAATCATGGATTCTAATAATATTGCATCACCGGAAATCCCTAATGGATATCCCGAGCCATCCATTCTTTCGTGGTGTTGATAAACAATATCAACGATAATGGGAATAAAATCAACTTTACTCAATATATCATAACCCACGGTAGGATGAGATTTTATCATCGCGAATTCGAGATCGCCCAATAGTGATGGTTTCGTCAAGATTTCAGAAGGAATATATATTTTCCCTATGTCGTGGATCAGGCTGCCCATACGAATCAAGTTGATTCTTTCTTCCGATAAGCCCAATTTATCGGCTATGGCTACGGCGAGCTGAGCTACGCGCTTTTGATGACCTGCCGTGTAGGGATCCCTTGATTCAACAATCATGGAAATAGCGTCAATGGTACTGCTCATGGCTAATTGAAGCTTTTCAAGGCTCTCTTTCAGTTCCATTTCCGATCTTCTGATATCGGTCAGATTTTTAAATGTTCCAACTGATCCGATAAAATTGCCTTCTGAATCAAAATTTGGCGCACCACTTATGCTGAAGTACCGTTCCGTACCATCTTTGTGAAGAAGGATGCCTCCATCTTCTTTAATGGTTTGCTTTTGATCCCTGACTTGATTGAAGGATTTAACATATTTCGCCATATCTTCTTTTCTGGCAATATCCACAAAATATTTACCGGTAATTTCCTCAGGCCGGTATCCCAAAATCGTTTCAATTGCCGGGTTGATATAGGTAAATTCCCCGTTGATACCCAAGGTATAAATTATATCCGGCGCATTTTCGCTGAGCGATCTGAAACGCGCCTCGCTCTCTTTTATTTTCTGATAAGCGATGGCGTTATTGATGCTGATGCCGATCTGCGGGGCAATGCCCATCAAAAGACTCATCTCAGTCTGGCCGAGAGGTTTCTTTGATTGCACATTATCCACAATCATAATACCCATGGATTCCCCTTTATAAACAATAGGAACGCAGATAAAAGACTGGGAGCCCATGGCGTGGACGAAATCGATACTTTTCAGTGAAAGATCATTCTCGATTTCGGAGATATCATTAACCAAGACTGGTTTTTGTTTTCTGAAGACATCTACAGCTGTACCCTTGGAGAGAGGGTTATCCAGATGAAATTTAATGTTCTTCACGTAATTTTCATCTCTTGGATTGTATCCATAACTGACCGTATAAACGAGACTGTCTTTTTGCTTGTTGGCCAGCATGATCATGCCCCGGTCGAAATCCAGTCTTTTTCCCAGGGACTCCATTATGAAGTTGAGCAATTGATCAACCTCCATGATCATGGAGGAGGCTTGGCCGATTTCCTGGATCAGCAGGGCCTCATTATATCGTTTATTGATCTGGTCCAGGAGAAGTTCAGCCGAATCCCCCTGGTTCTGTATATTGGCGAGGAGTTCCTTCCTTTCCAGATGTTCCGTATACATCGTGACGCCCAGGATCATAACCATATACAACAAAACCAGTTTATTCCAGTGAGCTGGGCTGAGGATACCCAAGAAGATGAGGCAGATCACTAAACCGAGGACCAAAAAATAACTGCGGATCTTCTTCCAGACAAAGGTGCGTGTTTTTTCCCAGGTGATGATATAACGGCAGCAATCCCCTCCCTCATGAATACAGGTAGGATGCTCTATTCTGGCAAATTTATTGGTGAAAAGTTTCGCCATCGACTCCATTATACCCAGCCTGTACCGACACTGATAGGGATTTTCAACCACACCCGGCTGCAATACGGCTATCGCCTCAATCTGATCAACTCCGATTGCTTTGGTCTTCAAAACAACCGCCCGGCTGAGACGGGCGTTAAGCTTTTCCAGAACGGCATAAGCCGTAGCCGGATTAATTAAGCTCATAAAATACGGTCCCAAAGCCCCGGAGGCGCGGGAGGTAGTGGAATTACGCCCCACTTTTCTGGAAATGTCCTTATCCTGGGTCTTCTTCACAATTATTGTGTTAAAACGATCACTCTGTTCCTGCGTCAACCAATGACCCTCATCATCCAGTTGATAGGCTTCAATATTCGCATATTTTAAAAGGGGAGCAATATCAATATCCGGAAAGTACTTGTTCAGATACTCCACGTAGCTCTTGAAGATACGGCTATTATAAAGGGGTGTGTCATCCATCATTTCTTCAGATATTTCCTAATGAGAAAATGGATTAAGAATTTAAGGCTCATTTTTGTATTTGCCATCATATATTCACTAAGCTCTCTTCCATAATTCACATCCATGATCCAGAGATTATATTGTTTTTTAGAAGGAATGCCCTTCGCCTCCAAGTAGCTTGTTGGATAAATCAAAATAGGTATTTTGTCAATTGTAAAAGAGATGACTAATTGAGAAATAGCGGCAGATAGCGCTTCCCAGGGCAATCCGTCCGCATCATTGACTATAATTTTGATCCCATTGAGGAAGTCCGACAGGCTAAGGCCCGGATCCGATTGGTTTACAATGAACATCACCTTTAACATTCCGTTATGCTTCAGCGAGAAGCTTTGATAGCTTCTTTTGAACCCGTGCCGGGCATACAACTGCGACAGAGATTCAGTGTCTTCCTGCTCTTTGTCCAAACGTAAAATATCAAGGAAGAGACCTCCGGAAATATTCCGGTAAAAACGGTCTACTTCGCCGAAATCAGATGATATAAACGGTTCCAGCGACCACCCCGCCGGGAGCGGTTGACGAACACCGGACCTCGGATAGCTAAGATAGGAAAAGAGATCAAGGGAACAGGCACGCGGATTATTGAGATGCCTGGCAAAACCGCCAAAAAAATGATCGGGAAAACTGTTTTCGGGACGAAAATAAAACATCAGATAGTCCATTCCGGCGGCGGGGAGACGACAGAAACCATCAATATAACGGAGGGCTTGTTTCAGAACTTGCAGGCCTGTCCGCTTATTTTTGAATGGACTTGCGGCCAGATGATGAACCATCCAGGTCCGCTCGTAGGAGCGGACCAGGGAGATGTGTCCGTAGATCCGGCCGTTTCGCTGGTAAGTCAGTTGAGCGATGATTTCCGGGTTATCGCGATAAAGCCTCCTATAGGTTTCTTTCATGTGCTGCCGGTGAGACTGGACTAGATCATATTTTTTAGGATAAATGAACCCGCTTTCAAAAAGAAATTCCCATAACTGATCCATATCCACTTCATTGGCAATATGGATGCCGGGATCAATGACATTAATCACTATATGACTCAGCCGATCATAGCTGACAACATCCATATCGAGGATGACAAAACCATAGTGGATACTATTTTTCTTCTTATCTTCACGACGGTAGAGAACCTGGGCCTTGCATTGTATTTTCAAGACCCCGGCATAATTAATAGTCAGATCAGGAATGATCATCCCGGTCATCAGGACATCCTCTTCGGCCGAAACATAAATGGCGAAGCCCGAGGTTGAAAGATCATAAACATCCAGTTTAATTTTATTTTTTGTTGCCGGGTGATCAAAAGTAATATCCGGCAGGGGGGTGACCCCGACGCGGGGATTACGCGATTTTTTCTTAAGAAAACGACTCATTCGTCTGATTGCCGGGGCAAAGACAATAATTCGAATTGCCTGATCAGATGTCTGCCGGATGCAGTTACAGGATGCCGAAAAAATCATTTGCTCATTGCGATAAAGATGGATGGTTGACGGGTTGTCGGCATTAAACCAGCGAAAAGAACCGGTTGCCTCCGGACTGACCTCAACACTAAAGGCCAGGGCGCTGAAATCAACAAGCCGGCCATGAGCCTCAAAACCGCTCTGAACCACTTCGACCTCGATGCCTTGGCAAAGATAGCGCCGGGCCCGGCGCGGACCCAGGATGTAACCCTTGTCTGGCAGGTGAATGGTGAAAGAATCCTTTTGAACGTCCTTGAGCCGGGTGGGGATGAGAAACAGCAAAAGCCCATCCGTGAAAATGATATTTAAAATTTCCGCCTTTTCTGTAATGCTGCTGGCCTCCTCCGGCCAGCGGCATGTCATCGAATCATCGCTGCAAGGTTCCGGGTGTGCCCAGACTAGAATATCTTCCTTATACTGAGGATGATGGAGCTGCACGTATACCATGCCATCCGTGAAGTGATGACGGTTCCACATATTAATCAGTTTTTTCTGTCCGATGGTCTTTCCCGGATCGAGATTTCGGAGAAGATCCTGGTTGTGAAAACGCAAGGGGATAGATATTTCGTCGCGTTCAGGTAGGCCTTTATACAGCCTGAATGTTGGCTTAATATTTTGATCCATACTAGAATCTTCCGTTGTTGATGAGGTTTCCCAATTTATTACCGGCTATCTTCCAAAAACAGGAAATTAACAAAGCTGCTTCTTTTTGTGAGTCCTAATTTTTCATCAGTTCTTCCCAATAAAGGTTAAAATTTCGGTGGCAACTTCCTCAGGCCTTTCAAATTGTATGGCATGGCCGCTGGCCAATGAAACCATCCGGTTCTTATTTTCACCGGAAAACAAATGCCCGATGAATTGACGGACTTTATTATTGTCCACAATTCGATCATGTTCCGCCATAATCGTGAGCACGGGAAGACGGTTCTGCAGCATGGCGAACCAGGAAAGTTCCTGAATCTCGTCCATGATGCTTACGGACTTTAAGGTGATCAATGTGGTTTTAAGATCGTCGTTTTCAATAAAATCAAGCCATTCATCGACGAGCGTAAAATCGGTCGCTTCCATGGGAATGGGGATGCAGGCATGGTCGCGTTCCGGTTTAAGTTTGAATTCGGAAATCATCCCCAGCATGATTTTCTCGGCAATACTTAAGACAGACCGGAAACGCTCATTCCAGAAAAAGCCCGGCGTCAGCAAAATCAGGCTGGAGAGTTCATCTCCCAGTCCGGCCGCCGCGACAGCGGCATATTGCGCCCCCTGGCACCAGCCCGAAAGATGAACACGCCGGAAAGATCCTTTTAAAAATTCAACCTGTTTTACTACATCATCAATAACAGCGGGAACTGAACCCAGGTCTCCACGCTGTTCGTTTAAACCGCATCCCCGCCGGTCGGGTGCGACAACGGTTATGTTCGGCGACATGGATCGTAATTGCTTCGCCAGCGGCGCCTGCCAGCTGGAATGACTCATGCCTCCGTGCAAAATCATTACCACATCTTCCCCTTCGGGTTTACCCCAGCACCGGTAATTAATTTTATAACCGTTGGGCATTTCGAGAAAATGGATGCCCGCTGCACCGTCATCTGTGATGAGGGGCATACGACACTGCATTCCAAATCCGGAGCTCCAGTTTTCGGCCGGTATGACCTGAAGTCCCTGAACCGTTTTGAGGTAGTAGGGAGTATTCAAATCCAACAGACCATGACGGCCGAATTTTAACATCGGACTCGCCGGTTCCCGTTCCACCAGATAGTCGCCAAATGCCCCCTCATGGGCAATAAGACTATCTCCGGCGGCACCGGAGACCACAAGAGCAGCCCTTGTGAGCAAAGAGGTTTCACCCACATGACACCCGATAATAACAGGCCAGCGCAGTTTTTTCAGCTCTTCAATCATTTTCAAGGATCTTATAAGGCCACCCACCTTCGATATTTTGATATTCGCTATGAATTTCCCTGCAATATTTCTGTAAAGCGACAAATCATCAAGAGTGCAAATACTTTCATCCAGAATAACAGGGAGCCCCGTAGCAGTGCTGAATTTGCTTATATCTTCGGCATTTTTCGCCCTGACCGGTTCTTCCATGGCAAATGTTCGCCCAGCCCCCAGCATCATTGTATACTCTATAGCTTCGTCACAGCGATCCTTCCACAAATTATTGGCATCAAGACGAATACGAATGGACTTGGCATGATGTTGCACAGACAATTCTTCAAGAATATCTAATTTTTCAATATCACGTTCCAGATTGCCGCTTAACTTGATTTTAAAATCCGAAATTCCGCGGATCAGATATTTATCTGCCAGCGTGGTATATTTCCATTTTTTGTCATCTCCCAGCACAGCGGTGTAGCGGCCACAAAGTTTGCCATCGTCCAGTCCCAGCAGCTTTTCAACAGTGCAACCCCTCTCCCGGGAAAGCAGATCAAGCATCGCCATTTCTATGGCGCACCATGCCGACGGGTAGTTATCAATTTTCTTTTCATTCCCTTCAGCCCACTGCTTCAGATCTTCCAGTGTTTCAAAATTCACCTTGCCGGAGGAAAAGTTTTTCTTTATCCAAGTGAGGCTCGCGTCAAGATCATCGCCGGCGACATAGACTCGCGGACACCCCTCGCCGTATCCAGTGTTTCCATTTCTTTTGGCCTGAACCCAGATGCTTTCTCCTTCGTTTCTGGTTGCGGCGGCATGACGGATGGTTGTTTTTAAACTCAACCGCAATGGTTCTGCTTCTATGCTCAAGGTATGCTTTATCATCTGATTCTTTCCTCTATCTTTATTGTCGCTTATAATGCCCAATATGAAATTGGTTTTTTATTCGTTGTAGTTTTTTGATACCACAGTGGAATTATAGGAGGGCTGCCCTTGCTTGTCAAGGGCTTATATGATTACAAAAAGTGGGGAAATGCCGTTGTTTGTAGTCGAGTGTGAATCCGATAGCGAGCGCATTCCCCATAGCTTACTGCGGCGTAATCGAGCGAATACTGAATGATAGTGGAGCCCCCTCCGGCTGGAGCCGGGAGATTCCAAGCCTCGCGGGATTGATCCCTAAGAATCGAAGATTCTACTCGGCTTGCCGCGGAGAGTTTCAATTAATGTGTAAAAAATGTCTTTCGTCTATTTCGATTTAGCGCTGTTGAATTTCGCAAAAATCCAAAAAGGCACACCGAGCGGATTAACATTTGTAAACTTCTGTTTCGATAAAATGTAATCCTCAATTTTCTGGATCGCTTCGCTGGATGTATCGACGAATTCCACTCCCGCCTCATAAGACCCATCCTCAGTGTTGAATTCGATCCGTTTTATTTTTCCGAAAGCAGTTATCTTTTGGTGCAGACTCTCTAATGTTAAATCTATCTTGAGGAGGGTATCGACGGGCAAAGGAATATTGCCCTGAATTTTAATGCCGGACTCAGAAATATCCTTGCTGAATTTATAACGGATTTTTTCTTTAGGAAGATTTTCGACTTCGGAGACGATAGTTATTGTGATCTCGTGCTCTTCGTTCAGTCGTTCCGACTTCCTTAGTTCGTCCTCTTTTTTTCGTTCCGTCCTCTTTTTTACATTTTTCTTCGGTAGTTTCGCTTTCCCTTTTTTGGCCATTACGATCCATTCCTCCTTTTTTTATTCCAGAATGTCCGTTTTTCACTCTTTTCTTCCGAGTGTTCCAAACCATTAATTGGTTTCGCATATTATTATCTCAATAGGTTATGCAAAACACAAGGGGTTTTTGATAAGATATTTCCTGTTCATGGTTGCACTATCGGAATATCGGTCCTGTATGCCAAGGAAAGCTTGGCCAAAAAAGTGGAGGTAATGTCGATGTTTGTCGTCGGTATAAATTGTGTTTATTGTGAAACTCCAATTTAATGAAACTCAGATATTACAAGCACAGCGAAGTAATATCTATAAGTTGAATTATCCCCCGTGCGAAGCTAAGTGGGACTATATATGATACGCAACAGCTTACTTTGGAGTCATCCCCGTGATTACAAATTGATCGCCTGCATTTTTGTCGAGATTGACAACAAATTAAATGTTGTCACCTTTATTTTTACAGTCAAATTAACTCTCGTCTCTTTTAACGAGTATACCTACGAAGTTTCAGTACTGGGCAATTGTCAGACCTTATGATAAAAAATATAAAGGCAAGTCTCAACTTTGTTATAGTATATTTAGTTCTCCAAAACATAAATACACCAAAGGAGGCTTGCCATGGAAAAGAGTAACAAACTTGACTTTGGAGGTCAACACATTTACGTGGGCATGGATGTCCACAAGAAGAGCTGGAGCGTGAGTATACATACCGAACAGTTTGAGCATAAGACCTTTACTCAACCGCCGGAGGTTGAGAAACTGACGTATTATTTGGAAAGAACATTTCCAGGAGCCACGTATCATACTGTTTATGAAGCCGGTTTCAGCGGCTTCTGGCTCCACGACCAATTAAGAGCAAAAGGAATCGATTGCCTGGTCGTCAATCCTGCCGATGTTCCGACAAAAGACAAGGAAAGAGCCGGCAAAAGGGACCGGGTAGACTGCCGGAAACTGGCCCGCGGTCTCCGCAACGGTGAAATCAATGGCATCTATGTTCCCCCAAGAGTGAAAGTGGAAGATCGCACCTTGGTGCGCACCCGTCAGAGCATGGTGAGAAAACAAACGCGGTGCAAGAACCAGATCACATCGATCTTATTTTTCTACGGCATCGTGATTCCTGAAGAGGGCCGTTGGTCCAGGCGATTTATCAATTGGATAGAATCTATCCGCATGGAAAGGACCAGTGGTGATTTTGCCCTCAAGGCACATCTTGAGGAATTAAAACACTTGCGACAGATCATCGCCAACCTTAACCGGGCCATATTAAGCTTATCGAGAACAGAAGAATATCGTTCCGACGTTCTTTTGTTGAAATCCGTGCCAGGCATCAGCACTCTAACGGCCATGATTTTGCTGACCGAGCTTGCCGATCTCTCCCGGTTCTCCTCCCTTGATAAGCTTGCCAGTTATGCAGGTTTGGTTCCGGACATAAGGTCAAGCGGCGAAACAGAATATTCTACCGGCATCACATTCCGGCGCAATGCTGCCCTCAGGGCGTTACTGATTGAATCTTCCTGGATCGCCGTGCGCAAAGACCCGGCATTGACGATGGCTTTCAATAAACTATCTACGAGAATGAAAAAGACAAAAGCTGTTGTGCATATTGCCCGGAAGCTTTTAAACCGTATCCGATTTGTTCTTAAAAATCGGCAAGAATATGTTCCGGCAATTGTTTAGCTATTAACCAACAGGGGGTGTTTGGGGCAATTTGATAATCATGAATCCGTGGGCAACGCTTCCTCAATTCTGCAGCTTGCCATTTAGTCTGCTATTGTTAGACTGCGTGCCCACACTTTAAAACCTGACCAAGGTAATGCAGCGACTTTTTAACGGCCTGTCTGCTGATAGAAGATTGATTTTAAAGATTGCTATGCACCCGATATTTTATAAAAGAATATTGGTCATGTGCCTTATTAAAAAAAGGACTTGCTTTTTTACATAGAAGAATTGAGGATTACCATTCGAATTGTGGTATCCGACATCTCTAATAAGACAAGCAAAGACTTGCCCTGCAGTTGTACCGGCAGCGTAGCCTGAGAACGCGGGTGTGTCAAGCGGAACTTCATTGCAGTTTAGGGTTTGCTATAAAAAGGGGTAGCAGTTTTCTATCCTTAAGGATGGAGATCACTTTCAGAGCTTCGTCTTTGCTATCGAATTTTCCGACAACAACTCTATACCATGTATCCTCAGGGGTCGCTTTTCTGGCTACAATCTCGATTTCTTTTCCTCTCAATGACGGTTCGCTTCTGTAAAGCTTGGCGAATTTAGGACTCCAGAACGTTCCGACATTAATTTTATACGTTCGATCGGATGATTGGACGATCAGGCTTCCTTCCGTAATTTTCGGCATCCTGATTTTTTGGTTTACCGAAATGAGATGGACATTGGTAATCTCAGGGTTGGAATCCAAGATGAGGTCAGCGATGGTTATATTCGACCTTCCATAATATTGTTCCGCTAAGCTCTTAATATCCTGCCCTTTCTTAACTATAATGGATTCCATTGATAGTGTTTCATTACTTATGCGTATTGAAGATGTGGATGGCGGCGCATCGGGTTGGGGGGATTCAACAGGCGGATAATGCACGTCGACTTTTGAAGTCTTTGTGTTTGTTGTTTTAGGAGCTGCGACAAGAGGTCGCTCGGTGTGGAAAAGAGAAGTCCACATGGATTCGATACCCCGTTGATTTAAAGGCCCGTATCGAAGGAATCCAAACATCAGAGAAACTATTCCTCCCAGACCAAGCAGGAACAGGAGAATAACGGCGGTCAAGAGTATCCTTGAAGAATGAATTCTTTCACTACGGATTGGATGTGTTCTCTTAACAAACCTGAAGATTCTCATGGGCCTGAATTTCCAGCGTGACGGACCTTCCAGATTCCTTATGACTTCACGAATGATCTTTTCATCTATTATTTTTTTGGATTCACTGAAGCCGTTTAGCAAAGCGTTGTCGCACACGATGTTGATGATGCGCGGGATTCCCTTCGCATGCTCGATGATCACAGAGATCGCCTTGGGGGTGAATGTCTTAGAAGTGCTGCTTCCAACGAGTTTAAGGCGATGCTCAATATAGTCTCGCGACTCTTCGGCGGTCATGGTCGTGATTTCGCGTCTGATCCTTATCCGTTGGTTGAGGATTTTCAGACTCGGTGAATTGAGGATGTTTTCAAATTCCGGTTGTCCCACGAAAACAATCTGAAGCCGCCATGATGCCAGGGACCCCAGATCGGATAATTTCTCCAGTTCTTGCAGTGTTTCTATTGTAAGATGCTGTGCCTCATCGATGATCACCGCCACCATCTCATCGTTGCCTATATGCAACAGATATTCAACAAGTTGATTTAGAAGGGTTTTTTTATCCTTCCCTGTAACCTCAAGGTGTAGCTCCCTGAGGGTGCTTCCCAGAAATTCTTCAAAGGTGATTGCTGTATGAAAAATAAAGGCTTTTTTTACTTTATCATCGAGGCTCGTCAGGAGAGTGTGAATAAGTGTTGTTTTGCCTGTTCCCACTTCCCCTGTGATGCTAATGAAGCCCTGCCGACTTTTTATGTCCTTCATCATCGCATCCAGGGCTTTCCGGTGGCTCGATGTCAAATAGAGAAATTTGGGATCCAGAGTAATTTCAAAAGGCTTTTCCGAAAATCCGTAAAATTCATTATACATTTTTCGCCTGAGAGGAGTTTCATTTCCCTTTTTGTTTTTCATAATAGCCAACATTTGTCCTGTGTTATCCGCCATATCGACCAACGCTCGCGTCAATTGGCCTGACATCACCAAGAGTAGGCCGCTTATGATTCCGGCAATAGAGGGGAATAAACCCTTTAAGGCTAAGCCGCTATTTTCTTTGAGGCTACCTACTAAAGAAAATAAGAGGATTAGAACGCTAATAGCTACTATGACCCAACCGAGGAAAGATACTAAACTTGCTATCATTCGAGAAGTGCCAGACGTTGAAGTATAGTCAAGTGGGGAGTTGCTCTTTGCAATATCTTCTTTTACTGACTCAGTTCCATCTTGGTTCACTCCACAACTACAGCAGGAATCAAAGCTATCCTCATTCTCTTCTCCGCACTTTTTGCATTTCCACATATGTTCTCCTTAAGGCAATTAATATCCAGCGGCTCTTCTTATTAAAATTGTTAACTGCTTTTTTACTATGAAATAAAATCTAAAACAGGTTATTTGTTACACAAAGTTTCAGTAGTGGTGAGCTGTCAGAACTGAGGATTACCATTTGAATTGTTCTTGCCACTATGATTCAGAACAAATATTGCCTTTTCCGTTCTTCTTCGCTTGATACATGAGTTGGTCTACCCGGTGAACGAAGGCCTTCATGTCTTCCTTATGCTTATACTGGGCAAGACCGATGCTCACCGTCATATGAACATCCTGACCAAACACTGGAGAAAAATTCTCCTTTTCAAATTCCATCCTAATTCTTTCCGCTGTAACGGCGCCATCAGCATTTGTTACCATAGGTAAGATGATGGTGAATTCCTCGCCACCATAACGATAAGCGGAATCCGCCTCGCGCAGGCATCTTTTAATCACTTGGCCGAGTCGCGATAACACATAGTCTCCCTCAATATGGCCGTATGCATCGTTGAATGCCTTGAATCTGTCGAGATCCAATAACAGAAGAGCCAAAGGCTGTCCATAGCGGTTCGATCGCTCTATTTCTCTTTTAAGCTGATCGTAAAAATGTCTGGAATTGTAAAGCTGCGTGAGGTCGTCCATTATGCTCAGTTCCCAATATCTCTTTTCGCTTTCCTGCAAGGCATCCTCTGCCTTCTTGCGTTCGGTTATATCGCGAATATTGAACTGAATTACCTTGGTGTGGTCCACGGCATAGACATTACTGACAAATTCTACGGCCATTTGCTGTCCTTTTTTTGTCTTAAGCGGCAAATTTTCGTAGCGGACATATCCTTTTTTCTGTAATTTCAAAAAAATGGTCTTTGATACTTCAATATCTTTAAATGCCCCAATTTCCCAGAGATTCTTTCCTAAAAACTCTTCCTTAGCATAGCCCAACATCAATATCAGGAATGGGTTCACGTCTTGGATCTGACCGGTGTCTGCATCGAGAATCAATATCCCATCCTGAGCCGTTTCAAAGAGCCGCCGATAACGAGTTTCAGATATTTCCAATGTATCCCTAACCCGTTGGTGCTCACGGCGTATTTTTGCCTCATCCAAGACACGTTTAATTGCCGGAACCAAGCGGGGAAGCTCCATTTTCTGGATATAGTCCTGTGCGCCATCTTTCATCAGTGAAACAGCCGATTTGAGATCAATTTCTCCGGATACTATGATGAACGGCAAGTCTGGGCGTAATTTCTTAACCAGTTCCAAGGCCTTCGGAGCACTGAAGTGGGGCATGGCGTGGTCAGAAGTGATCACGTCCCACTCCTGACTTTCCAATGCAGCACGCATGGCAGCAGGAGTATCCACTATCGCGTAGACGACCTCATAGCCTTCACGGCGCAGGACGCATAACAATAAAGTGGCATCATCTTCTGAATCTTCGACCATCAACACACGCAGAAGTTGATTCATAAATTCCCCTGCTTAATGCATCTTGATGCATCAGCATCGTTGCTTTTTCGGATCCACATCCATAACGAACAAATAATTAAGTTATTAGATAAAACTTAATTTAACTGTCTTTTCGTCATTATTATTATCAAAATTTGCATTTGAAATCAACAATAGAAGTAAAATTATTCTACCTAACTCTCACAGAAAGTTGTCAATAAAAAACTTAATGATCGATTTTGAAAAACCAAATAATCATCACAAACATTTTATTTTCCCCTTATACAAGGCAATTCATATCAACCTGACATTGTTTTTCTTTTGTTTTTTCCGCCAGTCTTGTCTTTCGTCTTTCCTTAGCCTCCTGGTTTCGCCGCTTATCTTCCTCTGTTTCTACAACCAGAGGGGATAAAGGAAAGGGGCGGCCATTACTGTCAAGGGCTACGAAAGTCAAATATGCAGATGCTGTATGACGTATGTGACCGGTTATAAGATTTTCTGCCTCCACCCGGACACCAAGTTCCATTGACGTTTTTCCGACAAAGTTTAAGCTGGCCTTAAGGGTCACAAGGTCTCCTACAAAAACGGGATTGTGGAAGTCCAGCCGGTCAATGGAGGCCGTAACGACATTGGACCTTGAGTGACGAATAGCCGCGCAACCGGCCGCATTATCAATAAGCTTCATGATAACACCGCCATGGACGTTCCCGGCAATATTTGCGTCTTCAGGGTTCATAAGCTGGGCCATGATAATAGTGCTCTCACGTATTCTTTTTCCTTCCATGTTTTTTCTCCTTTTAAATAACGCTTCTTTTTGTTCAATTCGGTCTTGAATAAATCTATGGGGTGGATAATGATTTCACAGGATGTATTGATCTGCCTCAACATTTATACCACAATTCAAATTATAATTCTGTGGTTTTTTGAACATTATAAATTGAAATATTGTACAAATAAATAGAATTAGAAAAAAACATTACAGTATAATTTGCTGTTCATCCTTACATCTGTTGTCAAAATAACTTCGCCCTACAGCATTAGTGGTTGAATAATTAAGCCCAAGCAAATTGATCTACCGGCAATATTTGTTTGACTTTTTATACCCGCCAATTTAAGTTTCAAGAAGATTTGATGAAACTGTAAAAATTAATATTTTTAGATTGCCATGGTCACGGCCGTGACCTCGCAATGAAAAATGACAAACTTGCTGTTTTTATAAAGATAGGGCTTTGATTTGAAAAAACGTATTGTAATAACAGGATTAGGGACGCTCAACTCTATTGCCAATAATGTGCCGGATTTCGCGCGGGCACTGCGGGAAGGCGTGTGCGGCATAGGGGCGATTGACCTCTTTGACACAGCCGGATTCCGCAGTCAAACGGGCGGACAGATCAAAAAATTTATCGCCCGTGATTATATTCCCCGAAATTTTTCTATTAAGAGGATGTCGCGGGCGGACATGCTTTCTTTTGCCGCGACCCTCGAGGCTCTCTCCGATGCCAGGCTTTATCCTCTGCCGGAAGAATTAAAAGAAGAAATGGGTGTGGTCATCGGCGGCGGCGCCGGCGGACTTCTGGAAACGGAGGAATTCTACGGCGATTTATTGAAAAAAAAAGGTGAGAACGCGAAGTTTTCCAAACTCTCTGCATTATTTTGCGCCTCTTCCGCTGATCGCATTGCCTCCACATTTGGTCTTGCGGGGCCAAAATCAACTTTTATGACCGCCTGCTCCGGGGGAGCCACAGCACTGGGCTACGCGCGAGATCTAATCGCGAACGGCCATGCGTCCATCATGCTTGCCGGCGGTGTGGAACCTATGTGCCGAATTACTTATGCCGCCTTTAACGCGCTGAAATCCGTTGACCCGGAAACTTGCCGGCCATTCGATAAAAACCGCTCCGGGCTTTCTCTGGGCGAGGCCGCGGCAATAATGGTTCTGGAGGAGCTGGATGCGGCTCTGAGCAGAGGGGCAAAAATTTATGGCGAAGTTCTGGGCTATGGAATTACCTGCGACTCTTTCCACATGACTGCCCCTGATGAAAAGGCTTCCGGCGCTGTTCGCTCCATGCAGGCGGCGTTAAAAGACAGCGGCCTTTCCATCGACGATATCGATTATATCAACGCGCACGGCACGGCTACCCCGGTCAACGATGTTATGGAAACAAAAGCAATCAAGGAAGTGTTCGGCAAGCGCGCTTATTCTATTCCCGTCAGTTCAACCAAGTCCATGCACGCGCATACGCTGGGGGCTGCGGGCGCGCTGGAAGGCATTGTTTCCGTGCTGGCATTGCAGCATGGTTTTATACCACCGACGATCAATTATCAAGACAGCGATCCTCTTTGCGATCTGGATTATGTTACCACAGGTTCAAGAGCCGCGAATCTGCGCGCGGTTCTTTCCAATTCCTTCGCCTTCGGGGGGAACAACACTACGGTAATTTTCGGCAGGTATGAAGGAAGGGGTGCCGTCCATGAATAAGGAACAACAAACAGATAGCGCCAAGCGTGTAGTTGTTACCGGCATCGGCATGGTAACCCCCTTAGGAATCGGCAAGGAAGAATTTGGCCGAAGGCTATTTTGCGGCGAAACCGCCATTGCTGAAATCAAATCATTTGATACCAGCTCTTTTTCCTCACATTTGGGAGCGGAAGTTACCAATTTCAACCCGCGTGATTTTATATCCGTGAAAAACATGCGGAGAATGGACAAAACATCTCTCATGACGGCGGCTTCCTCCCGTCTGGCGCTGGAAGACGCAGGCGTGCAAATTACACAAGAAAACCGCGACCGTGTCGGCATTATTCTGGGCACCGCTTTCGGCGCGACGGATGTAACTGCTCAGTTCGCGGGCACACTGCTTAAAGAAGGCCCCGCTTCCGTCAATCCGATACTGGTTCCCAATATAGTTATGAATGCCCCCACCGGTCATACCTCCATTGAACTGGGTTTTCGCGGCGTCAACACAACCGTAACCCATTTCGCCGTTTCCGCCGAAACCGCGATTGCTTATGCCATAGCGGAAATCAGGCGTGGCACCGCTGATTTTATTCTTACCGGTGGGGTGGACATTTTATCCAAATTTTATTATGAATCGCTGACAAAATTTCACGCTCTTTCTCCGCAAAATGGAGGGCAGGAAGTTTGCCGTCCCTTTGATATAGATCGCAACGGAATGATAGCCGGAGAAGGCTGCGGAATAATTTGTCTGGAGAGCATGGAATCAGCCATAGCCAGAGGACGCCAGCCCTATTGCGAAATTAAAGGCGCGGGCATGGGATCATCGCCCACCACACCGACGGGCTGGCCGGATGATACATCAGGAATAAAAAGAACTTTTAACCGGGTGTTGAAAAATGCGGGCAGTGCAATAAACGATATACAAACTGTTTTTGCGGCTGCTAACGGCGGTAGGATTCTCGATGCCGTGGAAGCTAAGGCTTTCGCTGAAATATTTGACGCTTCGGAGAAGAAACCATTAATTACTGCGCTCAAAGGCGCTACAGGAGAGAGCTTCTCCGGCGGCGGCATCAGGGCTTGCGCTTTAGCCTTATCTATGGAAAAAAATGTTTTGCCGCCTGTGGTGGGGCTTATAAATCCTCTGCGGCCGCTTGCTTTTGTCACCGGGGGAAAAAAAGAAGTCGAAATTAATAACGCTGCTATCGCCGGGATTTCCTTTGGCGGCACGTATTGCTATTTGATTTTTGGTAAATAATATCCAGCGACTCTTCTTATTAAAATTGTTAACTGCTTTTTTATTATGAAATAAAATCTGATTATTTGTTGCAGTAGAGTAGAGAGCTGGCGTAGTTGCTGAATGCTCTATCTCCAGCTCCCCCTCATCAAACCGGACGTTCGGTTTTCCCGAATACGGCTTTCCAATCATCTTCTTCCAGAGGCTTTCGCTTTCACTTGGCCTTCCAGTATAGCTTCCACCGGAG
>Ga0182014_10000458_pt1 | contig 53686 bp, 44 predicted proteins | sample 612S2DmetaG_FD_120489 | JGI IMG/M metagenome (GOLD analysis project Ga0182014, IMG submission 120489) | Permafrost microbial communities from Stordalen Mire, Sweden - 612S2D metaG | ecosystem: Environmental > Terrestrial > Soil > Wetlands > Permafrost | place: Sweden: Stordalen | collected... | reverse complement strand
CCCACCAGTTGACACCAGGTCACCGGTCTGCCAACATCAGAGGCGGCCGGCACGGGCGGAGGGACGAGGTGGTCCCTTACTCGTGGCGGAAGGGTGGTCCCTTAGTGGTGGCGGGTGACAGCCAAAATACTCCTTGATCAGTACCTTTGCTCACACCCGTGTCTGATGATCTCCACCTTTCAAGGTGGAGGTACGAGATGCCTCTCTCAAAGGGCACAAAGGTCCTTCGACGAAACACAAGTAATTGGAATGCTTTCCGATTAGCAGGGTGTAACCGGTAGTCACCGCGGCTGACCGTGGGACAAGTCAAAACGACTTTAGAACTCACCACCAGGGCTTACCGTCGTGAAATTTTACACGCGTGCAAGTCGCACGACGCCCTTACTGACGTCGGTTGCCAAGTTCGTCAGTGGAGATCGCGGAATCCGAACCAAACCTTTGAGTGATCAATTTCTTTAGCAACGCCTTTAGCGACGCCGACAATTACGTGCGGTCACGCCTGAACACTGGCGAACTGACACCCCAATATTCCAACCGATTACGGGCACCGGTGAACGTCGGCGAACTGAAAACGACCGCATGGCATGTCACGAGGATCTCGATAGCGCAGTGGGGATCAACGTCTACTTCGCCGACCCGCATAGCCCTCGGCAGCGACCGTCCAATGAGCACTTCAACGGGACACTTCGACGCTACGTCGGCAAGGGCACCGACCTCTCGGTCTACTCACAAGCCGACCTCGACCTGATCGGCCGCCGGATCAACACCATGCCCCGAGAATCTTCAACTGGGCGTCAGCTGAAGATCGCTACAATGCTGCTGTCGTTGCACTGACCGCTTGAACTCGCCGACATACTGCGTATTCCGACGGGTGTACGAAAATCCCCGGAATCGCCCGGTCACAAAAGAAACATTAGTGGGTTCTCAAGAAGATCACGGATTGCTGCCAGCAGGCGCGAAGCATCTGCACCATAAAGTATCCGGTGATCGCAACTCAGAGTCAAGGTCACCAGTGTCTGGTCAACGATCTCTCCTCCGATGCGGGTAAGGATTCCACGTGTTGCGCCGACGCCAAGAATCGCGGCCTGAGGTGGATTGATGACCGGCGTGATTGCAGTCATTCCGAACATCCCGAGGTTGGAGATTGTGAAAGTGCCTCCGGTGAGTTCGGATGGCGTAATCGTGGAGGAACGACATCGTTCGGCCAAGCTGCGAGACTGAACGGCAATCTCAGTCAGAGTCTTGATGTCCGCATCGAAAATTGTCGGAACGATGAGAGATCCTTCGGTGGCTACTGCAAAACCGACGTTGACCCTGCCGTGATACTCGAAACCCTCGGGTGTGAACGAGGCGTTGGCAAGCGGAGCACCGCGAACGGCCAAGGCGCACGCCTTGATGACGAAATCGTTTAGAGACGGAACTGCCTGCACTTCGGGAAGGTTTTTCAGGCGCTCCCGCATTGCGATGACTTCGTCGAGAATCACGTCCGTCTGCACCTGAAACGTGGGAATGGCGTTCGCAATTGCCATTCGCTCAGCGACCACTTTCTGGAGTTGAGTGAGTTGGAGAACGTATGTGTCACCCCTCTCCCCACTCATCGCGATATCGCGATCACGCATTGAGACACCTCGAGCAGCTCCGCCGAACTCCGTCTCCACACGAAGGGGCATAGGTGGGGCACCAGCCGCGATCAGAACATCCGATTGCGTGACTCTTCCCTTTGGCCCAGTCGCCTTCACCGAGTCAAGGGGTATTCCGTGGATTAGTGCAGCGCGGCGAGCCAACGGAGTCGCTGTCGGGCTGGCCATTGACGTTGGTGAGGAATCAAATGTCAGTTCAGACCTGACGGCAACAGATGTTGGAGGGGACTCAACTGCAGCGAAGGGGATAACCTCAGGTTTAGAGGGTTGGAGTACGTCAGACTCGTCAATATTGTCGGCTGACGCAGTCAATTCCACAATGCGGGCAATGACTTCGCCCACGTCACATTGGGTTCCCTCAGGGGCAACTATGCGCAGGAAGCCGTCGGCGTCCGACGTATGCGTTACGGTCGTCTTGTCAGTCTCAATCTCGACAAGTTCATCACCCTGAGCGACTCGTTGACCATCGCCAATGATCCACGTGAGAATGACGCCCGCTTCCATGGACTCAGAGAGCTTGGGCATGAGCAGGTCAGGCATTGCCCCTCCTCTCCGTCATGCCAGGCGCCGCTTCGACAAGGTCCCACGCAGCTCCAACGACACTGTCAGCGTCGATGCCGAATTGCCGATAGAGGTCGGCCACGTCACCAGACTGTCCGAAGTCATTAACTCCCAGGCAGGCGATAGGGACCCCGTGAATTGCGGCGAGAAAGGAAAGCGTGTGAGGATGGCCGTCGAGCACTGACACGATCGGGGCGATTCGTTGGGCAGGGAACAAGATCTCCAGAATTCGGTCGTCGCCATCTTCAAGGCCCTGGCGAGCCTGGAGGGCACGAAACACCAAATCGGCGGAGGTCAGACACACGACGTCGGTCTCCACCCCCGCATCGCTCAGATCGCGAGCAGCTGCCAGGACTTCGGGAAGCACGGAGCCCATTCCCACCAATGTCACCAAGGGAACTCCCGCCGCCTCACGCAATCGGTAGCCGCCAGATACCACATTCTGCCGTCGCTGCTCCCGTTGGGCTACGTCCGATGGAACTAAGGCCAGCCTTTGGTCGATGGGACGTGTACTCAAACGCAGATACGACGAAGTGCCATTCATGAGTCCGAGTCGACTCAAGGCATGAAGAAGCGTCCATTCCAAGTCCTGACCGAACGCCGGCTCAAAGGCCATACATCCAGGCTGCTCAAGCCCAACCGACGGAGTGATGACCGACTGATGCGCACCACCCTCGGAGGCCAGGGTCACACCCGACGGCGTGCCTACCAGGATGGACTGGCCACCGGCGTAGATCCCGAACGACCATGGCTCCAGTGCTCGATTGATGAACGGGTCGTAGATCGTGCCGATGGGCATCAACATCTGTCCGTCGCGAGACCACGTGGCCCCAAGCTCCCCTAAGAGGCCTACGAGATTGCCCTCGGCGATACCTAACTCGATGTGTTGTCCGTCGCCAGATTCTTGCCTACGAACCAGATCATCAGTGTCATCGGCGAACCAGTCGAACCGCTCGTTGACATTCCATATTCCGACTCGATTGATCCATCCACCAAGATTCGTGGAAGACGCCACGTCGGGGCTCACCGTCACAATGCGCGCTGCGACGTCTGGTGCAACATGCTTCACGTCAACGAAGAACCGACCGAAGGCCTGTTGGGTCGACGAGATGTCGAGGTGGGAGCGGCCGACGTCGACTGGTACGGGAGGTGGAGCGTGACGCACCAGGTGGGGTCGTGCCAAACGCTCGCCAGCCTGATGACATAGCAATTCCTCTGGTGAACCTAATGCGAACGTTGCCCACGGATCGCCCGGATCGGTGTGGAGGTCACGAGCAAGTTGTTCCCACTGCCCGCTCGACAGCAGCGCCGAATGGTTGGCCGGATGGCCCTGAGTAGGAAGCCCCCATGCCTTGATGGTATAAGCGAAGATTACCGACGGACGATCAGTGATCTCGTCGGCTCTGCGAAACGCACCGACGAGGTCCGAGAGGTCATGACCTCCCAAATCACGAATAACTTCAGCAATCTCAATGTCATCCATCTCGCTGAGGACTCGCTCTATGCTTCGCTTTCCGCGACCCGGTGCGACCAATCGGCAACGTAACTCGCGCGGTGGACTTCTCAGCAGCCGCTGGTACTCCTCGTTGCTCATTCCGTCGATTCGAAATTGCAACGCGTCACCCCCCGGACGCTCAAACACCTCTCGCAAGCGACGTCCATACTTCACCGTGATCGTCTGCCAGCCTGCCGCCTCGAACATGGCGCCGATTCGTCCAGCGGCTATATCAGGCACAACACGGTCGAGAGACTGACGGTTCACGTCGACCACCCACATCAGCTCACCCAGTCGGGACACCATCGGGTCAACTAATGCTTCCCATACGGCACCCTCGTCCAACTCAGCGTCGCCTACTAGCGCGACCTGACGCCCGCCATCTGGCACGTCAAAATGCCCCGCGACGTACCGGTGCGCCAAACTGCTCCAGATTGTCGCAGTTGCTCCGATTCCCACCGACCCGGTCGAGAAATCGACCGGGTCGGGGTCCTTCGATCGACTCGGATAGCTCTGCAAGCCGTGGTACGCCCTCAACTCCGTTAGGTACTCCCGGTCAAGTCGTCCCATTAAGTAGTTGATCGCATGCAAGACGGGCGCGGCGTGAGGCTTGACCGACACACGATCATCGCTGCGCAGGTGCATGAAGTAGAGCGCTGACATAATGCTCACCATCGAAGCCGACGAGGCTTGATGGCCGCCGACCTTCACCCCAGATTCGGTCTTTCGGACCTTGTTGGCGTGATGGATGATGCTCGTCGCAAGCCACAAAACGCGCTGTTGCACACGCTCAAGTACCTCCAATGGGGGCACCTCGGCCCTCAACGTTTCGGCCTTTTGTTCAAGGTGAGGGGTCATTGATGCAAGACGTGGAGTCATGAAGAAATCGTAGGTCTACCGGTCAGAAATACCTAGTCGATAAGGGTACTGACGCATAAACTCACAAGATTATTGCACAATTTTTGGTTTTCGGGTAAATTAATTGTGTGACCAGCGACCTTGATCTTGACCAGACGGACTACGCAATTCTCAAGCTCCTCGGCCTCGACGCACGCAGAACTTTCGGCAATATTGGAGAACAAGTCGGCCTCTCCGCTCCCGCCGTTAAGCGCCGAATTGACCGCCTGGAACAAGCCGGTGTCATTCTTGGCTTCACCACTAGGCTCGACCAATCTAAATTGGGGCGTCCGCTTGAAGCCTTCTGCGAACTCCGCTTCGCCGGCAAAGCCCCAGTCGACACCATCGCCAGTATCGGCGATGACATTCCCGAAGTCGAGGCCGTCTTCACGATTGCCGGTGATCCTGACGCCCTCGCGTGGATCCGGGTACGCGACGTTCACGACCTCAAACGCGTCATCGACCTGCTGCGCAAGAGTGGTGTAGTGACTGGCACCAAGACTCTCATGGTCCTCGGGACATCAACGCAGCATGGAACAGTCTCTGGGAAGTGATGTGTGTCGCGCAACCACTGGACGCTCCCGCCGGCAAGCGCCGCCGCTGTGCACTTGGAAGGTGAACTCGGAGTTCAGACGCCACAACTTCGCGACGAGTGGCCCTCTCTGGCTACTCGTGCTTGATGGACGCCCAACGTTCATTCGCGTTGACGTCCCCTGAAGTGGTGTGGTTGACGCTTCAAACAAGAACCAAGTGGTGTGGCAACCTGTCCGGAAAAGCGGGTCGGACTCCGGCCGAACAAAGAAGTCCTAAGGAATCGGTGGCGTCAGCCCCCCCGTTTGAGGCAAACTAGTCACACGACCGAGTGCAATTATCTTCGATGCACAGACGTAGCTGGATTGGATACGTGTTTAGACCCTTAAGGAGATGACCAAAGTGTTTGATCTGCATGTCCACACTGCGCCTGACATCGTGGATCGGAAACTCGATGACATGGATGCAGTCTCCGCCTACCGCAAGGCTGGTTATGAGGGTTGTGTTCTCAAGAACCATAACGAGCCGACTGGCGGACGCGCAGCCGTCATGCGGAAGGTTACCGGCTTCCCCGTCTATGGTTCAGTAGTCCTGAACCGGGCTGTGGGGGGCTTGAACCCCGCAGCGGTTGCGGCCCAGTTAGCGCTTGGCGCACGAGTCGTGTGGATGCCGACCGAGGACGCCATCACCCATTACCGAGCCCAACTGCCTCGCGGATTAGCCGGTCATGGTTTGCTCAGCGACCAGCCAAGCTATGGCACTCCTCCGGTCGACTCAACCAACGCGTCGGTCGTGAAGGAAATTCTGGCCCTGATCGCAGACGCTGACGCAGTGTTGGCGACGGGCCACTTGAGCGGCCAGGAATGCGCATGGCTGCTAGCGCAGGCTCGGCGGCATGGTGTGACCCGCATGCTGTTAACCCATCCCTCCTACACGGTGCCGGGCCTATCACCAAGAGAGATCAGCCAGTTGGCCGCACTTGGGGCCAAGGTGGAGATTACTGCCTATCAACTGTTCCGTCAGCCCGGCATGACCGCTAGCTTGCTCGCCGAAGTTGCAGTTTGCGCTGGGGACCAACTCGTCCTCTCCTCCGATGCTGGGCATCCAACCTTGCCGTCTCCTCCTGTGGCGCTGGCACAGTTGATTGACACACTCGCGATGGAAGGAATCGACCGAGGCATCCTGAACGCAGCAGCGTCTACCATTCCAAGGGAGCTCGTCGTTGTCTAGCCCGGATTCTGTAATAAGAAATGTCAGTTGACGACCGCAAGTCCGTGAAAATGCCCTTCTGACCCGCTTTTCCGGACAGGTGGTTCATGCTCCTTCTGATTGTGCAGCATGGACGTCCTCAGCATTTAGGGCCTTGAATTCGGCCGGTGAATGGAAGCCGATCGAGGTGTGAAGACGAACCGGGTTGTAGAACACCTCGATCCACCACTCGAAGATCGCCACAGGCGAGTTCGGCTCGCTCGTCACTCGTCAAACCCTTCTACTTGCCTTCGTCGATGTCAGCCTGGCTCATTCAGCTGCGCAAGCACGACTGTGCGATGTCCGGGTTGCCCGCTATCTGGCTAATCGGCGTCTCTCGAAGACGCAACTGTTCGACAGTTCGACGTCGGAACTCAGGGGGTACTGCTTTCGGCACTTCGGACTCCTTCCCAAGACGAATATCGTCTCAGATTTGGTGTCCGTATTACCCGGACAGGCTCCAAACCCACGTCACGATGAGTCCACATCGCGCGACGGAACGAACGGCAAAGCGAGCGCAGCGCAAACAGCTGCGGCCACGAACGCTGACGAATAACCTACCGCACCAATCAGTCCGCCCATCAGTGGACCGACCAATGACGAGGCAACGAACTGGCCCGTGTTTTGGGCCCCTAGAGCGCGACCGGCCCACTGTGGCCCCGCCACTTCAGCCACCGACGTGAAGGCAACGCCGTTATCGGCAACCGAGATCGTCGTCGCAATAACGAAGCCCACTGCCACACCCGCCCAGTGTCGAGCGGCGAGAACAGCCAAAAGCACCATGGCGCCACACGCCGCGCCGGCGACCCAACGCAAGAGTCGAGCGCGAACCGCCACATGGTCACTCGCGACACCAATAGCGATGCGCCCTGCCGCGCCGGTCAATTGCGCGAAGCCGACCAGCCATCCGGCACTCAACAAGTTCCAGTGTTGGTCTGACACTAACCAGACAAGTCCAAAGATCGAGAGCGTGAACTGCGGGATTACGAGCAGAATCGAAACCATATGAATCCGCCAGAGGTAACTGCTCGCGCGGTAGGGATTGCGCGAGTCCGGCACAGTTGACACCTCAGCAACTGCGGGTCGCGCCGGATCGAGTAGACCAAGAACGCATGGAATCATCACGACGGCGCCAAACACGAGGGGAACGAAGAGAGCACCGTTCAGTCCGAGATGGTCAGCAACCGTTGGCACAGTGGCCGCCGCGATCGCCATGCCGAGTGACGGAGCAATCTGTCGTATTCCCATGGCGAGGCCTCGGCGTTCTCGTGGAAACCAACCAACCACGACGCGCCCGCTCGCCGCATTGGCGCTCGCGGCCGCCATGCCACCAATGAGAAAACAGAGGCCTAATCCGAAATAACCACGGGAGAGAATCGCGCCTAGCGTCGCTCCCAAGGTGAGAGCTAAACCACCAATGAGTACACGTCTCTCGCCGACACGATCGGCCAACGCACCCCAGGCAAACAGCGTGAGTACCATACCGATACTTGGCACCGTCGCGAGAAAACCAGCTCGGGCAAGGGACATCCCTCGTCGATCATGCAGAATCGGAATAAGAAACACGGGCGTCGCCAAGAAGACATTCGTCGCCGCCTGTGCGCTGGTGGCGAGGGCGAGCATACGCCAAGAGAGAAGTTGAGGGTGAGTTTTCATGAAATTAGCTCTCTCCGTGGTTCCAATAGACTGGCGCAACGAGCTCGTGGCCGGAACTCGGAGTAGGCGTAGGCCCGGCGCGAGCCGGAAGGCGCCTTCCAGTCGGTAGTGTCCGCCCGCTCCCGCCAGAACTCCTCGGGATCTTCCAATCTCTGCTGATGAGGCAATTGATGTCCTGCATTCAGCCCACCCCCTCGTTGCCCCTCCATCGGCGCCATTTCAATGTCCGACTATCCCTAGGTAGCCTCACACCTCGGGATGGTCACTATGCCGATCCGCTCACCCCGTCAACATCAATCAGGACCTTTCCCACCGCGCCGCGGTCCACCGCGGCGTGCGCCTCTGCGGTCCGGTCCAGTGAGAACCAGCGCACGGGCAGACCAGCGTCTGCCCCTATACGCAGTGCCCCATCGTCAATCGCCCGGCTCACATCCAGCACGGCCTGGTTCTTGGCCTCTATCGGAACGGTGTAGATCAAGACGAACTGTAGGCGAAGGTTTAGGGTCATGGCCTGCCGCACGGGTACCGTGAATTCCCCGCCGCTATCGGCGTACACGACAATCGTGCCATTCTGGCCGACCACTCCCCAATCAATCTGGGCATTGCCGCTGGGATCGACCTCCACGATGAGATCGAACCCGTTGGGAGCCTCGGCCCGGAGCACCGCCGCCACGTCTTCGTGTACGGAGTTGACGACACGATCCGCACCGGCAAGAGCCGCCAACGCCGCCTTCTGCTCCGATCGCACTGTAGTGACCACCCTCGCCCCGGCCCATGTCGCCAACTCGATAGCAGCGTGCCCGACCGCCCCGGCGCCCCCAACTACCAAGACCGTCCGACCGATGAGACTTCCCAGGCCAAGCCTCCCTGTCTGTCCTATCCCAACCGTCAGGCATCGGTGTGCGGTCAATGCCGGAATCCCGATGCTCGCCCCCACGTCGAACCCAACATCATGCGGGAGTTCCACCGCGTGATCATCGGGCAAGATGACCAACTCCTGGGCCGTTCCATCGGCTCGTTGCCAGGCGGCCTCCCATACCCATACCCGCTGACCGACTCGTCCTTGGGCCACCCCGGTACCGACCTTGTCGATGACGCCCGATCCATCCTGGTTCGGCACCACCTCGGCGAACGGCATAGAAGTGCCTCCGACAACGCCACTGCGCGTCTTGCAGTCCGTCGGGTTCACTCCGGAGACCGCCATCCGTACCCTGACCTCACCAGGACCAGGCTCCGGCACCTCTCGCTCGACGATCCGCAGGACTTCGGTACCGCCCTTCCTCGTGTACACCACAGCCTTCATCTTGATCTTCCTCCTTGCGGGAGTGCCCGCGTCATATCCCGCTCGTCACCGCCCCGCGAAAATCAGGGTCCTCCTACGATAAGAACATCTATCCGGGATTCATGATGTTGAAGCGGTCGAATACCTTCTTGATCCTGCGCCACAGGCCCCCAGACTTTGAGTCGATCTGGCTCGGAAGGGTGTCCTTCTTCAGGAGACCACCCGGTGCTCTACGGTAACCGTCCCTTGAGGTCGCGCGGCACACAGGATTTCGAAGCACGCGTCCTGAACGCGTTTCGGGGTCCGGTCAGCGGTCTGTGCGCTTGCTGCAACGATCGAAGCCATCATGGGTAAGGATCTCCCAGCGGCAGGGTCACCGATCCCGATACTAAATTCCGATGCCACGAACCAGCCGAACTCTCCTTGACTCGCTCTCGCCGAACTCGATCGCATCCGGCCGGCCGCGATCGACGCCAGAGGACGATCCACCACGCTCCTCACCGGGTGAAACGGGTTCCGGTCCCAGATCCAGACGTGGTCCTGGGACCGGGCCGACATCACCTGATCAACCCAAATTCCCTGATGCAGAGGAAGCACCACACCGTCGGCCATCGTTCATCGGGATCTCCGGATTCGATTTTCAAAGTCCGGTCTGCGGTCACAGCTCCCAAAACACCAACTTAATTTCGGGAGCGACATCGCGTCATCGATCCGTCGAGACTTCAAATCCAGCCGGCCTCCGCAGGTGCCAGTCAGTCTCTTTCTGATAGAGATCTGCGACCGCACACAGCATCAACTCCCCATGAGCTGGACCAATCAGTTGTGCGCCGATTGGGAGATTCTCGTCAGTGAAGCCACACGGCAACGACAGTCCGGGAAGATGGGCCAAGCTCCAGGGATAGGTGAATCGAACCATCTCCGCAGTAGTGGCTATCATCTCGCTCTCGGCAATCCGACCCGGTGAGCTGGGAACTGTCGGGGTCAGCACGACATCCACTATGTCAAGGACAGAACGAAGCGCCCTTCGCGAGTCGAGCATTGCGTTGTACAACTCGGCTACTTTCCAACCCGATAGCTCATAGCCGAGGTCCAAGCGCCTCGCAACGTCCTCACCAAAGCGACTCCGATCGCTCTCTAGTCGCTCTACGTGGACGGAGAGGGCTTCGGCCCTAATCACCAGGCTGGCAATCTCCTTTGCCTCTTCCGCTCCAGGAACATCTAGATCATCAACAATGATCGCTCCAAGCCCCTCAAGCGCGCTGGCGAATGCCATTACAGCCTCACTGATCTCAGGATCAACGTTTTCAAAGAAATACTTCCTAGGCACCCCAACACGCAATCCGGCAAGTTTCGACACCGGATCCCACTGTACGGGCAGACCCGCGTAAGAGACGCTCTGAGGATCAACAGGATCAAACCCAACGATGGCACCAAACATCCTTGCAACATCGCTTGCGCGTCGGGCCATCGGGCCCACCGTATCGAAGGATTGCCCGATGTGGAACACTCCGCGATTACTCACAACTCCCATAGTTGGCCGTAGACCGGTAATTCCCGCGAGACTCGCCGGGCAACGTACTGACCCTCCGGTGTCCGTGCCAAGAGAGCCAACTGACCAATCTGCTGCAATAGCAGCTCCTGACCCTCCACTGGATCCGCCAGGAATCCTCTCGGTATCCCAAGGGTTTCGCACAGTCCCATAGAAGGGGTTGTTATTAGTTCCTCCATAAGCAAATTCATGGAGGCTTGCCTTGCCCAATATCACCGCACCGGCCTCTCGCAACTTACGAATTACGGTTGCATCGGTCAGAGCTACTCGGTCAGAGAACCAACCCGAACCGCGCGTACACCGAACACCGGCGACATCTATATTGTCCTTCACAACTATGGGCAGCCCGTCCAAGGGTGCTGGACGACCTTGGTCCCTCAAATCCTGCAAACGGGCCGCATCGGCCATGGCGGAGTCCCCCATAACAGTAATCAGTGCATTAATCTGCCTCGAATCACTATCAATTCGCGCCAGGAGCTCCCCCGTCAACTCTGGAATATCTACCTTTTTCCGGGTCTCAGGAGCATCCCAACCCGCATCCAACTCGTTATCAATATCCATCTCAGACACTCCCCTTATAGTGTTTCACTACTACCCTCAACCAGCGCCGCGTAGGTCTCGAGTTGCCGCAATTGCTCTTTTGCCCGGTAATAAATGGGGTAATCAACAAAAACATCATCGACTCGAATGGCAGCCAATCCACGGGCTTCCGCCGCCTCAAATGCCTCCACAATCTTCTGGCTCGATTCCACTTCTGCCGGAGTCAATCGCGAGTACTCATCCTGGACCGTGGAGACTTGCCTCGGATAGACAACTACGCGGCCCGTGAACCCAAGGCTCCTTGACGTTCTGGTGTCTGCACGCAAACCCTCGTCATCCTCGATGTGCAGATATGGACCATCCAGTGGAGGTCCAAAACCGGCTGCTCTGGAGGCCACAATCAACCGAGAACGGGCATAGAGGATCTCATTGCCTTCGCGCGTAAACGATACGCCTATGTCGACCGTAAAGTCGCCCGATCCGAATACAACCTTTTCCAGCCTCTCCGGAGCATTAAACAGAATTTCCTCACACCGACTCAGCCCAAGCGCAGTCTCTATTAATGCCACCAGCCTGATGCTTCCAGGAACCAACCCAGCCCTCAGCTCCGCCTTCTCGACAAGCTGATCGACTTCATGCAAAGTTTGTGTGTCCTGGACCTTAGGTATTACTAAGCCATCCAGTCCGGGTCTCACCACCGCAGCAATATCATCGGCGATCAAGCCGCTCTCTATCGCGTTAACCCTGACCAGTACGAGCTGAGTCTTCGCCTTCACACTCGGGATCGCGGCCCTTACGAGCTCTCGGGCTCCCACCTTCTCCTCTACAGCGACTGCATCCTCGAGGTCAAGCGCGACGGCGTCGGCACCAAAATCACCAACACGATCCAACTTATGAGAGTCACTGCCGGGGGCAAATAATAGCGACCGCAATGGCTTAGAACTCCAACTACTCATTTGAACTCCTTCTGCTTGGTTTTTCGATCTACCGCGTCCATGGGCGGTGTGACCAATCTCTGCGCCAGTCATTTCAAGAAGCCCGTCCCATCCGTATTCGGGTCTTTCTTCAGTACCCAGTAATCCCTTACCGCCATGTGACCTCCGCCAACATGCTCCCGCATCAGACGGCCCGCCATCTCCGCATCCCTTCGCAAAATTGCATTGGTGATGCCTTCATGTTCCGCTAGGGACTTTTCCAATCGTCCGGGAACCTGCCAAATTGAGTTCCATTCATAGCGGATCCACAGCTTCGCTATGAACTCCATCGCTAAAGTGCTACCAGATGACTGATAGATGGCAAAGTGCCATTCCCGGTTGCAGCCGTGGGCTGCAGCATCCGCACCGGATTGCACTGCGTTCAACATATTCTCATGGGCTCGAGTTATGGCGGCTAAATCCTCGTCGCTACTGTTCTCTACAGACCACTCGGTAACCATTCCCTCCAACAAAGACCTCAGGGCGTAAATCTCCGTAGCGTCCGCCTCCGAAAGTTCTACTGCGGATATCGAGCGATGCTCGTCATAGACAACCATGCCTTCGGCTTCAAGAAAGCGAAGAGCCTCGCGTATGGGCGTGATACTCATGTCCAAATCATCAGCCAACTGCCGAACATTGAACCGCTGACCAGACGAGTAATCACCATTCATGATTGCCGCTGTAAGCGCTTCTCGGGCCAGCGTCGTCTTAGACCTGTATTTGCGCCCGCTCGGTTGCCTATCTTCCATCAAGATTCAACTTCCGGAACAAGAATTACTTTGCCATAATTGGCCCGCTCCGCCAGCACAATATGTGCTTCCGCGGCCGCTTCCAGTGAAAATCTCTCATAAATTTCTGTCTTGAATACCCCGTCACCTACCAAGGACAAGACGTGCCGAATCTCCGCGACCGTCGCCCTGACGGACCCCAGAAGACTCGCCTGTCGCCGAAAGAGGGTAATCACATCGACTGGAACTACCTCACCTGCGTGCGCTCCGACCGTAACCACCCGTCCATTTTGCCCGATCGCCTGAAGGCTTTTGGCAAGCACATCTCCGCCGACGCTCTCCATGACAACGTCCACGCCTCGCCCATCGGTCAACTCCAACACACGCTCCGCTAAATCGTGCGACTTATAATTCACACCCGCGTCTGCTCCGCTTTCGACAGCTCGTCTTATCTTCTCATCACTGCCGGCCGAAACGAGCACACGACCACCGAGAAGCCGTGCAACCTGCACCGCAGCGATCCCCACACCACTCCCCGCAGCATTTACCAATACCGTTTCACCCACCTGCAAATTCGCGCGAGTCTTCAGAGCGTGCCAGGCGGTGCTGAAAGTTGTCTGTGCGGCGGCTGCATCTTCAAATGCCAAATTCTCCGGCATTGGAATAATCGCACGGCTCGGAACCAACACATGACTCGCATAACCACCCGATAACTGCACACCGAATAACTGAGTATTCTCACAAGATTCTTCTTGCCCTCGCATGCACCAGCCGCAACGTCCGCAATGGACCTGATGCAACGCCGTCACCCTATCTCCAACCTTTACACCGGTGACCTCGGGACCGACAGATTGCACCTCTCCCGCAAACTCAAGCCCCAAGATGTGTGGAAGAACAACCGGCAGGCGCGAGCTTCCGTCCCGGATGTCTAGATCAACGTGGTTAAGCGCGCACGCCCTTACCGCGACAAGAACGTCATCTTTTCCAAGTCTGGGTTGATCGAACTCTTCAACAGTCAATACCTCTGGGCCACCGTACTCATAGAAGCGGACCGCCTTCATTTGTTCACCTCAGTTTCCTGGAGCCTCGCTGCAGCTACAATGCGTTCAGCGTGTTTTCTCGTTGCTTCGTCCACAAGGCGGCCGTCAATGGCTATCGCCCCGACCCCTTCTGTGGTTGCCTTTTCGTACTCATCCAAAATCCGCTGAGCATCTGAGACCTCCTGCTCGTCAACGCCAAATGCCTGATTGCACCAGGGCACTTGCGCAGGATGCACGCACCACTTTCCCCGGAATCCGAGGCGCCTGGCCGCAACAGAGGCAGCCCGAAAGCCCTCTTCATCCCTTAATCCTGGATACGGACCATCAATAGGAAGGGCTCCTGAGGCTACCGCGTGGTTGACCACTCCGCTTCTTGCCCAATGGGTGCTGTCAACATCGTCGCCGAACACTGTGGGCCGCTCAATGCCAATGTCGGCGGTATAGTCACCCGCCCCGAAGATGAGCACTGTAACCCGCGCGGAGCTGTTGACAATCTCGCCGATGTTCACTGCACCAGCTGCCGACTCGATAAGAACCTCGAGTTCGACCGGCATTTCCAGTCCAAGTGCCAATTCGATCTCACTCAAGAGGCCATCCAAGAACACGATGTCTGAGGCATTATCAACCTTAGGCACAATCAGGCGATCAAGGTTATTGCCAGCTGCCTCCACCACTTCGATTACATCACGATAAGCGAGGCCGCTCCCAACGGCGTTAATCCGAACCGCCTGGACATGATTGAACGGGGCCCAGCGACGCAATGCGTCTGCCACCATTGTCCGAGCTTGGACTTTCATATTCGGAGCAACAGCATCCTCAAGATCAAAAAACACCTCATCAGCCCCGGCGCTCAAAGACTTTTCCATCATGTGCGGATTCGAACCCGGCACCGCCAGCGATGATCGCACAAATGATGTGTGCTTCCTTGCATCAGCCATAACTGCTCCTCAGAATTAGTTCTTCTTTAAGATCATCGCCCACCAATTCGGTTTTCACCTCTCCATTGACAAACACAAGAACCCGATCGCATAGATTGGCAAGATCCTCATATTCATTGCTTGCTATCAGCAGCGTCATTCCTTGGTCAGCCAAGGACCTGAGCAATCGAAAGATATCGTGCCTCGCACCAATATCAACACCCTGAGTGGGCTCTGCTAATACCAGAACCAGGGGGCTAGTCTTTACCCACTTTGCCAATACGGACTTCTGCTGATTGCCCCCACTAAGGCTCGACATTAGAGCCTCACCATTGAGGGGAACCACTAAGAACTCCTCCAACACTGCTTGCGTGTCAATCGACTCGTAATGATACCGAAGCATTCCTTTGCGAAAGAAATCGCTGATGCGCGGCAGACTAACATTCTCACGTACTCGAAGCTCTTGCGCTGCACCGGACTCTTTCCTGTCGGCGGGCACCACTGCAAGCCCTATCTTCGACCGTTCTGCAATTCCGGCGGCTGCAAGATCCAGACTGTTACCGTCAATGCTTAACTTTCCTTTTACCAAGTCCGGACTGGCGCTTAGAGCTATCGGGACATCTGCAAAGCCAGAGCCCTGGAGGCCAGTCAATCCCAGAATCTCGCCTGGATAGCCTTCAAATGTAACTCCCGACAAGGTTTCAAAGACCAGATCAGTCACTTGTACCCTCGGCGGCTTGTTCCCTAAGGCGGTATCGCGCGAGGGATATAACGTGCTTATGCGATCTCCTACAATCATTTCTACTAGATCGTCTTGCAATGCTTCGCTGGTCTGTACACGCCCAACCACTCGACCATCTCGGAGAACAGTGATGCGGTCAGTGAGATCGAAAATTTCATCGATACGGTGGCTAATGAACAGTACGCCCAGACCCTTCTTCGCCGCAACGTGAAGCGCGGTGAAAATCCTCCGCACACCTTCTCGACCGAGGGCTGCAGTGGGCTCATCTAACACGATAACCCCAGTGTCGGAGTCGTTGACTTGATCAACGGCTCGGGCAATACCAAGAATCACCTTCTCCGCCGCTGACAATTTCCCCACTGGAGTCGATGGATCATACTCAAGCCCGAAGTCAGCTAGAAGCTCGATAGTGGCGACCCTATCAACATTAACGCGCACATTCCGAAAAATACCGCGCGTATAGCGACCAACACGTACGTTATCCTGAATGCTCAGTTCGTCCAACAGCCCCAGGTCCTGCTGCACAAAACTGAGTCCAGACTCCCTACGTTTCCTCGGCGTCATGGGAAAATGTACTTCCTCCCCTGCAACGAACAGTCGCCCGCCGTGATCGGGTGAATGATAGCCCGAAAGTATCTTCACGAAGGTGGACTTTCCTGATCCATTCTGACCAAGAAGGCCATGTATCTCACCGGCTCCGACCCGCAGATCTAACGAGTCCAAGACCGGCTGGCCCTTTACGAAAGTCTTCGAGATGCCATGCACCTCAAGCGCCGTTGCGTGGCCGGGGATGGCAGGCGAAGAACGCCCGCCATCCCCAATCTCCACGGAACTCAACCTTTTACGCCCCACAGCTTCATGTAACTACCCTCATACGCTGTACTTCCGTACCATTGACCCGAATTTGCGGCGGCGATAGTCAACGGCAAGCCCTTCACATTCTGCCTGGTAAACACCCGTGTCGGCACATGCTCATCGACCACGGGCGCTACACCTGCCATCAAGCGCAGCGCCTGATCGGCATAGGCCCAACCTTCATAAGCACTGTTTGACCCGACGTCCACAAAGACAAACTGTCGTGCGGCCATTTGCTGCATTTGCTGCAAGTCCGCATTGAAAGTGGCGATCTTGACCGACTTCACCTTAGCCGCACCCATCGCCTGGATAGCCGGGGTCATGTAGGCCGTCATGGCATCGTACTCGGGCACCACATAATTGATATTGGGATTAGCAGTCAGAGCGGAACTTGTAATCGTCCCTAAGCCCGTCGCCCACTCTGAAATCGTGAGCGACTTGACCGTCTCCTTGCAGGCTGGGCAGTTGTGATGGAGCGCATAGAGATAGCCGGCCGTCAACACTGAGGAAGTGTTCGGATTATCCGTGGTATTGGTCAACAAGACGTTGGCGTGACCTTTGGAGTCCCCAATGATCCAATCCGAGACAAGGCGACCCGACAAGGTATACGCGAACGACACCTGTGCGCTCACACCCAATGGAAGCGGCCCCCCCGGTGACTGGTCATTGCCCATAATCACAGGGATATTGTGCGCCTTCGCGTTCGCGATTCCCGACGCGATTGTCGTGCTGTATACGGAGTCATAGATGATGGCTCCCGCATTCTGGGCAACAGCCTCGTTTACACAGTTCAACATATCGGTTGGGATGCCCTGTCCATCACAAACGTTCAGGGACACGCCAACCTTTGACAGCGCCGTCTTCATTTCACCACTAATGGTGTGAAAAATCGGGACACTATACAAACTCGGAATGTACCAAACCGTTTTTCCCTTTGCCTTCGACGCATCGAACGCGGGCCCCGGTGAGGTCCAAACTGCGGGCCCCATATATTTCGTCAACTGGGCCTTGGCCGCCGCGATTCCAGATTTGGTCGTGCTAGCCCCAGCGCCAGTCGTACTTACCGCTAACAATGCAACTGCGCACAAACCGATCCCCGAACTCATAAGAATTCGCTTCCTAAATGGCACTTCTCTAGATAGTTTCACTATCCCCCCTGTCTGGTTAACAATTATTTGACACTTGACACTTCTAATTAATGCTTCACTTCGCCTTTCAGCTCTAGGTGGCCATCACTACATTCCAGCGTCTCTGTTCTTACCGAGCAGACTGGAGATGGTGACAGCCGCGATCAATGCTCCTCCGTAGAAGACCTGTGATATCCATGCAGTGCCAGCTAGTCCCAAGAGCTCAAGCCCAGTGATTCCGGTAACTAGAAAAAGGATGGCAACTACCGTACCCCAAGCGTTAAACCGTCCAGGAACGATTACAGCCGCCCCCAAAAATGCAGCGGCAAATGCCGGGAGCAGCAGGCCCTGGGAGCTGTCCGCAAGAAACCCTCCACTTAGTCCAACCGTCAGAACTCCAGCTATCGCACTTATCAGACCCCCAAAGACAAATGCACCGAAGCGAATCCTATTTACCGGGATTCCGACTAATCGAGCTACCTCACGATTATGCCCAATAAACAACATGTGCCTACCCAGCGGCGTGCGGCGCAATATATACCAGACAATCGCTGCAATGGCGAGAGCATAATAAAACGCAACGGACACACCAAAGATTGGGTATATCATCGAATTGGTGAACCCAATGGAGACACCCCCGATGGACTGCTCCTGGCTGAACCAGATCGCCACTCCTAGTACAAGAGTGGCCATTCCCAAGGTGATGACTATCCCATCGATCCCGAGAAACACCACCATCAGCCCATTTATCGCACCAACGAGAACACCCGAAGCCACCCCTACGATAATCGCAACTAGTATCGGCCAGTGATCCTGGCCATTCAAGACTGCAATGATGGTTGCGGTTAAGCCCAAGGTCGAGGCTACAGACAAGTCAAACTCTCCGACTGACAGTGTCACTACCAGGGCTAAGGCGAGAATGATAGTCGAGGCTTGCGATCCGAACATGACGCCAAAGTTCGCCACGGTGAGGAAGGATGCAGGCCGCAATGCTCCGAACAACACAATCAAGGCAAGCCAAAGGAACACGAGCCCATATCGATAAGCTAAGTTATTGACAAGCTTATTCCGTCGGTCTTTCGATCTAGGCTTTCCCGGAGGTCTTGCTGCATCTGCAACTAACGACTGGTCAGAGTTCTCCTTGCCCGATTTTTCCTCATCACTCTCCGTTGCGACTAATTCGAAAACTTCGTTCTTGTTAGACCAATGTGTCATGGACCAGTCACCCTATTTAACGCGCAAATTCGTCGTGGTGATCAAGCCACCACCGAGCGATATCAATACGACGCATGAATATCACATCCGGTGTACCCAGAACATACTCAATGAACTCACGCAATCCGGACGCACGTCCTGCCTGTCCGATCCATCTCGGATGCAACCCGACCGACATCATCTTGGGATGGCCAGCCCGGCCTTCTCGAACCAACTCGTCCACAGCTCGCTTTAGAGTATCGGCGAAATCACCGGGGCCACCGTAGCCTTGGGGCAAGACGAATCGCCCGTCGTTGTAGGTCAAGGAGTACGGGACCACAAGATGCTCTTTGCCCTTCACCTGAGTGAAGTACGGCAAGTCATCGTTATACGCATCCGAATCGTAAACGAAGCCACCCTCTTCAAGGAGAAGTTCCCTGGTGTTCACGCTCGGACCATATCGGCAGTACCAACCAAGAGGGCGCTCTCCTGTGGCTTTCTTAATTCCTTCGATGGCTGCTGCAATATGCTGCTGTTCCTCTTCACGGCTCAGGGTCCACTGCTCAATCCAACGCCACCCATGAGAACAAGGTTCATGACCGGCTTCGCGCACCCACTGCCCCACTTCCGGATTACGGGCAAGCGCCACCGCCGCTGTAAAGAAAGTGGACTTGACGTCGTACTCGTCGAAAAGGCGCAAAATCCGCCAAATGCCAGCACGGCTACCGTATTCGTAAACGGACTCTGCCGAGAGGTCTCGAGCTTCCGGGCCCATTACATATGGAATCTCCGCCAAACCTTCGTTCCGCGCATCACCAGCGGCCCAGGAATACTCGGAACCCTCTTCGTGATTCACTACGAGATTTACCACGAGTTTCGCATCCTCAGGCCACACAACCTTGGGCTGGTGTCTACCGTACCCAGGAAAATCTCGACGGGGACCCGGAATATCCTTATCTATCAGTTCCATCTGATACTTCCTTTCTTAGAGGTCATTTCTGGCCACACTGTCGACACGACTCAACATCGGGGGCTGAGGTCGCTGGAATACTAAGCAACGTGCACTGATTCGAGATACTCGATCACGGCAGAGACCGGCATAACGTCGGCGAATTTTGCGTTGATATCGAACAAATTGGACCTATAGGGACCATCTGAGCGATCTGCCACTGCCTCCATCGGAACTATCGGGCGAAACCCATAACACAAGGCGTCAGTGGCAGCAGCCCGAACACAACCGGACGCGGAATTTCCAGTAATAATCAAAGTATCAATTTGCTGATACACCAGTATTGGAAGAAGGTTCGTCATCATAAACGAACTCCAATACTTCTTCACGAGGACGAACTCCCCGTCCTGAGGTGCCAGGCGCTGATCGATCTCCACCGCCCGGGTGCCCGAGCGCAGTTCGCCTAGCGAAGGAACTTTCAGAGCCGCCATACCAATTTCTTCCGGCGGATTGCCGAATGCAGTGGTCGTATACAAAACGGGTACCCGGTTAGATCGCGCCACACCGAGCAGATTCGCTATCACCTCTACCGTGCCGTCCATAGAAGAACCCAGACGGTAGGACGGATCGGTGAACGCATTCGCCATATCGACCACGAGCACCGCCGGCCGGAGTCCGAATCCTACAGAATTCGCGAAGCCCTTGCCTGAGTACTGGAGAGCAAGATCCTCTCCAAAATATTTGCTCACTTCTTCAGATGCAATATTCATGCAAATCCCCCCTTCAATTTCTAAATCAAGTTAGATGGCACCTTCTGTTAACCACTGCGCGAACTCTTCCTCGGTATGGCCGAGTTCTCCTAGGAAAACCTCTCGATTATGTTCTCCAAGATCAGGCCCAATACGCCGAATCGACCCAGGAGTCTTTGAAAGCTTCGGTACGACGTTCTGCATCTTCACCGGACCAATCCGAGGATCGTCTACCGAGATGATGGTTTCACGCGCCAGGTATTGAGGATCAGAGAAGATGTCCTCAATCGTGTAAACAGGCATCATTGCGACCTGAGCCTCCTCCGCCGTCTCCATAACCTCCTCCGTGCTACGCTCCGCCACCCACTTGCCTATCAAGTCATCGAGAATGTCTTGATGCTCGAGACGGCCCTCGTGGTTCCGATACCACTCCTCGGCAATGATGTAATCGGCACCGATCATCTTCATTACTCGCTCAGCTATCGACTGGGAACTCCCGGACAAGGCGATCCATCTACCGTCCTTGCTTCGATATGAGTTTCGGGGCGACGTGAACGGAGCTCGGTTGCCGGTCCTGCCCTGAATCACTCCAAGTTGGTCATATATCGAAGCCTGGGGTCCGAGAATCCAAAACAATGGTTCATATATGCTCAGGTCGACGTACTGGCCAGGCCTGTCGAGTTGACGGTCCCGGTAATGTAAAGCAAACATTGTCGCTGAAGTTCCAAAAAGAGCAGCCACCGCATCTCCTAGAGCGAACGGCGGAAGAGTGGGTGGGCCGTCGGGGTATCCGTTAATGTGAGCGAAGCCGCTCATAGCCTCCGCCAGGGTACCGAACCCGGGGCGGCTGCTATATGGTCCAGTCTGACCAAAGGCCGTTACTCGCACCATTACCAAGTGCGGGTTGATCGCCGCCAGATCTTCATACCCGAGCCCCCAGGACTCAAACGTGCCTGGCCGAAAATTCTCGATAAGCACATCTGCTTCCTTAACTAACTCTTTCAGCAGTTTCTGCCCTGTTTCTTTATGAAGGTCGAGCGTCACCGAACGCTTGTTTCGCCCAATGAAACTCCACCATAAACTGGTGCCATCTTTCTGCCAACCCATGGTTCGCTGACCATCACCGTGGGGGTGTTCCACCTTTATTACGTCGGCACCGAAGTCTCCGAGCATCGTCGCTATAACAGGACCTGCAAAAAGACTCGCCACATCCAAGACCCTGAGCCCCTGAAGGGGCCCATCAGCAGGTTTACCCTTCGCCGCTTCCGTCATCGTCTGGCCCCCCTTATACGATATTTTTAATATTTGGCAAGATATCATACGTCCTGATCGATGTCAAGCTTTGGTTTCTATTTGATGGGTCTCACTCCTCCGCAGTATCTCGTCATGCTTGCGCTCTGGGGCCACTCGCCGCTCTCGGTGAGAGAAATTGGCAGCCTGCTGCAGTTGGACACGGCGACACTGTCGCGCTTGTCAAACGCTTCGCGAGCGCGGGACTCGTCACTAGAACTCGCAGCGGCGACGACGAATGGCGCCTCGATATCGAACTCACCCAATGCAGTCGTGATCTGCGGGCTCGAGCGGAGTTGATTCCCCCGGCCATCGGCGCGAAGCTCGGCGTCGAGATCTCCGAACTCGAATCCCTGCACGTGTCCTTTACGAAGGTCAGTAGACCGCGCACTACGCCGACGAGAACACGGCTCAACGGACGCTCGGCGCCACGCAGTAGTTATTTCGTCGATTTCGTCCCGGATGCGCCATCTCCACCGAGCAGCGTCTCACTTGATCGGCGGCCTTCTGTCTCAAGATGCCCGCCTCCTCCAATCGCGCTCCGAAACGATACTTCGGACCCGAAAGATTAATCGCGGCTATTGCCTGACCGTGATGAGCGCGGATGGGAGCTGTGACGCCAACCTCGCACTCGTACGCAGCATCGCTCAAACCGCGGTCGTATTGTCTGAGGGGCGCGTCGTCGAGTCCGGGGCCGTCGATCAGATCCTCGAACACCCCACGCACCCCTACACCATTCGACTCATCGGGGATGTGCCGCACCTCGGCGCCGATGGTGATGGATTCTCTACGGACGTGTCGTCACACTGACTCGTCGACGCTCGAGAGCTGACGCGTCGCTCAATTCGGTGCGCCGTCACGCCAGTCGAGATGAAGAAGTTCCGCCAGGTGCCACGCTCGTCGGTTGGCGAGCTGTTCGGCCTGGGTTCGACAGCTGAACCCGTCGGCGAGCAGTATCGTCGTCATGGGTGCCCCGCGCAGGGCCGGGAGCAGCGCGTGTTCGGCGACCGCCACCGAGATGTCGTAGTGACCGCGTTCCATGCCGAAGTTGCCGGCGAGGCCGCAGCACCCAGCGATTGTTTCGGTGTGACACCCCGCCGCATCGAGGACCGCGAGATCGGCGTCGTAGCCCATGACCGCGTAGTGGTGGCAGTGGGGTTGGGCGATGACCGACGTGCCGTCGAGTCGCTGTGCCAGCCAGGACAGATCTCGACGGGCACCCGCCGGACCGAGGAGCGTTTCTGCGAGCGTTCTCGTGGCGCGAGCGATCCCGGCGGCGTCGGGACTGTTCGGGAATAGTTCGGTCAAATCCGAGCGCAACACCGCAACGCACGACGGCTCTAGACCCACAATCGTGAGTCCTTCTCGGGCGTAGCTCGCGAGGGAACGAATCGTGGCACCGAGCTGGCGACGCGCTCCATCAAGCTGGCCCGTTGAAATCCAGGTTAAACCACAGCACGTCGCTTCCTCGGGTATCACCACCTGGAATCCCGCCTCGGTGAGGACGGCGATCGCGGCGCGCGCGACTTCTGGAGAAAAGGCGCGAGAAAACGTGTCCGCCCACAACACCACTCGCTCGCCACCGTTGTAGTCTGTCGCGCACGCGGCGACTTCGCGACGTAGCGAGGCATTCGTCAGTGGGTGATATGACAGAGCGGGAATCGCGCGGCGAGGGTCGACACCCGCGAGGCGTTTCGCGATCGACGACAGTCCCGGCGTGTGCAGGGCGCGATTCGCGATAGCAGGAGCGCGCGAGGCGAAGTTCAACCAACGAGGAAGCCAGCCGAGCGAGTAGTGACTGGCGGGTCGTAGCCGTTTGCGGTACCGCTGGTTGAGGACCTCTGACTTATACGTCGCCATATCCACCGAGGCGGGACAGTCTCTCGAGCACGCTTTGCACGAAAGACAAAGATCGAGCGACTCGTGCACCTCCGGGGCGTTCCAACCTCTCACAAGGGTGCCGTTCGCCATCTCCTGGAGCACTCGGGCTCGACCGCGCGTGGAGTCCTTTTCGTCGTGAGTCGCGAGATACGACGGGCACATGAAGTTTCCGGTGTCGGCCCGACACTTGCCGATTCCCACGCACCGGTGCACCGCTTCGCTGAGGTCACCGTGGTCGCCGTGCAGTGCGAATCCGCTCGCCTCGCGCACGAGGTTCGTCGTCGCGTCGCTGCGCGACCGGATACGTAGTGGTTGCGCGAATGGCAGGCGAAGGTTGGCGTCGACGGGGAAGGGGGTGACCACAATGCCCGGGTTGAGAAATCCTTTCGGATCAAAGAGTCGCTTGAACGCGTTCATGGCAGCGAGGGCTTCTGGCGAATACATCAGCGGAAGGAGTTCGCTACGGGCACGACCATCACCGTGCTCGCCAGAGAGCGACCCACCGTGACGCACGACGAGCTGGGCCGAGTCGATGAGGAACGGTCGCAGCCGCTCGGGGTGATCGCTCAGGGGAAGATCGATGCGAACGTGTACGCAGCCGTCACCAAAGTGACCGTATAAGAGTCCGTCTAGATGGTGTTCGGCGAGGAGCGCCTCAAACTCGCGAAGGTACGCGCCCAGATGGGCGGGTGGTACGGCGGCGTCCTCCCACGCCGGCCAGGCCGGAGCACCGCTCGGCGTGCGTCCGGCGAGACCGGCGCCGTCTTCACGAACACGCCACAGTCTCGCGGCGACCGGTCCGTTCGCCACGACCACAGTGTCGAGGGCGCCGGCCGAACGAGCCAGTCGCTGAGCGACGGCAACGGCGTCGGCGGGTGTCTCGCCAGCGACCTCGGCGAACATCCACGCGTCGCCCCTCGGTAGGTCGGGAACCGTCGAGCCTGATCGATGCGCGCGAAGGACGTTGAGCATTCGCGTGTCGATACCTTCGAGCGCGTGAAGACCGAACGCCTTGAGGTCCGGCACCGCATCGGCCGCGCTCGGCATATCGGGGTATCCGAGCACCGCGAGCGCGCTGGCAGCCGGTGACTCAACCAGCGAGACCGTCGCTTCGAGCACGACGCCACAGGTGCCTTCGGTGCCGACGATCGCGCGCGCGAGATTCGCGCCACGTGTCGGCAAGAGGTGTTCGAGGGAGTACCCAGAAACTTGTCGTCCGAATCGACCGAACTCGCTCGCGACCGAGGTGAGCTGATCGGAGACGAACGCTTCGAGCCCGGCCACGATGCTGAGGTCGCCTCCGCACGAAAGGTGTCTGCCGGTTCCATCGAGCAGCTCGAGGGCGACCACGTTGGTCGAGGTCGTGCCGTAGGCGATGGACCGGGCGCCACAGGAGTTGTTGCCGATCATGCCGCCAATGGTGCAGCGCGCGTGGGTCGACGGGTCGGGTCCGAATCGCAGCCCGTGAGGACGCGTCGCACGTTGCAAGTCATCAAGCACGACGCCGGGCTGCACCACTGCGGTACGGGCCGCGGGATCGACGGTGAGTACGCGATTCATGTATCGGTTGAGGTCGAGGACGACCCCGGCTCCGATCGAGTTGCCCGCCGTTGACGTTCCTCCTCCGCGTGCGGTGAGCGACGTGCCGAGTTCGCGACAGATCTCAACGACCGCGCGGACGTCTTCGGCGCTGCGCGGGAATACCACGGCTTGGGGTACCACTCGGTAGTTGGAGGCGTCAGAACTGTATTCGGCTCGTCGTCGCGTCGAGACGTCGACCTGATCGCCGAGGGCCGACCTCAGCGCTTTCGATACTAAGTCGTCGGGGTGGGGCTGGTTCGGCATCGTCATCTAGTGTAAGACGCGCGTTGGGACTTCTTTGGTGTCACGTCGTTTTCGCCGTAGAGACCGCACGCTCTCTCTCACGCCCGTTGTGGTTCAGTGGCGAGCACACTGGGACATCTTCATTTGCTCGGGTCGTGGACGTTAGACAACGCCGAGGTCCCTCGGAATGGACGAAGCGGCCGCAGACAGTACTCCCTGGTCCACGCCCTCGTTTGCGAGCACCTCGATCAAGTGCGCAAGCGCTTCTGGAGGAAACGGGAGTGGAGGATTGCCCGCGTCGGAAGAGAGCACGAGCTGGTCGCCGGGGCATCGAGCAACCTCGGCGGGGGGCTGGATGGCATGCCCGGTTGGAGAAGGAGTTGATATGCCGTGATTTCGACCTTTGCGCCAAAGTCAGCCAGTTCGCGTATGCGTGCCGGTGAGAGTCCGGGAACCGTATAGGCGGGATGCGTGAGCGGCATCCGCGTGACGCCATGGTGTCTCGCTTCGCTCAGCAGCCACGCACACTCGTCGCCACTCAAGTGACCGGTCGCGAGTACGGCGTCCGCGTCGGCAACAAGGTTCAATATCTCTCGCGCCGCAGATGCGCTGGATTCGTCGAGGGGAGTGGCGTAGCCGTCGTGGATCACTCAAGCGATCCGGGTATTCAGAGACTCTGGAATACCTAGGCCGATTCAGCCGTAGCAGTGAGAGACGTGTTCCGGATAGCTGTCCGAAGAGCTTTCATGCACCATCACTAATCAAATCAAATTCAAGCGAATGGCACTAGATGAAGGCCGTCGGAAAACCCTGACGAGAAGCTTCTGAGTACCTGTGTCTGGGGCTGTCGTTCGAAATGTCGTGACTGAAGCGCCTCGGGCTTCATTCAAATCTCTACAAGAAACTGCTTTGAGACCTACTACCGCACGGCTTATCGTCATGACATATTGCACGCATGCAAATCACACAGCGCCCCCTACTAACCTCGGTTGCGAAGTTGGCCCGTGGAGACGGTGGAGACGGAACAGAACTTTTTGGACGATTATCTCCTTTAACAACGCCTTTAGCAACGCCGGCGATTACGTGCGGTCACGCCTGAACACCGGCGAATTAAAACCCCAATATTCCAACCGTCTACGGTCGTGGGCGAACGTCAGCGATCCGAAAAAGACCGCATGGCATTCAAGGGACCAAGCGGTAGAGTCCCCTTACTTCCAACAAATCTTCACGGCGCGAACGCACTGCCCGGTTGATGCGCAAACATCGTCGGCGCGCATCGCCCTCCCTTGCGACCGCCGATACTTTGACGATGGGTGCCGCTTCATCAATCGGATACAGGACTCGATAGAAGACGCGCCTTGACAGAAACGCCGGAGCGAGCGGTGCCCGTAATGACTCACCAACCCATTGAGGACTCTCCGACAACGAACCTACAATGAATTCGAATACTTCCAGGTCAATCTTCTCTATAAGGGTGTCTGACAGCGCTACCACGGCCATTCACGCTATTTGAGGGCTGCGCCGATCTTCACTTGGCGTCGATACGCTGCTCAACGGCATTCATTGCACCGGAAAGTTCCTCGAGACTCAGCGCGTCGTCTCCCGCTAACTCATGGAGACCAAATTGATGCTCCGACTACAGAACTGAATCCGAGGCGACGTGATGATTTCGAGCATCACGTCGCCTCGGAAGTAGCGCCAACTAAACGGCGTCTCGACTCGAGACCTCCGTCACCCTGCCCGTAACGAGAGAGCCATGCCTCATCGAAAGGTCGCCCTATGCCGGCCGAGGGATCAACCGACATCGTTGTTGGCATGCTCCGGCGTAACTCGACCTGAGTGTCAAGCCATGCGCCTCATATTCCCGACGAGTCGCATATCCAGTTGGTCGCCGCCGGAAGTGATAAGGCGCACCACCCCGCTGCGCACCGGCACTCGCGGCTACGGAAGAGTTGTGCCCGCAAGATTCACGTCGACGAGCTGCTCTCCTCGCCCACTGAGAATAGGAAGGGTCCACCGACTCCCTGTTCTCCCTATTAAAGGATCTCCCCTGGTTGCCACCAACAGCCATGTGTCATGTACCCTGGATACATATGACCGCCTAGCCGAAAGGGGGAACGATTGTTGTTCGCGAGAACACCAGTTCCGACCTCTCGCGCTGCATCACTGAACCACTAGCGAAGGAGCGAAGCCGTGACGGATGAGAACGCCCAAAAGTCTCAGGCTCGACGCTGGGAACGGCGAGTTCGGCTCGTTGACGAAGTCGCTAGCGAGCTAAGAACGAGGATTTATGAGGGCTGGTACAGCCCAGGAAGTGTGATTCACCAGGAGAACGTCTCCGCCGAGTTGGGTATCAGCCGCACGCCGCTGCGCGAGGCCATCCGCATGTTGGAACAAGAAGGGCTTTTGATCGCCGAACCCGGCCGCGGCGCTCGGGTGGTGTCAGCCAGTCGCGCGACCTTGCTCGACGCATACGAACTGCGCTCCGTCGTGGACGGGCTCGCGGCACGCCTCGCAACAGTTCAAATGGACGAGACGGACATCGCCGAGCTAGAGGGAATCGTCGCGGCCCAAGAGGATTCGCTGGATCCCTGGGTGCCCGCCAATTATACCAAGCTCAATATCGCGTTCCACGAATTGATTCTGCGAGCAACCAAGAACGAATTTCTGATTGCTCAGATAGTTCTCCTTCGAATGACCGCCCAAATCTTCAACCCGTCGATGGGAATCCCACAATCCGTGGCTATCAACGCAATCCGGCAGCATGGTGCCATACTCGCGGCCATCCGAGACCGAGATGCCGTGCTCTCAGAGCAGCTCGCGAGGCATCACATTGAGACCACAATGAAGCGCCTCCGCGGGCAGGAAAATGGAGAAGCCAATCGGGACCTCACAGCGGGCGCGTGATGCACTACGGCTGCAGTTCGGACCACTATGGGCCCGCGATGAGGTGTCCCACCTCTGCGTTTCCGGGTTACTTAGATCAGCAAACACCAGTGGCAGGGATACCATCGTCTGTTGACCCACATAGCGATGGTCCTTGGGGCTGACGCGCAAGACCCACTGAGTGGCGCCCACACACTTGGTACTCCGTGCTAATGCGATGTTCAAAGGGAGGGGCTGCTTACGGTTCCCCCGTCATGAGTGCCGAGATTACGATGAGGGCGTAGCCGCATCCAAGGCGCAGGCTGCCACAAGTCAAACTCGCAGCCTCGCTCGACCTGCTGGTCGCACGATCAAGGCACGGTACAAGTCGTCGTCGTCGTCAATTGACCTTTCGCTCCGCGCTCTCATTCACACTTCCCCTCCGACGTCAACGGACACTTCTTGAAGTGCCCGAGGACCTCCACTAGGTTGGATATATCGCAAGAGAGACGGGTCGTCCTCCTGTAATTGTTCTCTCAAGGAGGCCACAATGCCTGTCATAGAAATCAGACAGATCAGTCACGTCGGACCCAGAAACGACATTACCGATATCGCCGGGATTCGCGTCGGTCACTATCAGCGTATTGGCGATGGTTGGCTGACTGGCACGACGGTAATCCTGCCCCCGGCGGGCACCGTCGCCAGCGTGGACGTGCGTGGCGGCGGTCCGTCGACGCGGGAGTCGGACGCTCTGGACCCGACCACCCTGACTGGTGAGGTGCACGCGGTCTGCCTCTCCGGTGGTAGTAGTTACGGGCTTGCCACGGCCGACGGCGTCATGCGTCGACTCGAAGCGAATGGCGTCGGCTTCCGTGTAGGCCTCGAACCGCACATGGTCGTTCCCATCGTTCCGTCAGCGTGCCTCTTCGACCTGATCGGTGGCGGCGAGTTCGCGAAACGGCCTGACGCCACCTTCGGGGAGGCGGCATTCGACGCTGCCTCAGATGGCCCGGTGGCTCAGGGAAATGTGGGAGCCGGTACTGGTGGACATGCGGGGAACCTCAAAGGCGGTATTGGTTCAGCGAGCGTCGTTCTCCCAAGCGGCGTGACCGTTGCCGCACTCGCGGCGCTCAATTCAGGTGGCAACGTCGCAGATCCTGAGACCGGCGAGATCTATGGCGTTCGATACGGTTTGCCCGACGAGTTCATTTCACTCGCCACTCCGAGTGCCGCCGACCTGACGGCGGCGAAGGCCTCGGTCGCCGCGTCGCCCCGCAACACCGTGCTGGTCGTCGTGGCCACCGACGCGGCGCTCACCAAGACCGAGTGTCGCCGGGTTGCCATGTCCGCGCATGACGGTCTTGCTCGGTCGATTACGCCAGTGCACTGCATGACCGACGGGGACATCATCTTCGCCCTATCAACTCGATCGGTTCCCTTGGCCGGAGATGCGATCCAGGACATCATCGTCGCTGACTCGAATCGGCCGCACCAGCTCGATGAGATTATGGCGGCGGGCGCGAATGCCGTGGCCCGTGCCATCGTGCACGCGGTCCTCGCGGCCACGAGCACGATGGGTATGACCGCCTACCTCGACCGTTACCCAAGCGCCAGGATCAGCGCAGTGTCCAGCTAGGTCCGCCGTGGCGTGCCCTCCGCAGCGCCACGCGCCACGCGGATTCGCGGCACCGCAGCCACCAGTTCCTTTGTGTACTGCCGCTGGGGATTCTGAAAGATGTCTTCCGTGTCACCAGTCTCCACAATGTCACCGTGATAGAGGACCACTACCCGCCGGCAAAGGTGACGCACGACCGCCATGTCGTGAGAGATGAACACCAGCGTGAGGCCAAAGTCCCGTACCAGACCCGATAGAAGATTCAAGATTTGCGCCCGCACGGAGACGTCGAGGGCGCTCACCGGTTCGTCCGCTATCAGCATTTCGGGTGAAGTGCTCAGCGCGCGAGCGATCGCGATGCGCTGACGCTGCCCCCCCGAGAACTGATGCGCGTAGCGGTTCGCCGCCGAAGCCGGTAACTCGACCGACGTGAGCAGCTCGCGCACGCGCTCCCCCTCGTCCACGTCGATCCCCAGCGCGCGCAACGGCTCCGCCAATATATCGTGGATCTTCATGCGGGGGTCAAGCGACGACATCGGGTCCTGAAAGACCATCTGAACCCGCCGTCGATACTCTCTGAGCTGACGTTCCTTGAGCCCACTGACCACCTCGCCGTGATAACTGATCGTCCCGGATGTTGGCATTTCTAGAATCATCAGGAGACGAGCGAACGTCGATTTTCCAGAACCGGACTCACCGACGATGGCGATGGTATCGCCAACGTTCACGCTCAAGTTGGCGTTTCGAACCGCGGTGGTGGACTTACCAAGGTGACGATGGGATTGATAGACCTTGGAAAGGTCGCACACCTCAAGCAAGGGTCCGGTGTCAGTCACCACTATCCTTTCGGTTCACGCAGCAACGTCACTGGATTCCAGCAGGCAATCGAATGGGTCCCGTCCACCTGCATCGGTGGCATCGCGATGCACGCGTCAACCCGGCGTTCGCATCTGTCACGGAAGGGGCATCCCGCAGGGAAATGTCCGGCACTCGGCACGGTGCCGGCGATCGAGGGCAGGTCCGTGCCCGGAGCGGCTCCGTCCACCGACAGTGCCCTGGACGTCTCGAGCAGCGCCCTAGTGTACGGATGCCGTGGATCGCCAATGACCTCACTGACTAAGCCAGACTCGACTAACACACCGCCGTACATGGTGATGACCCGATCACAGACCTCGCTCACGACGGCGAGGTCGTGGGCGATAAGCAGGAACGCGCAGCCTTCCTCGGCCACGAGGCGATCGAGCAGGTCGAGGACTCGGCGCTGAACCGTGACGTCCAGCGCCGTCGTCGGTTCATCGGCGAGAATCACGTCTGGATCGCAGGAGATGGCGATGGCAATCATGACCCGCTGACGCTGTCCGCCGGACAACTCGTGAGGATACATGTGCGCGTACCGGGCCGGCTCCGGCATCTCAACCCTCGCGAGTAGTTCGATCGCTGCCTTCAGCGCGTCACGTCGGCTCAAGTTACGGTGAATCCGCAACGTCTCGCCAACCTGATCGCCGATTCGCTTCGTCGGATTCAAGGCCGTCATCGGCTCTTGGAAGATCATGGCGATCCTGTCACCTCGAAGCGCACTGCGTCGGCGCTCTGAGAGTGTCAGGAGGTCCTCTCCGCTGAACTCGACGCGTCCGCTCGTGGTCAGTCCCTGGCTGAGCAGGCCCATGACCGCAAGTGCGGTCATGGACTTCCCGGATCCCGATTCTCCGATCAGACCGACCCGTTCACCGGATTCCACGTCAAAGTTGACGCCGCTCACGAGCGCGACGTCTCCGCTCAGCACGCTGAGATCACGAATCTCCAGCAGGGCCATTATCGATCGCTCCGCGCATCACGAAGTTCGCCTATTCCGTCACCAAGCAGCGCGAACCCGAGAACGCAGACGATGATGGCGAGGCTGGGAAGAACGATCAAGAACGAGTCGCTACTCAAGTAGTTTTGGCTCTCTTGGAGCATGGTGCCCCAGGACGCCGTGGGGGCGGTGGTGCCCAGACCGAGAAAGTCCAGACCCGCTTCGGCGAGGATCGCCAACGCGAATAGCAGACTCATCTGCGCGATCATCGTGGTCGCAATGTTGGGCACCACGTGCCGTCGCGTTATCGCCAGCGGACGTCTGCCGTAGGCGCGCGCCGCCATCACGTACTCCGATCGCAAGACCACCAGCGCGTTGCTTCGTGTCACTCGAATGAAGATAGGGATATAAGCAATGCCAATGGCCCAGACCACGATTATGGTCGATGCTCCGAACCCCGCGACGAGAACGACGGCCGCAAGCAGAACTGGGAAGCCGTACAAGATGTCGGCGAATCGCAGCACCAAGTGACTCACCACGCCGCCGCGCTGCGCCGCCAGCAAACCGGCGGGTACCCCAATCACTGTCGCGAATACCACGGAAAGGGAGCCAACAAACATGGCAACCTGGGAACCCGCCATCAGCCGGCTGAGCAGGTCCCGACCGTACTCGTCCGTGCCCAGCCAGTGGCGCATGCTCGGTCCGGCCAGGACGTGCGCAGTATCGACTGCGAGCGGATTGTACGGTGTCCAGAACAGTGAGACGATGGCGACCATCACGATGATCCCCACGATGAGTCCGCCGATGACCAGATTGGGGCTGTGCCGCCACCGTTGCCAACGCGTGCCCGCCCGATCAACGAGCGCCACATCGTGGGGACCGATTGGCGAGGCTGACGCGATACTGTCGGGGAATGTGGTCACGACGTCATCCTCAGCCTCGGATCGATCACCTGATAGGTCATATCGACCAGCATGTTGATGACGAGCACGAAGGCGGCCACCAACATGGTGATGTCCTGAACGGTCAAGAGATCGCGATTGTTGACCGACTGGAGCAGGAGCAGTCCAATTCCGGGAAGCTCGAACACATTCTCAACCAGGATGGCCCCGACGACGAGACCTGAGAGTTCAAGGGCCACCACCGTAATGAGAGGAATCGCTGCGTTGCGCAGTCCATGTCGACGAAGCGCCTGACCAATCCTGAGGCCCTTGGAACGGGCGGTGCGCAGGTAGTCCGACCGGAGCTGCTCGAGCACTGAAGCCCGCACGTACCGACTGAAGATTGCCCCCTCCACGAGACCGAGCGCAAATGCCGGTAGAAGTAGCGCACGAATCGCCTGGAAGGGATCGGACCAACCGGGAAAGCCACTCGACGGGAACACCCGCACCTTCACCGTCAGAAACAGGATGAGCAGCAGCCCAGCAACCACGGTGGGCACAGCCATCCCGATCTGGCTCAATCCGCCTATTACAGATCCTGAGAACTTTCCGTTACGAAGTGCGCCGGCGAAGCCGAGTGGCAAGCCAATAAGCAGTCCAATCACCAGTGCCATCAGCACTAAGGGACCCGTCACGGTCATGGCTTGCGCGATCAGACCCGAGATTGCGAGATGCGAGATATACGAGATCCCGAAGTCCCCGTGCAACAGTCCGCCGAGCCAGTCAATGTAGAGGCGCCACGTCGGCTTGTTCAGCCCGAGCGCCGCCGTCAGTTGACGCACTGCGCTGGGCGTGGACTGCGTGCCCAAGATCACTTCGGCCGGCGAACCCGGCAGGATGTTGAGGGCGACGAAAATGATGAGAGAGGAGCCGAACAGCGTCACGATCATCATCGCCACGCGCTTCGCGAGGAACCAAGTCGCGTCCCTGACGCGATGTATCGCTGAACTCATTCCTACCTCATGAACGGCCAAGCCACACCCGCGCTCTACCTATTGCGGGTGTGGCTTGGTGATGCAAACTGTCCATCAGATTAATTGACAAAGCCTTCGGACTTTGCAGTAGCTGAAAGAGTGCCTCCAATTGACGCGTAGCTAAGATTGAACGACTCTGCAACCGCTCCACTGGGAAGGCCCACCACACCCTTGGCGGCGACCGTCAACTGGTCCGGGTTGTATAGCCAGTCGACGACTGCTGCCTCGTTGATCTTCTTCACAATCGCCCGGTACTCTGCGATGCTCGACGCAGCGGTCTTGGCCTCGTTCGCGATTGTCAGCATCTTGGACACCTGCGAACAGCCAGTGTACTTCCAGTAGTACGAGCAATCGCCGTATTCGGTGATGTCTCGGGCCTCCACCTGGTTGATGATGGTCAATTGGTAGCTGTGCGCCTCGAAGACCTTGGAAATCCACAGCGCCCACGCAATGTTCTTGAGCACCACCTTAATCCCCACCGCCTGGAGTTCAGCCTGGATCAACGGTGCGGGGGTCTCCGCATACCCGTAGGGGGGGATCGTCAAGGTGAGCGAGAAGCCGTGCTTGTAGCCAGCCTGCGCCAACAACTTCTTCGCCTTGGCCGGGCTGTAGGCGTATGTCTTGTTGACGCTCGGCGTGTACCAAGGGTCTCCCGGCACCTGGTCGCTGCCAATAACTGTTCCGTAGTTGTCGCCGTCAATCTTCAGTATTGCCTTCTTATTCGTCGCGTACGCGATCGCCTGTCGCACCTTCAAATTCTTCAGCGGTCCGTACGAGTCATTGATCGTGAGATCGATCTTCCCCTCGGTCGGTCCGGTAATCACCTGATAGGCACTGTTCCCCTTGAACTGACTGATGTCCTGCGCGCTGGCCAGGTTATCGATGACCTGAATCTCACCACTCTTCAGCGCGCTGTCCAAGGTGGTGGAACTTAAGAAGTAACGAAACGTCACCGTTGACAGTTTCGGCGTTCCGCCCCAGTACGTCGGGTTTGCGGTCAACACAACGTCATAATTACTGATCTGGGACTGGAAGACGTACGGACCGGTGCCGACAGGCGCAGTGGCGATGTCGGCCACCGCACTCGGATCCAAGACCACCCCGTTACTGTAGGCAGCCAGATTGTAAATGAATTGTGAGTCTGGATGCGAGAGCGTCACCACCACCGTGTCGCTGCTGGGTGAGGCGACAGTGCTGACGTTGGCGACCAAGTCCTGATATGGGTAGCCCGAAGTCGAGGCCGCCGCGCGCTTAAGACTGAAGACGACGTCTGCTGCGGTCATAGGATCTCCATTGGAGAACGTCACACCTGATCGCAACGTGAACGTGTACGTTAAACCATCCGTCGACTTTACGTAGCTGGTGGCCAGAACCGGGATCACGCCTCCCTTAGGATCCAACTCCACCAGGTGCTGGTACACGTTGTAGTCGAATACCTCGTCAATGGCAGCGGACGCGTTGGCTGTGGGATCCAGTGCCGGCGGCGCAATCTGAGAGCCGATAACAAGAGAAGTGCCTGCAGCTCCTGCTACTGCACCCAGGGGCTGCGACACGCTCACCACTGCGCCAAGGCTCACCACCGCGAGCGCCAGTGGCACCGATACCATCCCAAGTCGAAATTTCTTCATACCCCCCCCGTTCCATAACGGATCGAGAGCGAGACAACTTTCCTCGCCACAATCTCACCATCATGTATCCAATATTTCCTATCCACGCTACCACTCCTCGCCATTCGCGTCAACTTCGACGGAATTCTTTGCTGCCAGGCTCTTTCGCCGACATTGCACGGTCCCAGCTGACAAACGGCCATTCTTGCACTTGGCCGGACTCGGAATTCGAAACGTCGCGGCACATGATGGTTTGGGACCTATCACGCTTAGCGGCGATGGCCGCCCGACAGATGCGTGCCCGTAGGCCTCCCTTCATGGGTGGGGCCGCCAGAGAGGCGGCCCCGCGGTCCGGCATTCGATCCGTCGCGCTACAGCGCCACACAGATGTTCTTTACCCAACTGTACGCAAGCATGGCCTCCTCAGCCTTTCCACGGGCGTGCCCACTCTTCTTCAGTCCGCCGAACGGCAGCGCGACACCACCACCGACGCCGTACCCGTTGACAAACACCTGTCCGGCGACCAGCCGCGCGGCCAGAGAGTGCACTCGCCGGTAATCTCGCGTCCACAGTCCGGCCACCAGGGCGTACTTCGTCGAGTTGGCAAGACGAATCGCATCGTCATCGTTGTCGAACGGCGCAGCGACGAGCACTGGGCCGAACACTTCCTCCTGGAAGATCTCGCTCCGCGGATCCACCATGTCGAGAAGCGTCGGTTCCAGGTACCAGCCCTTGAGCAGGTTCGCCGGTCGTCCCCCGCCACACACGACGCGAGCTCCGGCCTTGCAAGCCCGCTCAAGCATTCCCTCCGCGTGCTGCAACTGGCGCGCCGAGATCAGTGGGCCGACGTCGTGATCGTCGACGCCCGGCCCAATGGAGAGCGACTGCAGCGCCGAGCGCAGCTTCTCGATGACTTCGTCGTAGATCTCCCTCGCGATCAGAACTCTAGATCCGGCCGAGCAGCTCTGTCCTGCGTTCTGCACCAGCGCGCGCACAATCACGGGAATCGCGCAATCAACGTCGGCGTCACCCATGACGATGTTCGGTGACTTGCCGCCCATTTCCAGCTCCACCGGGATGAACCGATCAAGACATTGTCGAGCGACTGACTGTCCCACAGAGGCCGAGCCGACAAAGGTCACGTGGTCGACGCCCGGGTGTTGCACTAGCGCTGAGCCAACGTCGCCGGCTCCAATCACGATGTTGAACAGGCCTTCGGGTATCCTCGCCTCGCGAGCCAACTCCTGGAGTCGCAGAGGCGTCACCGACGCTTGCTCAGAGGGCTTCAGCACAACCGCGTTCCCGCACGCCAGCGCGGGTGCGGCACAGCGGGCGGTGACTTGCAGCGGGTAATTCCATGGAATGATCTGCGCACAGACTCCCCAAGGCTCGCGAACCAGGTAGTCGACGTAATCGGGGCCGAGCGGAATCGAGCGGCCTCCGAACTTGTCAACCCATCCGGCGTAGTAAGTGAAATATGCCGCCGCCATCTTGACGTCATCTCGACCCTGTGACAAAGGTTTCCCAGTGTCCCTGGTTTCAGCCATCGCCAACTCGTTGATGTTCTCCATCAGCAGGCGGCCCATCTCGAAGAGCGCCGTAGAACGCACGCCAGGATTCTTCCACTCAAGCGAGGCATCCAGCGAGGAGCGGGCTTGCTTCACTGTGGCGTCGACCCCGGCGAGGTCGGTCATCGCCAGGGAGGCAAAGACCTCCTCGGTCGCCGGATCAATCGCATTGAGGCTCTTCATGTTCACTTCATCCATGGGTTGTCAACCTCTCTAAAGCTTCGGCGTGTAGCGTCCGTCCGCGGCGAGCCATCCGCCATCAACCGTCAGGTAAGAGCCCGTCACGTACGAACTCGCGTCCGAGGCGAGAAAAACGGTTGCCCCGATGAGTTCGTCCGGAAGCGCCCAACGCCCCAAGACCGACTTCTGCGCGTAGGCGTTGTACCAATCTGGATCGGCCTTGATCGAGGCGGTCAGCGCCGTGTCTACGACACCGGGTGCGATGGCATTGACACGCACACCCGACGGTCCGAACTCCGCAGCCGCGGTGCGGACGAGCTGCACGACACCGGCCTTGGTGGCGGCGTAGGCGCCTTGTCCCGGCTCGACGACTTGAGCGCGAATGCTCGAAAAGACCACGATGCTGCCTCCGTTGCGTGCGACCATTCGGGCTCCGAACTCGCGGATCACCAAGAACGTGCCCTCGAGATTGAGCCGTTCGACCCGACGAAAATCCTCGAGACTCATGTCCACTATTCGCTTGCGCACGTTGGTGGCCGCGGTCAGGATCACAACGTCGATCTCCGCAGTGCTCGAGGCCGCTCGGCGCACCTCCTCCTGCTCGGTGACGTCAAGTCGTAGCGGCGCAGCCCGACCGCCGTCGGCCTCGATGAGTGACACCGTCGTCGAGCACTTCTCTTCGTCAATATCGGCGCAGATCACTTCGGCGCCAAAAGCCCCGAGGCCTCGTGCGACAACGGCTCCGATCCCACCTCCGGCGCCGATCACAATCGCTCTGCGTCCGGTGAGGTCGAACAGCGATTGCTGCAAGCCAGAGTACGACTCCATGTCTGCCTACCCTTTCTGCAAAGTCAAGTCGGTGCAGCTGCGATACACGCCTTCGAGCGCCGAGCCCCGCGGCGCGTCCCTCGTGTCCGCCTCACGTTGTGAAAGCTCCGCGAGGATTCTGTCGCCGATCTCAGCCGTGGTGCAGCCCATCCCCGAGCCACGCATGGCACCGAGCGTTCCCAGCACGACGATCGTGGCCCACTCCAAGGCACGGGCGGCATCCTTCTCGCCAAGATGGCTCAAGCACATCGCCGCCGCGAAGATCGCCCCCGTCGGATTCGCCCATCCCGTTCCCGCGATGTCGGGAGCCGATCCGTGTACTGGTTCGAACATGCTTGGCGCCGTGCCCGTGAGGTTCAGGTTAGCGCTGGGAGCCAATCCCAGACCGCCTTGAACGACCGCGGCCAAGTCGCTCAGGATATCGCCAAACAAGTTGTCGGTCACAATCACATCGAATCGCTCGGGCTGTTCCACGAGGTACACCGAGCACGCGTCGGCGTGAACGTAGTCGATCGCCACGTCCGGATACCCTTCTCCTATCTCGCGAACGGTGTCCCACCACAGTTTCCCCGCTTCGAGCAGGATATTCGTCTTGTGGCAGAGCGTCAACTTCCTTCGACGGCGCTGGGCGAGTTTGAAGGCGAATTCGACCGAGGCGCCAATGGCGTGACGGGTATTGAGCGACAACTGCACGGCCGTCGCCCACTGCGAGTTCTCTCGACTGGTGAAGCCATCACCGGTGTACATCCCTTCGGTGTTCTCTCTCACGATCACTAGATCGCACCGGTCGGGAGTGAGTCCTTTCACGAGGGTAGGGACTCCGGGGAAAAGTTGGGCAGGCCGCACGTTCACGGCGAGATCGAACTCGGTTCTGATCCGGAGGATCAGCCCGCGTTCAAGTATTCCTGGTTCAACGCGAGGGTCCCCGACGGCGCCGATCAGGATCGCGTCGTGCTCGCGCAGCGACGCCAGCACCTGGTCCGTAATCAACTCCCCCGTTCGCAGGTACAGTTCCGCGCCCAGGTCGTACTCATGGAAACCCACTTCGAAGCCGAAAACGGGGGCCAGTGCTTCGAGACATCGACGTGCCTCTGCCAACACTTCGGGTCCGATGCCATCACCACCAATCTGGGCAAGCGAGTAGCGGCGCGAGTGGAGAACAGAATGAGAGTCCACGGCGGTGGCGACGTCGTGATCAGAATCCAAATGAGTGGTGGACATCATGATCCAATCGACATCTGGCAAATCCACGTTTCCGTCCGCAGGACTTTCAAGGTCCCCTCCTCTTCCCGTCGCAAAGAAACCAAACCCGGATCCTTCACTTCACCCGCATTAACGGATTCGTAATGTATCCAAAATTCCGAATCCAATATACTCCTGCTTGGTTCCCGTGTCAATTGAACTCTGTCGACTCGGCGGCCTCCGAGACACCACGTTTCAGCGTCACAGACCACTCAAGAAATTGCGTGACACCGGGCGCGTTCACTGCGTGCCGCAGCAGCCGCGCGCACCTGCTCCTAACGTCGAGCAGGGACGAAGGGCGACCAGCCTGCTCGATCGTCCTTCAGTCAATGCGAGCTCGAAGTAAACGGGCTGGTCACGCCTGATGCGATAGTCCAGTCAGCGATAGTCCAGTCACTTGTGGCGGCGTCGGCGAGGACCGAACCGGCGTTGCCAATCAATCAACCACCTTCGCACGGCGGACGATCTGCTGGCGGGTCAGGCAAGTGAACCCGTCAGAAAAGCGCGCGCGGCCTCGGCGTAGGTCAGGGCGTATCTTCCAATCGATTCCACGCTGACGTATTCATCGACCTGATGGGCAATCCACTTCCCGCCCGGACCATAGACGACCGTGGGAACGCCGGCGTCGCGGGTGAAGATGGTGCCATCGGTCGTTCCCGGGACGCCACCGATCTCCGGCTGGAAGCCGGTGATCTTGCGATGAGCGCTAAGCAGGCACTGCACGATCGGGTCGTCCACGGACGTATCCACTGGTGGTCGATCGTCAATCACTTCGACGGTGACCGCAATGGCGGCGGCGGCGCCGATCTCCGAACAGTCATCGGCAATCCGCCCAATCAGGGCGGCGTGATCGACGCCGGGGATCGTGCGCAGATCCAACCACAACGATGCGCGCGCGGGGATCGTGTTCATCTGAATCGCCTCGCCGCCGTCCACCACCGTGGGCGATAGGTATATTGCGCCAAGATGCTCATCGTTGCCGTGACGATCTTGCAGCTCACGCTGGAGCGCCTCGACCGAAGCAAGCACCTTTCCGAGGACCGGAAGCGGATTGCGGCCTAGTTCGGGCATGGCGCCGTGGGTCATCTTGCCAACGATGTCGACGCGTAGGCGAATCGCACCCTTGGAAGTAGGGCAAACCTCGTCGCCCTCCGGCTCGCAGATAATGACACCGCTGACGCCCTCCAATGCGCCCGCGGCCACCGCACGCTTGGCCCCGAGCATTCCCCCTTCCTCATCGGAAAGCACGAAGAGACGTATCGAACCAGGAAATGGTCCAAACAACTGCATCGCCCTTGCCCCGTACAGCATCGCCGCAACACCGGCTTTCATGTCAGCCGCACCTCGCCCGTAGAGACGTCCGTCGACGATCTCGGCCCCGAACGGGTCGAAGGACCATTCGCCGTACTCACCTTCGGTGACGACGTCGAGATGACCCTCGAAGCCGAGAACGGGGCCCGGCTCTCCGCCGCCCAACGTGAAGATCACGTTGGGTCGTCCCGGCGCAACTTCAATGACTTCGGGTTCCCAGCCCCACTCGCGCATCTTCGCCACTACCAGATCGGCTGCCTCGCGCTCGCTGCTCACACCGGGCTCGTCAACGCTTCGAATCCGGACGAGCTGGGCGGTGAAGTCCACAGCACCGGCGGCGTCGACTTCCAATCTGTTCTGTGGGGTCGCCGATGAGACACGCGGCTTCTCACCCGCTGGTGCATCTTGTCTCGATCCTGCTGCATTGGCGCCGTTTTGATTAGTTGTCATTGCTGCCTTCTCTTTCTCGTCTATTGGCTGATTGAGTGCGTCAGAGCATGGCCAATGCGCTCTGGGCTCGGAAAGTACGCCCACTCTTGGGCGTGTGGGTACGGCGTGTCGTAGCCCGCCACTCGCTCGACGGGGGCTCTGAGCGAGTAGAAGGCATGTTGTTGCACCAGGGCGCACAATTCGGCGCCGAATCCGCAGGTGAGGGTTGCTTCGTGCACCACGACGCAACGCCCCGTCTTCTCGACCGATCCGATTATGGTCTCCAGATCCAAAGGGGCGAGCGTTCGAATGTCGATGACCTCGGCGTCGATACCGAGGTCCGCCACCGCCGCCAGCACGACGTGCACCATCGTTCCATAGGTCACCACGGTCACCGCCGAACCCGCACGACGTATCGCCGCCAGTCCGAAAGGTATCGAGTACCGGCCATCGGGCACGTCACTCATGTCATGCCTCGCCCACGATACGGATGGACGGTCGTAGTGACCGTCGAAGGGTCCGTTGTAGATTCGCTTGGGCTCGAGGAAGATTACTGGATCGTCGTCCTCAATCGCCGTGATGAGAAGACCTTTGGCGTCGTAGGGATTAGACGGCATGACGGTCTTCAATCCGGCTACGTGCGTGAACAGGGCCTCTGGGCTCTGAGAATGGGTCTCGCCGCCGTAGATCCCTCCGCCCACGGGCATGCGGATGGTGAGGGGCGCGGTGAAGTCGCCCGCCGATCGATAACGGAGCCGAGCAACCTCCGAAACGATCTGGTCGTAGGCCGGATACATATAATCCGCGAATTGAATCTCGACGCAGGGCCGCAGCCCGTTCGCCGCCATACCCACCGCCGCCCCCACAATGCCCGACTCATTAATGGGCGCGTCGAAACACCGGCTTTGACCGAACTGCTTCTGAAGTCCACGCGTGCAGCGAAATACCCCACCGAAGAATCCCACGTCCTGGCCGAAAACGACGACGGAATCATCAGCCTCCATGGCGACGGCTTGGGCGTCACGAATTGCCTCGGTCATGGTCAGCGACGCCACTCAGAACCCCGCCTCGTCGCGCTGACGCCGCAGATGCTCCGGCATGTCTCGGTACACGTCCTCGAAGATCTCCCTCGGAGAGGGTGACGATCCGCTCCCAAGGGTTCCGTACGATTCTGCCTTTTTCTGCGCAGCTGCTAGCACCTCGCCCACTTCCAATTCGAGGGCGCGATGCTCGGCCACCGACCATGATCCGCCACCAATAAGGTGGCCCTTAAGGCGCTCGATTGGATCACCTAATGGCCACGCGGAGGCCTCGTCCTTGGGCCGATAGCTGGACGGATCATCGGACGACGAATGAGCGGCCGCACGATAGGTCACCCATTCGATGAGCGTAGGGCCTAGGTTCAAGCGAGCCCGCTCAATCGCCCACTGCGCCGCAGCGTAAACCGCGAGGAAGTCGTTTCCATCCACTCGCAGCGCCGGGAGGCCGAAGCCCTGGCCGCGTGAAGCGAACGTTGCAGCCTTGCCTCGAGCTAACACCTGATTCGTGGAGATAGCCCACTGATTATTGACAATGTTGAGAATGACCGGCGGATTGTAGGTCGAGGCCATCACCATGGCGGCGTGAAAGTCGGACTCCGCCGTCGCGCCGTCGCCGATCCACGCGGCTGTCACCGCCGTTTCACCTTTGATCGCCGAAGCCATCGCCCAACCCACCGCCTGCACATACTGCGTGGCCAGATTGCCCGAAATGGAGAAGAAGCCGTATTCACGGGACGAATAGAAGACCGGCATCTGGCGACCATGCAGCGGATCGAGAGTGTTGGAGTAGACCTGGGAAATCATCAACTCGAGCGGATACCCGCCGGCAACGAGCAGGGCCTGCTGCCGGTACGTCGGAAAATTCATGTCACCACCGCGGAGAGCGGCCCGAAATGCGCAGGCGATTGCCTCTTCGCCCGTGCACTGCATGTAAAAGGAAGTCTTGCCCTGACGTTGAGCCGTAAGCATCAGCCGGTCCAGCTCACGAGTCAGCATCATGTGACGCAATCCAGCCAGCAGCTGCGACACTTCAATCGCTGGTCGCCAGGGCCCCACGGCCTCGCAGTCGACGTTGAGTACTCGAATCAGCCCCGTCGCCAGATCGGTGATCGCGTCGGCCGAGTCAGTGACCTCGGGTCGCCGAGTCTCCCCGGCCCCGAGAAGATTCAGTGCAGCGAAGTCTGGGACGTCACCGGGTCGGCAGGTCGGCTGGGGAATACGCAGCGAGAGCGAACCACTCGACGCCTCGTCCACCTTCGCCCTCTGCGCCGCCCTAGTCATCGACACGCCTTTCCGTCACGCCTATACCCGAACGAGAATTTCTGCCACCAAAGCCATATTCATATATTGGATACATGATACACACAGATACCTGATTCGCTGTATGAGTTCATTCGCGCGTTCCTGACACACTGCGGAGGCGCTCGGAGCCACCATCGAGTTCGACAATCAATCCATCAAAAGAGTGCTCAGCGTGAACAGCACCATTGCGCCCGTAATTCCGACGACATCCGCCGAAGATGCACCAAGTAAGGCCGAACCAAGGCAATCTCCAACCGAGAGAGGCCGCTATGACCGGGACACCGCTCCGACCGCGGTTCCTCCAAACCAGCGTCACGTCACTCGTCGGCTGATGCTCTGACCGCCGCGGAATGCCGTGACCTGGGCAGTCCCACCTGTTCAATCTGTGTTGGATCCCCCGTCAACCGGGCGACTTGCGACGCCGCAATCAAACCAAGGATCTCAATGCGCACCAATGCCAAAGCGACGCCGTCGAGCTTCAGACCTCGTGAACGACAGGGAGATCAATCTTGACGTCTGCGATTTCAGGCCCCGACACAATAACGATCGGCAACCACCAGCGTTTGATCGAGTATTTCTAGCCCGGACCGAACTTCGTCGACACTTACCGTGCACGGCGGAACGATATGCGTTCGGTTGAAGTGGGTGAATGGCCAGAGTCCCAATTCCTTGCAGGCGTTTGCGAACTCGTTCATCGGTGCCACGTCGGGCCCGGTTGAGTTGAAGGGAACGAGGGGTTCTCTCGTGGTTCGGTCGCGCACCAACTCAAGCGCCCAGAACACGCCGAGACCGCGGACGTCCCCCACTGAGGGGTGACGCTCTGCGAGTCTTGCCAGGCCGGGTCCGATTACTTCGCTGCCAATTGACCTGGCGTGCTCGACAATGCCTTCCTCGCGAAAGATGTTGATGGATGCGACCGCCGACGCGCAGGCCAGCGGGTGTCCGGAGTACGTCAGACCTCCTGGGTAGGGCCGCTTCGCGAAGGTCGCCGCGATCTCGTCGGAGATGATTACGCCTCCTAGAGGGACGTAACCGGAGTTCACGCCCTTGGCGAAGGTGATCAGGTCCGGCACGACGCCCCAGTGGTCAACCGCGAACCATTCTCCGCATCGACCGAATCCGGCCATAACCTCATCGGCCACCATCACAATGCCGAACTCGTCGCAAAGCTCGCGCACGCCCTTCAAATATCCGTCGGGCGGGACAAGAATTCCGTTGGTGCCCACGACAGTCTCGATCACGACAGCGGCAACAGTGTGGGAACCCTCGAAGACAATCGTGTCACGGAGGTGTTCGAGCGCCCGCTCGCACTCCTGCACCTCATTCTCGGCATGGAACGCAGACCGGTAAGGATAGGGTCCCCAAAAGTGCACCACGCCCGGAAGTCCCGGCTCAGACGGCCACCGACGGGGATCACCGGTGACGGTAATCGCGCCAGCCGTGGCCCCGTGGTAACTGCGGTACATCGAGAAGATCTTTTGGCGACCCGTATGGAGGCGAGCCATCCGCACCGCGTTCTCGATTGCCTCAGCGCCACCATTCGTGAAGAAGACCTTGTTGAGACTTCCTGGAGCGATCTCGGCGATCAAGTGCGCCGCTTCGCTACGCGCGTCGTTGGCGAAACCCGGCTGTATGGTGCACATCCGCCGGGCCTGTTCGACGATTGCTTCGACGAGTCTGGGATCTTGGTGGCCGATATTGACGTTCACTAACTGTGACGCAAAGTCCAGGTAACGGTGACCTTGGTAGTCCGTGAAGTATGACCCACTCGCCGACGCAACCGGCAATGGGTTGATTAGTTCCTGCGCGGACCACGAATGAAAGACGTGGTCATGGTCGTAGCGGCGGACGAGCTCCTCATCAAGGTGGGTCGAGCGATCGGTGGTCGTTGGGATACTAGTCATATTTGCCTACCTTGTCTGGGGGAAACCGAGGTCGATCTTGGACGTGGCCGGGTCCGGCCAACGTGATGTGACGACCTTGCCTCGCGTGTAGAAGTTGATGCCTTCCGGGCCGTACATGTGGCTGTCGCCGAAGAGAGACGCCTTCCAGCCGCCGAACGAGTAGTACGCGACGGGCACTGGGATCGGTACGTTGATCCCGATCATGCCGACCTCGACCTCGGTGTGGAACTTGCGAGCGGCGCCACCGTCTCTGGTGAAGATGGCTGCACCATTGGCGAACTGGTTGCTGTTGATCAGGCAGATTGCCTCGTCGAAGGTTTCGCAGCGCACGACGGACAGGACGGGGCCGAAGATCTCTTCACGATAGACGCTCATGTCGGTCCCCACCGAGTCGAGCAGCGTTGCCCCGAGGAAGAAGCCCTCCGCCGGCACGTCCGTTTTGCGCCCATCGACCACGACAGTGGCGCCCGCCTCGGCGCCGGCCTCAATGTAATCCGCAACTCGGTCACGATGTTGGGCGGTTATCAGCGGGCCCATCTCGGTCGTGGCAACGGCTCCATCTCCGATCGTCAGCCTGGGAATGCGCAAGGCAATCGCCTCGACCAATCGGTCCGCAATGTCGCCAACCGTGACGACGACGGAAATCGCCATGCAACGTTCTCCTGCGGCACCGTAGCCGGCAGATACCGCGGCGTCGGCCGCCATATCGACGTCTGCGTCAGGCAGGACGATCATATGATTCTTCGCGCCTCCCAACGCTTGGATTCGCTTTCCGGCCGCGGTGCCTGTTTCGTAGATGTACTTCGCGACCGGCGTCGATCCCACGAAGCTCAGAGCCGCAATCTTCGGGTGCGAAATGAGCGCGTCAACGGCGACCTTGTCACCTTGGAGCACCGTGAAGATGCCCTCAGGCAAGCCGGCGTCCTTCCACAGCTGCGCCAGGAACAGTGAGGCGGAGGGATCCTTCTCGCTGGGCTTGAGAATGAAGGAATTCCCGCATGCGATGGCGTTGGCACACATCCACAGTGGCACCATCACGGGGAAATTGAAGGGGGTGATGCCAGCGACGACACCGAGAGGTTGGCGGATGGAGAATACATCCACTCCCGTCGACACCTGTTCGGAGAACCCGCCCTTCATGAGTTGGGGAACTCCGGTGGCAAACTCCACGTTCTCCAGGCCACGCGCGACCTCGCCGGCGGCGTCCGACAGGACCTTGCCGTGCTCCGCGGTGACGATGGCAGCCAATTCTGCGCTTCTTGACTGGAGGAGCTCTCTGAAGGAAAACAACACTGCCGCTCTTCGCGAGAGCGGCGACCGCCCCCACTGCCTCGCAGCGATCGACGCACACTGGACAGCGTCGTCGATCGCTTCAAGCGAAGCCAAATTAACGAGGCCCGTGAGTTCCCCCGTCGCAGGGTTGTGTACGGGCGAAGTTCGATCGGACGATCCAACAAACGACGCGCCACCTATCCAGTGGCCGATGTGATTAGTCATGTCGAGATACTACATATGGTCTAAGTAACATACAATAGTATCTTTGTATGGTTACAAAGATATCCTCCGTGATTGACGAACGCCTCGCCGAGCGGACCAGCAAGGGACTCGCTCACGCCATCGGTATGGCAGTCGGTGATGGCTCAATCGGTGAGGGGATGAAGTTGCCTCCCATTCGGACCATTGCCGACGAGCTCGGACTGTCACCGAGCACCGTGGGTACGGCGTGGAGGATTCTCGCTCAGGCCGGGACGATCCGTACAAATGGCCGAAACGGATCCGTTGTGATGACGAGGGGCGGCCCGGGACCCACTCGCTATCGGCGTGCACTTGAGCAGTCGATTCCTTTCGGGCTCGACCTTTCAACCGGAGTACCGGACGTAGCTCTCCTTCCGAGTCTGATCCCCGCGCTGAAGAATCTGCATCGGGCACACACGACGGGTAGTTATCTGGACGATCCGACGATTCCTGGCCTCGCCGATGTGTTGCAGGATGAATGGCCCTACCACGTCGGTCAGTTCACAATTGTTGACGGTGCCATGGATGCGCTGAATCAAGTCGCGGCGCAGCTGCTTCACTTTGGAGACGTCGCCCTTGTTGAGAACCCGACGTTCCCGCCGTTACTCGATCTCCTCGACGCCATCGGGGTCCGAGTTGTCGGCGTCAACATCGACGGCAACGGAGTGATTCCCTCTGAACTGAAGGAAGCCCTCACGCATCGCCCAAAGGCCCTGTTTCTTCAACCCCGGGCTCACAACCCAACGGGGGTGTCGCTCTCTCTTCCAAGGGCTCGCGAGCTCGCCGCTCTCTTGAAGGCCAGCAAAGTCTTCATTGTCGAGGACGACTCGGCAGGAGCCATAGCATCCACGCCGTCGATCAGTCTCGGAATGTCGCTGCCCGAGCAAACTGTCCACATCCGCAGCTTCTCGAAATCACACGGGCCCGATCTTCGCATCGCCGCAATGAGCGGGCCATCGATGGTGATGGATGGCATCAGGGAGCGGCGCCTCCTCGGTCAGGGTTGGACGAGCCGACTACTCCAAAGCGTGTTGCTCAATCTCCTCACGAGCGACGAATCCAAGGAGCAGGTCGAACATGCGAGGTCCGTGTATTCCTACCGCCGGTCAATGATTACGTCCGAACTTCAGCGCCGTGGCGTTGCCATCGAGAGCGGCGATGGTCTCAATCTATGGTTGCCCGTCCGTGACGAAACCTCTGCGTTGGTCTTCCTCGTAAGCCGGGGCATCGGGGCCGCGGCAGGGAGTCCCTTCATGTCCAAGGACGACGCGACGGCGCACCTACGGATAACGGTTGGTCTGATTCCGGATGATTTCGAGCGCTTAGCTACGGAGTTCGCAAACGCGTCAGGCGCCCTTTCGTCCATCGGACCCCGCTAACACCTCGACCCTCGGTATACCGGGATCACGATACCCCTGACTCAGTGACGCGTGCGGCTCTTTGAGGTGCAGAATCTCATCGGCGCAAAGTGCCAGCCAGAGGATCGAAATGTCCTCGGTCTCAGACAGACTACGACCGGTGATTGGCTCAACCCGACGCATCGGGTAGAGCCTGACCCCTTGCACAGTGTGCGAGGGGATTCTCTTTAGCAACGCCTTTAGCAACGCAGGCGGCCATGTACGATTGCCCCCGAACGTCGGCAAACTGAGAGCCCACTATTGCAACCGAATGCCATAATCAACAGACGTCGACGAACTCAAAACGACCGCATAGAATGCAAAAAGTCAAGGATCAGAGACAGAACCAACCAATCTCGATTCCTTCAGTGGGTGAGCGTTAACGCCAGGCTAAGAGTTTGCCCAAGGCAATCTGACGGAGTGGCTGCACACTTCGCTCATGGAGGAGTGCATTCACGGACTAAAGCCTGATCGGTGGGCAATGAACTTCGCCATGTACTCTCTTCGACGTTAAGCGCTTGAAGTCTAAGAATCTGAGCGTCACTCATCCTGGCATTGCGGCGATAATGACTGACACTGCGACACGTTCTACTAGCCATTATGTGATGTTCCTCCGGCTCGCGGCGGCCAAGGAAACAGGGCACGGTGGATACAAAGGCCCTCAACGGGCTCGAATGGTCCGAGCACCGCTGCGAAGAACAACTTTGCGTTCCGTTGGTGCCGACCTCTCGTGAATGATCGAGGCTAACTCTTGCCCAGCGAATTGACTGCTGCGTGGATGAACGCGCTGCGTCTCGGTGAACCGAGATGCGACGAGTCGGCTGCCGCCGCGGCCTCATCGTGACTCATATACGGCATCCGCGGGATTGCTCCGAGGAGGACGACGACAACTTTCTCGGTGGGGTTGATGTAGATCCACTGGCCGTAACTTCCTAGGGCTTCGTAACTGGAATCCCAGTTGATCCACCACAAGTAGCCGTATCCTGCGTGCCCGGCCGTCGCAGCGGTCTTAAGCCCGCGGATACCCTCAAAATTGAAGGAAAAGTCCGGCGCGAGCGGCGACGTTGCCTCGATCACCCAGCCCTCGGGTAAAATTCGTTGTCCGTCGACAACGCCGTCGCGGAGCATGAACAGTCCCCAGCGAGCATAATCGCGTAAACTTGCTCCGCAGCAACTCCCGACGATTTCGTTGCCATCGTTGCCATCGAGCATGAAGAAACCGTCCTCCTCCATGCCCATCGGTTTCCAGATCTTCTCGGAGCAGTAGTCGGAGACGGTTCGTCCGGTGACAGTGCTGATGATCAGCCCGAGAAGGAAAGTATCCCCGGTGTTGTAGTAGTACTGGGTTCCCGGCGGTACTGCCAGGGGGCGAGTCTTGAGGTATTCGGTTATCCCACCTGTGGTGCGAGCAGCGATGACCTTGATGTAGTTCTCGGCGACGTCGGAATGAAGATCATCAGTATTCTCCGACCACTCGATGCCCGATGACATGGTCAGAAGATGTCTGATCGTCACGTCCTGGTAGGCGGTTCCGACGAATTCATCGAGGTAGCGAGTGACCGGGTCATCCACGCTCGCGATTAGGCCGTCGTTGATGGCAGCTCCTATTAGGCAGGACGTCAAGGACTTAACCATCGACGAGGACTGCCAGCGCCGATCGGCGGCTAGGCCCATCGCGTAACGCTCCAGCATGATTGTTTCGTCCTTGACGACAAGAAGGCCGCTCAAGTGCTCATCCCTCATCAGGTCTTCAATCCCCCACTGCTGACCATTGTGCTCGTAGGTGACGTCCAGTTCGATCACGCTTCGGGCAAGTGGCTTCGGTATGCCGTGCTCAATAGTTCGGGTAGCGAATATCCTGTCCCAGTTGAGGAAACCTTCGGCTTGGATATTCGGTGACCACAACAAGAAGTCGCCACCGAGTAGGCGTGCCAGAAACTCTTCGTTCGTTTCGCTACGTGCACGTTTCATCATTCTGACGTCCCACTGATGTGATTACCAACCCACTCAGTGTACATCGGCTCGGCCGAACTCTACGACTCCAACAGGGCGCCGGCCGAGTACGATCCGGCCGGCGCGCGTTAACGTGATCCGGCTGGCGGTAGTCAAAATTTCACTGACCAGGCAACTGCACGACCAAGCGTGACTGCTAAGACAACTACACGCGCAAGGCGACTCTGAGCCGATGCACCAAGCCCAATGAACTGCCGGCACGGTGGTCTGCCCTACGAGTAACGCGAGCACGTTCGTGATCAATTCCATCTTCATGGTCAACGGTGATTGGTCCGCACAGAACAGTCAATACAAGCTGGCTCTCGGTTACGATCTAAGCAACTCGCGGAGAACCGTCTCTGCTTGAGATTCGGAGGAGGCCGAGATGGTCCTTTACGATCCAAAGCCTGAGCAGGTCATCGCCTCGGCAGGCCGCCGTGGCCTGATGTTGTCGGAGTCCGAGGCTGCGCTATTGATCGAGCTCGGGCGAGGCACGCTTGCCGGATGTGCACGGGTTGCGTCGGAACCGGCGCAGAGCCTGCCGGTACGTTATCGACGGAGCGGTGGCAGTCGGCCGAGTCATGAGGAGAACCCGCTGAATGCCTGGGCGTGGCGATGTGATATCCAAGGCGCCGACGACGGCTTGCTGGCCGGACGGACGGTGGCCCTGAAGGACATCATCCCGGTGGCCGGGCAGCCGATGAGTTCGGGATCGGCCATACTTGAGGGCCACGTTCCCACTTTTGACTCCACCGTGACATCGCGGATTCTCGACCAAGGTGGACGGATAATCGGTATCGCCGCCACCGAGGACATGTGCCTATCCGGGGCTAGCGTCTCGGCGGTGACCGGGTACGTGCACAACCCCCGGGATCCGTCCCGCTCGGCGGGCGGGTCTTCCAGCGGTGTCGCCGCCCTAATCGGCAGTGGTGCGGTCGATGTCGGGATCGGCGCGGACCAAGGCGGCAGCATCCGCATTCCATCCAGCCTGTCCGGCATATTCGGCATGAAGCCCACATACGGGCTTATTCCCTACACCGGCTGCGCTCCGATAGATCCAAGCCTTGACCATCTCGGACCGATGGCTGGGACGGTGGAAGATCTCGCTCGGCTACTGCAGGCCGTCGCCGGCTTCGACGATGGGCTCGATCCGCGCCAACGTGCCGACATGGGTGGCGAGGACTATCTGGCCGACCTCTCCGACGCACACCTGACAGGACTTCGGGTCGGTCTGCTACGGCAAGGCTTCGACCACCCGGGCCTGTCCGATCCGCGAGTGGATGAAGCCGTTCGGTCAAGCGTGGAACTCCTGGGCCAACTCGGTGCGCAGGTACATGAGGTCGATGTCCCGCTGCACCGTCGGGCGATGGATATTCATGGATCCCTACTACTGCAGGGAGTGGCTCAATACATGATCGGCAGCGGTGGCGTTGGCCCGATTGGTAAAGGCTTCTACGACGAAGCCGTCGGCAGCGCCAGTGCTGCCGGCATGGCCCTGCGCGGTGACCAGTTGTTCGCCAGTGTCAAGTTCGCCATCGGCATTGGCGGCTACCTATGGGATGCCTACGGTGGCGCCTACTATGCCAAGGCGCAGAACCTCGCAGTGTCGCTGCGCCGCGAGGTGGACCGCGTACTGCGAGAGGTGGACGTTTTGATAATGCCGACGACCTGTGTACAGGCACCGGAACTGCCCATCGATACCGTCCCCGGTCTGGATGCTGTGACGCTCGCACTCGATCCGGCGCTGATCTCAAACACCTGCGCCTTCAACCACACCGGGCATCCAGCACTGTCCGTTCCAATCGGTCCAGTCGCAAACCTGCCGGTTGGTCTGATGCTCGTCGCGCGGTGGTATGACGAGGCCACCTTGCTGAGAACCGCAAGAGTTTTGGAAGAAGCTGGCGCAACATACCGACCGGGGACGGTGGGTCCGAAGTGATGGCCACCGTTTCGGACGCAATTGTGCTCAACCAAGAATTGGTGCGGATCCGCAAAGTGGTCGATCCGAACAACGATGACGGCATAGGCCATTTGGTCCACCCAACGGGGTCTAGGCCAAAATGAGGTCCTGATCAAAAGGGCTCTCGTTCAACGAACACTCCTCCAAGCATGGAGTTGTGAGCGGTGAACTTCAGCAGCGCCTTTAGCAACGCAATCGCGAAGGCAGTCGCTGAGCTCGTTCAACGAACACGCCAGTCGGCCTTTCAACTTACTGTTGGGGCTGAGGGTTCGCACGACTTAGCGAGCGGTTCAGCACAAGTTATCGCGGCCACGACTGCTGCTTGAACGAAGTTAGATTGTGAGTCAACGGCTAAGGGCCTTCCGCCCACGCCGAGTTGGCGGGAGACCCGCGGGATCACTCCTGATCGCCAGGATCCTCGAGCTTCAGCGCTCGAACAATGCGGATGGCCAGGTCCTTCAGCGCAGGCGGGTACCTCTTTGATGACGAGTGCTTCGTGTCCATGACCCAATCCTCGCTTCCAAGGTGTGGAACCTCCGGGATTCCCAGGCCGACTCATCCTCCCCAATCAGATCGACACGGTGCTCAGCGCCGCGCCGCACAAGCGCTCCGATGTCGTCGTAGCGAGGGTCCAGCTGCCCCTCGAGGTCCCGTCTCATTGAAGCGGGCCGTGGAACGTGCGCCAAGAGTAAGAGACCGGAAAACCACGTTAGATCAACTCGGGGGGGGATTAGGACGTGCTTGCATGCTGATCTGACGCATCGGCGTAGGATCGGCGAAAGGTGGCGTTTGGGCAGCTTTTCGCTAGAAGAACGGAGCAACGACCATGGCAAGCGAACACTGGAAGGATGAACCCGAGGAGCAGGATTTTCCTTCTGCTCAGAGGTACTTGTCGCTCCTAGTAGAACCCCAGCGGGCGAAGAGGCTGACGAGGGCCCTGAAGCAGAGTTCCAAACTTGAGCACTTCATGGCCAAAGACATTCTGCGAGCCAGCGGTTTGCCTCTATTGCCGGCCGATGACCACGAAGTGGCCAAGGATCTGCATAAAGTGAAGTCCAGCGAAAAGCTCTCTCCCGTACTGTTAGTGCGAGGCACACCTCTCTGGGTTGCCGACGGCTATCACCGTGTCTGTGCCAGTTATAACCTTGATGAAGATGCCGAGATGCCATCACGAATGGTGACTCGAATCACCGACGCCCGCTAGCCCGCTTACTCCGCAGCGGCCGGCGACGGACTGGCCCGCGAAGATAGATCCAAATGGCGCGAACGCCGCGCTACACGAAGTCGTCTTGCTCCATGGCATTTGGCGGCACAAGGTCAAGTGCTCGATAACGTAGCTACAGCGTTGGTGGACTGGAAGGCTGATCAACGACCTGGGGATTCAGCTTCGCATGGCCTAAACGTTGAAGTACGCAAGACCATTAATCATGTGGAGGGCACGGAACTGCTACTTCTTCGCGGACGCGCCCGCCGGACCGGTCCCGGCGGCGTTGCACGCTCGCGGGTCCCACGACTCCAGGGTCGGGTTCGGGGCGCTGAAGGAGCTGTTGGTGCT